>ULMV01035890.1_pt1 | contig 16393 bp, 10 predicted proteins | sample 1951751 | NCBI WGS metagenome assembly ULMV01 (sample SAMEA4835560, study PRJEB28245) | human gut metagenome | biome: gut microbiome; material: fecal sample | place: Denmark | collected 2008 | reverse complement strand
ACGCTCTGGCCGCAGAACCCGACTATAGGCAACTACCGCGACATCTTCGTCGGCACGGGACTGCTGCGCTCGTTCTTCAACTCCGTGCTGTACACAGTGACAGGTACGATTTTCAGCATGTTCCTCGCCACAACCTTGGCGTATGGGCTGAGCAAGAAGAACTACCCCGGACGCGCGCTGTTCCAGAACATGATTGTCTTCACCATGTACTTCGGCGGCGGCGTTGTCCCCTTCTTCCTGCTGGTTAAGGACTTGGGGCTGTACGGCAACCGCTTCGCCGTGGTCATTGCGCTGGCGTTCAATGCGTTCAACATGATTATCCTGCGCAACTTCTTCGAGTCTCTGCCGCCGGATTTGGAAGAAGCGGCAATGCTCGACGGTGCAAGCCCCTTCCGCATCTTCTGGCAGATTGACCTGCCGCTGATGAAGCCCGCACTGGCGACGGTGACGCTGTACTTCATCGTTGACCGCTGGAACGAATGGTTCTGGAGCAACCTGTTGTTCCTCGACAGCAAGATGTGGCCGATGCAGCTGGAACTGCGGCAGATTCTGTGGACGAGCAGTGCGCTGGCGGCGGATGTTCCGGCGGAGCTTGGTCGCCGCACCTACGCCGACGGCATGAAGGCCGCCGCCGTTATCGTGACGATGCTGCCCATCATGTGCGTCTATCCTTTCCTGCAAAAGTATTTTGCAAAGGGCGTTATGATTGGGGCAATTAAGTCTTAAGGCTTAGCTTCTCTTTCCGTTGATTTCTATTCATCCGGCAAAGGATGATAGGACATAAAAAGGAGGTATTCCTACATGAAACGGTTTCTGTCTCTGGTTCTGTCTCTGGCAATGATTCTCCCCATCATGCTGGCTGCAACGCCTGCATTGGCGGAAGAGAATCCCTACGCCGAACACCTGACCTTCAAGGTCTTCACCATCGACGGCTCGGACGACATGTTCAACTGGCCGCTGGTGAAGCAGGCGATGGAGAAGTTCAACTTCGACTTTGAAATCCAGCTTGTCGCGTGGGATTCTTGGGATGAATCCACCCGCACGCTGGCGTACACCCAGAGTCTTCCGGAAGTCATCGCGTGGTACAACCTGAATAAGGATGAGTACCTCGAATGGGTGGAAGAGGGCGTGTTCAAGGCGCTGCCGGACGACATGTCTGCGTATCCGAATCTGGAAAAGCTCATCAACAGCTACACCTGCTTCGACCAGTTCCGCGTTGATGGCAAGCTGTACACCTTCCCCAAGATTAAGAACAGCAACCCCGTCAACCTCTACACCACCTACATGTTCGCGTATCGCCGCGACTGGGCGAAGGCGATGGGCTATGACTGGGCGCCTGTCCAGACCTTGACCTACGACGAATTCGTGGCATACCTGCGCGACGTGAAGGAAAAGGATCCGGGCCACATGGGCGATAAGCTCGTTCCGCTGGATCTGGACAACGGCGGCAAGCACTGGGCGATGCTGGCGCAGCTGTGGAATCAGCGCATCGGCTCCTTCGACATCGTGGATGGCAAGTATTACTGGAGCGCGGAAGACCCCTCCTCTCTGGAAGCCATCAAGCAGATTAAGACCCTCTACGACGACGGTCTGCTGGCGATGGACAGCTACAACGACTCCAACAACGCGGGTCGTGAACGCTTCCTCGCGGGCCGCTCTGCTGTCCTGTACGGCAACCTCGGTGCGACCATCCTGCAGACGACTGCCCGTACCCTCGCGACCAATGTCGAAGGCTTCACCGAAGAAGACCTCGGCATCATCTGCCTCGAAGCGCCCGACGGCACGTTCCATGTCAGCCAGATCGACGAGTGGTGGGCTGCGTTCGCCTTCTCCGCGAACTGCCGCGACGAAGTCATGGATCGCTGGCTGGCGGTCGGCAACTGGCTGCTCGAACAGGAACAGATTGAAACCTACGCTTACGGCGTGAAGGGTGAAGACTGGGACTACGACGCGGACGGCAACGTCGTTCTGAACTACACCGATGCAGACATCGCCGCCACCGGCAGCAAGTACTACATCGTGCAGGAGCGCGCCTTCCAGAAGTACTTCGTCCTCGAAGGCTTGGACGTCTACCTCCCCGGCAACCCCGCATACTCTTCCTACATCATCAACGACCTGTTCACCACGAACATGAAGACGTGGGAAGCCAACGCAACATTCGCTCCGACGGACTATAACCTGACCAACACCAAGAACGAGGCGTATTACTCCTTCCGTTCTGCCGTCATCAACAACATCCGCGATATCATCATTCAGGCGGTCATCTCCGACGATCCGGAAACGGTTTGGAACGACTTCGTGAATGAACATCGCGAAGAAGGCGACAAGCTGGCTGCGGAACTGACGGAAGAATTCCTGAAGTAATCCATCCACGGGTCAGTGCTTGACCCGCAATCACCCGTCTGCATTTTCAGGCAGCAGGGAGCTTTCTGAGAATGGAAGCTCCCTGCTTTTCGATTTCGGCGCAAGAAGCCTTCGTAATAAAAAGCTACAACAAAAACTATCCACAAGTACCGCACATTTTCCCCGAATGCTTCCGTCCAGCACCGGACGCCCCTTCCGACGCTGCACCGAGGCATTCCCACCCCATCAACAGGAGGCAAAACACATGCTTCACCCCCTCGCCATTACCATGTGGGATTTTTCATGGATTGAACGCCGCTGGGACGGCGCAGGCTTTGAGGACTGGAACGCTGCCCTCGACGGCGTCAAGGAACGCGGCTATGATGCCGTCCGCATCGACGCATTCCCCCACCTGCTGTCCCAAGCCCCTGAAAAAGAATGGCTGCTCCTGCCTGTCTGGTATTCCAATGACTGGGGCAGCCCCTATAAAGTCCGCGTTCGGCTCTTTCCTGCACTCATCGACTTCCTGAAAGCCTGCCGCGCGCGCCGCATCAAGGTCGCCCTCAGCAGCTGGTTCCGCGAAGACGCTGATAATGTCCGCATGGCGCTCAGCACCCCGCAGGCGATGGCGAAATGCTGGATTGACACCCTTCGTCTGATTGCGGACGCTGGGCTAATGGACACCATCCTCTATGTTGACCTCTGCAATGAGTTCCCCGGCGACTTCTGGTCACCGTACTTCCGCAATGACCCGCCGTGGATGACGTGGAGCTGCTGGCACACCGACGCCGCGATGGACTATATGCGCACGGCGATTGCGCTCGTCCGTCAAGAATACCCTGATTTGCCGTACTGCTTCTCCTTCGACGGCGAGAATACGCACTTCTACCGCGAACGCGACCTCTCCTTCTTCGATTTGGCGGAGCACCATATCTGGATGACGAAGCTGAACAAGCAGCAGTTCTATCACGAGGTCGGTCAGGCGAAGGACGGGCGATTCACCGAGGAAGCGTATCACCTGCTGGCCGACCATGCGCTAGATGTGTACCACAACAAGGAAGATTATTGGAAGCAGCTGCTTGTGGACGGCATTCAGACGCTCGCAGCGGACGCGAAAGCCGCAGGGCTTCCGCTGGCGACAACCGAGTGCTGGGGCATCACGGACTACAAGGATTTCCCGATGCTCCCGTGGGGCTGGGTGAAAGACCTGTGCGCGCTGGGCGTAGAGACGGCGTGTCAGACAGGACAGTGGGCGCTGATGGCGACGAGCAACTTCGCCGCGCCGCAGTTCTGCGGCATGTGGCGGGATGTTGCGTGGCATCAGCGTCTGACGACGATGATTCACAAAGCGCCCCTGCCGCCGGAAGCGGAAAAAACCGCGCTTGGGCGCGCGATGCGGTGGGAATGAAATATCACTTCCAAATAAGTCGAGCTGCGGTATAAGCAGATATTTCTGGCGTTAACCGATGGGGGTAAACCCTAAAAGTGGCGGCGCCTCCGCAGAGGCGAAATCTCTGTGTATCAATTCTGGATAATCAGGTAAGACGGGAAAAAGGAGAACGAACACATGCGTGAGCAGATTTCCCTAAACGGCACTTGGCAGCTCAAAGGCACAGCATCCTATGTGCCGCTGCGCGATAAGAGCATGGAAACCGGCAAGCCGCTGGAAGGCGTGACCGGCTGGATGGACGCGCAGGTTCCCGGCGGCGTGGCGCGCGCGCTGTATCAGGCAGGCTATATCGACCACCCCTATGTGGACATGAACAGCTTGAAGTGCGAGTGGATAGAAAACCGCTGGTGGATTTACCGCCGCGAGTTCGACCGCCGGGACATCCCCGCGCACCGCAAGACCCTCCTGCACTTCGAGGGTGTCGATTATGCCTGCATGGTCTACCTGAACGGGCATCTGCTGGGCGAACACGAGGGCATGTATGAGGATTTCGCCTTTGACGTGACCGGCCTTCTGCAGACGGCGGAGCATTTCGTGCTGGATGTGCTGATCCTCCATGCGCCGGACGAAATGGGGCAGATTGGGCGCACAAGCCAGACTTCGACGCAGAAGAGCCGCTTCGGGTATAAGTGGGATTTCAGCACCCGGCTGGTCAATCTGGGCATCTGGCAGGATGTATCGCTGATTTTGGAGGACGAAGCTGCGCTGAACGACCTTTATGTGCATTCGGACGCAGCGGACGGCATGGGGCTGCTGCATATTTCCGGCACGACCCATGCGGATGGCAATCTGCCGCTGGCGGTGACGGTACGCTGCGCAAAGGACGGCACAGAGAAAGCCGCTGCGACACTACCCGTGCAGGACGGCGCATTCGCCGGAACGCTGACCATCCCGGCACCGGAACTGTGGTATCCCAACGGGCTGGGCGAACAGCCGCTCTATGACGTGACGCTGACGCTCCGAAACGGCGAAACCGTGCTGGACGAGCGGACAATGCGCCAAGGCATCCGCCACTTCGAGATGATTCAGAATGAGGACGCCCCGGCGGGTGCGCTCCCCTATACCATTATCATGAACGGCGAGCGCGTCTATATGAAGGGCGTCAATATCACGCCGATGGATCATATCTACGGCGATATTCCGGCGGAACAGGTCGCATATCAACTGCATCAAGCGAAGCGGCTGAATGTGAACATCGTGCGCGTCTGGGGCGGGGGCGTGATTGAAACGGAAACGTTCTACCGCCTCTGCGACGAGCTGGGTCTGCTGGTCTGGCAGGAATTCATTCAGTCCTCCTCCGGCGTGGACAACATTCCGTCGGAACTGCCGCATTTTCTCACACTCCTGCGGCAGTCAGCGGTTCACGCGCTGAAAGTCAAGAGCAATCACACATCGCTGGTCATTTGGAGCGGCGGCAACGAACTGATGGACGAGAACCGCAAGCCCGTGACGCTGGAAAACAAGAACATCGCGATGTTGGCAGACTTGGTTAGGACGCTTGACCCGGCGCGGATGTTCGTGCCGACGTCGCCCTCCGGCCCGGAGGCGCACATTTCTCGCACACCGGGCAGAAGCCATGATGTGCACGGCTGGTGGCAGTATCAGGGCAACGGGCGACAGTACAGCTATTTCGGCGATACGGACAGTCTGCTGCACAGCGAATTCGGCTGCGACGGCATGAGCAGTATGCAAACCGTTGCGCGGACGCTGTCAAAATGCCCGACGAAGCCGGAGCGCATGAAGGACAACGACCTCTGGCGCTTCCACGGCGACTGGTGGTGCACCTACGACCGCGAGGAAGCCATGTTCGGGCATGTGGAGGACATCCGGCGCTATATCCGCCTCAGCCAGTGGATGCAGGCGGAGGGGCTGCGCTTCATTCTGGAGAGCAACCAGCGCCGCAAGTGGCATAACAGCGGCAGCATCATCTGGCAGCTCAGCGAGCCGTGGCCGAATCTCTCCTGCACGTCCATTGTTGATTATTACGGGCATGAGAAACAGGCGTATTACTGGACGAAGGACGCCTTTGCGCCCCTGCATCCAACGCTGGATTACCGCCGCTTGGACTACGCAGCAGGAACGGCGGTGGAGCTTCCCCTGACAGTGCTGACGGACAGCGGCATCGCGGGCGACGCGGAAGTCGCGTGGTCTGTGCGTGGTCTGGATGGCGCGACCTATGCCGAAGAAACCCGCACAGCGCACTTGGCGGCTGCTGCGGTCAACCGCGTGGGCGACGTCGCGTTCGTCATGCCGCAGACGGCGGATGGACTGGTGTTGGTGCGCCTGACAGTGCGGTTGGGCGAAAGAACCGCCGTCAATGAATACTACTTCTCCTGCGAGAACAATCGCCCCTACCGCGCGGCGGCATTCCTGCATGGCGGACACCTGACCGCGCGGGCGCTGGAAACATCCCCGGACAGCGCCGTCATTGAGGTGCGCAACACGGGCGACACGGCCGTGCTGTTTGCGGACATCACGGATGCGTCGGACGAATGGAATCTGGTGCGCAACGACAACTTCCGCACGCTCCTCCCCGGCGAGCGCTGGCAGACGCGGGTACAGTGGTCTCGCCGCTTCCGCATCGGCTTCGACGACTTCACCGCGCACACGACCGAGCGCCCGATTTTGACCGTGGACGGCATTGGGCTGGATGCGCCGGTATTGATTTAAGCCGCCTTGTCGCGACCGCAGGCGCGATTCTCCCTGCCCCAATAAGAATCAATAAACATGGGTATGTGCATCCGAAGCAGTCCAGATGGCGACCGCAGACTTCGTCTGTTTTCATGCTCCTTGGTCGCCTCCGCAGAAGCGAAATTCTCTGCTCCCAAAGCACAATGCCATGTAGAAACACACGCTTCAAAGGAGATAATGATGATGAATGGAACGATGGTTGACCTGCTCAGTGGCTACCTGAGCGGTGACAATATCAGCGAATCCAAACGGACACTCGGCGACCTCAAAAACGTGTTTCGGGACGAAGCCGCCCGCGCCCAAATGAACCCTGCGACCATCGTCTATGAAGTCCAGAGCCATATGGCGGTCAAAGACGGAACGCCCGGCGGTCTGTTCTTCGGCACGAGCAACGTCATGCCCGGTCAGGTCGGCGGCGAATACTTCATGACCAAGGGACATTATCACGCGCGGCGGGAATGCGGCGAATATTACTGGTGCATTCAGGGCACGGGCGCGCTCATCCTCATGGATGAAAGCGGCAAGTGCTGGTTCGAGCCGATGCAGCCCGGCAGCCTCCACTATATCCCCGGCTACGTCGCGCACCGCCTCGCCAATACGGGCGATACGCCCCTGCGCGTCGGCGCGTGCTGGCCGTCCGACGCGGGACATGACTATGCGTCCATCGCCGAACATGGCTTCACCGCGCGGCTGATGAACGTCGGCGGCGTCCCGACGCTGGTTCAGGAGGAGCAGGCATGAGAAAAAGCAATTACGATAAGCGTCCTGTTCTCCATGTGCGGACAAAGGGTGTCAGCGCATGGCAGGGCTGGGAAGCTATCGGCGCACAGCTGCGCAAAGCCATTGTGGGCAAGCCCGACGCCGTCGTTTGCGTGGACTGCTATCACGGCGTGTGGGAATCGGATGTGCTGAGCGCGCTGACAGAGCAGCTGAACCCGTCGCGCGTCTTCTGCACGGCACAGGCGACGCTCCCCAAAGAGCAGGTCAATGCCATGCTGAAAGACCACCTGACCGATGACCGTGTGTTCGGCATCATGGCGCACTACCGCATCGAGCAGTTCTTCGACATGGAACGGGTAGCGGTGATTCGGCAGGAAATCGCATTGGCGCATGATGTCCGGCTGGTGTTCGGCGTCGGCGCGGCGTTGCTGTGCGAGCATCCCGATGTACTGGTGTATGCGGACATGGCGCGCTGGGAAATCCAGCTCCGCTTCCGCTCCGGCAAACTGGCAAACTGGCTCAATGACAACTACGGCGAAGACCCGCTGCGCAAATATAAGCGCGGCTACTTCATCGAATGGCGCGTCCTCGACCGCCACAAGCGGACGCTGCATTCGCATATTGACTACCTGCTGGACACCAACGACGCCGAGACGCCCCGCATGATGACCGGCGACTGCTACCGCGATGCGCTCAAACAGGCGGTCACGCAGCCCTTCCGCGTTGCGCCGTATTTCGACCCCGGCGTTTGGGGCGGGCAGTGGATGAAGTCCGTCTGCGGGCTTGACCCGGAAAAGCCCAATTACGCATGGAGCTTCGATGGTGTGCCGGAGGAAAACAGCCTCCTGCTGGATGTGGACGGCATCGTTGTGGAAACACCCGCCATCAATCTGGTGCATGAGGAAGCTAAAGCGCTCTTGGGTGACAAGGTTCACGCGCGCTTCGGCACGGAATTCCCGATTCGCTTTGACTTTCTGGACACCATCGGCGGCGGAAATCTGAGCTTGCAGGTGCATCCGCTGACCGAGTACATTCAGGACACGTTCGGGATGCACTACACGCAGGACGAAAGCTACTACATCCTCGACGCGGCGGAAAACGCCGACACGCATGTCTATCTGGGCTGCAAGACGGGCATTCAGCCGGAAGAATTCCAGAAAGCGCTGGAAGACAGTCAGCAGACCGGGCAGTTCGACGCGGAACGCTTCGTCAACGTTATTCCGGCGAAAAAGCACGACCACTTCCTGATTCCCGCCGGAACAATACACTGCTCCGGCAGGGACTGCATGGTGCTGGAAATCAGCGCGACGCCCTACATCTTCACCTTCAAGCTCTGGGATTGGGGGCGCCTTGGGCTGGATGGACGCCCGCGCCCGATTCACCTTGCGCATGGCATGAAGAACATTCAGTTCGACCGCGATACAGACTGGGTGCAGAAGAATCTTGTCAACTGCGTGGAGGTGATTCACGAGGAAGACGGCATCCGCGAGGAACGCACCGGGCTGCACGAACGGGAGTTCATTGAGACGCGGCGGCACTGGTTTGACCGGAAGGTGGAGCATGAGACGGGCGGAAGCGTGAATGTGCTGAATCTGGTGGAAGGTGAAGAAGCGGTGGTAGAGAGCCCAGAAGGGAAATTTGCGCCGTTTGTGGTGCACTATGCGGAGACGTTTATTGTTCCGGCGGCGGTGGGAAGGTATACGGTTGCACCGTATGGGAAGAGTATCGGAAAGAACCTGGCGACGGTGAAAGCATTTGTGCGGGTATAAACCGAAGGAGTCCAGAGGGCGATCGGAAGGCTCTCTGGAACTATGCCAAAGACCACTTTGAAAAAAGGAAAAACAACTACATTTATCAAGCAGGGGATTTCGCGCCTGCGGAGGCGACAAGGGGGCAATGAAAACAAACGAGGTTTGCGATTGCCCCCTTGCCCCCCTCGCAGCGGACACTGCCATGCTGCTTGGTTTTCGCCGCGAGTAAGGATTCTGTGTCCAATATGACACACACAATCATTATTAGAAGAGGAAAAACACCATGAAACTTGATTTTGACCCCGGATTCGATATTACGCCGCTGTCGGTGGATAAGGGCTTCCGGCTGGGGGCTGACTGCTTCGATAAAGGCACGGAGTTCCGCAAGCTCGATAGCGTCCGCAAGAGCCTTCGCGACCCGAATTGCGATGGGCCGGAAAACGTCTATGCCATCATGATGGACGTTGGGCGCAAGAAGGACTTGCCCGCCATGCAGCAGCGGATGCTCCTCTATGGCGTCGTGACGTATGCCGCCGGGCAGTTGGGCGATGAACCCATCCGCAGTCAGGGGCATATCCATAAGGTTTCCGCGCATTGCGGGTGGTCTACGCCTGAGGTCTATGAGATTTGGACGGGCAAAGCTGTGATTTATATGCAGGAATCGGGGCAGGATGACCCCGGACGGTGCTTCGCGGTTGAGGCAGGCGCGGGCGATGTGGTGATTGTGCCGCCGGGGTGGGTTCATGCCACCATCAGCGCTGACCCCAAGCAGCCGCTGACTTTCGGCGCATGGTGCGACCGCGATTATGGCTTTGAGTACGCCGACGTCCGCCGTCATGGGGGCATTGCGTGGTTTCCGCTGCTGACGGCGGAGGGCAAACTTCGCTGGACACCCAATCCCGCTTATCATACCCGTCAGTTGACCATCAAGCCTCCGCGCGATTACAGCGATTTGGGGCTGGAAAAGGGCAAGTCGATTTACCGCCAGTTCGAGGAATACCCGGATCGGTTCCTGTTTGTGTCCGACCCGGCGCGCGCGGTGAATATCTGGAAGAATTACATCCCGTAAGGGAGAAAGGGCAAAAGTATGCAGTTTCCGAAAGACTTCCTGTGGGGAACAGCAACGTCCTCCTATCAGATTGAGGGCGCAGCAAATGAAGACGGCAAGGGCAAATCCATCTGGGACGTATTCACGCACGCGCCGGGCACGGTGAAAGACCGCTCGAACGGCGATGTGGCGATTGACCACTACCATCGCTTCCGCGAGGACATCCGCCTGATGGCAAAGATGGGGATTCGCAATTACCGCTTCTCCATTTCATGGGGAAGAATCCTCCCCGACGGCACGGGCGCGGTCAACGAAAAGGGTCTTGCGTTCTATTCCGAGCTGGTGGACTGCCTGCTGGAAAACGGCATCCGCCCCTTCTGCACGCTCTATCACTGGGATTTACCCTATGCGCTGCACCTGCGCGGCGGATGGCTGAGTCCTGATATGCCGGAATGGTTCGCAAACTATACGACCATCGTCGCGGATGCGCTGGGCGACCGCGTGAAGGATTTCATCACCATCAATGAGCCGCAGTGCATCATTGGTTCAGGGTACGCGCTGGGCGTTCACGCGCCGGGGCTGAAATGCTGCGCGGCGGACATCGTTCGCGCGGCGCATCACCTGATGCTGGCGCACGGGCGCGCGGTTCAGGTGCTTCGGGCGCACGTTCCCGGCGTTCGCGTCGGCTATGCCCCCTGCGGCGACCCGTGCGTGCCGTATACGAATTCGCCGGAGGACATCGCCGCCGCCCGCAAGGAGTATTTCACCGTCCATATTGACGAGAAAGTCGGGCCTGCGTGGAATATTGCGTGGTTCTCTGACCCGGTGATGCTGGGGCAGTACCCGGCGGATGGGCTGGTCGGCTACGAGCAGTACCTTCCTGACGGCTGGCAGGAGGACTTGAAGACCATCCATCAGCCGCTGGACTTCTACGGGCAGAACATCTATCAAGGGCAGTGGTGGCGCAGGGGAGCGGACGGCAAGCCGGAGCATGTGCGCTACCCGGCGGGTCATCCGCATAACGCCTTGGAATGGCCCATCAATGAAGACGGGCTGTACTGGGGGCCGCGCTTCCTCTATGAGCGCTATCATACGCCGATTCTGATTACCGAAAATGGCATGGATGCCCACGACGCGGTCAGTCTGGACGGCAAAGTGTATGACCCGAATCGGCAGGACTACATGCACCGCTATCTGCGTGCGCTGGGTCAGGCGGTAGCGGACGGTGTGCCGGTGCTGGGCTACTTCTATTGGAGCTTCTTCGATAATTTCGAGTGGGCACATGGGTATCAGGAGCGCTTCGGGCTGGTTTATGTGAATTATCAAACGCAGGAGCGCATTTTGAAGGACAGCGCATACTGGTATCAGCAGGTTATGGCAACGAACGGAGAAAATTTGTAAAAAACGCGAAATTAAGCAGGAAGGGCGAGCCTTATGAGCGAAATTAAGATAATTAATGGACAATCCCTGCCGAATATCCCGTGGCAGGAGCGCCCGGCTGACCTTGAAGAAGGTGCGGTGCTATGGCGCTACACCGAAAACCCCGTCATGGGGCGCAATCCCACGCCGAAAATCGGGCGCATTTTCAACAGCGCGGTCGTGCCGTGGCAGGATGGGTATATCGCCGTGCTGCGCGGCGAGCAGGTCAATGGCGTGCCGCATGTGTATCTGGGACGCTCCAAGGACGGCATTCACTGGAATGTAGACCGCGAGCGCGTGCAGTTCGTGGACGAAAACGGCGAGCCGTGGATGCCTAACTACGCCTATGACCCGCGTCTGGTGAAGGTGGAGGATACTTACTATATCATCTGGTGTACGGACTTCCACGGCGCGGCTATCGGCATGGCGAAGACGAAGGACTTTAAGCATTTCACGCGCATGGAGAACCCGTTTATCCCCTATAACCGCAATGCCGTGCTGTTCCCGCGGAAAATCGGCGGCATGTACAAGATGCTGTCGCGCCCGTCGGACTCCGCGCATACGCCGTTCGGGGACATCTTCCTCTCCGAAAGCCCCGACCTGATTTACTGGGGACGCCACCGGCATGTGATGAGCCGCGGCCCGATGTGGTGGGAAGCGGTGAAAATCGGCGCGGGCGCGTGTCCGATTGAGACGACCGAGGGCTGGCTGATGTTCTTCCACGGCGTCGCCAGCACCTGCAACGGTTTTGTGTACTCCATGGGCGGCGCGATTCTTGACCGGGACGAGCCGTCAAAGGTGCTGTACCGGTGCGAGAATTATCTGCTGACGCCGGAAATGCCCTATGAAGTCAGCGGCTTCGTGCCGAATGTCGTCTTCCCCTGCGCGACGGTTCAGGATGCGGACACCGGGCGTATTGCCATCTATTACGGCTCGGCGGATACCTGCGTCGGGCTGGCGTTCGGGTATGTGGACGAGATTGTACAGTACATCAAGGACAACAGCGTCCTGAATCCCGACGACGGCGTGGCATTTGAGAAATTCTGATACCGCGGAGGAAGAACCTATGAATCCCTTTCGCCGCCCCAACGTGCTGCTGATTTATACCGACCAGCAGCGCGGCGAACGGCTTCGGTCACTATCCCGGCGGGTCTATCAGCAATGAAAAAGGAGAATCAGTCATGAAGGACGCATGGTGGAAGGAAGCCGTCGTCTATCAAGTCTATCCGCGCAGCTTCATGGATGCAAACGGCGACGGCATCGGCGATTTGCAGGGAGTTACCTCGCGGCTGGACTACTTGCAGGAGCTGGGCATCGATGTGATTTGGCTGTCGCCTGTGTACCAGTCTCCGAACGTCGATAACGGCTATGACATCAGCGATTATCAGGCGATTCAGCCGGAATTCGGCACGATGGCGGATTTCGATGAGCTGCTTAAACAGGCGCATCGGCGTGGCATTCGCATCGTGATGGACTTGGTTGTCAACCACTCGTCCGACCAGCATCCGTGGTTCGTGGAAAGCCGCAAGAGCAAGGACAATCCCTATCGCGATTATTACATCTGGCGCGAACCGAAAGAGGACGGCAGTACGCCGAACAATTGGGGTTCGTGCTTCGGCGGATCGGCGTGGCAGCTTGACCCGGAAACAAACATGTACTATCTGCACCTGTTCGCGCCGCAGCAGCCCGATTTGAATTGGAAGAATCCGAAACTGCGCGACGATGTGTACCGCATGATGACATGGTGGTGCGACAAGGGCGTGGACGGCTTCCGCATGGATGTCATAAGCATGATTTCTAAGCCCGATGAAATGCCGGATGACCCGAACACCCCCGTCGGCGGTTATGGAAACTTTGGCGCATACTGCATTCACGGTCCGCATGTGCATGAATACCTGAAGGAAATGAACGAGCGGGTGCTGTCCCGCTATGACCTGATGACCGTGGGCGAAACGGCGGGCGTGACCATCGAGGAAGCACAGAAGTACGCCGGAGAGGATTCGCATGAGCTGAGCATGGTCTTCCAGTTCGAGCATGTGGACGTCGCTGGAAAGTACGGGGCGTGGCGCACGGAACAGATTCCGATGCTGTTCCTGAAAAAGGTACTGAGCAAGTGGCAGACGGAGCTGCACGGCAAGGCGTGGAACAGCCTCTTCCTTGGCAACCACGACCAGCCGCGCACCGTGTCCGCGTTCGGCGACGACCGCCCGCAGTGGCGCGTCCGCAGCGCGAAAATGCTGGCGACCTGCCTGCACATGATGGAGGGCACACCTTATATCTATCAGGGCGAAGAGCTGGGCATGACGAACTGTCCGTTCCAGTCGCTGGACGAGTTCCGGGATATTGACAGCCTGAACGGGTATCGCCGCTGGGTGACGGACGGGCCGCTCACGCACGACGAGTTCTTCCCCTACCTGCTGTTCAAGAGCCGCGACAATGCCCGCACGCCCATGCAGTGGGACGACAGCACGAATGCCGGATTCACCTGCGGCACGCCGTGGATTCGCGTCAATCCGAACTACACGGAGGTCAACGCGGCGGCGGCGATGGCTGACCCGGATTCAACGTTCTACTACTTCCAGAAGCTCATCCGCCTGCGCAAGACACACCCCGTGATTGTGCATGGGCGCTATGAACTGCTGGAAAAGGACGACCCGGCACTGTTCATTTATACGCGCACGCTGGATGATGCGCAACTGCTCGTGATGTGCAACTTCAAGGAGCAGACGCGAGAATGGACAATGCCGGCGGGCTTCGCGGGCGCGCAGATGCTGATTTCCAACACCGGGCGGACACAGCAGACGGAGCAGACCATCACCTTGCAGCCTTATGAAGCATTGGTGCTTCTGAAATAACATTGACGGGATAGAAAGGAGAATTTCAGATGAAAATGGAACTGGGTGCGCAGACATTTACCGTGCGGGACTATATGCAGACGACGTGGGACTTCCGGGAGGCGATGAAGCGTATTGCGGAAATCGGCTATACCTGCGTGCAGCTGTCGGCGGTGGGCAATGTGCCGGTTCAGGCGCAGCGGGACATCTGCGATGAATTTGGGCTGAAAATCGTCCTGACGCATGCGAACCCGGATCGCATGATTGCCGACCCGGAGGGCGTCATCCGTGACCATGACATCCTTGGCTGCGACTACATCGGCATCGGCATGATGAACCCGAAGTACCAGCGCGCGGAGTGGATTGACCAGTTTGCGAAAGACTTCACGACGCCCGCGAAGAAGATGCGCGACGCGGGCAAACTGCTGATGTACCACAATCACAATCTGGAATGGACGCGCCTGCGCGACGGCCGCCGGATTATGGACGTGCTGCTGGAACAGATGCCGGCGGACTTGATGGGCGTGACGCTGGATACCTACTGGGTGCAGGCGGCGGGCGCGGATGTTCTGGAATGGATTGACATCCTGCAAGACCGTATCCCCTGCGTCCACCTGAAAGACATGTCGGTCAATGGCTTCGACCAGCGCAAGGCGGTCGTCGGCGAGGGCAATCTGAACTTCCCGAAGATTCTGGAAAAGCTGCAAACGCTGGGCAAGACGAAGTATATGCTCGTCGAGCAGGACGACTGCTACGGCGAAAGCGCGTTTGACTGCTTGAAGCGCAGCTATGACAATGTGAGAAAGATGGGGTATTGAGCGATGGCAAAGGTGAAATTGGGTATTATCGGCGTCGGCAATATGGGCACGGGTCACAGCAAGAACTATCTGGACGGCTTGATGCCAGAAATCGAAATCACGGCGGTGGCTGACCGCAACCCGGCGCGCCGCGAGTGGGCGAAGGAGAATCTCCCCGGCGTGAAGGTTTTTGAGGAGGGCGTAGATCTCATCCATAGCGGCGCGTGCGAAGCCGTGCTGATTGCCACGCCGCACTATCAGCATCCGCCGCTGGCGATTGAAGCATTCAAAAACGGGCTGCACGCCATGGTGGAGAAGCCCGCCGGCGTTTACACCCTGCAAGTGCGCGAAATGAACGCCGAGGCGGACCGTCACCCGGAGCTGACTTTCGGCATGATGTTCAACCAGCGCACGAATTACACCTACCGCAAGATGCACGAGCTGATTCACAGCGGCGCAATCGGTGACTTAAAGCGTGTCAATTGGATTATCACCGACTGGTACCGCACGCAGTTCTATTACGATTCCGGCGCATGGCGCGCAACGTGGGCGGGTGAAGGCGGCGGTGTGCTGCTGAACCAGTGCCCGCATCAGCTGGATTTGGTGCAGTGGCTGGTGGGACTGCCGTGCAAGGTGCAGGGTTTCTGTCACGAGGGCAAGTGGCACAACATCGAGGTCGAGGACGACGTGACCGCCTATTTCGAGTACCCGAACGGCGCCACGGGCGTTTTCATCACCACGACCGCCGACGCCCCCGGCACGAACCGTTTGGAGATTACAGGCACGAAGGCGACGCTCATCTGTCAGGATGGCAAGCTCATCATGAAGAAGCTGGAAATGGACGAGCGTGAATGGTGTGCGACGTGTCAGGAAGGCTTCCGTGCGCCGTCCTACGAAACAATCGAGGTCGAGACGGACGGGCAGAACGGGCAGCATCCGGCGGTGCTGAACGCGTTTGCGGCGCATATCCTGCGCGGCGAACCGCTGGTCGCGGACGGACGTGAGGGCATCAACGGGCTGATGCTGTCCAATGCGATTCATCTGTCCTCGTGGCTGGGGCATCCAGTGACTTTGCCGATTGACGAGGCGCTGTTTTTGGAGAAGCTCAATGAACGCCGGGCAACGTCGCGGGTAAAGACAGGGGAAAGCGTTTTCAGTGATACAAAGGGGACATATGGATCAAAGTAAAGAGGAGCTCCAAACACGAGGATAAACACGCGGGCAAAGCATGATAACGCGACCAACTCAATTGCACCAGACAGGCGCGAACGGATTGTATGCTTTCCTCCACAAAACCACATAAAGATGCGCCCTGCCCCGGCAAACTCATCCGCCGGAGC
>ULMV01007879.1_pt1 | contig 16431 bp, 19 predicted proteins | sample 1951751 | NCBI WGS metagenome assembly ULMV01 (sample SAMEA4835560, study PRJEB28245) | human gut metagenome | biome: gut microbiome; material: fecal sample | place: Denmark | collected 2008 | reverse complement strand
AATTTCGTAATAAGCCGAGACATGTAATGAAAAGCTTATATTTCTTGGGCTCTTGATATTATTATACTATAACTTAAATAATATCTCTTTTATTGAAACTATCATACATGGTTACAAGCATTAAAATTGCACACACTCCTAGCACTCCAAGAGAAAATATAAGTGATGTATTCTGTACAAAAGTATTTGGAGCCGAAATTGTCATTGGACTTGTGAAATTTGTAAATATTTTGCTAGCAATATCCAAATTGTTAAATGGTATAAATTTTATCCAATCTTTTTTTATGTAAGTATTTATAATTAGCATCATTATTCCATTTCCCATATATGTTGCTATACTTAAAGCTATTGCTACTGAAGTGTTTCTTGTAACAACTGAAAGCATTAATGCAAATAGTGCAAATATTATAATTGGTATAATTTTTGCAAAATAGTATTCTATTATAAATGCTGTATTTCCTATTTTTTGTACAACTCCATCTTTTACAAATAAATATGTATTTCCTTCTGTTGTAAAAAATATCTTTCCACAAACTAATGTTAGCAATGCCATTATTAAAGTTATAACTACTAAATAAAATAACAACGATAATATTTTTGCTGTTAGTATCTTCCATCTTTTATTAGGTGTTAATGCCCAGAATTTTATTGTTCCTGTTGAAATTTCTGTCGCAATTGCACTTCCTGCAACAATTATTACAAATATTGCTATAAATGCTGTTACAAAACTTGTTGCAAATGATTCGAATGTCATTTTATAATCTGAAGTTGAATCTGCTTTTTCTATGTTATTTTCTATTTTGTATATACTTATTTTAATATCATCTTCATATTGTTTCTTTTGTTTTTCTGTTAATACCTTATTTGTTTGACTATCAATTCCTGTTCTAATGCTTTTCTGCTTCTGACGAATATCACTAATTACTTGTGCTCTGTAATCATAAAATATTTGGGGATCATCTTTAGAAATTCCGTATTTTTTTTGCAATTCTAACAATATTTTTTCATCATCATATTCCTCTTGTGAAATTTGTTTATCATCAAATTTTTTCTTTAATTTTTCTTGCTTTTGGTCAATATATCCATCAAAATCATTTTTTTCAACAATCTCTAAAGTTTTATTATCTATACTAGTATCTGATAATGCTTCACTTCTCCAATCTGTTCTATAAATTTGATTTTTTATTCTTATTTCATAAATCTTTATTTGTCTCTCTATTTCCTCTTTTTCAGATTTTGAAAGTGTATTATCTTGCAACTGTTCTTTTAATATCTCAATTTCACCTTTAAATCCTTCTTCTGAACTTGAAACAAACCTCTCAGAATTTATATCATTTTTCTCATCTATATATTGTAACAATTTTGATAAGCTTAATGCTCCCAATAATGCTAAAACTATTAATATAATTGCCAATTTTGTTGAAAACTTTTTCCAAGTTTTAATATTTTCATCTACAAATAATTTATATATCTTACTCATTTTTACCTCCTTCTGTTGCATCAAAGAATATTTCCTCTAAATTATGTTCTCTTGGAATAACTGCTTTTATTCCAACATCTTCAATTGCTAATTCTCTTACAACTTCTGGAACTTTTTCTGTTTGAATTGTAACTAACAAACTATCTTTTTCTTCTTTAGCATCTACCTCAAATTTTTCTTTTAAAATTTTAATTGCTTTAGTTTTATCTTTAATTCTTAATTCTATAGTTTCAGTTTTCTCTTCTTTTGAATTTGTTATCTGTTCTATTTTTACAATTTTACCATTATCTAATACTGCTACTCTATCACACATTTGTTGCATTTCTGTCAATATATGTGATGACACAAATACAGCGACATTTTCTTCATGAGAAATTTTCTTTAAAATATCTCTCAATTGCTTAATTCCTGCTGGATCCAATCCATTTGTAGGTTCATCTAATATTAAAACTTTTGGATTATGCAATAAGGTCAATGCCAATCCTAGTCTTTGTTTCATTCCTAACGAATATTTTCCAACTTTGTCTTTTGCTCTATCTTTTAAGCCTACCATTTCTAATACTTCATTTATTCTTTTTTCATCTATATTTCTAATTCTTGCATGCAACTTTAAATTGTCTATTCCTGACATATATTTGTACATATCTGGATTTTCTACAATTGCTCCTATGCATTCCATTGCTTGTTCAAACTGTTTTCTATTATCAAAGCCATTTACTTTGATTTCTCCTTCATCACTGTCAATTAATCTTAATATCATTTTTATTGTTGTAGTTTTACCTGAACCATTTGGGCCCAAAAAGCCAAAGATTTCACCTGAATTTACCTTAAGGCTTATGTTATCTATTATTTTTCTTTTTCCAAATGATTTACTTACATTTTTCAATTCTAATACAGTATTTTCCATCTTTTCATCCCCTTCTTCTAAAAGATAATATCATCACTATAATATCTATTACTTCCATCAAATTGTAAGTTTGAATATACAATTTTCCATTTTCCATCTATTTTTTGTAAAATTATTTCATCATTTGATGCATCAAAAGTCTCTGTTTCTTTGGTTGAATCTATTTCATCAAAAACTTTTGTAACTATTTCTACTTGATCTTTTAATTTTACAGTTACTTGATTTCCGTCAAATTCATATCCATTTATCTTTTTGATTTTTCTTGACATTTTAATTCTTACATCAAGAGCATCATACCCATTTCTCAGATTGTTTTCAATTACTTGTTTTTGAATTTTTACCGCTTCTGTATTAGATATCATTACTTTTTCTACATCGCTTTTCATTTGATTAACATATTCATTTACTTTCTCTTCTGATACTTCAGATTTCTGCATATCCTCTGGTAATACAACATATTTATCTGTTAATAATATAAAATCCTCACATGCTTTTCTTATATCTGGCTTATCTGCATTTCTTTGCTTTTCTACACCTGATATGTATATCAACAAAGCTGCTAATACTATTATTGTTAATATTAATCCCTTATTTATTTTCTTTAAAACTTTCATATTATCCTCCTTTTACCCATTTTTTATTGCTAATATATCTTCATCTTGCTTTAAATTTGGTCCTAAAAATTCATAACAGTTTTTATTTACTTTCATAGCAGCCATTCCAATTTCTTTATCTTCTCTTAGTCTTCCACTAGCATATTTTATAATAATAGGCTTATTGGTTACAGCTTCCATAACTACTTCTTTATCATCTCTCATATCCTTTGCTGCAAAATACAATATCTGCCCAGTTACTTTTAATCCAGCTAATAATAAATCTCTATCTTCTAATAAGTTTTCTTGTGTATAACAATATGTCCAACCAACTTTGCTTACTGAATCATATACAACCTCTCTATCTCCTTTTAGCCTATCACTTGCAAATTCTAATGCTTCTGGATTATTGTGAACTGCTTCTAACACAACTTCTTTGTCATCTCTTAATTCATCACTTGCAAACTCTAGCAATGCTCCTTCTTGTTTTACATTTTCTAATACATATTCTCTATTTTCTGAATTTTGCTTCATTCTTGTTATTTCTATTCTTTCTGGCATTTTGTTCTCCTTTCTTACAATCAAAAAAGACTGTACTTTTAATACAGTCTCATTATAACATTATTAACATTTTTTGGCTACATCTTTTTCTTAATTTTTTCTTAATTAACTCACATTCAGCTGCTTTCACCCCACGGTTCGCCCACTCCACCCAATTGCAAAGTATAACGTTCGATTGGAATTCAAAAATAGAAATTATTATAGAAGAAAATGAGGAATGTTCACGGTCAATCTGTAATAAGTAAGTATTTTCAATATATCCCTCGGCTACCCGTCATAACGTTAACAATTTGTAACACTATTTTGGTCACATTCGGGCTATATTTCAAATACTTACTTATTACAGATTGAATTAATTCACTGCAAAATTAATACCTCTAGCCACAATATCTTTCATGTTCTCAATTAAATCATCAATCTCTTTTGGAGTAACAATCATATTATAATCCCCAACATTAAGAGCCTCTTTAACCTCTTCATACTTATCATTCTGTTGCAACTTATTTAAATACTCATTAGACTCAGCTTTCTCTTGTAATCTATCAATAAAAATATCAATCCCATCAGAAACAAGAGTAGCAAGTTCAACAACAGTAGGAATTCCAATTGAGACAACAGGTATACCTAAAGAATTCTCACTAATCTCCTCTCTTGTATTTCCAACACCTGCACCAGGAACAATTCCAGTATCAGATATCTGAATTGTACTACTAATTCTCTCAATACTTCTAGAAGCCAAAGCATCTATTACAATCAGCAATTTAGGATGAATATTTTCAACGATTCCTTTCAAAATTTCAACAGTTTCTATTCCAGTTGTACCTAACACTCCTGGAGAAATAGCACTAACTGGTCTTGTACCTTCATCAACATATTGAGGAAGATATTTTATTATGTGTCTTGTAACATCAATCTCATTTATTACCTTTGGTCCTAAAGCATCTGGAGTCACATAAATATTTCCTAATCCCACAATTAAAATATCTTCTTGATTATTTACATGCATTTCTACTATTTTTTTCAATTCATCTGTTAAGACTTCTGATGTTTTCTGAATTTCTTCTTCTCCTGCCATTTTTAGTCTTTTTACATCAATGGTAACATATGTTCCTATTGGCTTTCCTAATGCTTCTTCACCTTTAGAATTTGTAATCTTTACTCTTGATACTTTTATATTATCATTAATCTCCTCTTCTGTACTTTCCACTCCATCTATTTGATTTAATTTATTAGCCTTTTGATAAATATCTCTTCTTTCAAGTGCTAAGTCGGTTCTAAAATTATACATAAAAAAACTTCCTCCTCAAAAATACTTTTTGTTAGTATTTCTAAGTTCGGAAGTTTTATTCATTACGAATTAAAATAAACCTACTATATTTCCAGCTTCATCAATATCTATATTTTCTGCTGCTGGAACTACTGGTAGTCCTGGCATTGTCACAATATTTCCTGCAAGAACAACTATAAATCCAGCTCCTGCTTTTAACTCTACATCTTTTACATGAATTTCAAATGGTTCTTCACATTCTAAGTTTTTAGCATCATCTGAAAAAGAATATTGGGTTTTAGCAATACATATTGGTAATTTTCCATATCCCATTTCTTCAATTTTTTCTATTTTTCTAGCAACTTCTTCTGGATATAAAACTGCTTTTGCTCCATAAATTTTCATAGCGATTTTATTTATTTTTTCTACAATTGCTTCATCTAAATCATAAATATATTCAAATTTATCTTCTTCTTGATCTGCAAGTTCAACAATTTTATTAGCTATATCTAGTGCTCCTTCTCCGCCTTTTTCCCAGCTCTCTACAACACTTGATGGTATTTCTCTTTTTGCTAATTCATTTTGTACAAATTCTAATTCATTGTCTTTATCTGTGTCATATTTATTAATTGCTACAATTACATTTAATCCAAATCTACCTCTTATATTGTCTATATGTTTATATAAATTATTCATTCCTTTTTCTAGACTTACCATATCTTCTTCTCTAATGTTTTCTTTTGAAGCTCCTCCATGATATTTTAATGCTTTTATTGTTGCAACACAAACTACTACATTTGGTTTTATATTAGCATCTCTGCATTTTATATCAATAAATTTTTCTGCTCCTAAATCTGCTCCAAAACCTGCTTCTGTAACTGTGTATTCCGCAAGCTTCATTCCCATTCTAGTTGCTATTACTGAATTACATCCATGTGCTATATTGGCAAATGGTCCGCCATGTACTAATGCTGGAGTATGTTCTAGAGTTTGTACTAAATTTGGTTTTATAGCATCTTTTAGTAATACTGTCATTGCCCCTTGTGCATTTAAATCTTTTGCAAATACTGGTTCTTCTTTTTTATTATATCCAACAATAATATTTCCAAGTTTTGTCTTTAAATCTTGTATATCTGTTGCTAAGCATAATATTGCCATTATTTCTGACGCTGCAGATATGTCAAATCCATCTTCTCTAGGAACTATTTTACTTTCTCCTGAAAGCCCTGTGTTTATTTTTCTTAATTGTCTATCATTTAAATCTATACATCTTTTCCATGTAACTTTTTCAATATTTAATTTATTTCCTTGATAAATATGATTATCTATCATTGCTGATAACAAATTATTTGCTGATGTTATTGCATGCATGTCTCCTGTAAAATGTAAATTAATATCTTCCATTGGAGCAATTTGGGCATGTCCTCCTCCTGTTGCACCACCTTTCATTCCAAATACTGGTCCTAAAGATGGTTCTCTTAATGCTAAAATTGATTTTTTTCCAATTCTTCTTAGTCCATCTGCAATCGCAATTGAAATAGTTGTTTTCCCTTCACCTAATGAAGTTGGACTCATTGCTGTAACTAATATCAACTTTCCATCATTTTTACTAGTATCAACTTTTGATATTTTAGCTTTATAATTGCCATATGGTTCAATATCCTCATCTGCAATTCCTATATCTTTTGCAACTTCTGTGATTTTCTTTAGTTCTGTATTTTTTGCAATTTCAATATCTGTCATTTTAATCCCTCCATTTTTGCATACTAATTATGCTAATAGTCCAACTGTAATACCTATTATAGCTCCAACAATTACTTGTAAAGGAGTATGTCCTAAAACTTCTACTAGTCTTTCTTGTACCTCTACTCCTGTAAGTCCAGGTGTTTCTATTATTTTATTTAATAAATGTGCTTGTTTTCCTGCAGCCCTTCTAACTCCCGCAGCATCATACATTACAACCATTGCAAATACTAATGCAACTGCAAACATAGCTGAGTCAAAGCCTTCACTCTTACCGACAAGCATTGCTAAACTTGTTACAACTGCTGTATGAGAACTTGGCATTCCACCAGCTCCCATAATTCTTTTAAAATTAAATTTCTTTGTTTTTACTAAATCGCAAATAACTTTAAATACTTGAATACAAAACCATAATAATAATGGTACATATAAATATTTATTAGTTACTAGTTTTTGAATGTCCTCCATTTTACTTTCCCCTTTTATCTATTTATTCATTTGCTTCAAAATTTTCTTCTTTTAATTCTCCATCTTCTTCTAATAATATAGTTATTTTCTTCTCTGAATCTTCTAAAATAGTATTGCATTGTTTGGCAATTTTCATTCCTTCTTCAAATTTTTCAACTGATTCATCTAAATTTAAATTACCATTTTCCAATTCATTTACTATACTTTCTAATTTTTTCATTGATTCTTCAAAATTTTCTTTACTCATCATTTTTCTCCTTCAGTTTTTATTCTAATAAACACTAATCTTCCAATTTTCAGTGTCAACCTCATACCATTCTACTGTATTCCCATCTTTTTTCACTGCAACATAATATTTGCTACCTTTTTTCTCATCAATACTAAAAGTTGCATCAGGGTCATTTCCCCATTCTTTTTTAGCTAATTCGATAGCTTTCTCATCATTACTTTGTTTTGGCTCCTCTTCTTGTTCACTCTCTTTTTCCTCTTCTCCAACATAAGTATTTCCTTCTGTATTTTCTTTTACCTCTTCTACTGGATCTTTTACAGTATTATTTTCTTTTTCTTCTTTTGGTGGAGTTACTTCATTTGAGACTGCACTAGAAGTTTTTTCTGCCTTCATTTTTTCATCATAAAACATTGAAGTCAAAATTACTGCTAATCCTATTAAAGCAATTACTATAATAACTGTTAATATATTTTGTTTCTTTCGTGTATCCATGGATTTCCTCCTTTTATTAGCAAATTTTTGCATCTTTTTCGCCATCAATAAATTTTAATTTTACTTTATCATTTTCTTTTAGTTCATTCACGCTTTTTACTATTTTATTGTCTTTTTCTGTTAATGAATATCCTCTTGCTAATGTTTTTAATGGACTTAATGTATCTAATTTTGTTACTAATTCAATATATGCAGTTTGATTGTCTTTTTGCGTATTTTTTATTTTCTTTTCCAATCTTTGAACATATGAGTCTAATAAAACACTCATATCTCTAATTTTTCTCATTGGATCAGTAAACACTCTTGATTTCATACATTTTTCGTATCTTAATTTCATTAGTTCTATTTTCTTTTTTAAAGAATTTCTAAATCTATTTTGATAATCATTTATTTTTTGCTTCAATTCATATACATCAGGTACTGCAAGTTCTGCTGCAGCTGATGGTGTAGGGGCTCTTAAATCTGCAACAAAATCTGCTATTGTAAAATCTGTTTCGTGTCCAACTGCTGAAATGATTGGCAATTCAGACTCATATATAGCTCTTGCTACAATTTCTTCGTTAAAAGGCCATAGGTCTTCTAACGAACCTCCACCTCTCCCAATTATCAAAACATCTGCTAATTTCTTATCATTCATTATTTTGATTTTTTCAGCAATTTGCTCTGCTGCTCCTGGTCCTTGAACAGGTACTGGCAATAATCTAATATAGACATTTGGATTTCTTCTTGATGAAACATTAATAATATCTCTAATAACCGCTCCTGTTTGAGATGTTAATACTCCTATCACTTTAGGATATAATGGAATTGGCTTTTTATGTGACTGAGCAAATAATCCTTCTTCTTCTAGTTGTGCTTTTAGTCTCTCAAATTTTTCATGCAAATCTCCCATTCCGTCTTCCATCATAGTTTTAGCATATATTTGGTAAACTCCATCTCTCTCAAAAACTGATACAGACCCAAAAACCATTACTTTCATTCCATCTTTTGGTTTAAAAGCTAGCCTTTCAGCATAGCTTTTAAACATTATACATTTTATTAACGAATTTTCGTCTTTTAATGTAAAATATAGATGGCCTGTGTAATGGTTCTTAAAGTTAGAAATTTCACCTTTTACTAATATTGCATTTAAGTTTTCATCTTCATCAAATCTGTCTTTCAAATATTTATTTAACTGTGTTACTGTTACTGCATTATATTTCATTGGTTATTCTCCTATTTCTTTTACAACACTTGCCAAAATTCCATTTATGAAATTTTTAGAAGTTTCTTCTCCGTATTTTTTGGCTAACTCTAAACTTTCATTTATTGCTACTTTATATGGAATCTCTTTATATTTTATTTCATAGATAGCAAGTTTTAATAAGCTTAAATCTATTTTTGATATTCTGTCTATTTTCCAATCAGCTTTTAGATTTTTTTCTATTAATTCTTGTATTTCTTCTATATGTTCATTTATTCCAAAAATTGCATCTTTTATATATTCTTTTGCTTCTTCATCTTCTACTTCGTTACATTCTAAATATAGTTCTATTTGTTCTTCTAAATTTTCTGCTTTTTGTATTTCTAAACTATATATTAATCTAAATGTTAATTCTCTAATTGCTGATCTTTTCATTTTACAACTCCTTTTTTATAGCCTATCAATAAAATTTTTAATTTTTTCTTTTACTTCATCTTTATTTTGTTGAACATAATTTCCCACAAATGCTCCAACAATTATTACTACTATAGCAAAAATAACATCATATAATCTTGTACATAATATTAATATTGCTACTATTATTCCTATTATCGCTCCTATGTATTTAGAAACAAAATTTTTAAAATCTTCCATTTTCAATCATCCTATTCTTTGCTCTTTTTATTTTCTTGTAGTCCCATTACTTTAACATTTACTTCTTGAACATCTAAATCTGATACTTTCTTTACTTCTTCTTTTATCTTTGTTTGTAAATTACTTGCAAGTTCTTTTATAACTACATTTTCATTAACTGTTAAAAATAATGTTATTCTTAATTGATTTTCACTATTTACATCTATTCTAGTCTTACATTCTTGAATATTTTCAAATCCTAATACTGTGTTTTTAACAATGTTTTCTATTGATTCTTTTGAAATCATTAATTGTCCATTTTCATTTTTTAACAAAATACCTTGTACTTCTTTTGCTTTTTGTTTTGATCTATCATCAAAAAATATACATTTTATAGATAATAAAATAAAGAATACACTTAATCCTAATAATATTTTTGATGATACTGCTCCTGTTACTAAAATTCTTAAAATTTCACTTATTTTATCTATTTCAATCCAATTGAAAACTAATAAACTTACTATTATAGATAATAATATTATTATATATGAATATATTACTAATGCAAATCTTTCTAAAAATTTCATATTAATTCCTCATTTCTTACTCTTTATCTTCTTTTTCTATTTCTTTTTCATCTGGTTCATCTTTTTCTGTTTTTACACCTTGAACATGTACATTTACTTCTGATACTTTTAATCCTGTCATGCTTTCTACTGATTTTTTTACTCTATTTTGAATTTCAAATGCTACATCTGGAATTCTTGAACCATATTCTACTATGATGTTTACATCGATTTTTACTTCTTTATCTCCAGCATCTACTTTTATTCCTTTTGATAGGTTCTTTTTTCCACTTAGTACTTCTGAAATTCCTCCAGCAAATCCCCCTGACATACTTGCTACACCTGGAACTTCTGATACAGCAACTCCTGCAATTACTGCAACTACATCGTTTGATATTTTTATTCCATCATTTGATCCTTCTGTTTTTTCTTCAATTTCTACTATTTCTTCTTTTTTTTCTTCTTGATTTTCTTCCATAAAAATCACTTTCCTTTCAATCAAATTTAATCACTTCAAGTATATCAATTTTTTGATTTTTTTACAACTGTTTTTATGAATAATTCACAAAATATTCATATTAATATTGTCTTCCCCATATTACCATTTTTGTAGCTGGCTTTCCACAGCATACACATGTATCTCCAATATGTTCTTGTTCGAATGGCATACATCTTGATTTTGCAGCTGTCAATTCTTTTATTTTAGCTTCACATTCCGCTGAACCACACCACATTGCTTTTATAAATCCTTGTTCTTTATTTATATTTGCTTGGAATTCATCTAAATTATGTGCAATTGTTGTTTTTGCTTCCATTCTTTTTTTGCAAACATCATACATATTTTGTTGAATTAATTCTAAAATTCCTCCAACCTTAGCATCTAACTCTGTTAATTTTACTTCGATTTTCTCATTTGTGTCTCTTCTAACTAAAACACAAACTCCATTTTCGATATCTCTTGGCCCCATTTCTATTCTTAATGGAACTCCTCTCATTTCCCAATCATTAAATTTGTATCCTGGTGAAACTTTTTCTCTATCATCTAATTCAATTCTATATTTATTTTTTAGTTGTTCATATATCTCTTGAGCTTTTTCTTTTACACCTTCTTTATGCATTGCAACTGGTACTAATACAACTTGAATTGGTGCAACTCTTGGTGGTAATTTTAATCCTCTGTTATCTCCATGAGCCATTATTAAAGCTCCAATTAGTCTTGTTGATATTCCCCATGATGTTTGATATGCATATTCTTGTTTTCCATCTCTGTTTTGGAATGTTACATTAAATGGTTTTGTAAAGTTTTGTCCAAAATAGTGTGATGTTCCAGATTGTAATGCTTTTCCATCATATGTCATTGCTTCTATTGTATATGTTTCATCTGCTCCAGCAAATTTTTCTGTTTCTGTTTTTATTCCTTTTATAACAGGTATTGCTAAAAGATTTTCTACAACATCTGCATATATATCTAACATTTGCAATGTTCTTTCTTGTGCTTCTTTAGCTGTTTCATGTATTGTATGTCCTTCTTGCCATAAGAATTCTCTTGAACGTAAAAATGGTCTTGTTTCTTTTTCCCATCTTAATACACTACACCATTGATTATATACAAATGGTAAATCTCTCCATGATTTTAACCATTTTGAATACATTGTTGTTATTATTGTTTCTGATGTTGGTCTTATGCATAATCTTTCATCTAATTTTTGACCTCCTGCTTCTGTTACCCATGCTACTTCTGGTGCAAATCCTTCAACATGATCTTTTTCTTTTTGTAATAAACTTTCTGGAATTAATACAGGAAAATATGTATTTTTTACACCTGTTTCTTTAAATTTTCTATCTGCATAATTTTGAATATTTTCCCAGATCGCATATCCATATGGTCTTATTGCTATACATCCTTTTGTGTCTGTATAATCTGCAAGTTCTGCTTTTAAAACAATGTCTGTATACCATTGCGCAAAATCTTCATCTATGTTTGTTATTTCTTTTACAAAATTTTTGTTATCTTCCATTATTTCTTTCCTTCTTTCTATCGCTTATTTGCTTATCCAAGTCCTTCCCTTCTTGAATTGCTTCTTTTATCTCTCCAACTAATTTTTGTCTTTCTGTAAATTCTTTTACTTTCTTTTGATATTTTTTTCTTGACATTCCAAAAATAGAATTGAATCTTCCGTTTTTAACTATTTGCTCTCCTATTCTCTCTATGAAAGATTGTCTTTCTTGAATTTCTTCTAACGTTAAACTTAATATTGATGCACTATTTTTTACTATTTCTAAGACACCTATACTTTGTAAATATGGCAATATTTTTTGAAGATTTTTTAAATTTTTAGATATTATTAATGGTGTCAAATATTCTTCTCCATAATTTTGTTTAATAAATTCAATATTCGCTTTCAATTGTTTTGAGTTTTTTGTGAATACACTTCCAGTAATTTCTATTCCATTTTCTTGGCAAACTTTTATTATTTCTTCTATTTCCTGAACTGACTTTTTAAACACACTTCCGGTGATTTCTATTTCATTTTCTTGGCATATTTTTATTATTTCTTGTATTTCCTGAGCTGTCCTCAAAAACACAGTTCCAGTGGCTTCTATTCCATTTTCTTTACATACTCTTATTACTTTTTCTATTTCTTGTGCTTTACTTTTAAATACAGTTCCAGTGGCTTTTATTCCATTTTCTTGGCATACTCTTATTATTTCTTCTATTTCTTGTGCTGTCTTTCGAAACATACTTCCTGTAATTTCTATCTTATTTTCCTTACATACTCTTATTATTTCTTCTATTTCTTGCGTTGATTTTTTAAACACATTTCCGGTAATTTCTATTTTATTTTCTTGGCAGACTCTTACTATTTCTTCTATTTCTTGGACTGACTTCATAAACACACTTCCGGTGATTTCTATTCCATTTGCTCTGTATACTCTTATTATTTCTTCTATTTCTTGGGCAGACTTCATAAACATACTTCCTGTAATTTCTATCTTATTTTCCTTACATACTCTTATTGTTTTTTTTATTTCTTGTGCTGTCCTTTTAAACACATTTCCGGCAGTTTCTATTCCATTTTCCTTACATACTCTTATTATTTCTTCTATTTCTTGGACTGGCTTCATAAACAAACTTCTGGTAACTTCTATTCCATTTTGTTGGCAAACTCTTATTATTTCTTTTATTTCTTGGGCAGTCTTTTGAAACACAGTTCCGGTGATTTCTATTCCATTTTGTTGGCAAACTCTTATTATTTCTTCTACTTCTTGTGCAGTCTTTTGAAACACACTTCCAGTAACTTCTATTTTATTTTCTCGGCATACTCTTATTATTTCTTCTATTTCTTGTGCTGTCTTTCGAAACATACTTCCTGTAATTTCTATCTTATTTTCCTTACATACTCTTATTATTTCTTCTATTTCTTGAAGACTTTTTCTTGAAATTGCAGCACTTATCACATTATTTTTTGTTAATTCCGGACATCTTCCTTCTATTTTTTGAATTCTTTCTACTGGTACTCTTAAAATTGATGTTGTTTGTTCTATATATTTTTTTCCATATCTATTTTCATCTGATACATATTTGTATGTTTCTTTTAATTGCTTAGGTTTTGTACTCAAAATATGTAAACATGTTTCTACATCATTCATATGAATTTTTTGTTCATTTAAAAATCTCCAATTTTCTTTTATTACTCTTATATTTAAATACAATATGCTTGGACATTTTTCTATATTATTTGGAGTTATTTTTAATGTGTATATTAAATAATCTAACACATAGCAAATATTAGCATACTCTGCTTTTTCAATTACATTTTCGTTATTTCTTATTAATTTTTTAATATCTAGTCCATATTTTTTGCATATTTCTTCAAATTGTTCTTTATTAATCATTACCGTCCTCTTTTATTAATTACTTATTTTTCTTAATATTTCTCTTTTCTTTTCATTTTCGTCTAAATAGTATTTCAAAATAATTTTTAATCTTTCGTTTGAAAAATTTTCTAACATTTCTTGATTATTTTTCAAGCCTTCCATAATTTTCTTCTTTTGATATTCATTATCAAATTCATCACTATCTATTTTTATGTTATTTTTAAATTGATTATCTGGAGTAGTAGCAACTTTTTCAATTTTTTTACCTTCTAAACCATACTTATTTCTTTTAAAAAATTGTCTTATTTTTGTAAAGATTTTATCAAAATATCCACCTTTCTGTTTGATTGGTAATTTATTACTCATCATTTTATTCACTCCTCTTTTGTTTCTACTAACTCATCTATAACTATCTGCCTGTTAGAATCTAATTTGTATTTTGGTAATTCTGGCAATTTTGCTAAAGATTCATAACCAAACATTTTTAAAAATTCTGGTGTAGTTTTATAAGTTGTTGGTTTTCCTGGCAAGTCCGCTTTTCCAGCATCTTCAATTAGTCCATAATCTAAAAGTTTATATATTGTACCATCACTATTTACCCCTCTTATAGCTTCAATCTCTGCCCTTGTTGCTCTCGGATTGTATGCAATAATAGCAAGCGTTTCTAATGCTGCAGTTGATAAACTTGGCTTTGTTCTTTTATCTAATATCGGAAAAATGTACTCATAATATTCTTTTTTACTACACATTTGATATCCATTTTCTACTTTTATTATGTCTATTCCTCTTGTCTTATAATCTTCTTGCATACTTCTTATGATCTCTTCAATTTGATTTTTATCCATTTCTAATACCAATACTAATTCATCTTCAGTTACAATTCTTCCTGCAGAAAATAATATTGCTTCTATGATTGATTTTATTTTTTGTATTTCCATATTTTTTCTCTCTTTTTTCATAATTTTAACAGTTCTATTTTCTCATGTTTTCCGCATTATGTCAAGGTTTTTGGACAATTTTATGTTTTCTTCTTTACTTTTATTTCGTTTTATGATAAGATTAAAAAAAGTTTATAAGGAGTGTTCAAAATGTCAGAAGAAAAAGATAATAAAAAAAAAATTGAAGTTATTAATGGAGATGGTTCTAATTTAGATATTTCTCCTGTTTATGAGCATATTAATGCAGCAAAACCAAAAAGTAAAGATAAGAATCCTAAAAATATTATTATTCCAGATGAGAAAAAGATAGAAAAAAAGTAAGCAATCAATCTCGATTGCTTACTTTTTGGTTTTATAATATTTTTTAAGTGTAATTTATTTTTGCGAAAATTTGTTTATATATATTGATTTACTTCTGATTATAGTTATATTGGATAACATAGGAAATGAACATTGTAGTAGATATGTGTTGCCACTAAACTAAGATAACCTTCGTTATCAGAAAGTGAGGTGGTGTTTATGAGTTTTATACTATTTTTATTAATAGCCATTATGATTTCTACAACTATAAATATAACCTTATCAACAATTATATAAATACAATATGTGAACTCAATAATAAATAAGGAATAAAAATAACAACACATTCTGCTATCTACCAAATTGCGAATGTGTTGTTTTAACTATATGTAGTGGTAACCGCATTCACTGCGGTTATTCATTTCCTATATCTATTATATACAGATAATACAAATTTGTCAAATAAAAATTCCATTTATAGTATTTTTCTCCAAAGCCATTTTTTATTTCACTTTATAACAAGCCATTTTTTCACATAAATTTATTGTACTTCTATTTTTCAACTCCTTAACAGGTATCATATACATATCGACATTTTCTGTAACAGCAAACAAGTAATCAACATTAGTGTCTAAAACTGTCTTATATGTCTTTCCTTTTGTTCCTCCACAGCTTTTCAAAGCTAGTTGATACACACCATATTTAGTTTTGCAAGATGTATATTTTACTTGTACACTTTCTATTTTTCCATCTTTATCTATTAACAAATCATAATCTTGTGTATCGTTTAAAGGTATTGACACTGTATATCCATTAGTTGAAAAATACGCTATTGCTATTCCTAGTCCACAATTTCCCCTTTGTTTATTTGTAACAGCAACCATATAATTTCCTCCTCAAAACAAAAAATCTTAGGATTAACTCCTAAGATTAATATGGTGGACAGGGATGGATTCGAACCATCGTACTCATATGAGAACAGATTTCTTACCACTATAGTTTTCACTACCCTTACGGTTTGTAGTCTGGACTTTCTCTTCATCTTTTTAGATGCCAGGTATAAAGTCTCTACACTCGAAATTTCTTTCTAGCTCGGGATTATCATCAGCACATAAGTCTGTTAAGACTTCCCCGAATTAGCCTAGTTTTCATCATGCAATTTCTTGCACGAGCTGCAATTTCTGCTTTTATA
>ULMV01051089.1_pt1 | contig 16627 bp, 12 predicted proteins | sample 1951751 | NCBI WGS metagenome assembly ULMV01 (sample SAMEA4835560, study PRJEB28245) | human gut metagenome | biome: gut microbiome; material: fecal sample | place: Denmark | collected 2008 | reverse complement strand
CATCAGCCTTCCGTCACTGCTAAGACATGGCTTTCCGCCCGCTAAGAGCTTGGGATTTTTCGTCATCCATGTACCAGCCGGCACCATAGTGCAGGGCTTGGGAATCGGAATCCCCGTTGCCATAACCTGAGGGTTGGCAGGCGATGAACACATTCCGAATGCCGGAATATTCACATTCGGCTTTACATCTGCCACGGTCGCGGCAGGCTTTCCGGCTGCAAGACATTTGCTCTGCGATGTAACACACAGGCTTGTCATAATTGTTCCGAAAGGGCATTGCAGTTTTGCTCCGGTCACAACTAGTTCTCCCATTTTTCCTCCTTCCATAAACTGGTTTTATAAATCAATATCGACAGCGTACTGTCAATGATATTGTTCCCTAATCAAGCAGCAGCTTTATAAAAGCCGAGGTGAAATCAATTATTTCGTTCTCCATATCCGGTTTGATAACCACCGAATAATCGCTTCTCTCAATTGTAAACACATAGCATCGAAAATGTTCTGTTGCGTAATCATTCGGAATATATACAGTTCCCTGCAGCTTTGCCGGAACGGTCATTTCGTCGACATATCCGTCCCGCTCACTTACCCGTTTATCAAATGCGGTGAAGCTATAATAGTCTATGCCCTTCTGGAGTATCACATTTTTATTGGTATCACTGTATATGTATCTATACCCCATCACCCTCGATATAGCCTCGCTGGACACATAATCGGAAGCTCCGTCTTTTAGTTGTTTATATATATAATCGCTGTTGCTGCCAAATGCCTTTGAAGCCATAGCTGAGGATATGGTATATAGAATCTCGCTGTCTATCGTCTTTGCGTACGAATTGACCGCCACAATTACCACTATCTTCATTTTGTCATCAAGACTGTCAAAGCTCATTCCGGTAATTTCCTCTATCGCGGCATACACCGAATCAACAGTTATCGAATTTCCAACAAAAGCCTTGGCATTCGAACTCACCGAATCGGCAATCTTATCCTTTGCCTGTTCAATCACATCCTTCTGCTCCTGCGAAAGTGTCATGTTAAATTCCGCTTCCTCAAGACCTGAATAGATATCAGTCAGTGCATTTAGCAGTGTCGATGGATTCGAATCCGAAAAAGCAGAGAGAACATCTATATTCTCAAGCACCGTTGACAGGTCACCGTTCTGTATATTTTCAACTGTCTCCTCCGCAATACTGTTTATATTAGCCACAAGCCCCTGGCTGTTAAGCTGCGCCATAGCGTTCTGTTTCTGCGCCGCTGTGGAGTTGGGTGATTCAATTATTGCATTAAGCTCCTTTTCATAAGCAGCTATCTCCTCATCCAGATGTTCTATCCTGTTTTCATACAGCAATGCCTGTTCATAGTCATTCTTATCCAGCGCGTCCAGCCTGTTGATTATATTCTGCTCACGGTCTGCAAGAAGGCTGTCCAGCCTGTTGCTGCCACTTGCCGCCACACTCTTATATTTATCCTCTATCAGCCCGGCACATTTATTCAGTGAGGCAATAGCATACTTCTCAAAGTCATCGCTTTTTATCCGGCTTCCAAGTCCCTCGATATCCGAAATTGCTTTATCCAGATACTCCTTCGCCGAATCTCTTCCCATTCTGCCCGCTGCCCTGTCAAGCATGTCTGCAAGCTCCGTGAGCGATTTATCCAGCTCATTCTTTCTCGCATTTAGGTACTTCCTGGCTACCGTATCCGAACTTGTCTGTTTAATATTGTCATATTCGGCTCCCGCCCCCTGCTCAAGCATATCCGTGCAAATACCGTACTGCTTGTCAACAAGTTCATTCAAAATCTCAAGCTCTGCGGCAGAATCGCCCGAAATCCCGGACTTTATATTAGTCAGAGCCTTTATGTCGCTGCATATATTTTTACATTCATCAGCATTGCCGTTCTGTGCGGCAGCTATAAGCTTTTCCTTCAATTCCTCCTGCACCTGTGTAAAACCGGAATCCCCCGATGGCAGATTGCTCTCACATTCAGCTGTTGTCTGTGCAACCTCATTTATGGCATTACCAACAGCCTCATACAACTGATTGTTCATCACAAGCTCACTGTCGGAGGAAGCCGACAGCCCCACCTTGTCAAGAAGCTCATCCAGCATGCCGCTTAGCAATTGATTACCAACTATGCTGCGCCTTTGGTCATCTAACTCACCCATGACGGACATGAGCTGTTCTCTCATGCCATCATCAGCATTCTGATATACCCTCCAGAGAGAATCCAGCTTATCATCAAGCTCCTTAGTCTCACTATTATCAAGCTCCTCAGAAAAGAAATCATCTATAAGCCCGATATAATACTCATCAGACTTCGTTTTCTCCTCCTTATCGTTCAGCATGTCATACTGTGTTTTTATGTCCTCCATATCACTATTGCTGCTCAAATCATAAGGATTGTCTATATCAAACACATTGACTGCGCCTCCGGTACGCAGATCGTAGGTTATCCCATCCTCCTTCGTGTAATATTGAAGATTGAGATTTTCTATCACATCTGCCGAGACTGTTTTTCCCGATGTAGATATATCCGCAAGCCCTTCCGCTCCCGAAATCTCATACCACGAGCCATCCGCAAGCTCAGATTTGTAATATATCTCATACATTCCCACCTTCTTTGCGCTCTCTGCGGCTGTGGCATACAGCTCATCCGTAACAGCTCCAAGATACATGATATGCGTGCCGACAATGAGAGCTGAGACGCCTATCTGTTCATCCTTCACATGCACCGTGTCATCATCATTTATAAGAGCCTTCACGCCATACATACTGAAAATACCGAATATACCTGTACCAAGTACAAAAATAACACAGGCAGACATTGCTATTTTTATCCGCATATTCTTTTTTCCGTTTCTATGTTTACCCATAAGCTTTTCTCCTTCACCTACAAATCCGTACAGCTCATACAGCCGGCTATTACTCCACGACCACCTTCATTTCCTTTGTATTGAAATGTCCGGTGTACAGCTGCTGCTTGTCTGTATCAAAAAGCAGCACTTCAAGGTTATCCATATCATCAAGAATGAATGAAAAGTAAGTAAAACCCTTGCTTACCGGAAGCATTTCGCCATCCACTAAAATCTTTCCTCTCTTATCGGTAATCTGGAAATAGCTTATCTTCTCATTGATATTAGGTGTAATCCTTATCTCGGCTAACTTCGTCTGCCTGTCCACATTGTAGCTGAAATTCCCTACGCTCCTTGCCGTCATCGCAGCAGTGCCATCGTCCTTTTTACTCTCATCCACATACCCTGAGCTTACCGGCAGTTCACCGCTGTACTCCATCGGGTCAATCTCGCAGTCGCACACAAATTCGTCACCGTTGTACAGCCTTATTACCACCTTATCCGCATTATCCATATCTAACATCAGGTGCCTGAGTGTCTTATCAGCGTCCGTCCTATTCCCAATCTGTATATCATTTATCCATAGCTCATAGCCTGTGACCTCAACATTAAAATCTTCGGGTATGCTGATAGTCAGCTCAAACAGATTATCCTCAACCTTGGAGGCAATACTATACCTTGCCCCATCCGCAGTCTGCCTGGTATAATAGCTGTCGCCTGCGGCAACCGCATTGACTGATATTGATTTTCCTTCAAGCAGCCTGCTTACCGCACCGCAGGTGAGCCTGTCAAAGGAGTTGAGCGTCTTTGTGTAGAGCGCAAGTGCATCAAGCTCTTCAAGCTGCAGTTCGTTGTATAGCTCCTGGGCTTCGCTGTACTCCGAATATTCCATCTGTCCAAGATTGTTCTGTATAAAGCAGCTATTTACAATCTCCTCCTGCTTCCTGACCGAATCCGCTATGCTGATATATGAGTTTCTCACCGTGACCAGATTGTTGAACTGATCCTTGACCTCCTGAATTATCTCCTTTTGTGTGCTGTTCTGCTCTGTCAATGCATCTGAATACTCTAATGCATTGGTATATAGAATGTACGGATCATCCTCAACATACCTTATTCCGTCTATAGAGCCCTTGAACCATTCCTTAGGAATCTTTATGAAAAGAATCCTTCTGCTGCCCTGCCATGGTGAATCTATCGCATTCAGAAAGGAATCATACGCCAGTTTAAATGAGGCTGTGTCAAGCCTGCCCCCATTCTTTGCCTGGGTCACATAGCCTGAGATGATATTCATTTTTCCTCCATACTGGCTGCTCATAAGATTATAGTTGGTATCCAAAGCCATAAGAGCAAGTCTTGTATTCATCTTGGCTTCATAGAATGTCTGGCTGTTATCAAGCGTGTACTGTGTGATATTGCTAAGCTGCTGCCTCGATATCTCTGCCTCCTGATACGGATTGGAAAAGCTATATCCTGTACGCACATCCATATCCAGCTCATAGGACAGCTTCTCCTTGCAGCTCTCAAAGCTTCTCTGGGCGGCTAACAGCTTCTGCTGCGTGGAATCTAAAGCCTTCTGCATTGAATCGATATCGCTCTGCTTAGCCTCACCCACATACAGCTTTGCGGTGTTCGCCTGCAATACCCCCTTCTGCTCCTCAAGAAGCTGCTTATAAAAGGCTATCTTTTCCTGTGTTGTATAACAGTCCACGTAGAGATTGGAAACAGTCTCCTTCACCGCATATTTGATGTCCGTAAGCTTGTGTTCAAGGTTTGATATCTCCCCCTGAATCTGAACCGGCTTGTACACCCATTCAAATTCATCCGCCAAAGCCGCCTTTTCGGGAAACTTAAAATTGAGCAAAGGTGACCATCTGAATGTTGACATATTTTTTCTCTTCAGCTGGATAGACTTAACCGCCTGCGTATATTTGACCTTTGAGAGGGCAATCTTGCTCTGGTTCTTTCTGTAATCCCTGCTGTTAAACCATGCAAGGCTCACTACCTGCTCTACAGTCAATGTAGACTGCGCTGCCTGCACCTCCTCCGGTGATACGCATGTTATCCGGACAGCGCAAAGTGCAAAGCACATAGCTAAAGAAAATATTCTTTTTACACTTTCAGCCGTGCTTTTTAAAGACATCCGCGCTGTCCTCCTTTTGTCATCTGCAATTCTGAATCAGGTACATTGCAAAATAATTATAATTCCTGTCCTTACAATAAAATGTATACTGTATTCCGTTTGCCGCATCCTCAAACATGTATATATACACGCCCAGTGTTTCCTTATCACCATGCATTGCCAGCACATGATATACGTCATCTATCTGGGTTTCACATGCCACTTCCGGGCTGCTGTCAAGCATATCCGATACAACAGCATTCTCCGACACACATATCGCCTCCGCAACATTCAGGTCGGTATTTCCTTCATAATCGGGATTGCCAAGCTTCCTTTTGACATCGTCTATCGAATAACAGACCTCCCCGCCTATCAGGCAGTCTGTCTCCATCACATATATGCTGTCCGCCACAACGGAATCCGATATCGTGTTTCCGACCGCCTTACCCGCGTAATAGGCATTTATCCCTTCCATATTGACCATGAAAAAGTCATCAGTGTAATATATCTTCTTGCTTCCCATGTACCTAGTGGCAATCTCCTTGGCGTCATCCCCAAGTATTTCGGAGAAATTAGGCCTGCCCTTGCTGTAAATTCCAGTATATATCAGATTATCACTTCCGTCATAGTAGCTGTTCTCCCCATCCGGATAACCGTTTCTGAATTCACCGCTGTAGAATCTGCTGCCATTCTCCCTGTAGCTTGTACCGTTTCCGTTCGCCAGCCCGTCAAAAAATTCTCCGTCATACTCTATCATTCCGGTTGGATAATACTGGTCGCCCACACCTTCGTACTTACCGGCTTTAAAGCTTCCCTTGTACTGTATGGTGCCATCGGAATAATATAAATTACCTGTTCCGTCATATAGATTATCCTTAAACTCCCCATCATACATTATCGTCCCATCCGGATAGTACAGCCTTCCGCGGCCATTCGCCATGCCATCAGAGACCTTCCCTACATATGCAATATCCCCCGCCGCGGAACGGATTTTGACATTTCCCGATATGAACCTTAATGCAACTGCATCGTAGTCATATACTCTTATTCCGTCACCATCCTGGTTAAACAGCCTTATGTTGCTCACCTTTGCGTAATACAGAAATATCAGAAATCCGACCACAATAATTGCAAACACAGCGAATTTACGGCTTACCAGAATCCTTCCGAAGCTGTAATAGTCATTCTCATCCTTAGGTCTGAAATCCGAAAGCTTCCTGACTGTACCCTTAATCCTCGAAATGAACCTCTGCTTTATGCTGACTGTCTTAACTTTTTTTGTCATTATCGGCTTGTTCCGGGTTTTTCTCATTATTTCATGCTCCTGTCCCCTATGGTTTCAAAAGAGTTGTAAAACAGTCTCAGATATGGTATGTCCCCCATCGTCAGCTGCATTATAAGCGTTATCAATGCCACAACGGCAAGAATGACCATGCACACCTTGACCACATCAAATATCACATAGCTGTAAGCCTTTACAGCCATCCATATTCTTTTTGGCAGTGCTGTCTTTTTGGTGGAGATTCTGTTAAGCGCAAGGTCGCTTCCAAGCTCAGCAAGCGAACTGTATGCACTGCGCCGGTATTTCTTGGTAATAATCTGTCTGCTCACACTGGTTTTATCTGTTTCATCATAGAATTTCATCAGTTCAATAAGCAGTGCCTCTGTGCATTGCACCTGTGTAAACTCATCAGATATCCTCTCTAAATCAACTGCGTAATCAATGCTCACACTGCCATCATCATATAAATTTATCCTCTTCTGCGTTATAACCATATACAGATACGGATATGGCAGTGAGCTTTCTATGCACGCATTGACAATATTGAGGAACAAATCCTCCCCGCCTTTCAGTGACAGCCTGTCTGCCTTAAAAAAGCTGTCAAACCGTCTCTGTAAATTATATTCAAAGACAAGGCACAGCTTATCATCCATAGTAAAAAACTCCGTGCATGCACCCTCGGAAGCCGAAAACATTCTCACAAGCCTCCTGTAAAGGCGCTGTTCGGAAACAATATTGACCGTATATCTTTTTTCCGAACCGGAATTATATATTCTGCACAGATAAGCTGTATTTGCTTTCCCCTCATACAATGTTCCAAGAACCTCATATTGTCTCTCAGGCGCATCTATTATCATATTCACTCTTTCCTTTTCACTATTGCATAGGCATAGGTACTGATAGCCGGGTCATTCACGCTGTAAATTCTTATCTCGTAAACGCCTTCTCTGTCCGGAGCAGTGTATACACCCTCCTCAGAAATGTAGCCTGTGCCTCTCTGTGTCAGCTCATAGCCCAGCTTGCACGGCTCCATATTGTTATAATGTACATTGAAAAAGCACTGCTCACCCGGAGCCACAACAAGCGATGGAGTCTCCACAACAATTCTCTTGTCCGCCGTTAATGGTATCTGTGAGTTTCTCACCTCACAGGTAAAATCTGTTGCATACCATCTGATTTTATAGATAAAACATTCTATATCCTTCTTTGCCCTTATTCCAATTACAAAGCTTCCCTTTCCGTTTATGAGCTTTACGGCGCACTCCACGTTGTCACTGTCATCATCGAATATTCCCTGTTCTCCTATGACAATTGTTTCATACTTCTGGCTGGAACCGGACACTATTTTCCCGAGTGATATGTAGACATTTCCAAGTCCCATTCCATGTGCTATCTCATCGGAGAATCTTACTTCCCCTTTCTTCAGCCGCCCTCCTACTACAATTTCCGCAATACCTGTGGTCATATCAAAGCTGCGCGCCCTCTCAGCCTCCGCCACATCAGCTCCGGTATATGCACTCCTCTCCACAGTCTTTTCGTTCTTATCATATTCCATGTAATAGTCCAGCAGGAGTTCTCTTTTGTAATTGTCCGACGGAAGCTCAATACAGCATCCTGTGTTATTTATAGCTATTATTTCACAGCTTTTTTCCTTACGCTTTATCCTTATTGCGGCAATGCACACCCTGTCCTGCGCATGCATTTCCCCGCTGTTTCGCGCAATAATTCCATTGACAAGTCTTCTTGGGCTGGTTCTGTATATCCTCAGCTTCTGAATGACATCTTCGCTTTTAATATTCTTCTTATCCTCCAGACATTGTGCCAGGGAGGATTTTATAATAATCTCCGAAGCTCCCTCCTTTACATCCGGAACATACAGCCAGATTGTCTTTCTGTAGCTCTCTCCCTTGTGAAGCGTCTGTTTTATCTCAATCTGCTCATCATGCCTGTTATTATCACTCAAAAATGACGGAAACTGCACATTGGCATTGTACTCCACCTCAATTCCATTACAGGCAGCCGTGTCACTGCACCTGATAAGAAAATCTGCCCTAATTTTCATGCCCGCGCAGACACTGTCCGGCATAACGAAGCTCAGCTTGAAAAAATCCGTCTCCGCAAGCACGGTCTCTGTGAGCAGAGCCTGCCTTTCTGTCAGCTGGTCCGGCTTATCATCACTGAGAAACAGCTCATATCCTTCAATGATACGGTTGAATTCATTCTCATTTTTTCCTGCGCTGGCGGCATAGACAGGCTGTATCTCCTTCTCCGAATACTCAAGGTACAGAAAAACATTGTCGGACACCGTGTCCTCAAAACCGTTTATTGAGGAGAGCTTTCTTATACTGTCATCCATGACAGCTATCTCACGCCCGGTTCCGTCCACAGCCACTCCCTTTCCGACCTTTATGGTTGTGGAATCTAAGCCTGTAACCTTAAGTCCACGCGCAATTCCGCAGCCGAACATGACCGAATTGACGAAACGTCTTTTATTGTTCATATAATCCTGTTCCAGCTTAAAATCCGCACTCGTGAGCATTTTGCCTGTATAATATCTATTTCTCTCAAATGGCACCAATTTTCTGTTCTTCATTATCTGCCGCCTCCCTCGTATTTATCATCAACATTAATCCGGGCAACCTTAACTCTCTCAACGCTCTTGTATCTGTCAGAAGATATGATGACAGGGCTTATCCTGTAAAAAAGAGAAGTTCTGTAGGGTTCGTTGGGATAGTTCCATATTCGCGACTTCTGTTCCATATCAAGCCTTAAAAGCTCAACCTTCAGGTCTATTCCGTCCTTATCTTCCTTGTCGATATTGTCAATACTTATGATTGGATAATCGTGAAGGTACTGTATAATACGCCCCAGCGTCTCATGCTCGCCCATAGTTCTGTATCTTACATTTCCCATGAAATACGGCGTTATCATATAATACAGATTAAGGTAAATAGGTGGATAAACCATCCGCCTGTCATTCGAATTATACATCTGTCTCCCGCGCGCGATATCCTCATTCTCCATGATGTCATACAGATAAATCCCAACCGCAGTATCACCTCTGTCCGCCGGATTGCACAGACCTATCTTATCCTTCTGCGGTATAAAATCCGGAACCAGCTCCTCCTGAAGCATCGCTATCAATCTCTCACTCACTCTGGCTATAGCCTGATATCCCTGCATACAATCAGCTCTCCATTATATTTATTACTTCATCCCAGTATCTGCCGAAAAAATCTCTCCCCAGCGTTCTGCCCAGCTTGTAATACTCATTTTTCACCGCATAGAGTATGGCACCCATTCCAACCGCCTCATCCCTGCCCGCTGCGATAAAGGCTGCATTCAGAATAATATTTTTTATATGCCCTCCGGCAAGCTCAATTCTCCCGGCAAGAAATTCAAAATCAATCTCCTTTACAGGCACGGAAGCCGGAAAACTGTTTTTCCATATCCTATATCTTATGTTCTCATCAGGCATCGGAAACTCAACCATATATTTCATGCGCCTTAAAAATGCCTCATCCATATTTTTCACAAGGTTGGTGGCAAGAATAACCATTCCATCATACTGCTCTATTCTTTGGAGTATATATGACACCTCTGTGTTGGCATACTTATCCTTTGAGTCCTTAACCTCGCTCCGCTTCCCGAACAGTGCATCTGCCTCATCGAAAAAAAGAACAACATTGCTCTTCTGGGCGTATGTAAAAACCTGCTCTAATTTCTTTTCCGTTTCGCCTATATATTTATCAACAATCTGCGACAGATCCACCTTGTAGAGCAAAAGCCCAAGCTCATTTGCGATACAGCCCGCCGCCATCGTCTTTCCGGTTCCGGGACCCCCTACGAACAGTGCCGCCATTCCCTTGCCGTAGGGATATTTTCTATCCATTCCCCACCGGCTGAATACCTTATATCTTTCTCTTGCGTATGCGCATATCATTCTCAGCGTCCCCGCAGCATCATCCGGCAGCATTAAATCAGAAAGACTCTGCGAGGTCTTATGTTTTATTATGGTTCCTTTATCCGGCAGCTCTATTACATCTGTCGCCGCATTACTTAATACCTTCTCAAGCTCTGTGGATTTCATGCCCGGCTCAATATCGTATCCGGCAATCTCCCATATTTTCACAACCTGTCCCGGCAGCAGGCTGTATTTTGAGGCATACGCTGCTGTGTCAAGTCCAACACCATGTTCTAAGGACAAGCCTCTCCACAGTGCCTCCCTTTTCTCAAATGCACGCATATCCAGATTGATTTTCAGTATAAGCTCATCAACCACCGCCGACAGCTGGACATCCTGCAGGGTGCATATAACAGCCGGAATCCCAAAGGTATCCGTAAGCCTGTGAAGCATACAGAAAATACCGCTAAAATCCTCTTTTTTCAAATCCTCATATTCTATATTGTGCAGGCATACAAATCCGTCATACAGAAGTGCTTCCCTCACCGCTTCACCTATAAGCTCCTCCGTCTTTTCCTTCCTCTGCCTGCATAGTCCGTAATCTACATATATAACCCTGATATCGCTTCGCCGTGCCGCAGCAAGGACTATACTCCTTCTTCCGCTGCCCTTCTCCCCGGCAACCTGAACAAACCTCAGAGCATCATTTCTATCCATCGCTCTGGCAATAAGCTTTTCAAGCAGTGCCGTTTCCTTTTCAACACCATACAGTTCTCTCTTACAGCTTCCCTCGTACATCATCCCCTTAAGAGAAACCGCAAGGCTGTCCCCACCTCTTAAATACTCCACCAGTCTGCTGTCACAGTACAGCTCACTATAAAGAAAATTAGTCCTCTCCTTCTCCACTCTGACTATATGTACAAGACGCCTGAAGGCTTCTCCTGCCTCAGATGGCGGCAGGCTCTCTCCACCTGCATTACCGCATATTTCGCAGGCAAGCTTATACGTCACCCCACGCCCGGTAGCTTTCCTCAAGGCCTCATAAAATTCCGGAAAAATATAAGCGGCAACGCACAAATGCAGTGCCAATATACTGCACTCATTTCCAAGCAGTTGAAACAGATACGAATAGCGCACATCCGCGTCGTCTGAATTATTGAAAAGCTGTGCTATAGTCCTCTCATCCTGAATGCAGATGACGTTGTCCTGAACCTTTTCAATCTCTTTTCCGAAATATTTTATTATCTGGTTTATCATCAGACGCGAATATTGCTCTACCCTGTCCATAAGCTGTCTCCCGAATCAGAACCTGCCCCCTGCAAGCTCCGTAATATTGTCATAGGCATCATCTACAAACGCCATAATCCAGTTCAAAACCTTCATAGCATCAGCCGGAACTCCAGCTTCATCAAGCTTTACAAGCTGTGTATACCTATAATATAACTGCCATTCATCTGTATACAGCTGAAATGCCCCGAAGGTTGTCACCATGTTAATCTTATTTAGTGCAGCCAGTATCTGTGTAAGCCTGCTTTTATCAAGCTCAACATCAAATGTGACAAAGAACTGTAAGATACCTTCATCAGCCTCAAGCCCCATATCCGTGTCATCAAGAAAATTCAGCTCAAGTACTGCAAGACCGTCCTGTGATGCACCAAGCCCATCAAGCAGCAGTCTGTATATCCTTGTCCCATTACTTAGCAGAATTATCACTTCATATCCTGCTTCCTCTGCTTTCGATTTAATCGTATCAAGCAGCCTGTCTTTAACCTTATTGTCCGCAGCCATCTTAATTCCCTCTTATGACCTTCCAAGTGCTTTTTTCATTGCCAGCTCATCTGTGCCGCCTGCCAGCCCCATCACATCGGCAACGCCTGAATCCTTATCCTTGACGTTCTTTGCGTATTCATCGCTCAGCTTGTCCTTGTCCGCATTTATCAGGTCCGTGACCGATGAATGTTTTGCTGCAGTCCTTATGGCACGTCTCATATCCTGTCCATGAAGCCTGTATTTATCCTTGAGCTTCCTGTAGGCGTCATTGCCGCCGACAAGTCCCTTTATTCCGTCCTTTATAGCCTTTTTTTCAATTCTCTTTGACATAAAATCCTTGCCAAAGGCAAGCGCCTTATTGATATACCCCGCAATCTTTCCTGCGATATCCCCAACCTTTGATGAACCGAATCTCTGCAGCATATCGCTTACCGTGTTCACCGCTGTTGTGGCTATGTCAAAGCCCGCCTGCGTCTTTTCCTTATTGGTCTGCGCCGCCATATACCTGTAGCTGCGCCCCTTACCGCTTGTGTTATCCGTCTGCCCGGCAAGCTTCTCAAGGGTCTTCTGGCGGCGGCTGTTCTTGTAGATGCCGACTACCTTATCCTTATTTTCAACAGCCACCTTGGCGGTCTCGCCGACTATCTGCCTTGCAACGGAACTCTTATCAGATTGAGTTTCTTCTGAATGATGCTCTTCTTCTATGTCTGCCTGCGTGTTCTCCGCTTCTGCTTTCTCTGTGGTTTCTTCCTTAGCTGGTGATTCCTCTGCCTCTGCACTCTCTGTTGCTGCCTCTGTCCTGGCCGGTGCCTCCGCTGTCTCTATTTCCTCCGCCTCTTTATCCGTCCTGGCTGGTACCTCCTCTGTCTCTGCTTTCTCCGCTGTCTCTATCTTACCCGGCGTGTTCTCTTTCTTCGCTGGTTCTTCCGCCTTTGCAGGTTCTTCCTGCGCCTTCTTTGCTATTTCTTCCTTACCCGCCGGTGCCCCCTCCGAATCCTGCTCTTTCTGGGTATCCTTGACAGCCTCATCCACAGCTTCCTCCTTGTCCTTCTGACCCTCAGACTGCTTTGTGAGTGCCATAAGACTTGGCATTTTGCTGAGCTCGTCAATCAGCTCATAGTATCTCGAAGCATAACCGATATCCCCCTCACCCTCTAAATCCTTCAGGTGCTCATTGAATTCATCGTCCGTCATATCATCGGGGTCTTTGCTTACAGCCTTCAAGCCCTTTCTCTTTGCCCTGGAAGCACCTGTCTTAATCTTTCCCCATGTTCTCTTAAAAAAGCCCGGCTTTTCTTCCTTGCCTTTTTTCTCTGTCTCCGGCTCCGTCTTTTCCGGCTTGACTTCGGCTTCAGCCTTCTTCTCCGCTTCATCGGCTTTTTTCAAAGCTTCTTTATTTTTTCTGACATTTTCCTGTTCACTTCCCACTTTAGTGCTCCTTTACTAAAATCAGTGTTTATTTTCCAATACCTTCATCGCGTTCACCATAAATATAGATTATTATAACTTACTCTCACTATGTGTAGAACTTCATTTCACGCACTAAAGTTGCACTTTACGCAAAATTGCAAGATAAAATTGCATTTGTCTATACATATTGATATAATTTTTATTAAATATATAGAAAGCTAGGAACGGAGAATACAATGAAAATTGCAGTATGCGATGATGACAATTCATACGCTGAAAGAATCAGGGATATGATAACAGACACCATTCCGGATATCTTTCAATCCGGTGCAGGGCACGAATTTACTTATAAAATTGATGTGTATAACAGCTTATCCTCCTTCATGTCCTCAAGCATATATTACGATATCGTTTTTATGGATATTTTTATGGCTGAGACCAACAGCATTGAGGTCATATCAGAGACGGATAACAGGTCATACTCATGTATTGTATTTATTACTTCAAGCGACGATTATGCAGTGAAGGCATTTTCGCTCAACGCAGTCCACTACATTGTGAAACCGGTACAGCAGATGGATATCCACGAAGCGCTGGACAGATGCCGGATAAGGCTGATACATAATCTGAGAAACACGCTGAATATCTCCACGGAAGACGGCATTGTACCTATAGACCTTAACAGTCTTATATATATCGAAATATATAACAAGACCTGTCTTTTTCACACGGAATACGCAATATACAAGTCCTTTTCATCATTAAGCTCACTTGAGCATGAGCTTGACACCAATGGCTTCATGCGCGCGCAGAGAAGCTATATTGTAAATATGCGTCATATAAGAGATTTCTTTTTTGACCACATAATCTTATCCGACGGCATGGACATAACCCTTTCAAGGCGTAACCGCAGCAAGCTAAAGAAACAATATCAGGACTATATGTTTAACCTGTCCAGAAGTTCAAATCCATAAGGAGTATATTATGATAATTTATTTACGATTTTTTATTGGATGTCTTGCACAGCTGGCTCCATTTGCACTGCTCACACTTTTTCCGCTCAGAGACTGTTACCGTCTCAGCAGCAAAAAAACGTGCAGGATAATTACGGCATTATTGACCACTATAAGTGCTCTTTTTGCCGCTTTCTGTCTCTACCTTTATAACTCACAGATGAATGTTTCCGACCGGAGCCTTCTTGTCAACAGCGTATTTCTTATATGCATTATTCCATGTCTTTTCATCTACCTGTTTCTGACAAGAACCTCCTGGCAGCGCAAGATATTCACCTTTTCTTTCGTTATGGTTATCGCTTTTATTATCACATATACCTGCAACATAATCTCAACATGGCTGCTTCACAATAATGGTGTCTGTGACGGACTTCCATACCGCAGCTATTCCCTCTTAGTTTTGGTATGCACAACTCTTGTCTTCTGTCCGATACTCTATATCATAATAAAAAAAGCCTATCTTCCTATTGCAGATAAGATAGACTCTGTCGGCTATGGCATTATGAGTATAGTATCAATTTTATTGTTTGCTTTGTTATTTGGCGGTCTTATACTGATAGACATTGAAAATATATATAATCCACTTACACTATTCCTATTTCTTACACTGATTTTTTCGGTGTGCTTCATATACTTTATGATGTTCAGATTACTCGTATTGACCCATGACAATATTCTGAACAAGGCACACTATGATTTTTTAAATAATTCTCTGGAAATCCAGCGCGAACAATATAAGAATCTTTCCGATTCAATAGATACGGTAAGAGAACTGAAACATAATTTTAAGTATGATTTGCTCTATATTGCAGAAAAAATACATGACAATGAATCACAGAAAGCCCTGTCAAAAATCCATGAGTACATAAGCGACCTCGACAACACCGAACTGATCCGGTTCAGCCGGAATAAAGCAATAGATGCCGTAATCGGCTATTACAACCAGCTCGGAAGAAACTCAGGCATCAATATGCTGATCAACATTACAGACTTTGACAGCGGCTCAATTGATTCATCGGATCTCGCCGTTCTGCTCGGCAATCTCTTAGATAATGCCGTAACTGCCGCCGCAGCACAACCTAAGGAGCCGTTTGTAAAGCTCAACATGGCTGTCTCAGGCAATATGCTCGCCATAACCTTGGACAACAGCTACTCCGGTGAGCTTAAGCCTAATGGAAATGAATACCCTTCTACCAAAAAGAATCACACCGCCATAGGCTTAAAAAGCATTGCTGAGATTGCTCATAAATATAACGGTGACTCCGTGTTTTCGCATGATGGCAAAGCATTTCACGCCTCCGTTTTACTTCATCTGCAATAACAGCATTGTAACTTCACGATTCTTTTACAAGCTTGCCCGTCATATGCTCAACAACAAGCTCAAGGCAGCACACCCTGCTGCCTGAGCGGCTTATCTCCTGCTCTATGTACTCCTTACCATCCGTAAATTTAAGACTTTTCTGTATCCCTCATCGTACACGCAGAAGGAAATTATGCCTTATTATCTATTCCTTTTCCGGTTGACAAGCCATACCACCCAGTCCCCCAACAGCAAAACCGCAAACACCGGCATACCCATAAATATTATGAGTACGCCCAAAAGTCCTGCAAACCATCCTGTGTCCGTCCTTATATCGTATACCGCATATCCCCCGGCCAGCACAGCCAACACTATATCCGCGATGGCAAACACCTTATACAGTGATATCTGTGAATTTATTTTCCGCGCGATACAGCATACCACAAGGCATATCGATATAATGGAAAACACAATGGCTGCAATTGCAAGTACCATTTCAAGCCCCGGTGGGTTGAATACCAGTCCGGCGAACCACACTGCCGCTGCCAGTACAACAGACAGGGCTGTTGCCTTTAGAAGCCCGGATATTTTCATTTTATCAGCCATGATAACCTCCTTGATATTAAAATTGTATTTTAATCAATGGTGTTGCATAAATCAACTGGTTTTCAAAAATAGCCACCTGTTTTTACAAACATTTAAGATATCTTTTTACGCCAGACAGCCCCGATAATCAATCATTTATAGGTCAAGGCTCATTGCCCCGCAATCCATCCACTGCTCCACGCCCACTGTAGATTATATCCGCCGCAGCAACCGTCCACGTCAAGCACCTCACCGCAGAAATACAAGCCGTGACACAGCTTAGACTCCATAGTCGCGGTGTTAACCTCATCAAGCCTCACACCGCCACTGCATACCTGAGCCGATGTAACCCCCTTTGAGTTGATGACATTCACCTTAAAGTGCTTTATA
>ULMV01018641.1_pt1 | contig 16742 bp, 8 predicted proteins | sample 1951751 | NCBI WGS metagenome assembly ULMV01 (sample SAMEA4835560, study PRJEB28245) | human gut metagenome | biome: gut microbiome; material: fecal sample | place: Denmark | collected 2008 | reverse complement strand
CGCAATATTGATGCCGCCCCAGGCAACCCCGCTCACAGCCTGTACGACCGGAAGCCAGTAGATACAGTTTTCTTTCGTCAGCAGTCCCCAGCCGATATATGCAACTCCCAGCATAAAAATGGACCCCAGCGTGACAAGCCTCCACGAATAACTGTCTGCTGCCTTCCCCCACAGATTTGCAGCCGCGATCCGCGCCACCGATGCAACCATATTCATGACGGTGATATAAAAATAGGACAGCCCCAGATTCTCTAACATATAAATAGAAAAAAACGGACTGGCAAAATTAGACGCCACACTCCACAGCAGGAAGAAAATCAATATATTGCGGTAATTCTGGTCTGTGAGCGGCATCTGTATTGCTTTCCTTATGTTCAGTGGCTCCACATGTTTCACATTTTCCGGTTCCCGGATCAGCGTGAGACAGGTAATGTCGACCACGCAGATACCGATACATAAAATGCCGATGATCCGGAATCCCAGAATCTCCTGATCCGCGAAACGGTAGGCATCTAAAATTTTACTTAAGATCAGGGAACCGCCTGTGGACGCAACTAAAGTCATTGAATCCTTCAGTCCGAGATATCTTCCCAACCGTTCTTTTTTCACCAGGCTGATCAGCCAGTTATTTGCCCCGGTGTTGATAAATGCCCCACAGAAATGTGCACAGGAATACAGCACCGCGATCACTGCCACCGAGATTCTCGCTCCTAACATCAATGTCGGAACAAACAGCATCATGAGCAGGCATAAGCGCTGGATGAGTGCAAACTCTACCGTGATCCGTTTGCTGCCTGCGCGGTTCTCATAGACGACAGAGGAAAAAATCTGGATGGTATTCATCAGCGTCGGCAGTGCAGCTATGATCCCGGTCAGTGCCGTCCCCGCACCCACAAGATAGGCAAGTCCCGATAAAAATGCGCCGGAAGTAACCGTAAAAATCTGTGTGGAAGCGCATCCATCGAGGATAAAAAGTGCCCTGCTGGTCCGATACTGTTTTTCCGTAATATGATCGGAACACTCAAAAATATGGCTTAATTTATTGGTCATAACGTAAATCTCCCTATAAAAAGAGAGGCATCCCACCGAACTCTCTTCGGAATCTGAATGCCTCTATATGATTTTAAACGAGTTTTACAGTAACAACTTCATACGGTTTCAGTTGTACACAAACCACTCCGTCTTTCAACTCTAATTCTGCTTCTTCCTCCTCGAGCAGATTGCAGACAAACGCTTTGTTGTAGTTCCCCTCAACTACAAGATTTGTCTTTGTGAGTGCATTTTCGCTCTCATACATACGGATAATGATGCCATGACCGGACTCTGCACACTTGATCGTCTCTAATACAACGTTGGACCTGTCCACAGATGCTTTTGACAACAGGCTTCCCGGCTTTCCTCCTGCCACTGCAATAGCCGGCTGGTTCAGGTCATATGCCTGCTCCACGGTCTTTGCTTCCTGCCATTTTTCCGCATGCGGATAGATTGCATAGGTAAAATAGTGCTCTTCCTGATCTGCCACCGGATTCGGTTCGATGCCGGATTTAATCAGTGTCAGTGCCATATCAGAATCCTTCACGGAATGTCCATATTTGCAGTCATTTAACATGCTGACCCCGTAGTGACCTTCCGAGAGATCGATCCATTTCTGTCCGCAGCTCTCAAAACGTGCTTTATCCCAGCTCGTATTGGTATGCACTTTGCGTGTCAGATTACCAAACTGTACATCAAATGTTGCTTCATCGGTATGTACATTGACCGGGAAATGTACCTTTAACAATGTCTGATGCTCTTTCCAGTCCACATAAGTCTCAAATTCGATCCTTCTGCTGTCTGCATAGAAATGGATCTTCTGGTGGATCACAGAATTGCTTTCTTTCCGCTCCATCTCTAACGTTGCACGCACCGGACCGCACTCTGTCCATTCCATAGAAATCACATCATTGACATCCCAGTACTTTTCGGTATAGTAAATATCCACATCCCAGTTATCAAAGCACATCGGCTTATCCTCGTACATGCGGAACTGATTGCCTTTTTTGCCATCCTGCAGTACTTCCCTGTCGTTTTCCTTATCGTAGATGCGGTCAAAACGTCCCTCCGCATCCAGATGGATCGTATAAAACGGTGTCTCAAGCGTATGGTCATCCACAAGGACAAACGGTGTTTTCTGCTCAATTTCACTGGATACAGCTGCAAATGTCTTATATCCTTTTGACGGCAGATGCTCTACATAGACCACTGCACCTTCTGCAGTCTTCTGTACCGGATAGATCACGCCCTCTGCATCCTTTAACGCTTCCGCATGGATCTCCCCAAGTTCTACGATATCACTGCGGTCGTGTCCGGTTGTATTGAAAATAGTGATGCCTTCGTCATCTCCCACGAGTGCATGGAGACGTTCCTCTTCCAGTGCTTTGATCTCTTTCTGAAGTGCAGCGTATTCTTCCTTTGTCACCTCATATACTTCATGGATCGCAGATCCAGGCAGAATATCATGGAACTGGTTGATCAGGACTTTTTTCCACATGCGGTCGAGTTCTTCTGCCGGATACGCTGCCTGTGCCTGTGCTAAAACGGACAACAGTTCCAGATCCATCAGACCAAGTTCTGCCTTACGGTTGCTACGTTTATTTCTCGCCATGGAGGTATAAGTTCCGCGATGGTACTCAAAGTAAAATTCACCTTCCCATACCGGCAGGCGTCTGTCACCTTTCACGCGCTCCTCAAGTTCTTCAAAATAGGTGCGTGAAAATTCCTGGCGTACTTTCGGAATCCCTTTGATTCCCTTTTCCATGCGGATCGAAGTCTCAAGCATTTCCCTGGTCGGACCGCCGCCGCCATCGCCGTAACCGTAGGAGACTAAGATATCGTTATTGATGTCCTTATTCTGGTAACGCATCCATCCTCCCATGATCGCATCCGGGTGCAGCATGCCATTATAGGTCGTAAAGTAATCTTTGATCGGCTGGCTCACGCCAAGGGTCGTGATCAGGTGTGTCAGCACCTCTGTTCCATCGATTCCGCGCCACATCATCGTATCGTAAGGTACTTTATTGAACTGGTTCCATGCCAGTTTGGTTGTCATAAAATAATCGATTCCGCATTTTTTCATGATCTGCGGCAGTGCCCCGGAATAACCGAACACATCCGGCAGCCAGAGGATACGGTTGTCCACGCCAAATTCCTCTTTAAAAAAGCGTTTGCCATGCATAAACTGACGGACGAGGGATTCTCCCGATGTCAGGTTGCAATCTGCCTCGACCCACATACCGCCTTCCGGCTCCCAGCGTTTCTCTTTGATGCGCTGTTTTGCTTTCTCGTACAATTCCGGATAGCGCTCCTTTAAAAATGCATATAACTGCGGCTGGCTGGACATGAACTTATAATTCGGGTACTCGTCCATCAGCTTTAACACAGTTGCAAAGCTGCGTCCGACTTTTTCCCTGGTCTGTGCCACAGTCCACCACCACGCAACATCGATATGCGTATGTCCGATACAGGTTGCGATCACATCCTCATACCCTGCCATATCCTCATAAAGTGCTTTCTGGATATAAGCAGATGCTTCCCGCACACTCCGGTAAAAGCCTTCGGAATACGGGGTTCTTAGATCCAGCAGATTGATCGTCTCATTGAGCACATACTCAATATCCTTGCGGTTCTTGTCATCTGCCTCCATGCGGGAAAACGCTGCAAGCGGAACCCACAGGTCATAATAGAGTTTTTCGATCTCTGCATCGATCTCCTCGATCTGTGTGCGGAGCGCAAATTCCTCATGCATGATCCCGGTATACGCCTGCAGGTCGATGGTCAGTGTCTCTCCTGCCTTTCCGCTTCTTGTGATCAGGCACTCCCTGTGGTTCATATCGATACCCTGATAAACCTCCCCGTTCACAAACACGATAAACTGCGGATTTCTTCCGTCATCCCACTCGTCGATCTGTGAGGAAACGCGGATCCATACACTTTTTCCATCCAGCTCCTCTGGAATGGTATAGGTCGTGCGGAACCAGTAGTGGCGGTCCTTGCCATACCAGTGCATGGTCTTGCAGTCAAAGTTTTCCCAGGCTGCCTCGTCTTTTAATGCATCCTCCGGGTGAATAAAGTTTCCTTCCTTGTACTCCCACTGTGTCAGTGGAAATACCTGTTTTACTTTTAATTTCTTAAGTTCGTTGCAAATTACACCGACTCTTTTGTCTAAGAAATCCATATTTTCCTCCTTGTCTTGTTTTCTTTCTATATTAAGATCGTTTCCAATCTTTATATAAGTTCCATGATGCAGCCCATTAAATTATCTGGCAGCTGCATTAGCATCATGATTCATACTTTAATTTCCCTGTAATATGTACTTTTTCGTTGTTGCTTCTGTAGGATAACAAAACCGTTCTGCTTTTCTCATCCCATACAGACTGCAGTTCCATGTTTTTCCCGCTTTCTGTATGTGCACATAAATCTTCCGGTTTCCCTGGCAGGCGGATCCTCATATTCACCTGAATGTGATCAATTGCCTTCGCCTCAATACTAAGCTGTCCGTTTTCACATGCCATATTTTCAATACGCGCTGCCGTTGCGATAATCCTTACATCTTCTTTTATCTTTTCAAGATCAAACAGCAGCTTTTCCTGCCCGGGTTCTACCAAAACCCGCTCCACGACCGGATATTTATCTTCATACAGATCCACAAACAGACCCTCTTTTGTATAAACCGATCCCGTATCCGATTCCTGCATGGACGCTATCACAATATACGGATCCCTTCTTACCGACAGATAATTGCACATATTCCAGTGATATCCGCCCATCTTAAGTCCTTCCCGGATCCAGTTGCGGTATTTATCTGCGATCGCTTCATTCACGCTTAACAGCGCAGGAACTTCATTCCATACGAGAACATTTCCCTCTCCGATCCGGTAACATCCATTGGCTGGTTCCTTATCCATTCCAAACTCTGCAAAAAGATGTTGTGCAGGCGTGTCGCAGGAAAATTTCTGCCACCATTCCTGTAAATAATTATATGGATCAAAGTCTTTTCCAATATAAAAAAGTGTGCCTCCCTGTTTTACCCATTCCACCAGTTTGTGATGAAATTCTTCACTTTCCGGTTTCATAAATTCATAACTTAAGATCAGATACCGATATTTTCTCAGATATTCCTCATAGCGGACCATGTGATCAAAATAGACCGGCTGTATCGGTAAACCATATTTTAATAATGGCAGTGTCAGACCAAACCAGTCCGGGAATGCGCAGCATTCTTTATACGCATATTCCATTTTTTCCATGGATAAAAGAAGCTGACGTTCTTCTTCCTTTTGAAAAATAAGACGGTTCATCCAATCTTCCATCCCCGACAGATTGATCTTCTGCCCATGATGTTCCACTTGATCCGGGTATGTCCGCTGGTACATACAGCTATCTGCTAAAAATACACCAACCGCATCTTTTTCTGTTTCGCTCTCCTCTTTGGTCATATCTCCCAGTGTCTGTATCATACCTGCCAGAAATGTCGCGTAGGTATCCGGGATATTTTTTGCACCTTCCATATCCTCCGTCGGGATCATTCCCTCCGCAAGACCGACTTTTCTGGGATATCTTCCTTTAAACACCCTGTTTGGCCACGGACACACCTCGTAGTGATCCACATCCGGCCAGAATAAAGCTGCTGTCAGGGTCTTTTTGTATTTATCTGCATACTCTTCCCAGCCATGTTCCGGGTTATCTTCCACCGGATCCTGTAAAAACCATACTTCCTTATCTGTCCCTTTAACCAGTTCCTGCATGATGCCATACTCTAAATACGCCGTCTCAAATGTTCTGCTCTTATAATGGCCCTCATATACGTTTCCTGTGCCGCTCGTCCCCGTCCATACCTGTGCGATAAAACCATCCACCTCATCAACATCCAAAAGACGGCTTTCCGGACTCATGATCTTCCATTGTGCATAATTTACCAGACTGTGCGTCGCCACATAAAAATGGATCTCTTTCCCCGTTTTTCTTCCATACTCTTTGATATTTCTGCTGAGATGTCTGACAAGCCTTCCATATAAATATGCTTTTAATCTGGAACTGCGGTACTTCGCATTGATATTTGTATGGGGCGGCTCCCAATCCACGCCATAATATGCCAGATATTCTTTTTTAAATGCCTCCGAATATCCTCCCGCTTCCCAGAATTCGGGTTCTTCCATATAAATTTCTGTGATCCCTTTATCTATGAGAGCGCATAAGTGTTCCGTCAGATATTGGATAAAGGACCGTGTCGGCACCATATATGGCGTATCGACCCCGTGCAGGATCGGGTTTCCGTTCCGGTCTGTCTGACATTCATCCCAGTGTTCCTTTCCGTCCCACCTGCCGCACAGATATTCTTTATAATTTCCCCAGGCGCACCCAAGCATTAAATGTACCTTATAACCCCGCTCTCTATATTGCTGCATCCGGGATTCTAAAGATTCATTCAGACCATAGACCATTACAAAATCCGTCTGAAGGTCAATCTCTGATGACCACGGTTCTATCTCCTGAAACCCCGTTTTGATTTCTTCTTTTTCTCTTATAAAAGCCATACTTTCACCTGCTCTTTATTCACGCTCGATCCATACCGCGGAATGTGGCAATAACACGGTATCATTCACTGGATTTGTAAATTTCCGGTTTCCTTTTAAATTTCCAATCTCATACGGTGTTGACCGATGATTTACCAAAACCATTCCCGTCTCAAACACACCTGCTTCAATGCCTCTTTCACAGATTCCTGAAACAGGTTTTCCACATACCCCTAACAGATCTTCCAACAATGTACTTCTTGCCTGAATGATCGGATACATTTCTTTATTTCTCTGTTCATATGGTACATGTGGTATATTCTTTGCCACATAAGAAGCACCTAACTGTACTCCGCAGGAAATAACCTTTCCTTTTTCAATTTCCTGCATAACAATACATTTGCCCGCATCGTCTGCATATGCACTAATACATCTGCCTGTCTCATATCTCTGAAATTCACAGCCCTGTGGAATGACAGGCTTTTGATATATGTACGGTGTTTTTTCACATGGGATGCCCTGGATGCCAAAACAGTTTTTACTTAAACCACAGTCTGGTCCATGTAGCACAACTCCTCCATTTGTCACCCATTCCCGGATCATTTTTTCCATGTCTGTGTGTTCTTCTGCAAAATAACAGTCATTGGATGGAACAATCAGCATTTTATAGTCGTTTAATTTATTCTCTAAAATGTCATGATAGCTGATGACATCGGTCTGATACCCAAGATCACAGCATATTTCATACCACCCCAGCATATCCAGCCGGCGGATCTCATTATTTTCCACATCAAACGGTTCATAATCTGACATCTCGGATGGAAAAAGGATTGCGATCTCTTTAAATTTACTTTTTCCCCTTTTTGGAATCACTTCTGCACACCAGGTATTTCCCCTTCTCAGTGAATCTAAAAAGTCATCTTCCATGCGATTTAGCACACCGCCATCATCAAGTCCGTTCATCCCATAGGAAGTGTAGCCATCTACCCCGCACGCGGTCATGGTACCCACAATTTCTTCCGGTGTTAAAAATGCATACAGATCCCGGTAAATATAACGTCCCCAATAGATACCGCCGATACATTCTTTTCCTTCATTCATCACGCGCATCATACTGTGCTGGCAGGAAGTGACATAGGCATCCGGACTCGCATCCGGTCTTGCCGGAACTGTTATGAAATGGCAGGAATCCACATATGGACTGATCGCATACATATCGATCCCCCGCATTGCAGTATCCCACAATTCACTGTAATCCGGATTGTCACTGTCACATTGTTTCTGGCTGTACACATTTAAAAAATATCCCCACTGCGACAGATCCGGACAAAGGAATAATTCCGGGTGGTCTTTTTTGAGGCGTGTCTGCATATCTTTAAAGTACAGCCGCAGTTCTTCTATTTTCCAGGACATGTTATCTTTCCATATCCAGAACTTCTTTGTTCTTTTTCTGATATCCTCTCCGGTATAACAGCTTCCCTCTCCATAAATCACAGAATACCAGTAATCCTCTGGTTTTAACTGCTTAAAATCATCGATATCCAGATCGTACCTCTCATTGAATAACGATATATTGTTTTTATATTTCTCTTTTAAAAATTTCTGATAGCGTTCTATTCCATCCTGGTCAAAACTTGGCGCTGCAATCGGATCCCACATCGTACATGTTGGAAGGACCTGTTTTTGTCCCAACCGGCAGGTGGTACAGCCCTCCCCGTACATTTGAAGGATCTGGTCTACATGCTCTGCCATCGTTTCTCTCGCAGTATCTGACCAGTACTTGTACCATTTTCCACCTTTTTGATCTATTGTCACGACCTCTTCCCCAAATACAGGTGGACTGAAACGGATATGCGGGTACAAATTATCGCCATTTAAATATAACACCAGGAAATTATACGTTAATCCATGTTTCAATGCAGACTGCCCCATATATTCCTGCATTTTTACATATTGGCTCCGTTCTCCGGTTTTATAGCGTTCCCTGAAATCTTCCCAGTCTTTTGTGTCAAACATAACGCTGTTATAACCAAGATTTTTGATCAGTTCCATCGTCTCATCCACAAAATCCGGATCGTCATATCCCGGACTGTAAAAATTTCCAAATATTACATTCATATATGGTTTTCCCGAATTTTTCTCTATCATTCTTTTCTCCCACTGTTGTTTCCAGAAATTTTTTGCAAAAACAGAGCTGTCACAAATAATATTATTATTATTTTGTAACAACTCCGTTTTTTATTACATACTTTCCATGCTTTCCATTAATTCATTTACTGTCGTAAACGCAAGTCCTGTAACTGTATCTGCACAGCCATAGTAAATTGCAATTCTTCCTGTTTCTGCGTCCGTAAGCGCAGCACACGGAAATACGACATTCGGAACATCTCCCATACACTCATAAATTTCATGTGGTGCCAGAATATAATTTTTTGTCCGCTTTAAGACTTTCCATGGTTGTTCGAGATCTAACAGTGCACAGCCCATACGGTATACAAAACCGTTACAGGTGTTGATAACACCGTGGTAGATCACAAGCCATCCTTCTTCTGTCTCGATCGGGATACAGCCTGCACCAATTTTGGTTGACTGCCATGCTGACTCGTCCCCTTTGATGGTTCCCATCACATATCTGTGAACCCCCCAGTGTTTCATGTCAGGACTTTCACTGACGAAGATATCTCCAAACGGCGTATGCCCATTATCACTTGGACGGCTTAGCATATAGTAGTTTCCATTGATCTTTCTCGGAAAAAGAACTCCATTTCTGTTAAATGGCAAAAATGCATTTTCCAACTGATAAAATGTTTTAAAATCAAATGTATAACCTACGCCGATCGTTGGATATCCATGATATCCATTACACCAGGTGATATAATAGCGGTCCTCTATAAAACATACTCTCGGATCATATCTGTAATCTCTTTTTCCAATCTCTTCATCATCACAGTGGAATACGATCGGATCATCCGAAATATCCCAATGGATCCCGTCTTTACTAAACCCTGCAAAGATATCCATACTGATCGATCTGCTGTCGCAGCGGAATATTCCTGCATATCCATCTTCAAACGGAACGACCGCACTGTTAAAAATGCTGTTTGAATTTCTGGTCGCAAAGCGATCAATGATTGGATTTGCTTTATATCTCCATACAGGAAGTTTATCGTTTTCGTCCTTGTCTTGCCATGGCATATCCGGCAATGCTTTTCCTACTATTTTACTCATATTTACTGTTCTTCCTACTGTTTATTTGCTAAAAATTCATCAATCTGTGACTGTGCCTCATCTAAGACATCCTGGAATCCTGCATTCATTAATTCCTCTTTGATCTCCGGAACTGCTTCCTTCGGATCTCTTACACCTGTGAGGACTTCACTCTTGTAACGTAACCATACTTCTGTACAGTTTGATAACTGATCCTCAACGTTTGATGTATCAAATGTAAATCCTAACAGAACAGATGGTACTGCATTTTCATTTAACTCTTTCACTTCATCCCACTGATTTACAGTGTCTGTATCCTGCTGTGTAACGGTAAAGAATGTTCCCTGTGTATAACCTGCCATTGTCCAGTCTTCATTGAGTTTGTGAACTTTATTGTCATCTGTGTACTCAAAGTTTACTCCCTCTTCTCCATAGTAGAACATATCCCTAAGAGTCGTATCTGTATTTACAAGATCTAAGAACTGTAAACATTTCTCAGGATATTTTGTATTTGCAGAGATCATGTTAATAGAACCGCGAACTGTATCATTCGATAAGATCGTATCGCCAATTTTTGCAACCTCAACATCTTTTCCCATCTGTGGACCCCAGGATGTCTGTGCTGCGGTAGACCATCCCTGTGCCACTCTCCAGACATTATATACACGGCCTTCGGAAAGTGTAGATGCATCCGGATTGATAATACCGTCCTGATACCACTCATGAATGGTCTCTAACTCTGAATAAATATCATCCTGTTCCAGTGTATAGCATACTTTCGCATCTTTATCATTGTACTTTACACCAAGTGCCTGGCATCCGGCACCTAACTGATCATAAGTATCAAAGATATAATACAGACCATCATTCTTTACATAGACCGGATAATCATTGGTATCACTTTTGATCTGCTTAAAGGTATCTGTCAGGGAAGATATGTCTGTCATAGATTCAATATCAAGATTATACTTGTCTACGATCTCCTTATCCCAGATCGCATAATTGGATAATGAGCTGTCTTTGTAGGTGGGAACTGCATAAATCTTTCCATCGATCGCTACTGCATCCCAATAGTCACTTGGCATAAGTTCCTTCAAGCCCGGCATGTTATCATCGATCAGATCTGTAATGTCATAATAAGCTCCGAGTTTTGTATCAGATGTATAAACATTTCCGTTGCCGAAAATAATGTCATAATCTTCATTGGTACTGATAATGATATTTCTACGGTTATCCCAGTCTCCCCAGGCAACTACTTCCATATCAATATTTACACCTATTTTTTCGCCGACATAATCATTCACTTTCTTTACCCAGGAATCATAGTTATCCGGCATTCCACTTCCAATTGTGACCCACTTCAAAGTAACGATATCATCGCTTTTACTGCCTGAAGCGGTGGAGTCCCCCTGGCTTTCAGAACTATTTCCACACCCTGCGAATAATCCTGCGGTCATCATTGCTGCAAGCCCCAATGACACAATTCTCTTTTTCATCATAAAATTTTCCTCCTAAATCTGATATCTCTTATTTTGTTTACACGGTATCATCCTTTTACAGAGCCGATGGTCAGACCTGAAATAAAATACTTCTGGAAAAATGGATATACACATGCAATAGGAACCACGATAATAATAGCGATCGCCATTCTCACACTCTCTGTCGGCATACTTGCTTTATACTGCTGCAATGAAAGCCCGCCATATGGATTGTTCGCTATATACTCAATATTGTTCTGGATATTATTCAGCATAGACTGTAATGTCTGTAAATTCTTGTCTGAAATATATAAGGATGCCTGAAACCAGTCATTCCAATATCCAAATGCCGCGAACAGTGCGATTGTTGCAATGATCGGCTTTGAAATCGGTAAAATGATCTGTGCAAAAATTCGAAGCTGTCCTGCGCCATCAATTTTTGCCGATTCCACGATGGAATCAGGAATCGTCGTTTTAAAAAAGGTTTTACAGATTACAATATTAAATGGCGATACCGCAAGCGGCAGGATCAATGCCCAGATAGAATTTCTCAAATGCAGGATATTTGTATTAACAACGTATCCGGCGAGCATACCACCGTTGAAAATCATCGGGATAAAAATCACCCAGGTATAAAAACTTTTCAGTTTATAAGTATTTCTTGAAACAACATATCCCATCGTCGTTGTCAGCAGTACTGACAAAATAATACCAAGCGCGGTAACCAGAATGGAAATGAATGTTGCATGTAAAATAGTTCCTCTTTCATTCCACAGAAACTGATATGCCGCTGCCGAAAGTTCCTGTGGTATTAACTGATATCCATTTTTCTGTATTGATGTCTCACTCGAAATAGAGATAGAAAACACAAATACGATTGGAAAAATACACAACGCTGATAATATAATAAAAATGATATTAAAAAACACATTCGTGCTTTTTTTAATCTGATTAAGTTCTTTTTCTTTTCTTAATTTGTTGCGTGCCATATTGCTATCCCCCTATATAATCGCGCTGTCTTCATCAACTTTTTTTACCAGCCAGTTTGTAAGCAAAATAGTTGCACAACAGCATACAGACTGGAAGAATGAAGCCGCTGCTGTCTTTCCAATTGGTGCGCTCGACTGGATTGCTTTGTAAATATATGTATCAAATGTAGATGCAACGTTGTACAGGGACGCCGGTATTCCACCCGTTGCCTGATAAAACAGACCAAAATCAGAATAAAAGATTTTTCCTGCATCCAGGATCAGCATCATGATCAGAACGGGTTTGATGCATGGCATTGTGATATGTTTTGTCTGCTGCCATTTGGTTGCACCGTCCATAACTGCCGCTTCATACAGAGACGGATCAATTCCGGTGATCGTTGCCAGGTAGATGACCATTCCATATCCCATGCCTTTCCAGATCCTTAAAAAGGTAAGGATAAACGGCCAGTATTTCGGTTCCTGATACCACATGATCTTTGTTCCACCAAGTGCAACAATGATATTATTTAAATAACCTTTTTCCGGCGTTAATACTGCATAAACAATATAACTGATCACAACCCATGACATAAAATACGGGAAAAACATCATCGTCTGATATGCTTTTGATGCCAATTTATTCCGCAAATTGCTCAGCATCAGCGCAAATCCTACTGCAACGGCCGCTCCCAGTGCAATAAACACAAGATTGTAAACGATCGTATTTCTCAATAACATCCAAAAGGCATTTGATTTAAAGAAATATGTGAAATTAGACCAGCCCACCCAGTCACTGTGAAGCAGATTATAGATAAATCCATGCCCCGGGCTCAATTTATAATCTTTAAATGCAATGATAATTCCAAACATTGGAAGGTAAGAAAACAATACAAACCATATAAAAGTTGGAAGAGAAATCAGTGTTAAATCCGTATCATCTCTTGTCCAACGTCTTTTTCCCTTCTTTTTCTTTATCTCTTTCATCAGTCTCCTCCTTTACTTTTGTTTCCCTGTTTATGAACAAATATTAACTTTTATTTTATATTTTGTCAATAATTTTATTAACTTTTTTATCCATTTGTCGTCACTTTTGTTGTTCTTAATATATTTTTATATAGCATTTTGTGCATTTCAACTATTTTTCAGTTGTTTTTTATTAATCGAACCGCCTCTTGTTAACATTTGTTAATTTTTTTGTTGCAAACATCATCTCTTTAATGCTATACTGTACTTATAATTTCAAACTACATACCTGTCTTTTATTGACTGCAACTACACATTTTTCTATTTGTACTATAAATCTAAAAAGGAGTATTTCTACTATGAGTAAAGTAACTATGCAAGACATTGCAGATGAATTGGGGATCTCACGCGTTACGGTATGGAAAGTATTTAACAATCATTCAGGCGTTTCAGAAGCAGTTCGTGAAAGCGTACTTCAAAAGGCAAAAGAATTAGGATATTCCAAATTCATGCAGGAGCCCGCCGCAATCCCTAACGACCCGCAAGAGGATAAAACAGTCTCTTTAATCGTATCCCGCCCGGACTCCTCTACATTCTGGACAAACATTATCCATAGATTAGCGCAGGAACTGGCAACCCATAATATTAACCTTCTTTATACTTATGTGCCATCCTCCTATACACCTTCTTACTCCTTTCCCTCTGCCCTGACCAACGGAACTGTCTCTGGGGCAATTATTCTGAATGTATATGACACGAAAATGGTTGAATTAATTCATAACACTTTAAACATCCCTAAAGTGTTCCTTGATACGGTACCCGAAGTCGGCAACCGTGCTTTACATGGCGACCTGCTGCTGATCGAGGGCTATAATACCATGTATGAAATCACACAATCCATACTGGAAAGAGGCATTACGAACATAGGCTTTATTGGCGATATCCATTACGCGATCACGAACAAAGACCGGTATATTGGTTTCTGCCATTGCCTGAAAGATCATAATATTCCCTTAAATCCAGCCATCTGTCACACGGATCCCATTGGTATTTTCTCATATCATAATGATCTGTATGCCTTTTTGGATTCTATCCCGGAACTTCCACAGGCTTTCATTTGCGCAAGTGACTATATTGCCCATTTTCTTCACCTGTACCTGACAGAACATCCGGAGCGTATTCCAAACGGTATTATCCTCACCGGATTTGACGGAAGCAATGAATATACGAACATCAACGGACTTCTCACAACCGCTTACGTTCACACCAGCCTTCTGGGAAAAAGACTTTCTTTACAGATCATCTATCGAATGGATCATCCTGATGCGCCCTTCGAGCTGACATATATCAGCCCTGAAATTGTGTACCGGGATTCTATCGTAGACTGACCTTTCAAATTCTGTTCATCATCTTTCATAGCAATGTTATCAAAAGTTAACAGAGTTGTTTGTTATGTTTAAATAAATTAAGCAGATAGCTCAAAAATTTAAACTTATATTTGTGAACTATAGAGAAAAAGCACAAAATACAACATAAAAAGTTGACATTGATAACAAAAACGGATAACTTTATGATAACATATTATTAACAAATGATAAGGCGAGTTAAAAAATATGTTTAAGAAGTAACACTATGAAAAGACGGTGGGAGAAAAAAGAAAGGAAATGTTTTATGAAAAACAAAGTTTTAGGAAGAAGATGCATTGCCATTTCTCTGGCAGCAGCATTATCTGCAGGCTTAACAGCCTGTGGCAGCACAGGGGGTGACACACAAGCTGCCACGACGGAAACAACTCAAATAACAGAAACAGCTCAGACGGCGGAGAGAATTTATTCTCTTACGGAAGAGAATGAAAATCAGGAGCTTACGATGGCGCGTCAGCCGGAATCCTCTTACTGGTTTCCATCTGAACTTTTAAGCTGGGATGCAAAAACAGATGAAGATTTGCGTTTCAATGTAAGTACCGTCCCCCTTTCAGAGCGCGCCGCAAGAGAACATTTGCAGACAGTAAACTCAACTCAGAACAAAGAAACAAATATCATGGCAATTTCCATTATGAACAGCAGTACCAGTGGAAACCCGCCTCATGGTCTGAATAAAGTGAATGCAAATACTTTCACCTACTGGCAGTATGTGGATACGCTGGTTTACTGGGGTGGTTCTTCCGGAGAAGGTCTCATTGTACCGCCAAGCCCTGACGTTGTAGATGCAGCACATAAAAATGGCGTAAGAGTTCTTGGAACTGTTTTCATGCCTCAGACCGCACATGGCGGTAAAATGGAGTGGTTAGAAGACCTGCTTGTAAAAAATGAAGATGGCTCTTATCCGGTAGCAGACAAACTCATTGAAGTTGCGCAGACTTATGGTTTTGAGGGCTGGTTCATGAACCAGGAAACCGAAGGAACCGATGAAGAACCGCTGACTGCAGACCATGCGGCGCGCATGCAGCAATTTATCCAATATTTCAAAGAGCAGGCACCGGACCTGGATCTGGTCTACTATGATTCCATGACCGTGGACGGCAAAATGGATTGGCAGAATGCATTGACAGAAGAAAACCTGGCTTATCTTGTGTCTGAAGACGGAGACCCCGTCGCCGATGCAATGTTTTTAAATTTCTGGTGGACTTCAGACACCCTTGCCGATCAGGAACTTCTGAAGAAGTCTGCCGCGCTTGCTTCCGAAAACGGTATTAACCCTTATGATCTCTATGCGGGTGTAGATATCCAGAGCGAGGGCTATAATACGGAAATTAAATGGGATTTATTCGAAAATGAAGAAGGCGGGACCTATACTTCACTGGGACTTTACTGTCCAAGCTGGGCTTATACTTCTGCTGATACGATCCAGAATTTCTGGAAACAGGAAAATAAACTCTGGGTCAACTCCATGGGTGATCCATCCGCAGATGTCAAAAAACTCAGTAACACACAGTGGAAAGGCATTTCTTCTTATATAGTAGAGCGTACACCTTTGACATCTCTTCCGTTTGTAACAAATTTCTCTACAGGGAATGGTTACAGTTTCTTTAAGAACGGCAGCCAGATAAGCTTACTTGACTGGAACAACCGCAGCATCGCAGATATTATGCCAACCTACCGTTATATTATTGAAAACGGTAACGGCAATAAATTAAGTGCTGATCTGGATGTAGCAGATGCTTACTATGGTGGAACAAGCCTCATTTTAAGAGGCAATATGGCAAAGGATACCTCTTCCACAATTAAGTTATATGCTGCAGAACTTACCGCTGCAGACAATATGATCTATACGACTGCTGCAAAGGCAAAGGGAACAGAAATTACTTTAAATGCGGTACTTGAATTAGAAGATGGTTCTGTTGTGACATTAGAGGGTGACCAGAACGTCGGTGAGGAATGGACCGTTGTCTCTTATGATACTTCTTCTATCATAGGAAAGACGATCAAATCCATCTCTTATGAGATAACTTCTGCTGAAGATGTGAGCGGACTGCAGTTACGTTTCGGTAACATCACAATGATGGAGGCAGATTCCGAAGAAAATGCAGCCGTAAGCAATCTGGAAGTATTAGATTCCGAGTTTGATGAAGA
>ULMV01031752.1_pt1 | contig 16912 bp, 10 predicted proteins | sample 1951751 | NCBI WGS metagenome assembly ULMV01 (sample SAMEA4835560, study PRJEB28245) | human gut metagenome | biome: gut microbiome; material: fecal sample | place: Denmark | collected 2008 | reverse complement strand
GGGTTGTTTTACTGTTCAGTTATCAAAGAACTTATTCGCCGCTGTGTCAGCGACTTGATTAGTATATCATGTTTGTTTTGCTGTGTCAAGAACTTTTTCAAAAACTTTTTGAAGTTTTTCTTCGCCAACACTTGAACACAACCTTCCGGGTTTCAAGCTGTTGGATTATAGTTTTTATTTTCTTTTTCAGCATATCCTCTCGCAAGGACGTGTTATATACTAACATATTTTCAAGGCTTTGTCAACAACTTTTTAAGAATTTTTTCTTTTTTCTAAAAACTGTTTACAATTAAACTTGAGCTTTTCAAGAGCTTGTTTATGGCTCATTTGGAAAGCTTGTTTATACTAACATAACATATATGTTTTGTAAAGACCTAAATTATAAATAGTTTTTTAATTGATATTGTGCTAATTTTCAGAATATTAGTTTATGACTTATCGGAAAGCATTTATAGTATTGCATATTTTCCATTTTATATCCATGCTTCGGGTGTCAAAACATGCTGTATATACCTAGCTGTGTATAACGTATTATATTTATGCATATCACAACTTTTTGGAGAAGCTTAGATGTTCTTAATACATCCTGCTTCGGACAACGGAGCTGATACGCATAAAATAATACGTTATACACTCATAAATTAGATTAGCATGTTTTGACACCCGAAGCATATCCATTTAATACTATATTTTTTAATAGACCTCACAGCCGGAAGGTATATTCATTCCGGCTGCAAGGTCTATGACTGTCTGTAATATAACAGTATACATTACATATAAACTAAATTATTCTTTCCTTCTTCTTCCATTGTATACACCTGCTGCCGAACATATCATAATAATTACACATACAAGTGCTGCAGCATATAATGCAGATGATATATTTACACCTGTTGATGGTGCTACATACTGATTCTCCGGATTATCAGTCTCAGGCTGTGCCGGCTGTGTTTCTCCCGGTGTTATGTCATTTCTTATATCTGCCGCTTTGACAAGAATATATGAGGAGAAATGTGTTACTCTGAATGTGGCAGAGCCGTCCTGCGCTACCTTAACTGTCTGTCCCATATCCTCTAAACTTCCGGTATTGTCATTATAATAGAATAGCCTAAGCTCTGTCCCTTCTTCGTACTGGGTATATACTGTGACATAAAGTTCTCCATTCAGTTCTCCTGAATGTGCAAAGCTGCATAGATAAAGTGATGACTCATGTACATTCATTTGTTCCTTAACCTTACTTATGACATCACTCTTATCATCATATTTTACATCCAGCTTAAAATCATTGTCCGGTGCCTTGCTAAACCGCGTACCATCAAAAGTATATTTTACAAGCGTCTTTCCATCCGCCCCCGCAAGCTCAAGTATGAGCTGTGAGCCTTTATCTATCAGTGCTGTGACAAAATCATTTGGCAGATAGCTTCCCTTTCCAGCTTCAACCTTTTCTATTATAATCTTGTCCCCATTATTGATTCTGTCAAGAACACTGCTGCCGACAGCCTTATCATCCTGCGTAGGCACTTCTGTTTCAGATTCGCCTGGGTTGTGTGTCGGAGCCTCTGTCTCTGGCTCACCCGGTTTTTCTGTCGGTGTCTCTGTCTCCGGCTCACCCGGCTTTTCTGTCGGTGCCTCTGTCTCTGACTCACCCGGTTTTTCTGTCGGCGCCTCTGTCTCTGACTCACCCGGTTTTTCTGTCGGTGTCTCTGTCTCTGACTCACCCGGCTTATCTTCCTTTGCAGCCTTATCAAACAATACTACTGTTCCGAATACTGCCGGTGATGACCAGCCCATGCCTGTGGTATCTGCCCAGCTTACTGTGCCTGCACGTTTTCCACCCTTAGCATCATTAATCTGAATCTCAAGACCGATTTTAGTTCCGGATTTAACCTGCTCATGAGTCCACTTTATAGCAGCTTCAATTACATAGCCATCTTCCGTGAGAGTAACATTGCTTGTAATATTTTCCTCAACACAATTGGTTCCATTAAAGGTATGCTCGTTAAGATAATTAATTCTGTACTGCTTATCGTCCTCCTCATAAGATGTCGACTTATTATTATTCTCATCAATAAATATTTCTACTGAATCCTTCTCATGAGCTGCATCTGCCGTTGCATCAAGTACCGCATCCTTAACGGTCACCTGTACATAAAGGTTCTCGTTATCCCAGAGAAGCTTTGCAGTTGCCTCTGCCTCAGCACCCAATCTGACAGTAAGAGGAATATCTGCTACATCGTTCCATACAGCACTGTTATCTTTACCAATCTCAATAGTTTCCTTTTCAATCTGCGCAAATGGCTTTAATTCTGCTTTTGCAAAATAATCGCTCTTCTCATCGTGGCTTAATGTGTAATCGTTAAACGCAGCCTTCATATTGCCATCCGTAACAACTACATCAAATGTAACTGTATCAAATGCCTGAATTTCAACGTCAGTTACTTCCACAACTGCAACATATCCATCCTCATCAGCAACAGCATCTGTTCTGTTTACAGTTACCTTCTTTACATCATCACCAATCTTTACATATGCTGTAACAGCATCCGTTTCAGAAATGGTGTTATCTTTTACATTTACTAAAAACTTAATTGTATTTTCATTCCATACAGGTATTATTGTTGCAGATGTATCAGCTTTGTTTATTGTAAGCTCTGTACCTGCTGTAAACTCATCATCAATCTCCTGCGTAAATGTCACTTCCTGAATCGTAGGTGCAAGCTTAGTAGGATCCACAAATGCCCAGTAAGCACTCTTTACCTGGTAATCATCATCAAATAACAATGGAACCTGCTTCTTTGTCTCAGTTGCACCACCACCTACACTGCTTGATGTCTGTAACCATGAGTATTTATCGACTACACCCCATACGGTAATACCGGACATATTGATGCCTTCTGCCTTTAACTGTTTTACAGCATCATATATTTCCTTATAACGATATGCTAATCTTGTATACTCTTCCTGCTTTGTCTTGTCTGTTCCGTCATATGCATCACTTACGCCAAAATCGAGTTCTGTAATCTGAACCTTTCCTACAATGGCTGCATACTTCTTAGCTGCTGTGATGAACTCCTGTGCAGATGGTGAACCTGCTGTCTGATAATGTCCCTGCATTCCGACTGCATCTATTCTTGTTCCCTCTGCTGCCTTTACATCCTTAAGAAGCTGTGCAATACCTTCACTCTTTAATGCTGAACAATCACCATAGTCATTATAGTAGAGTTCAACATCTGCCGGTATATATTTGTTGGCAAATCTGAACGCATTGATTATAAACTCATTGCTTCCATATACTCTCCACCATGTGGAGTTCTCATTTTCATTTCTATAGGTTCCTCTGCCGTCACTTATGGCCTCATTCACTACATCCCAGCCGTAGAACATATCCTTATATTTGCTGTTTTCACCCATGTAATGCTCAGCCATTGTCTTTATGTACCACTCATGACGAAGCGTCATCTCTTCCTTAGAGCAGAGTTCCTTGTCCTTATCGTAATCAACGTGGAAGAACCACTCCGGTGTCTGTGAATGCCATGTTAATACATGTCCTCTGATCTTTATTACACTTTCAGGATGCTTTTGATTATAATTATATATATATTCAAGCATCTCGTCAGCTCTGCTGAAATCAAGCTTAGGTACTGTTATCTGAACGCCATTTATTTCAGCGTTATCTGTCTCCGGACATTTACCTGCATATCCGAATGCCGCATCAGGCTTTAACTCATTACCGAATGTGATGGCATTGAAATGCTTTTTTACAAGAGCCATTTCCTTCTCATCCTTGAGGTCACTAAGACATATTGCCGTACCGACTATGAAATTCTCATCTTCCATAGCCTCCGTTACAACGTCCTTAAGATTAGGAACGTCATACTGTATACCCTCAACCGTATCCTCTTCCTCAACATCTACAATTGCACCTGGTGCTGCTGACCAGCTGTCAAATACAATATCTCCGTAAAATCCAAAATAAAGATCTCTTGTACCTGAAAGTCCTTCAAAATTACCTGTAAAGTCCTGGAAATCTTCAGATGCCTTTACATCAATCGTGCCTATTACCGTTCCTCTCTCACTTCCGACTCTTACATCAATCTTCGTATCGCTGGCAGCCTTTACACTCACGGTTATTGTTGAAAGACCATTAGAAAAATCGACTCCCTTGACGCCGATAAAGCTTCCTGCTTCAGCATTTACAACTGTATCGCCCAAGCCTGATACAGTAATACCAAACTGTCTGAAAATATTCTCAGCCTGAACTGTCTGATATGGATTAAGATTACCAAGCTGCGCTACTCCTGTCATTGTAGGAGTTCCCTTATTTATTATTCCGTCTTCATTTACAGTAAGCTTATCAATATGGGTGCTTCTGTAGTTGCGGCTCTCGCCAAATACCTGTGAATCCACACTTCTTGTATGGTATGCAATATACAGCTCCCCATTAAATTCAAATATTGAATGGTGATTATTTCCACCGCCGCCTAAATTGGATGGATTAGGAAGTACTGTTCCGACATATGTATAAGGTCCCATAGGTGAATCACTTGTCATATAAGCGATTACAGCAGTTCCAACTCCGTCCTTTTTGCCGCTTGCCCAGTTGGTACAATATGAATATACATATTTGCCATTAATCTTGTTGATGCCTGAATCCTCGAATAAATATGGTGCATCAATAGTTACCGGCTCACCGTCAAGACTTATCATATCAGCTCCCAGCTTAACGATTCTGGCTGTCATAGGATGCTCGTCCTTTCCGGACGGAACACCACCGCCAAAGCAGAGGTATGCACTTCCATCATCATCAACCATTACAGCAGGGTCAAATAACCACTCAACAGTATCACATGTCGGTGTCTGTCGGCTTACAAGCTGCTTTCCGAGAGGATCTGTCCAAGGTCCTTCCGGTGAATCTGCCGTGAGAACACCTATACCGCTTCCGTTGTCAGCAAAATATAAGAAGAATTTCTCCTTGCCATCAATTGTCTTGTGTGCTGCACATGGTGCCCATGAATTGTTAGCCCACTTAGCAGCTCCCTCCGGTGCTCCTTCTTCTAAGTTCTTACCTGCAACAGGTATTGCACCATGGTCTGTCCAGTTGACAAAGTCTGTTGTAGAGAAGCAGTTGATTGTCTTTACCTTTCCATATGCATTCTCCTTCACGTCACCGTCTGCATTATACTCATAGACATCATTTGTTGCATATACATAAACTCTGCCATTGTACACCATTACGCTAGGGTCAGCACTGTAACGCTGTGTGGCAATTGGATTATTATTAGCCTTATCCTTATAGCACTGCTTAAATGAACCATCATTTACTTCAACAGGACTAGGTTCTTTGAGCTTAAATGTAACACTCTTTACAGTCTTAGTCATTGTATCAGCCGTAAGGCTCATAAGATCAAGTATCTTTATTTCTGATTTAGGAACATTTCCGTTAAGATTACTGTCTCTTAATACATTGCTTCCATAGACAACCGCAGCCTCAGTAAAGTCATCATCCGCGGCACATAATTTTACCGAAAACTCGTCTGTTGAATCCAAATCGACAGAAACATACTCTATTCTTGTCATATCCACTTCTTCAGGAATTACATAGAACATCTGTGCATATTGGCTCTTATAAGTAAGCTTATGTCCGCCATCTGCCTCCTCGACATCAACTCCCCATGCAGCCTTCTGTTCAAGGTCAGCCATATTATATTTGAACTCTGTCTTTACGTTTTCCTCTGCCTTTGGCTCGAGCTTAAACGTTATACTGCCGATTTCCTTTACAAGCTCTGTTTCACTAAGGCTCATGAGACATAATACTCTTGCATTTTCTTTATCAGCCTCTATATTTTCTGCCGTTATTGTATTATTTCCATATACAATACCCGCCTCTGTGAATTTATCATCCGCAAGGCATAATTTAACAGATAAATTTTCTCTGTCCGTATCCACCGTTGCAGAAAGGAATCTGTTCATATCAATCTCATCAGGTATCTTAAAAAACACCTGATTGTACTGCTTCGGAAATGTCACCTTAAGCTTTCCGCTCTCAGAAACCTCCTTATCTGTTCCCCACATGGATAATATTTCAAGCTTGGAAGCATCATATGTAAATTCATTCTTATCTGACACATCGACATCACCGCTTCCGATCTCGCCTTCCTCAACAGTAAATCTCACTTTTCCCACTGTTTTTGTCAGCTCACCCTCAAGTAAGTTCATAAAACCAATAACGCTTACTTCTGAGAGCTGTGCTTTGGCATCGGCTTTTATATCCTTGGTGTTAAGCTGTGTTGCACCATATACATCTATGGCACTTGCAAAATTATCACGCTCTGCACACAGCTTCATTGAAAAGTATTCCGCATCCGTCTCCACCTCAACCGAAACGAGCTTGTTGACATCAACTTCTGCCGGAATACAATAAAATATCTGAGAATACTGCTTTGAAAAAGTAACCTTGTAATTTCCTTCCTCGTCCGTCGCATCTTCAGCCCCCCAGCGTGTAACGACTTCCAAGTCCTTTGCATTATACTCAATTACCTTCTGCTTTACAGCGTCCTGCACAGCAGCATCAAGCCCCCCGGCTTCAACATCTGTACAGACATGCCTTGCATCATACAGTTCTTTTGCGCTGACAGCTGATGCATTTCCCGTCAGCATAGCTCCTATCACCAATGTGACAATCGCCCTGCTCATAAATTTTCGCATATTGTTCTCCTTTACCATAAGAAATATATATACCCATTTGTGATTTTAACTAATTTTTTTATTTACATCTTGTCATTTTTAGCTATTTTTGTCTCACTTCTTGCTTTTGTTGTTAAATTGCACAATTTATAACAATCTTTCACAAATTAGCTGTGCATTTTTATGTTAATCAGGTAATTTCTCATTTCATGGTAACTGTTCATGTAACAAAGTACTTTTTCTTCCATCAACTTCTGTAAAACAAAATTGTGGTGGTACTTTTTAATATATACATATTCATTTCTATTGTTTATAATGCATACTATGAATATAATGATGTGGGAATCAAAAGGTATTTTGCTCCCAAAAATATCGGATTGCTTAGTTCTTTGTTTACACTCTCGCAATCCTGATATAATAGTGTCAGCATCTAAATGTGCTGTACGTCAACCAAAATCACCAGAGCACAGCACTAACTGCAGATGAAAAATGCCTGCATGGATTTTACATTGTAGTTTTACAGCAGGCTGCTCAGAAACGAGGATTATAAATGAATAAACGAAATTATCAAAAAGAGCTTGAGCAGCTCATCTCCAATATAGAGCCGGGCAGGGTTCCAACACTGCTATTGCACGCATGCTGTGCACCGTGCAGCAGCTACTGTCTTGAATACCTTTCACAGTATTTTTCCATAACTGTCCTTTTCTATAATCCTAATATCTCCCCTGAAGCAGAATACACTAAAAGGGTTGATGAGATACGAAGGCTTATCGATGAGCTTCCGACTAAGAACAAAGTATCACTTATTGAAGGAAGATACCTTCCTGAGGAATTCTATTCTTCTGTAAAAGGGCTTGAAAATGAGCCTGAAGGCGGAAAAAGATGTCCTGTCTGTTATGAACTGCGTCTACGCGAGGCTGCTGTCACAGCAAAGGAACTTAAATTTGACTATTTTACGACAACCTTAAGCATAAGCCCGCTAAAGGATGCCGAAAAGCTCAACGAGATTGGAAAAAAACTTTCGGATGAGTACGGTGTGTCCTACCTGTATTCTGATTTTAAAAAGAAAAACGGATATAAACGCTCGATTGAGCTTTCAAGAGAATACAATCTGTACAGACAGAATTTCTGTGGATGCGTGTTCTCTAAGCGGGATGCTGATGCGATACATGGAGCAAAATAGTAACAAGGGCAAAATAATAACATTTGTCGGTATACTTTTACCAAAGCAAAGAGGCAGGTAAGCATATGAAATTTTCATTGCTGTCCCTGCCCTTTTTGTATCCAGCCTCAGTCAGCCGGATAGAAAACACATACTTCGTTATCAAATTCTTTTATCTGAAGTCCAAGCGGATATAATTTCGGATAATCCCCGCCCGCTGACCTGCCAATGATATAGCAGGCTTTGTATATGATATCCTGCTCCTCCGGAAGTCCTAATGTCAGCCTTCCAAACTGTGTAGTATTATTTTTCAAATCCACATCATACGGTGACGGCGGCGTATCGCAGCTCACCAGATAAAAAATGTAATTCACATATGCCTGACTGACATATATCGGCTTATCATCCAGATAGTCCAGACTCTGTATAAATTCAATAGCCTCCCTATAATCATCCTCCATACCGGTATATCGATTATATTTTTCAGTTGTATAATAATATTTTAAAAATGAGACGGCAAATACAAGATATACCAGCGATATTGCTGCTGCCACCACCGCTTTAAATTTAACCTTCCTTACCGCGTCTATCGTAAAAGCTATTCCCTGAACTATATAAAACAGCACTGAAAAGAATATTCCGTTGAGTCTGCTCGTGAGCACCTCAGCAAGCATCAGTCCCATCACGAATTCAGCTATAAACCACAAAAGAACAATATCACAAAGACCCGATTTCCTGTTCTTTATATTTTTTAAAAAATTTACTATACCCTTTATAAATCCGATTACAAAAAACGGAATGGATATAACATAAAGAGTCATATACTTCTCATTAGTGTTAAATCCAAGATTGTCGTGCAGGAATATGACCTTCAGCAGATTTATAACATTACTAAGCTTTGGGAAACCAATTTCCTTGATTCTGTATCCATCTAAATTGATAAATGTAAATTTCCATATAGTTCTGGTCTCAAGACCAAGAATATTTATGAGCTGAACAAAAATAAGCGGTGCAGCCATAAGTGCCAATGGAACACAAAAGCACACTGCCTGCTTAAATGACAGCTTTTTCATATACAGCAGATATATTAACATCATGAGCAGGAACAGAATCATAACTATATAGCTTAGCGAGTAGGTGTACAGCACAAGTCCGCAGACTATACCTGCAGCAATATAATATACAGGCTTTTCTTTTTTAAGAGCCACAGCTAAAAATACCATAAAGATTGATGCTGCACCGAGCATGAGATTACAGTCAAACGCAAATCTGGCAGACATGATAAAATAAGGAGTTATTGTATATACCAGTGCCCATATAACTGTCTTTTTCCTGTCGTATTCTGATATTTTCAAAAAGAAAATACCTGAAAGCATAACCATCATTGACATAATCACTGCCGGAAGCCTTACTATGAACTTTGAAAAGTCAAATATCTTGAAAAGAAATGCGGTCATGTACGTGTACATGCAGCTCTGTCCGCCGCCGCCAAAGTTCGTAAACATTACCGGATGCGGGTATCTGAATCTGTCGACACCGTATTTCGCAATGCACCATGCATCATAAGCTATGCCTGCCTCATCTACATTCCAGCCTCTTGGAATATCCTCAAGCATTATCAGTCGAAGTGTGAGAGCTGCTATTGCAATAAATATAATTGAAAGAGCCAATCCATATTTTCTTATAAAGTTCTTCATCATTTCTCCCCGTGTATCAAACATTACACAATCCTAAAAATTTAAACAACAAAAAAAGAGAGATAACATCCCTCTCTTCTTTTCATGTAACGGAGAAAGAGGGATTTGAACCCTCGCGCCGGTTGCCCGACCTACACCCTTAGCAGGGGCGCCTCTTCGGCCTCTTGAGTATTTCTCCGAATTCACAATCGTTATTAAATTGTGGCTGCCAAGGGGTGATACGGTTGAGCCTTATCACCTGACGCATTTAGTATTTTATCACCAATAATAGTGATTGTCAATCTATTTTTTTCTTTTTAGCTATTTTTCTTTTAAATCCCATATATTCAGGCAAAAGACTATGCATTCTCATTATTCTGCCCAGCACACTTTTTTCTTTTTGTAATCGAATACGCTGATATCAGAACAAATGTAATACAGGATATAATTTCTGCCACATGCCATGAAGTCTTTCCGGCAAAATATACTTTTATATCGCCTTCATATCCACTCTCAACAACAACGCCAAGCAATGCATCGCTTGTGGATTTGAAGACATTCAGCTCATTTCCGGTATTCAAATCGACCGCCCTATAGCCACGGTAATATAACAACGGAAGTTCAACAAGTCCTACATTGTCTTTGTCTGCCTTTAAGTGTAAGTAAACATTGGTATACTCTTTCCTGTAATCCGTAACCTCAGCATTCGTTGCTATAATAGCCCGTACTTTTTATTTCGTAGCTCTTTATATGTGCACTTGGCGACTCAACATTCTCACCAAATTCTCTCACACTCAACTCTACCGTCTTGTAAACAGAATTAATCCAGAACTCACTCGTATAGCTGTTATGCTCCGCATTGATATAATTATCATTCTGGGGTATACCCTTTTCAGAGCCCTTCAAATCCTGTATATGAAGATAATTATCTGTCTGTAAATCCTTATCCACCTCAAAATCACATGTTATGTAATAATGTCCATACGCAAGCTTTATTACATTTCCATCTTCCGGCAATAATATATATGTCTTCTTTGGTGTAAATATCATGCCACCAAAAAATATTGTCGCAACTATTTCTGCAAGAATAATTATCCGGATAATTCTTTTATTACCGCATGACTGTCTCATATAACTCTCTCCTTCGAATATTCATTAGAATTACCAAAAATTTCTTCTCATTTATCCAGAAACAATCCTTGTATTGCTCCAAAATTCTGCATCTGAATTTAATCCAAATTATTTATCAATTATTTTTTCATTCTGAGGCTTAAATGCTATAAGTAATATAAAAGGTATTGCACAGAATATAGAGTAAGCATATCTAAATTCCGAATATACAGGTGTAGCAATCATCAGCGAAGCTATTATACATAAAAACGGAATAGTAATAAACAATGCTTCCTTATTTCCATTTACAATTGTCTTGTACGCACATAGAATGATTAACCATACATATAATCCTATTGAAAGAAATATCTGAAGTAATGGTGCATTTTCCCACCAATTAAAATACCCATTAATCACATTGGCCGCATTGCTGTTTTTTACTGTTGATGTTATACCAAGTGTGTTGTCAGAAACTCCATAAGCCCATCTCCAATAAAAATATCCCCCATTCCAGTATCCCCTTGTCTCATCAATCCAGCCTTCAAAATACTTTTCAGGATACTTAAGCCCCAATTGTATGTAAAGTTTAATAAAATCTGATTTGTTATTATTTATAAAATCCTGATTATTTTTTTCTCTGACAAGATCCTTAACAGGATTAGAAATCCAGCTTATATATCTTTCCTGAATTTTATCAATATCTATAATCTGACTTAATAATTCTTTCTGATTTTCAGTTAATTTTCCACCATCAACAATTACCCTCGCTATCTGTTGTGCTGGAATAGATAATGACTCAATTTTGTCAGGCTGTGACACATCCAATGACTGCAAAACAGGATGCTTTAGTAAATATGAGCATACGATAATTGCTGCAAACAGCATTAACAGCTTCAAATGCTTTTTTCTAAATATTACCGCAAATAAAATTGCACTTAGCAGAAAAGCAACCCAGCCATTACTGCGCAGCAGACACATTCCAAACCCTGAAATTATAATGACAATAATATTGACTGTTTTGTTGCTGATATTGTTAAGGTATCTATATACTGCGACTACAAACACTGTAACTACAGCACCAAAAAATACATCTTTCCACATAGTAAAACTATACATAATATGAAACGGCATTATCATGTACCATAAATATACTGCTATGGATATTTTGCGGTTCCCTGTTATTTTATCTATTGTTGCAACTACATAAACAAAGGTAAGTGCCATCACCGCTATGGAAATCATACTATACACTGCAACTGCCTTATTTATATCCTTAAATATCTTATATCCCAATAAAATAAAAATACGAATAAGCTGTGTATGGTAGTACGGATGATGATTACTATAAGTCCCAGAAGAAATCTGCGTCATTTGTGATATACTATCGACTGTGAGAATTCCAGGATAAAAAGTACTAATCAAAACCGTTGCATTTACCAACACCAGCACAGCCCATAAAATAACCCATATCCAATTTCCAAGCTTGTGCTTTTTTTTCTCTTCACAACATGTAATCTGGATTTGTGAAGAAGCAATCAGTATTTCCCTGAAAAGAATCCATCCGCCGCATATAACTGCAATTCCTCTTATGACAGCTAACATATTTTGTAAAAAATTTTCTGCACTGGCTTTAAAAATTTTGTAGTTGGCCATAAGAACAGTCAGTGCTAATAAAACAGCTATTATTTCCGTAAGCCATTGTATTCCTCTTTTATCAAAAGTCTGTTTCTTTACCTGAATGTCCCTTTTACACTTAGCTGCTATTCCTAAAAAGGCAATCAGCAAATATGGAGCATAAAATGCATCTGATTTTGTCAAAATAAGACACCAGTTAAAAATAAGAACCCATTCAATTATATTTATTATTTTTCTCTTATGAATCTGCATTATTTTTTTGTAGCTCCTTTTTTATCTGCTCTATTATAATCAAATGCATCTCAAAATCCTGATGATTCTTTTGAATTGCATTCTGAAGCTGCAATCCTGTAAATAACGAACATATTGCAGCCATCATGGAAAAGCCACACACTATCAGCGTTGGAAAATCAGGTACCAAACCTGTTTTAAAATATGTTATAAATACTGGAATCATAAAAACTGTTGATAGTATTGCCAGAATACCTGCTATAATTCCAAAAAAAACTAATGGCTTATAATTTCTAAAAAGGCGCATTATTGTTCTGAGAACCTTCATTCCATCAGAATATGTGTCCAGTTTAGATTCACTTCCATCCGGTCTGTCACGATATTCTATAATTAAATTTTCAACCTGCATATTTTTATCGACTGCATGTATACTCATTTCAGTCTCTATCTCAAATCCATGGGATAATACTGGAAATGATTTTACAAACTGAAAGCTGAAGGCTCTGTAGCCTGTCATAATATCTTTAATATCCGTATGAAACAGAAAATTTATCGAATCTCTTACGATTGTGTTACCTAAATTATGAAATGGTCTTTTATTTTCCTGAAAATAAGTTGATGAAAGCCTGTCACCTACAACCATATCAACATTTTTATCTATTATAAGATTGGCCATTTTTCTTCCATACTCAGCAGGATATGTGTCGTCTCCATCAACCATAATGTATACCTCTGCATCAATTTCACGAAACATCCTGCGAATAACATTTCCCTTGCCCTGCTTATACTCATATCTGACAACAGCACCTGACTTCTCAGCTAATACTGCCGTATCATCAGTTGAATTATTATCGTAAACGTAAATTGTTGCTTCAGGTAATTCCTTTTTCCAATCACTTACGACTTTCTGAATAGTCTTAGCTTCATTATAGCATGGTATCAGAACAGCTATTTTTTCCATATGTTATCCTCATTTGTATTATTTTTATACCTACTTACCCACATTTATGTTATTTAACTTTTTCAAAATACATTCATCATACACTATATCAGTAAATTTGAGTGCACCCTTATTGTTTAGATGGTCTGTATCAAGAAAGAGACTGTAGTCATCATAAAACCTGTCATCACGGGCATAATCATAGTATTGAACGCCTGAATCTTTAACTATCCTGTCCACAACTGAATTAAACTGTTCTAAGAACTCCGGCTCAACGCAGTCATTGTATGCCTTAGAGTATGGTGTTGTAATTAAAATCGGTGTGATGTTATGTTCCCTGCACTTTTCAATTATCGCATACACCTTCTCTATCAGGTCATCCCTGAAAGCATATCCGTCCTTCTCTTTAAAGTTGAGGACATGCCTTTCATAGGCACTTCTGGCATTATTTTCGATGGTTGCAGAGTCCATATCGGACATAGTCGTTGTAGCTCTTTCCTCGCTTTCAGATTTCTTTCCTGTAAAAAGATTCTCAAAGTAATCTGACAGCTGTACTCTCATATCAGTATAGAAATATGCAAGGTATTTTGTCTTAAAATACTCAGGAAATGTCACTCCAATCATATTTTGGTACTTCATAAAGCTGTAATATCTATTGTTTTTCAATTCAAAATCTTCCTCACTTAGTGTGTCGTCGGACAGCATAAATGTCATATAAGACACCGGCACAATGATGTAAGAATTTTCTGCCATCTTGTCTATGAAATTATTCAGTATCTTCTCATCATACTCTATCGTCTGTGCCTGAATACCGAAATTAAAGCAGGTTATTCCCTGATTTTTCAAATCGTCATAAAGGAAATCACATTCTCCATGGCTGCTGCCGACATTAGCCACCATAATATTATCCGGCACATTGGAGAAACGCTTCATATCGCCTATATTTTTTCTGTACCATAGCTGGACAACCTGCAAAAGGACTGCTGCCGCAAGCAGAACACATGTAACCCTTATTATAAATTTTTTCATACCAATCCTCATTCCGAAGCGTAGCGTAGGAATCATGCATCAGAAAGTCGCGTATGCAATTTCTGATGTCGCATCAAGGCTTTTTTGTGACGCTTCGGCACAAAAAGCCAGTATGTAAAATGAGCTATCAAGCTCATTTTACATACGAGTCCTCATTTCTGAACAACCTAATTTCAGTTTTCAATCAACACGCTAGAACTGAAAATATATAAACTGTGCCGTAGCCACAAGAGGCATCTCAAGCAATATAAATACAATCATGAATACATAGACTGCACATCTTACTACTATGTTGAGCTTTCCAAACTCCTTCAACAAATCCTTTTTGAGCGAAAAGTAATCATAAACCATCAAGAGAGCTGCACACACTGTTACAAGCACAAGCTTGGCATGTGTAAGCATAGTATTGTCGACAATCCTGTCGATGCTCTCTGAAAACGAATACCACTTCCAGCTTAAGCAGGACAGCGTAGCTATAGTTCCGTTAATTCCAAGGCGGAATACCATCCAGGTCAATGTTACAAACAGGAAGGTGAGCAGAACCTTTATCCACCATACAGCATTATGCCTGGCATTCTTATCCACCTTTTTATTGTTAAAAAGCTGTGCCACTCCATGCATTCCACCCCAGACAATATAATTCCATCCGGCACCATGCCATAAACCGCTGACCAGAAACACGATGATTATATTTAATTTGCTTATTATAAAACCTTTTCTGTTTCCACCGAGTGGAATATAAAGATAATCCCTGAACCAGTTAGACAGTGATATATGCCATCTTCTCCAGAATTCCTTGACTGATGCGGAGAAATACGGCGAATCGAAGTTTTTGATAAGATTGATATTAAACAGCTTCGCGGTTCCTATCGCTATGTCTGAATATCCTGAAAAATCGCAGTATATCTGTATGCTGAAGGCAAACATTGCAAGAATGATATGTACTCCGGCAAAACGGTCTGTCTGGTATACATAATTAACCAGTGTTCCAAGGTTGTCCGCTATTACAAGCTTTTTAAAGAAGCCCACAATAGCCAGCCTCATTCCATACGCTGCATTGTCATAATCAAATTTCTTCGGTTCCTTAATCTGAGGCAGCAGATTGGCTGCTCTCTCTATAGGTCCGGCTACGAGCTGCGGAAAAAACGAAATAAAGGCAGCGTATTTTCCGAAATGATGCTCTGCCTTCAAATCTCCTCTATAGACATCTATAACATAGCTCAGCGTCTGGAAGGTGTAGAAGGATATTCCAACCGGCAGGAGCAGCTTGGAGGTCACCGGATTTAAGTGTATCGAGAACTTATCCGCAAGTGCCACAATAGTGTCCATTGTAAAATTATAATATTTGTATACGAACAGCACACCTATGCATACCACAAGTGCTGCTGACAGTATAAGCTTTTTCTTTTTTCTGCTGTCTGTCTTTTCCAAAAGTAGTGCACAGATATATGATATCAGGGTTGTTCCAAATATCAGCACAATGTATTTGACATTCCAGCACATATAAAAATAATAGCTCGATGCCAGAAGTATTATCCACTTGTACTTATCCTTTACTGTCCAGTATAACGCAAAAACAATAGGACAGAATATTGCAAATGACAAAGAATTAAACTCCATACATTATCTCCTGCCTGTCCTTTTTATACTATACTTCTTCATACAAGTCCCTTCCCTCTGAGTCAATAACGACAATCACAGGAAAATCTTTCACTGTGAGCTTTCTTATCGCCTCAGTTCCAAGGTCATCATAGGCAATAACCTCCGAAGAAGTAATGCATTTTGACAAAAGGGCACCTGCACCGCCAACAGCAGCAAAATAAACTGCCTTATCCCTCACTATAGCCTCATGGACTGCCTGATTTCTCCTGCCTTTTCCTATCATGCCGATAAGCCCAAGGTCGAGAAGTGATGGTGCATACTTATCCATACGGCTTGCTGTAGTAGGGCCTGCTGAGCCGATTACCCTGCCCTCTCTTGCAGGTGAAGGTCCCATATAATAGATTGTATTGTTTTTCACATTGATAGGAAGCTTCTCACCTTTTTGAAGTGCCTCATACATTCTCTTATGTGCCGCATCCCTCGCTGTGTAGATTGTTCCCGTAAGATATACATAATCTCCTGCCTTAAGGCTTGTTGATACACTGCTGTCAAAAGGCACATTAATATGCTTGTCCATATTTCCTCCTGTTTTCTTCTAACAAAAATTATCAAGCACTAATCCAGACTATATCACTCTATGTACATGCCTGTTCACATGGCAGCATATATTGACTGCGACAGGAAGTCCGGCAATGTGGGTAGGATAAGTCTCAACATTAACCGCAAGTGCAGTCTTAGAGCCTCCAAGTCCACCTGGCCCAATTCCAAGTGAGTTGATTTTTTCAAGCATCTCGTCCTCAAGCTCACGGACATAGCCCGATGGTCTTTCTCCATCCAAATCTC
>ULMV01049855.1_pt1 | contig 17073 bp, 16 predicted proteins | sample 1951751 | NCBI WGS metagenome assembly ULMV01 (sample SAMEA4835560, study PRJEB28245) | human gut metagenome | biome: gut microbiome; material: fecal sample | place: Denmark | collected 2008 | reverse complement strand
TGGTTTACCGGTAGGCTTGCCGCATGGAGCACCGGAAGGTTTATCAGGAGGCCTGTCGCCGGGTACGCATGGAGGCTTGCCGGGTGTCGGCGGGGGACATGGATTGGAATTGAGTGCAGCCTGAATTTTCTGTGCCTTAATCATGCCAATCATCATATCAAGCTGCTTTTGTTCCTCTGGTGAGCAGTAGCCCTTAAGCTCTGAGAGCATATCATCCCCACATGGAGGCTTGAACATACATGCCGGAATGCGGTTGTGATTAAAGAAATCGAGTGTCATGTTAAATTCGATTATGCGCACCATGAGTCCGAACATTTTCTGCTGTGAAGGCTCTAAAAATGGAATGAGAGCCTTGAGAAGCTGCGTGCTTCTTCCGATGGTCCGCTCATCAAATTCAGTTTGTATTATTGACTGGTGCGGTGGTTTTGGTGGCATGGGCGTGGGTCCTTTTTATGTAGTGGGATGGGTTATCGATAAAATATATGCATATATAAAAAAAATATGCCACAAGGGGCTTGACAGGTTGGGGCTTGGGGGTTTACTTTGCCAGGGAATAGTCATAATTATAATGGCGATTGTATTGGTAGTTAAGATTATAAAGAAAAGATGACGAAAAAAGCCAACAATAAAGGAAAAGGGCAGGGAAATAACACCCCTGCCCTTTGCGTCTGCAGCCTTTTAGAAGCCGCATCCACCGCCGCAGAAAAGAAGAATAAGAATCAACCATATACAACTGTTGTTGCCGCATCCGCCACCGCAGCCGCAGTCATCACCATTGCCGCAGCCGAAGACATTGGAAAGAGATGTTCCGTTGCCGTTGCCGCACAGGCAGGAGAGAAGAATTATCCAGATGATAATATTGCAGCTGTTGCAGCCTCCGTTGTTGGAACCTCCACATCCGCCGCCGCATCCACAGTTTGTTGCTGCTAAATCACTCACTATAGTTTCCTCCAAAATCTTTATACACTTCATAATATGCCGCGAATGGAAATGTGTTACCGGCTTTATGTATTTTTTTCATCAAAACATACCTTGTTTTTTTAATAATCATATTGTATGATACAAGAAGAAAAATGCAGGCATTAGAGCATTTGAGGTTAATCGAAAAATATAGTGCCGTGGTGAGCATGTGCAGATGGAGGACTTTATGGATAAGATTAAGATGACTACACCTCTTGTGGAGATGGACGGAGACGAGATGACAAGAGTACTTTGGAAGGTGGTTAAGGATGAGCTTCTGCTTCCTTTTGTCGAGCTTAACACAGAGTATTATGATTTGGGTCTTGAGTACAGAAATGAGACAAATGATCAGGTCACAGTTGACGCAGCCATGGCAACTAAGAAATATGGTGTGGCCGTTAAGTGTGCAACCATCACACCTAACGCAGCCAGAATGACAGAGTATAACCTCAAGGAAATGTGGAAGAGTCCTAACGGAACAATCCGTTCAATACTTGACGGAACGGTTTTCCGCGCTCCGATTATAGTTAAGGGCATTGAACCGCTTGTCAAGAACTGGAAGAAGCCTATAACGATTGCCAGACATGCCTACGGCGATGTGTATAAGGCTGTTGAGATGAAGGTTCCGGGTGCAGGTAAGGCCGAGCTTGTCTATACAGACACAGAAGGAAATGAGAAGAGGGAGCTTATCCATGAGTTCAAGGGTGCCGGAGTTATTCAGGGCATGCACAACGTGGAGGCTTCCATAGAGAGCTTTGCGAGAAGCTGCTTCAATTATGCGCTTGATACGAAGCAGGATGTATGGTTTGCGACGAAGGATACCATATCTAAGAAGTATGACCACACCTTCAAGGATATTTTTGCGGAAATTTTTAAGAACGAATATGAAGAGAAGTTCAAGGAAGCAGGAATAGAGTATTTCTACACACTTATCGATGATGCTGTGGCAAGAGTTATACGTTCAGAGGGCGGATATATCTGGGCATGCAAGAACTATGACGGAGATGTCATGAGTGATATGGTTGCGACAGCGTTCGGTTCACTCTCAATGATGACATCAGTGCTTGTGTCTCCACAGGGCTACTATGAGTACGAGGCAGCACATGGCACCGTACAGCGTCATTATTATCGTTACCTCAAGGGTGAGCAGACATCCACCAACCCTATTGCTACAATCTTTGCATGGACAGGCGCTCTCAGAAAGAGAGGAGAGCTTGACGCAAATAAGGAGCTGATGCAGTTCGCAGATAAGCTTGAGAAGGCTACGATTGATACTGTTGAGGGAGGCCGGATGACAGGTGACCTTACAATTATAACATCTATAAAGGACGCAAAGACTCTCAACAGCACAGATTTCATAAAGGCAATCCGTACTACACTTGAGGCTATGCTCTAGGAAAAGGCAGCGGTGTACAGATTATGGTTAAGCTTATATTAAGCGATGTTGATGGAACGCTTTTAGCCAGGGGCGAAGGCACTTTTGATGACAGTGTGTTTGAGGTTATTGACAGACTTTATGAGCGTGGAATACATTTTGCCGCAGCCAGTGGGAGAGGATACAGCGACCTTCACAGGCTCTTTGCGCCTGTGAGGGACAAGATGGCTTTTGTGTGCAGTGACGGAGCCATGACAATAAGTGATGGTAAAATTCTTGATATTAATTCAATGAATAAAGATGATGTGACAGCGCTGGCTGAGGACATTACATGCTCTGAGGGATGTGAGTTCCTCCTGTATGGGCGTGAGAAGCTGTATATCAGCCCTAAGACGGAGAAATACAGAGGCTTTATTGTCAATAGATACCGGGACAGCATTTCATTCGTGGATAGTGTGAAGGATGTTGGAAAAATAGAGGACGATTTTCTCAAGCTGTCGGTGTATGCGATAAACGGAGTTGACTCCTGCAGCAGCTATTTTAAGGATAACTGGATGGATACATTTGAATTGGTCTATAATGCTAACAACTGGATGGAATTTGTAGCGAAGGGAATAAGCAAGGTGTCCGGTGTTGAAGCGCTTTGCCGTAAGTATTCTATCGATATGGATGAGGTTATGGCATTCGGCGATGGCGGTAACGATATCAAGCTTCTTGGCACGGTGGCCTATGGCTATGCCATGGATTATGCACCGGAGATGGTGAAGGCAGCGGCGGGTTATGTAACCGATGATGTTATGGAGACGATACGCAGACAGGTGCTTGCCTGATGTAATGGTGATTGTGATAGTGGTATATAGGCAGGCAGTTTTTACAGGAAATTATCAATCTATACATAGGTCATCATGGTGATGAAAAATTGAAATATAAATAGTCGTGGGGAAGCTGTTTTATGTCGGAACAGATTTATTACAAGGCAACCGGAATAAAGGAAAAGGTGATACAGGAAATTATTGCTCTTGCAAAGAAGTATCAGGTTGAGAAGGTCATACTATTCGGTTCGCGGGCGAGAGGTGATTTTAAAGAGCGCAGTGATGTGGATTTGGCGTTTCGCGGAGGAAAGAGCAGCCGTTTTATGTTGGATGTCGATGAGGAAACCTCCACTTTGCTGGAATTTGATATCATTGATTTGAACAAACCGGTAAGGGAGGAATTGTTGGAGTCAATCAAGCGAGAGGGAATTGTGTTGTATGAAAAAATATGACAATTTTAAAGCTGCATTAAATAATTTGAAGGATATTTATGACTATAAAGAACCTTATGGAAATGTAGAGATAGCCGGAATGGTTGGTCTGTATGAAATATGTTTTGAGCAGGCATGGAAAGCGATGAAGGAGCTTCTTGAAAATTATGGATATGCTGACAGCGCTACAGGTTCTCCGAGGACTATACTTAAAACTGCGTATAAAGCAGGAATGATACAGGATGAGGAGCTATGGCTGGATGCGCTTGCTTCGCGAAATAATGTTGCACATGCGTATAATGAAGCGGTTGCGATGGACATAATAAAGCAGACAAAAGACAAATACTATGCGATGTTTGTTAATCTGTCATATACGATTGAAGAAAATTGGATGTAATATTGAGCCATTGTAAAAAGTAAAATTGTCAAAAATAAAATATATTCAGGCTTGACATTATAACATTTTTGAAATATACTTCCATAGGTAAAGTGTTGACGAGAAGAGTACCGGGATAAGATTTTTCAGAGAGAGACACATTCGGTGCGAGTGCCTTAGAATACTGTTTCGGGAAGACCACCTCCGAGCGGCCTTAATACGGCACGGTGATTCCGTTATCATCACAAAGAGATATTCCTGTTGATATATGATGATATATTGTGCAGACTTTTGAATTATTATTGTATACGGAAAGATAGTTATTCAATCATTGCTTGCCGGATATATTGCATTCATATAGATTTCAATGAGAATAATAAGGGTGGAACCGCGGATATGTATATTCGCCCCTTATACAGATGGAAAGCCACTGTATAGGGGGCTTTTTGTATGTGTATATTGCTACGTCAAAGTGATAAAAAATTATAAGGAGATTTTTAAAATGGTAGATTTTAAAGCAGATGAGAGACTGAATACTCTCAATCATTCATGTGCACATGTTATGGCACAGGCTGTTAAGCACCTTTATCCTAACGCTAAGTTCTGGGTAGGACCTGTTGTAAAGGAAGGATTTTACTACGATATCGACCTTGGAGATGTGGCTGTAAATGATGAGATTATCGCAGCTATCGAGAAGGAGATGAAGAAGGTCTGCAAGGAAGGCAAGAAGATTTTCAGAAGAGAGGTATCCAAAGCAGAAGCTCTTGAGATGTTCAAGGACGATATGTATAAGCTTGACCTTATAAACGGACTTGAGGACGGCAACATCACAGTGTATGACCAGGGTGACTTCACAGACCTCTGCCGTGGACCTCATGTTGATAACACAAAGCTTTGCAAGAACTTCAAGCTTGTAAAGTACTCAGGCGTTTACTGGAAGGGTGACGCTAACAATCATGTTATGCAGAGAATTTACGGAGTATGTTTCCCGACAGCCGAGGAGCTTGAGGAGCACCTTAGGTTACTTGAGGAGGCTAAGGAGCGTGACCACAGAAAGATTGGCAAGGAAATGGAAATCTTTATGACTGATGACCTCATCGGACGTGGACTTCCTATGTTCTTACCAAAGGGCTACACAGTATGGCAGGAGCTTGAGAACTACATCAAGGCTAAGGAGAGAAAGCTTGGCTATCTTCACGTTATGACACCTTGTGTAGGTACAGTTAACCTTTATAAGACCTCTGGCCACTGGGATCATTATAAGGAGAACATGTTCCCTGCTATGGAGGTTGAGGGAGAGTCATTCGTACTTCGCCCTATGAACTGCCCTCATCATATGATGATTTATGCTAATAAGATGCATTCATACAAGGATTTACCTATGAGAATAGGTGAGATAGCACATGATTTCAGATTTGAGGCGAGCGGTACTCTTAAGGGAATCGAGAGAGGAAGACATTTCTGCCAGAATGACGCACATCTTTTCGTCACACCTGAGCAGATTGAGTCTGAGTTTTCTAAGGTTGTTGACCTTATATTTGACACATACAAGGATTTCGGAATCACAGATTACAGATGTGTTCTTTCACTCAGGGATCCTGAGGATAAGGTTAAGTACCACGATGACGATGAGATGTGGAACAATGCAGAGAATGCACTCAGAAAGGTATTAAATGACCTTGGAATCGAGTACACAGAGGAAATCGGTGAGGCTGCCTTCTACGGACCTAAGCTTGATGTAAATGTTAAGCCTGCTGTAGGTAATGAGTATACACTCTCAACCTGCCAGCTTGACTTCTGTCTCCCGGCTAAGTTCAACTTAACTTATGTTGACAAGGATGGTCAGAAAAAGACACCTGTTGTTCTTCACAGAGCAATCCTTGGTTCACTTGACAGATTCATGGCTTACATCCTTGAGGAGACTAAGGGTAACCTTCCATTGTGGCTTGCTCCTGTACAGGCAGTTATTCTTCCTGTTAAGAATGAGGATGAGGAGCTTAACGCTTACTCACATGAACTCTACGATTATCTTGCTTCTAACGGAATCAGAGTTGAGATTGACGAGAGAAATGAGAAGCTTGGCTATAGAGTGCGTGAGGCACAGGTCAAGAAGACACCTTATCTTATCGTGCTTGGTAAGAACGAGGCTAATGACAAGACTGTAAGCTACAGGCTTCACGGTGAGCAGAATTCAACAACAGTATCCAGGGAGGACTTCCTTACAATGCTTAAGGATGAAATTGCTGCTAAGAAGCTTAATCCGGCAGCCTCTAAATAGTATTTCGGATTTTAATATTTCGCATTTATGACTATAAGACTTCATGCGCAGTGATTTTTAGCTGTGCGTGAAGTCTTTTTTAGACCGGCATAATCACATGAAATGGACATATTCTGAAAAATATGTAATAATTGAAAATATAATAACCGAATGATATACTTAAGCTTAGATTGAAATATTATTATGGCTGTGAAACGGAGTAAGTTTGAAAGTGAAACTTTCAAACAACTTATTGGTGGCAGTACTGCAAGCAATGCTTGCAGTATGCAGGGGTATAAAAATGATAGTTAATTATAAAATGATATTGCAGTATGACGGCACGCGGTACAATGGCTGGCAGAAGCAGGGAAATACTAAAAACACGATACAGGGAAAGATAGAAGAGATTCTTTTTAAGTATTTTGGACAGGAGATAGAGCTTCACGGTTCCGGGAGAACCGACGCGGGGGTCCACGCTGTCGGACAGGTGGCTAATTTTAAAGTAGAGTATCAGAAGGCTTCGATAGATAAAATATATGGAGAGGAAAATAATATAGGTGCTGATAAAGAGGCTGGCAGGCTGAAAGACAATGCTGTTGAAAAAATAAAGGATGAGCTCAACTCATTTCTTCCGGAGGATATCAGGATACTCACTCTTGAGCAGGCAGATAACCGCTTCCACGCAAGACTCAACGCAGTGGAAAAGGAATATCGCTATTATATAAGCCTTGACAGAAAGCGCGATGTGTTCGGAAGAAAGTATATGGCACAGATTGAACATCCGGAGAAGCTTGACATAGAGAGAATGAGGTCTGCGTCTGAGAGGTTTATCGGGGAACATGATTTTCAGGGATTTTCGGACAACAAATCTAAAAAGAGCACGATAAGGCGGATTGACAGTATTGAGTTTAGATTATGCAGTGAGAATATAGATAATGCTGATAATTATACAGAAAAAGCCCACAATGGCAATGTATCCGCTGTGCAGGACGGCTGTCTTGAGATTATTTTCCGTGGCAACGGCTTTCTATACCACACGGTCAGACTTATTGTAGGAACGCTGTTAGCTGTCGGCATGGGAGAGGCTTCCGCGGATGTGGCGGACGAGATTTTTGAGAGCTGCGACAGAAAGCGGGTTCCATATATGGCACCTGCGGAGGGATTGTTTTTATACAGGGTGGAATATTAAGGATGGAAGTTTGAAAGTAAAACTTTCAAACAACTTGTTGGTGGCAGTACTGCAAGCTATGCTTGCAGTATGCAGGGGTATAAAAATGATTTCCCACTATTTACAGCACCAAAATATATTAGATATACAGAAAATCGGAATATAGATAATAGAAATTATGGAGGAGAAATATGGACAGCACAGGCTATGCAAAATTAGAAAAGAATCTTATAGATATTCTCAAGGAACAGCAGATGAAGCTGGGCTATTGCGATGAGGAGGTGAGTCTGTATTATCCGTTGTCATCGCTCAACCATTTCTTTGGAACGGACGATAGCACTGAGGCAATGCTTGACAGATTACAGCCGGAAAACCAGCTTGATGAGTTTAAGGAAAAGCTTGGAGCTGTGGAGGTGACACAGCATAATGGGCGCTTTTGTTTTCTTATTCCAAAGGAGGGCGGAAGATATGTGCATGAGAATACCACACCGGACAGCTTCCTTGGCGAGCTGATAGCCTATGTCGGAGGGCATGACTGCACAATGCAGGGGATATTTGAGTTGTTCCATAAATATTCAAAAAATGTGGTCATTGAGAAGGCTAATGATGATGAGTTTGACTACGTTGTGTATTTTGAACATTCAGAGGACGATGAGACTTCCGATGTAGCCGGTGATGAGTACTATTACTGCTTCAAGGATGAGGGCTGCCACATAATATACCATAGATTTTTGCCGGAGGATTACAGGGACCTGTTCTAGTGAAATTTTTTTTAGGAAAACTGCGGTTACGGCAAAGCAGAAAGAAAAATAAGCTTGACAAATTACTCTGCTGTGATAAACTTTAATAGGTTGTTGAATATTCTGCCGGCAGGCATTGAGTATTCAGTACTGAGGTTTATCAATAGTATAAAGTAAAAGCTGTGAAGACGAAGATTATATTTTTTATAATGCAGTAGACAGTTATTTTCCGACAGAGAGAGTGGGTCATCGGCTGGAAGCCCGCTTCAGGTTCAGATAGCTGTTTAAGTTCCCGTTGGAGCTGCACTCTTGAAGGATTGCTTGTAGAGAGTGACGTATGTGCACGTTACGCATAAGTTGAGTGCCCGGTGTATTCCGGGAATCAGGGTGGTACCGCGAGTTTAAGCCTCGTCCCTCGTTTTTTGAGGGGCGGGGTTTTTTAGTGTATAAATTGTTTAAACATAACAGAAATAAGCAAGCAGGCTGATAAGCCGTATTGCGAATTTCTGTGTCAACCGCGTGAATGCGAAGCATGAAGCGATTGACATTTATACATGCACATTTTATTAAGAAGAAAAGGAGTAAATGACATGTTTAATGCAGATGATTTGAAGAAGAAATTCTTAAATGACATTGAGACTGCCAGATCTGAGAGCCAGCTCTCAGAGGTATGGAAGACCTACCTCAGTAAGAATGGTTCTGTTCAGGGACTTATGAACGGAATCAAGGAGGTTGCCAAGGAGGAGAAGAAGGCATACGGTCAGTTCGTAAACGATGTCAAGAACTGGGTTCAGGAAAAGTATGATGAGAAGAAGAAGGAAATAGAGGCTCTTGAGCTGCAGCAGAAGTATGAGAGAGAGACAATTGATGTGACAGTTCCGGTAAAGACACGTCCTATGGGAAACCTTCATCCGCTCACGGCAGTTAAGTACGAGATGATAAATGTGTTTGCGGGAATGGGCTTTGAGATTTTTGAGGGACCTGAGATTGAGGATGATGACCACAACTTCACAAGACTTAATGTGCTTAAGGATCATCCGTCAAGAGATATGCAGGATACTTTCTGGCTCACCGACGATCTGCTACTCCGCACACATACATCACCGGGACAGATTCGTACGATGGATGCGAAGAAGCCTCCTATCAAGGTGCTTGTGCCTGGTAAGGTATTCCGTTCAGATTCTGATGCGACACATTCACCGATGTTCAGCCAGATGGAGGGACTCGTTGTCGATAAGCACATCACGCTCTGTGACCTTCAGGGTATGCTTGATGAGTTCGTGAAGAAGCTTTTCACAGGGGATGTAAAGACAAGACTTCGTCCTTCATATTTCCCATTCACGGAGCCTTCGGTTGAGGTCGATGTAAGCTGCTTTAAGTGCGGCGGCTGCGGCTGTTCACTCTGTAAGGGCACGGGCTGGATAGAGGTTCTCGGCGGTGGTATTGTAAATAAGAAGGTTCTTGAGAACTGCGGAATTGACTCGGAGGAGTATTCAGGGCTTGCATTCGGTATTGGTATCGAGCGTATTGCGATGCTCAAGTACGGTATAAATCACATGGGTAAGCTTTTTGAGAATGACATTGATTTCTTAAAGCAGTTCAAGGCATAACAGTCGGAAATGGAGAATAGATATGAAAGTATTACTTAGTTGGTTAAAGGATTATGTAGATATAGATGTCACTCCACAGGAGCTTGAGAAGAAGTTTTTCGGTGCCGGCTTCGAGGTTGAGGGAGTAGAATATCTTGGTGAGAATATCGAGAAGGTTTATGTAGGACAGGTTACTTCTATAGAGAAGTATGAGGGAACACACCTTTACATCTGTCACATTGACTGCGGAGAGCAGGGACATGACCACCTTATTCTTACAGGTGCCGATAATGTATTTCAGGGTGCCAAGGTTCCGGCATGTATAGTCGGTGCCAAGCTTCCTAACGGAATGGAGATTACACCTAGAAAGATGAAGGACATGATGTCATATGGTATGCTCTGTTCAGGCGGAGAGTTAGGTCTTGACAAGGACTGGTACAAGGGTGCTGATGTCAACGGTATTATGATTCTTGATGAGGACGCACCTGTAGGAGAGGATATAAAGACCTATCTTGGACTTGATGACTATGTATTTGATATTTCCGTCACAGCCAACAGACCTGACTGCCAGTCTGTCCTTGGACTTGCGCGCGAGGTTGCCGCATTCCTTGGAAAGGAAATCAAGCTTCCTGATATGAGCTACACCTGTGATGAGGTGACCAAGCCGGAAATCAGCGTGACTGTTGAGAGTAAGGATATCTGTCCAAGATATTTAGGACATTATGTATATGATGTTCAGTATAAGGAATCTCCGCTCTGGATGAAGAGAAGACTTATTGCAGTCGGACACAATGCTATAAACGCGATGGTTGATATAACCAACTACGTTCTTGTTGAGATTGGACAGCCAATGCACGCATTCGACCTCAGCACACTTGAGGGCTCATCGATTGTTGTCAGAAGAGCTGAGGATGGAGAGAAGCTTGTCACACTTGACGGCAAGGAGAGAGTGCTCACACATAACAATCTTCTCATCTGCGACAAGGTGAAGGCAGTCGGACTTGCAGGTGTAATGGGCGGTCTTAACAGTGAGATTACCGAGAACACGAAGGAGGTTCTCTTTGAGTCTGCTAAGTTTATGAAGGATAACGTGAGAAAGACAGCCAGAGGACTTGGCTTACAGTCTGATGCTGCTTCACGTTATGAGAAGGGTATTGATGAGTATTCTGTTGAATGTGGTATGGCAAGAGCACTCAACCTTGTGACAGTACTTGGAGTAGCGAAGGTAAGCTCCACTCATTTTGATGTCACAGCAGGTGCTTCTACAGAGAAGAGAGTTATAAAGGTTCCTACAGCAAAGGTAAACTATGTACTGGGCATTGAGGTACCTGAGGAGGATATGGTAAGAATCCTTAAGAACCTTGCGTTCGAGGTTGAGTTATCGGACGGGGTTATGACACTTGCGGTTCCACGTTATCGTGAGGATATTGAGAATTATCAGGATATAGCTGAGGAGATTATAAGAGAGTATGGCTATGACAAGGTTGTTCCTACCTTCTTAGGGGAGGCTTTAGTAACCAACGGAGGACTCAATGCGGCCCAGAGCAAGGAGCTTTCGGTAAAGAACTTCCTCTGCACACAGGGCTATTATGAGATTCAGACTATTGCGATGACCTCCAAGGATGAATTCGATGAGTTCCTAATTCCTGCTGATGCGAAGGAGAGACAGGTTATAGAGATTTTAAATCCTATAACAGAGAACCTGAGCATAATGAGAACTCTCATGGCACCGGCTATGGTAAGGGCTATTGAGAACAATATCAAGAACGGAAACACAGAGCTGCGTTTCTTCGAGCTTGCGAATGTATATATTCCTAAGTCACTTCCACTTACGGAGGCACCTGATGAGGTTAAGACGTTATGCCTTGGTACTTCCGGCTCTGAGGAGGATTTCTTCACGATGAAGGAGACACTCGAGAATTTCGCTTCCTATAATAATATAAAGTTTACCTATAAGAGAGGAAATGTTCCTTATCTCCATCCGGGAAGAACGGCGCAGGTTTATTGTGATGGAACGCTGATAGGTACATTCGGACAGCTGAGATATGATGTTGTTGATTCTATGGCTATTGCCAAGGATAAGAAGAATGACACGAAGATTTTTATTGCGGAGCTTAATTATGATGTCTTAAAGACAAAGTTCAAGGAGGAGATTACCTATACACCTGAGTCGACATTTGCAAAGACCGGCAGGGATATCGCAATGATAGTTGATAAGGAGGTTGAGTGCGGAGATATCATTGCCACCATCGAGAAGGCAGATTCGCTTGTAGCAGAGGTTGACCTTTTTGATATTTTCGAGAGCGAGAAGCTTGGATTTGGCAAGAAGAGTATGGCATTCAGAATTGTATTCGCATCAAATGAGGCAGACGTAACTGATGAGATGACCGATAAGGCTGTTGACAGTATTGTGAATACCCTCAAAGATGTATATGGCGCGCTTATGAGAAGCTGATTGTTCTGAATTGTGTGTATAAATGACCCGGACATATCGTATTTTGGATGTGTTCGGGTTTTTATAACCTTTGCGGAGGCGTGGTCAATAGGAATTGCCACTGCGACTGGTAAATGGATATATAAAAGTAGTTCTAATTACCTATGCACCATACGGCAAATACTATAGATTTTAAAGGATTTTAAAGTTATAATAACAACATATAAATTGTATACACAGGAGTGGAAAAGATTTGAATTTACATGATTTTAGTTATGATCTGCCCCAGGAGCTTATAGCACAGGATCCTCTTGAGGACAGATCGTCATCAAGGCTTATGCTTCTTGACAAGAATACGGGGGCGATAGAGCATAAGGTATTTAAGGATATAATAGATTACCTGAACCCGGGAGACTGTCTTGTGCTTAACAACACGAAGGTTATTCCGGCAAGGCTTATGGGAGTCAGGGAGGGGACAGGTGCTTCCATAGAGGTACTTCTTCTTAAGCGCAGAGAGAACGATATCTGGGAGGTGCTTGTTAAACCGGGAAAGAAGGCAAGACCGGGAGACAGGATCATATTCGGCGAGGGAAAGCTTACCGCCGAGGTACTTGATGTGGTTGAGGACGGAAACAGGCTTATAAAGTTCTTCTATGAGGGTGTGTTCGAGGCAGTACTTGATGAGCTGGGGCAGATGCCTTTGCCGCCATATATTACACATAAGCTTCAGGATAAGAACCGTTATCAGACCGTTTATGCAAAATATGAAGGTTCTGCGGCAGCACCGACAGCCGGACTTCATTTTACTAAAGAACTTCTTGACAGGCTTTCACAGAAAGGAATTATTGTTGCGAATGTAACGCTTCATGTAGGGCTTGGAACATTCAGACCGGTTAAGGTTGAGAATATACAGGAGCACCACATGCACTCTGAGCTGTTTGTTGTGACGGAGGAGGAAGCGGCTAAGATAAATGCGGCGCGTGCGGCAGGAGGAAGAATAATCTGCGTGGGCACAACAAGCCTTAGAACGCTTGAGTCAACCACGGATGAGAACGGAATTGTCCATGCGGACAGCAGGGAGACAGATATATTTATCTATCCGGGATATAAGTTTAAGGCGGCAGACTGCCTTATAACGAATTTCCATCTTCCGGAGTCGACGCTTTTGATGCTGGTATCGGCACTGGCAGGACGTGACAATATCTTGAATGCATACAAAACAGCAGTGAACGAAAAATACAGATTTTTCAGCTTTGGTGATGCGATGTTTATACATGATTGATAGCTTGCTTATGGAAAAGAAAATACAAGGAGGAGAATATAATGTCGGAATTTCAGGAAAAGAGAAAGTCAAAAAGAATTGGAATAAATGTTAAGATTAAGCTGCAGAAGGTCAACAATAATCTTATTGCATTTGGACTTAAGGAAGAAGAATTTGAAGTAAATGTAGTCAATATTTCTAAAGATGGTATGGCTTTCAGAACCAATGAGAGACTTGCTCTTAATTCTTTTTATGATACTCAGGTTGTATTGTGGACAAAGGAGTCCTTCGATACAGTTATTGAGATTGTGAGAATGGAGAACTTTGGCGAGGAAGAGACATTATATGGCTGCCGCTTTGTCGGAATAAGCGCTGCTGATCAGTTTAAAATAGATGTTTATCAGATAGTATCTGAGAACTAGTAACCGGTGTCTTGTTGTAATTGACAGGACACATTCTATATGGGGAGCGTTTAAGCACCCGGAAAAGGGGATAGGATGATTGAATGTTCAAATGTAAAAAAGAAGTATATGACCGTTACCGCAGTTGAGGACATTACTCTCAACATTAAACCGGGACGCATATATGCATTGCTTGGTCCGAACGGAAGCGGAAAGACCACACTCATGAAGATGATTGCGGGACTTACTAAACAGACCTCGGGGACAATATTATATGAAGGAATGCCGATAGGGGTGGAATCAAAGAAACATATTGCATACATGCCTACAGAGAGCTGTTTCTATCCGTATATGAACAGCATGGATGCAGGCAGGTACTATCAGGATTTCTTTGAGGATTTTTCGATGGATAAATACAGAAGCCTTCTCCGGGAATTGGAGCTTGATGAAAAACAGAAAGCCAACAAGATGTCCTCGGGTATGTTAGCTAAGCTCAAAATTGCAGTTACGCTTGCAAGAGACAGCAGATTGATTATGCTTGATGAACCACTGAATGGTATAGATATTATTGCAAGGGATAAGATTATAAGCACCATTATGGACAGTGTTGACGGACAGCGTTCCTTTATTCTGTCAAGCCATCTGGTGGATGAACTTGAAAAGATTATAGACTATGCGATATTCATAAAAAATGGTGTTGTGGTTAAACAGGGTGATGCGGAAGCTTTAAGAGATGAGAATGGTAAGTCCATAGTAGAAATCTACAAAGAGATTTACGCATAGTTGGAGGTTAATCAATATGTTAAAATTGGTGAAGTATGAGTTTCGTAAGAATCTGTACAGCATGCTTGTCATGGGTGGCATGCTGATAGCTGCCCAGGTTTATTTCCTGTATGCCTGCTTTATTGCAGATGACAGGAATAAGGCTCTTGCGGGGGCATGGCTTTTATTCATGGTGGCGGCGATATGTTTCTTTATGGTATTTATCACAGGGGTAATTACATACAGCAGGGAATTGTCCAACAAGACCAGCTATCTTGTTTTTATGACTCCGAACAGTGCTATTAAGATAATTGGTTCTAAGCTTTTATACACATTGTTAAATGGAGCGTTGGTTCTGGCGATACTTGTAATATTGGGGATATTTGACTGGAAGCTGCTTATGAAGATGTGGGAACAGGAAGTAAGCATGCTGGAGACGATTGCGGACATGCTTGGCTCGTTGGGTGTAGACACGCTAAATATCATGTACAGCCTGCTTGCATTGACTTTCAGGTTCCTTGTCAGCTTCTTTATGGCAATAACACTTGCATATATGAGTGTTACCGCGACTGCAACGATTCTTCAGAACAAGAAGATAAAAGGGCTTATAAGTGTTGTTCTATATATTCTGGTCTTTGTGGTGGTTAATAAGGTTGGTGGGTTGTTCCCGAGGCTCTATGAAAATCCGGAAAGCTTTACGCAGGTGGTCATGGCTGATTTTCCGTGTATGATTTTTTTCCTTATAATAGTAATAGGCTCGGTTATAGCCACATCGCAGCTCCTTGAAAAGCATGTGAGCCTTTAAATTTAATCCGGTGGCCACACCTGGATTTGGAAATCTGAATATCAGGGCAGGGTTTTAAAAGCGTGTACAGGATGAAAGAGGTCCTGCACACGTTTTTTTATGGAAAATATAAATAAAATAGAATAAATATAAAATAAGAATAAATTTAAAAATTAATGTTGACAAATATATAAAGGAGTGCTATTTTTAGTATATCAAAAATGTTAGCACTCAAATACATGGAGTGCTAATAAAAGAAAGGTAGGAGGCAGATGGAACTTGACGATAGAAAAGTTAAGATATTAGAGGCAATCATCCGCAACTATCTTGAGACAGGCGAGCCGGTTGGTTCAAGAACGATTTCAAAATATACGGACTTGAATCTAAGTTCAGCCACAATAAGAAATGAGATGGCTGATCTGGAGGAGCTTGGATACATCATTCAGCCGCACACCTCCGCAGGAAGAATTCCTTCCGATGCAGGCTACAGATTATATGTGGACAGAATGATGGCAGACAAGAAGCAGGAACTTGATGACAAGGAGCATGAGCTCCTCAGAATGCAGGATATGCTTCTTGACAAGGTGGATAAGGTTGAGACGCTTTTGCAGAATGTTGCGAAGACACTTGCCGATAACACCAATTATGCAACACTTGTAACTGCACCGAAGTATACGGGAAACAGACTTAAGTTTATACAGCTTTCGCAGGTTGAACCCGGACAGGTGCTCATGGTGATTGTGACAGATGGTAATCTTATCAAGAACAAGATTATTCAGGTTGATACAGAGTTGGACAATGAGACATTGCTGAAGCTTAATCTTCTGCTCAACAGCAGTCTTAACGGGTTGACCGTTGAGGAGATTAACTTGACACTTATCTCGAAGCTTACCGGTCAGGCGGGTGAGTACTCAAAGCTTATCCGTGATATACTTGACGCGGTGGCTGAGGCTGCAGGTTCACCTGATGATCTTCAGATATATACCAGCGGTGCAACCAATATTTTTAAATACCCTGAATTATCTACACAGTCGAAGGCAAGTGAGCTTATTTCAACATTTGAAGAGAAGAAGGAGCTCACACAGCTTGTCAATGATGCGTTGAATAAGGAAGATAACAATGGCATACAGATATATATTGGAAATGAGACACCGGTTCAGACAATGAAGGATTGCAGCGTTGTCACTGCAACCTATGAGCTTGATGAAGGTGTCAAGGGAACAATCGGTATTGTTGGACCTAAGCGTATGGATTACGAGAAGGTAGTCGAGGCGCTGAAGAGCATTAAGGTTCAGCTTGATTCGAAATTCAAAGATAGTTAGAAAGGCGGAGAACAATGGCAGAGCAGTTTGAGGAGAAGAAGGATAATATTTCCGAGGAGGAAATCAAGGATACCGCTTCTACCAATGAAGATAATAACGGTACAGTCAATCAGGATGAGCAGACTGAAGAAGCTGTAGAGACTGTAGAAAATAAAGATACAGCAGAAGCTTCTGATACAGCTTCCGATTCATCTTCAGATGACGAAGGTAAGAAGAAGGGCTTCTTTGGTAAAGAAAAGAAAGACAAGAAGGATAAGAAAGACCAGAAAATCGATGAGCTGACAGACCAGTATCGAAGAACACTTGCAGAGTTTGATAATTACCGCAAGAGAACAGAGAAGGAAAAGACAGCGATGTTCGAGGTAGGTGCTAAGAGTATTATTGAGAAGCTCTTACCGGTT
>ULMV01022427.1_pt1 | contig 17406 bp, 5 predicted proteins | sample 1951751 | NCBI WGS metagenome assembly ULMV01 (sample SAMEA4835560, study PRJEB28245) | human gut metagenome | biome: gut microbiome; material: fecal sample | place: Denmark | collected 2008 | reverse complement strand
GTGCCATACGCGGTATTTTTCGTTGACGCGCATGTGGCACATCTGTACGGGAAGGAAGTATTCCAGTACGGGTTGCCATACGCCACGGGCATATACGTCATTGTCGATGCGGAAGATGGGAGACACGGAGGTATTGTATTTAATCTTATAAAGCCCCGGTTCCTTTACATCTGTGAAGTTTACTTTCAGATAGTTATACCTCAAGAATTTACCCCAGTTGGCAGGAGTGACGTTCTTGACAACCTTTTCGCCGTCGGCATCAATGCGGATGATTTGTGCCGTTTCCTTTCTGTTGTCACGTATATCCATTTCGATGACGGCTTCCTTGTCCTGAGTGGGATGATAACCTATCTGTGAAGTCTGGATAACCGGCTGATACATCCAGTCGGCCACTACGTTCGGAGTGATAATCCATTTGACGGCACCTTTGGTGACACCCGGTTTTATGTTGCTGCGCAGTACGAACCAGCCGTTGTTGTGGTTCATACGCCCGTCAAACAGTTGCAGGTCACCGCTCAATGATTCGATGGTAACTTTGTTGTAAGGGTCATCGGGCCGGGAGGTGAACTTGGTTCCTTTGGCATAAGGTTCGCTGATGATGTCGTCTGCCACAATCGGGCTGTAACCTTTTCCTATCAGTTTGTCCATGTCTGCCAGCGATTTTTTGCCGTCATGGTAGTTTCCTGTATGCAGATAGTTGGGCTGGGTTGTCATCAGGGGGGAGTTGGGCTGTTGCGGGAAGATGCCGCTCTGACCGTCCATAATCCAGGGCTTGCCGAAGAGGGAACCCGGGAAGAATTCAAGGTTGAAGCCCACTTTTCCGATGAATTCCTGGGGAATGGGGCGGTCAAGATCTACGGTCACCTCTATGTTTTTACCTTTGCTTTCCACGTTTACCGTATATATAAGGTGGAGGTCCGGGTAAATCATCGGGTTGAATCCGGTGAGATGGCGTGAGGAGTCGGGATAGCACAGCGTGGCGGTGATGCTGTTGTCACCGAGCTTCCGGTCGAGCTGTTTCGGTACGGGTTGCCATTGTCCGGGCGTGGCTTCCAGGCGGATGTCTCCGTTTGTTGCCACACGGTGTCCGTTCATGATGATGCATACCCCTCCCTGGTGTCCTTCGGGATAGATGTCATCAAAAGCCATGACGTCGACTCCCTGGTTCTTGAAATAACCGGAGGATGTCAGCTTGAAGTCTTGCGCATGCAGCGTACTGCTGCTGCAAAGCAGTGCCAAGACTGATGCAAATAGGAAATGTTTCTTTCTCATAGTATCTATTTTTGAGTTACGAAATTTTCTACTAATATACGGACTAAAAAGGAAACGGATGGCTTTTGTTTGTAGCCAATAACGTTATGAAATGTGTCTTTTTCCTCTATTTTTATGATATTCATTGTTATATTTGTCATACAATGGTGTTTGAACTGCCAGATACCAACGTTTGAGCTAATAAAAGCTGATGTCTGGTAAAACAAGGACTCAGTACCCAAAAACAGCCTTTATCGGAACCAATTGTATCCATTGAAAAAGGATGGTAGTGAGTAGTGGCAACTTGTTTTTTTGTACATTTGCAATGTAACTATGATTAATTCCTTAAATCGCTATATTATGAAACGTATGTTTTCCGTTTTTTTGCTGATTACAGTATGGTTGCTGGTTACACCTTTCCTGCAAGCACAGTCACACGTAGACAAGGTTTTAAAAGATGAAATAACCTCGGACTTGAAAGAGAATATCCTCTCTTTTTGGGAAAGATACAGCGTAGATTCTTCCGGAGGCTTTTATGGTTCATTGGGACGTGACGGTGCCCCGATAGCGGATGCTCCCAAAGGTGGTGTACTGAATGCCCGCATCCTTTGGACTTTTTCAACCGCCTACCGGATGTATGGCGATACTGCCTACCGTAAATTGGCTGACAGGGCGCAACGGTATTTCATAGACCACTTCATTGATTCGCAGTATGGAGGCGTATATTGGCTGATAAAAGCGGACGGTACCCCATTGGATACGAACAAGCAGACTTACGGCTGCTCTTATGCTATCTACGGTTTGTCCGAACATTTTAGAGCAACGGGCAACAATGAAAGCCTGCAAAAAGCCATAGAACTTTACCGGACCATGGAGAGCAGAATCAAAGACCCCGTAAACGATGGTTATATAGAATCTTTCACCCGCGAATGGGGAGTTCCCCAAAAGCTGGGATATGATGGAGATGGCGTTGCCACCAAAACAATGAATACCCATATCCACGTATTGGAGGCATACACAGCTTTATATAAAGTATGGAAGGATAATGGCCTACGCGAACGTCTTACAAAAGTAATAGATTTGATAATAACCAAGCTCTACAATCCACAAACACATCACCTGATATTGTACTGTGATTCGAATTGGAACAATCTGGATGACATCGACTCTTACGGGCATGACATCGAAACTTCCTGGTTGCTGACGGAAGCTGCAGAGGCTCTGGGTGACCCGGAGGTTATCGGGAGGTGCAGGAAGGTAGCATTGGAACTTGCAGACGCCTCCTTGAAAGAGGGCATCAACCCGATGGGCGCCATGATGTACGAACGGCATAAGGACAAAATCAGGAAGGATGCTTCCTGGTGGTGCCAGGCGGAAACTGTGGTCGGTTGTATCAATGCCTGGCAACTGACTGGTGAACAATCTTATTTGGACAGTGCCGTCCGCACCTGGAACTTCATCAAATCACGGATGATAGACAAGGAGTATGGCGAATGGTTCAGAACCGTGCTGGAAGATGGGACTCCCCGCTACAAGGAACCTAAAGCAAGTATGTGGAATTGTCCCTATCATAACAGCCGTATGGGGTTTGAGATTGATACCAGACTGAAATGACAACCTTTTATAGATTTGATATTATGAAGAATTTACGAATTTTCCAGTTTGGAATAGTTGTATTGCTGTGTGGTATATTATCTCTGCCGCTTTCTGCCCAGACGGAAGTGATGGCATGGAGCAATATCACGGGTGTCCGTGTAGACGGTGAATTGATAGACTTTGAGTCATCCCTGCGTGTCGGAACCTTGAAAGGAGATATGGAGATTACTGGAAAGGAGAAGCAGGTCCGTCCCGTTTTCCATCGTGAGGGGGATATGCAGGAAGTGACGACTACTCTGCGAGGTGTAAAGTTCCATCAGAAAGTGACTGATAAGGGAAAAGGCTTGGTGGAGATTTCTATTGATGCGCTGTCGGACACTACTTTGAATCAGGCAGCCTATTACTGTATTGCTTTAAGTCCGGAAAACTACGTTGATGCCAAAGTAAGGACAAGTGGCAGGAAGCTGACCGTTACTTCGGCCAATAGGAAGTTGGAATTCAAGTTCAATAAGTCTATAAAGGTCACGGTTGAAAAAGAGTCTACCGGTACTGTTGTGTATATCTCGCTGATGCCGATTCTGAAAAAGGCTGGGAGAACAGCATTGTCTATGGAACTGCATGCTTCCGGAGTGATAGATCACAGTGACGCGGAAATTACATTGGATATGCAGAATCCGGGAAGTTTGTTTGCAGGCTTTGGAGGGAATTTCCGCCTGCAGAATCCTGCTGCCGACCCTAAAGTGATAGATTACTGTCTGGAAAATTTGCGCGTAGCTTATGGCCGTGTGGAATTTCCGTGGAGATTGTGGCAACCCGAAGAAGAATCCGATCCTATTGCCGTGGCACAGAATGGGGGACTGAACAAGCGGGTGGAGGAAAGTTTCCTCATGGCAAAGCGCTTGAAGGCGATGGGAATGCCGGTAATACTAAGCTGTTGGTTTCCGCCTGCATGGGCCATTGACGGAGGTCCTGCAAGTTATGCCCGTCAAGGTGGTGTCATTGCTTATCGTCTGGATAGCCGGAAAAAGGAGAAGATTTATAAATCCATGGCAGATTATCTGTTGTATGCCAAACGGTATTATGGTATTGAGTTCTCCATGTTCTCGTTCAATGAATCGGATTTGGGTATTGATGTCCTTCACACGCCGCAGGAGCATGCCGATTTCATTAAGGAGTTTGGAGCTTATCTGGCAGAGTTGAATCTTCCTACCCGTATGCTGCTTGGCGACAATTCGGATGCTACGACTTTTGATTTTATCCTTCCTGCTTTGAACAATTCTGAGACTCATAAGTATATTGGTGCAGTTTCTTTCCATTCATGGCGTGGTTGTGATGATGTTACGTTAAAGAAGTGGGCGGATGCTGCCAAAGCGATTAATGTACCACTCTTGGTTGGTGAGGGTAGTACGGATGCCGCTGCTCATGGTTATGCCGAGATATTCAATGAGTCGACGTTTGCACTTTATGAAATCAATCTGTATACGCGTATTTGTGCTATTTGCCAACCACTGTCCATCTTGCAGTGGCAGCTCACTTCAGACTATTCGTTGTTGTGGGGAGACGGCATTTATGGCTCCAAAGGTCCTTTGCGTCCTACACAACGTTTCTGGAACATTAAGCAGCTGGCCTCCACTCCGGCCGATGCCTTGGCCATTCCAGTCAGTAGCAGCAAGAAAAATGTAAACTGTGCAGCTTTCGGAAATATGGTGCGCGGAGAATATGCCGTCCATATGGTCAATAATGGGGCGAATTGTGAGGCTGTCATCTCCGGTATCCCTGCAGAAGTGAAGGAACTGAAAGTCTATGTGACCAATACAAAGGACTGCATGAAGGAAACTGCTGTGAAGGTGGAGAATGGACTGGTACGGGTACACTTGCCGGCTATCAGTTTCATTACCTTATTGTCGGATAAATAATTTTGAAATGGAATAATATTAATATATAAAGAATAGTGATATGAATATAACTACATGTCTGTTTACAGTTCTGGGAGGAATGGCCACTTTAGGGCATCCTTCAGAAACTGTACGTTTGAATCAGTTAGGGTATTATCCCCAGCAGGAAAAAGTAGCTGTGGTGAATGCCGGTGAGGTACGTGAATTTACCATAGTAGATGCAGCCACGGGCAATCGGCTACTTTCCGGCAAACCCGGATATACCGCTTCATCCGCTTGGTCGGATAAGAGCAGGACAATATTGGATTTCAGTGACATCACGGTACCGGGAAGATATCTTCTGTTGGTTAACGGCGATTCAGTGGCATTCGAAGTAAAGGAAAAGGTGCTGTCCCCTTTGGCCGATGCCGCTTTGAAGTCTTTCTATTACCAACGTACGGGTATGCCCATCGAAGCGACTTATGCGGGTCGGTGGAGCCGTCCGGCAGGCCATCCAGATGACAAGGTGCTGGTACATCCCAATGCTGCCGGGCCGGAACGTAAGGCGGGAGCGGTGATTTCTTCTCCGGGAGGATGGTATGATGCCGGAGATTATAACAAGTACATTGTGAACTCCGCTTATTCCATCGGATTGATGCAGGCGATTTATGCCCGTTTTCCTGACTATTTTATCCGTCAACGGGTGAACATCCCGGAAAGCGGAAACCACACGCCCGATTTGCTGGACGAGATGTACTATAACCTGAAATGGATGCTGACCATGCAAGACCCTGCCGACGGAGGAGTCTACCACAAGCTGACTACCCCTTCGTTCGAGGGATTTATCAAGCCTACGGAGTGTAAGCAGCCCCGTTATGTAGTTCAGAAATCAGTAACGGCGGCATTGGACTATGCTGCGGCTTTAGCGCAGGCTTCCGTGTTGTTTGCTCCTTACGAAGAGGATTATCCTGGCTTTTCGGAAGTGGCTTTGCAGGCTGCCGAACGTGCTTATGCCTGGGCAGAAGCACATCCGCAGGCACTCTATCATCAGGATCTTCTCAACAAGCAATATCAACCTGCCGTAGTTACGGGAGCTTATGGTGATCGCAGTGCTGATGACGAATTCTTCTGGGCGGCTTCCGAGCTCTATCTTGCTACGGGAAAGACCGTTTACCGGGAACAAGTGAAGAAGCATCTCCCCACCGCATATAAGACTCCTTCTTGGGGCAATACCACAGCGTTGGGCGTGTTTGCCTGGCTGCAACCGGGCAGGGAATATCAGGGTGAAGACGTGGAGTTGGCAAATGCCATGAAGGACCTGCTACTGGACTATGCTGCCGAGGCTGTGCGGGGTGCTGACCGCTCTCCTTTCCACGCTCCTTACGGCAACGATGCCAAAGATTTCTTTTGGGGATGCCTTGCCGAAGGGTGTGCTAACCAAGCCACTTCACTGGTTTGCGCCTATTTGCTTACGGGTGAGAAGTCGTACCTGACGAACGCCTACCGCAATATGGACTACATTTTAGGAAAGAATGCCACGGGATATTGTTATGTCACCGGTTTCGGGATGAAAAGTCCTCTGTATCCGCACCATCGTCTTTCTGCATCGGATGATATAGAGGCACCTCTTCCCGGTTTCCTTGTTGGCGGTCCCAATCCTGGCCAACAAGACGGTGTACCCTATCCTTCCAATCTGCCGGATGAGTCTTATGCAGATGTGGAAGGTTCGTATGCTTCCAATGAAATAGCCATTAATTGGAGTGCTGCTTTGGTGGCGTTGGTGTCTTCGTTGGATGCTTTGATGTCAAAATAATGTTTCTATTCAGCCTGCTGCCTTATAAATTCGGATGGGCTGATGTTGAACTCTTCTTTAAAATGTTTGGAGAATATCTTGGGGGAGTTATACCCCAAGGTATATGCAATTTCCGAAACTTGCATCTGGCTTTCTGTCAAGAGTTGTTGTGCACGTTTCATACGGATGGTCCTGATGAATTCGATGGGTTTCTTTCCCGTTATCTTAATCATTTTCTTGTAGAAATAGCTGCGTGATATATTCAGGCTGCTGGCAAGCTCCTCGACGGAAAACTCGGTTTCGCTGATATTGTCCTCTACAATCTGGATGGCTTTTTCCACCAGCTGCTGGTCAAGGGGAGTGATGGTGATACGGCTTGGCTCGATTTTAATGTCCTGATTGAATATTTCCTGACGTTTGACGTTTATCTCGATAATCTTGTTGATGCGCAGCTTGAGGACTTCCATATTGAAAGGCTTGGTGATATAGTCGTCTGCGCCAACGCTAAGCCCTTCCAATTGGTGTTCTTCACTTGCTTTAGCTGTCAGGAGGATAATGGGGATATGGGAGTAGCGTATGTCATTCTTGATGGTTGAACATAGTTCCAGACCATCCATCTCGGGCATCATGATGTCACTGACCACTAAATCAATATCTTCCTTTTCCAGTACATTCAGTGCATGTTTTCCGTTTGTGGCTTTTAATACATGATACTGCCTGGCAAGACTTTCAGAGAGAAATTTCAAGAAGTCGTAGTTGTCATCTACGAGTAGTATGGTGAATGGATGGGATTCTTCTTTTATTTCCGGTCCTTCGACCGGTTCTCCGTTTTTGGTTTCATTACTGTTCTGGTGTAGGGGTAGGGCAATCAGGAATACAGAACCACAAGGCTGGTTATCCCTGACACAGACAGTACCCTGATGCATCTTTACGTATTCGGAAACAATGTGCAGTCCAATGCCGCTGCCTCCGTTGTTCGACTGGTTTTTGCCCGACTGATAGAATCTTTGGAATATTTTCTCCTTGGCTTCATCCTCTATGCCGCAACCGGTGTCGGTAAAGGTCAGTTCCAGATTTGTGCCTCTTACGGCAATATCCAGTGAGATGCTTCCTTTATTGGGAGTGAACTTGAATGCATTTGACAGGATATTTGTGCATATCTTGCGTATCTTGTCATAGTCAAAATCCATGAATACAGAATGTTGTGGAGCGGTAAGGCTATAGCTGATGTTCCGTTTCTGTGCTATCGGATCGAAAGAGTGGAATATTTCACTCAGAATGATAAGGATGTTGTCATGTTTGCATTTCAGGGTTTCAGCCTTGGCATCCAGCTTTCTGAAATCCAGCAGTTGGTTAATCAGTTCCAGCAGATAGTCGGCATTTTGTTTGACCATATCCAGAATGCCTTTACGATATTCGGGATGGTCTACGAAAAACTCTTCAAGCGGATTGATGATAAGTGACAAGGGGGTCCGCAGTTCGTGACTTATGTTGGCAAAGAACTGCAGTTTCATATTGTTGATTTTCTGCTGCCTTTCATTTTCCACCTCGATGGCCTGCATGATTTGTTTCTGCTTTTGGCGTAAGCGCAGATTGCGGATAATGGACAGAAGGATGCACAAAACGATACCGCTATATATGGTATAAGCCCACCAAGTGCGCCACCAAGGAGGGAGTATCTTTATTTTCAGTTCCTTGACGTTGGGGCTCCATATGCCTTGTGAGTTGCATGCCTTGACGGATAAAGTATAGTTTCCGGCAGTCAGCATGGATAGGTTTACTTTGTTGTTTTCAGCATAAATCCAGTTGGAATGAATCTTATAGGCATATTTTATCTTATCCGTTTCCACCAGGTCGAGGGCAGAGAAGGACAGAGTGAATGAATTTTCCTTTTCAGTGAAGGAAAGATGTTGTGCACATTCAAGTGAGCTGCCGTTCAGGATGTCCGGATGGGTCATTCCGGATTTGAGCTCAATACCGGTAAGGTAAATATTGGCATCATAACTTGTGGTCAGGATGTCTTGTGGAATGATAGTCTGGTAACCTTGTGGCGTGCCTATCAGTATATTGCCGTTCTGTAGCTTGAGGATGGCGTGGACATTGGTATCGTTGCATATCAGTCCGTCGCTTACGGAGTAGTTCACGATGGCGTATGTACCGTTTGTTATTTTGATTCGTGAGATGCCGTTGCCGGTACCAATCCACATCTGGTTGTTGTTGTCTTCCGTGACGGCTCTGACGAGGTTGGCGGCAAGTCCGTTTTTCTGGTCAAGGAAGTAGATGGAGTCGTTCTTCTGGTTCCATATACTCAGTCCGTGTGGATGTCCTATCCAAAGAAGGTCTCGGCTGTCCTTATAGACAGTGAGCATATTGTTCTCCTTGAAGCGGCCGGCTTCGGCGTAGATATTATAGGCTTGGGTTTCCGTATCGATGATAATGAGTCCTCCTTTGGTCGCTACGTAAAGGGTACTGTTTTTATCATAGTACATATCTCGGACAAAGAATTCTCCCGGACGGTACAAGATGGTGTCAAACTGCCCGGTTTCCGGATTTAACCTCTGTATGTATCCTTTCATGGTACCTATCCAGATGTATCCGTGTTTGTCTACCTTTACTGTATACACATTGTTCTCGAGAAGCTGGCTGTTACTTACTGTGTATTGTTTGATTTGCCCTTTCGAGTAGCATAGCAGTCCTTTCTGGAAGGTGCCTATCCATAGGCGGTTTTTGGAGTCGATGGATAAGTCGACTACAATATTGGCGGGAGTTGCTATCTTTTCGTATGAATCGGTCACTAGTGAACGTCGGATTAGTCCCGTACCGTCTGTTCCGTAGTAAATGTATTCCTGGCTTGTGTCTTCGCAGAAGGTCAGGATATCATCATATTCCAGGGATTTGTTGCATAGTATGATTTGGGACATGGGGCTATAATAGGAAATACCGTGTTTGAAATTCCCTATGTATATGGTTCCGTCTTTGTCCCGGTAAATGGTATTCAGATTGTTGCTGGCAATGGTGTGCGGTTTCAATGGATTGTGCACCAAGTTGGTAAGCGATTTGGTCAGGGTGTTGTAAACGAACAGCCCCATATGGCTGGTAAGTATCCATACGTTGCCGTCTCCCAGGTCGAGGATGCGTTGCACGCGATTGTACTGTATGTGAGTGTTATTGTTCAGGCTGATGTCCTCCCATTGCTGTGTAAAACTGTTCTTGTGCAAAAGTAGGCTGTTTTGGAAGGTGTATACCCATAGGCTTTCGTTTTGGTCTATGTAAATGTGTGGCTCATGATTCTCCAGCAAAGGTCTATAGATGGTGGGAATGGCTATTTCCTTGACTTCGGAAGTCTGCTTGCTGATACTGTATAGGGTACCGTTGGAGTACATTATATAAATGAACTGGACACCTATATAGAGGTTTGAAATCTTTTCAACTACCAGTGGATAGGCTTTGATGGAGCTGTTGTCCATGCTTCGTATGTAAAGTTTGGAATAGTCGTAGGCCCAAAACTCATTCTTGGATGTTTTTCCCATCCTCAGAATGTTTTTACTGGGGATTTGCAGCCCATCGAGTATGGGTTTATAGTCATTGTCGAATTCACCGGTCTTATAATTATAGATACTGTAGCCGCTGGAAGTCCTTATCCATACATTGTCGTCCGGTCCTTCGAAAATTTCGCTGATGGCATCGTCCGGCAGGTCGGAGTTGTTCTGGTAATACTGCTGGAAGGAGTAGCCGTCGTATTTGTTGAGTCCTGATTCTGTCCCCACCCAGAGGAATCCCCTATTGTCTCTGTAGATGCTTCGGACACTGTTGTTGGAGAGTCCTTCTGTTGTAGAGAGCTGCTTGAACATGACAGCCGGCGGGATTTCCGCTGAGTTACCTTGAACAGTAAGGAGGAAGGCCAGGTTGCATATAAGGAATAGGAGCAGTTGTTTCATGTATTTTCTTTATTAGAAGGATTAACAATATTGTAACTGCAAACTTAAATATAATCCTTCGAACGAGCAAGGAAAGATTTGCGTATTCGTGTGGGATGATATCCTCCGTTTGGTGAAAAATAGTATGCATTTTGTTTCCAATGGCCCTATATGGGTTCTATGAAACAAAACCGGATATTAAAAGACATTTTTAAGGCATCTGTGTTTCCTTTAAGAAAAATACATTTGCAGGCGAGATCATTTAAATCCTAATAGTATGAAGAAAGAACTTTTAGCAGTGGCGATGCTGTTGTTTGCCGGTGGCAATCTGTTGGCACAGCCACATGTCAATGACGGTACTTCGTATTTGATGAACCAACCTCTGGACATGAGTACCGATTTCCGTGACTTGAGTAATACCTTGTTTTTTGCAGATCACCTGGAGTCATTCGATGCCAAGTCGGGTGAAGGGCTGGTGAACTGGAAACGGGGGCATCTGATGCCACGTCAGGCTTTCAATACCAACGGTGCGCAACCCCGTAAAATGAGAATGCTCGATTTTCCTTTTACTGCTTATGAGAATGACCCGAACTTAAAATTTAAGATTGACTTTGTAACTCCGCGTACAGTACGTATTCGTATGCTTACTACTCCAGTGGAACCTAAGGTAAGTACATCCATTATGCTGGCGAAGGAACCGGGTAAAGATGAAAGTTGGAAGGTAACCGAAACGGAAAATACCATTGTCTATGCCGGTAATTATGGAACTGTACAAATAAACAAGAATCCTTGGAGGGTTGTATTGAAAGATAAGACAGGACGTATATTAAGTCAAACCGTTACTTTGCGTGATGCTGATTCTACGCAAGTGAAGTATACCCCTTTCAGTTTCATTAAAAGGGGAAGCGACAATGCTCGTCGTATCAATCCCGTGTTTACTCTGACTGCAGATGAGATGATTTTTGGCTGTGGCGAGTCTGCTACAGGGTTGAACAAAGTGGGGCAGAAAGTAAATCTGTTTGTTACAGACCCACAAGGTCCGGAAACAGACCAGATGTACAAGCCCATTCCTTTCTTTATGAGCAATCGGGGATATGGTATGTTCATGCATACTTCCGCACCTGTCACTTGTGATTTCGGTGCTACTTATATCGGGCTGAACAAAATGTTTATGGGCGACGAAAACTTGGATTTGTTCGTATTCTTCGGTGAGCCGAAAGACATCTTGGATGAGTACACTGATTTGGTAGGAAAACCGGGTATGCCTCCATTGTGGTCTTTTGGTACATGGATGAGCCGTATCACTTATTTCAGTGAAAAAGAAGGTTATGATGTGGCTGCTAATATCCGCAAGAATAAGTATCCGTGCGATGTTATTCATTTTGATACTGGTTGGTTTGATGTAGACTGGCAATGCGATTATAAGTTTTCTGAAAACCGTTTCCAGAATCCCCAGCAGATGCTGAAGGACCTGAAGTCGCAAGGGTTCCATGTTTGCTTGTGGCAGTTGCCCTATTTTACTCCCAAGAACCGTTATTTCCCTGAACTGATAAAGAAGGACATGTATGTAAAGAATGGTAATGGGGAACTTCCTTATGAGGATGTGGTGCTCGATTTCTCCAATCCGGAGACTGTAAAGTGGTATCAGGACAAGTTAGCCGGACTGCTGAATATCGGTGTGAGTGCCATCAAGGTTGACTTTGGCGAAGCGGCTCCGCTGAACGGTATTTATGCTTCGGGCAAAAGTGGTTGGTATGAGCACAATCTCTATCCGGTGCGCTACGACATGGCAGTATCCGAGATAACCAAGAAGCTTCATAATGAAAATATTATGTGGGCCCGTGCTGCGTGGGCCGGTTCACAACGCTATCCGTTGCATTGGGGCGGTGATGCTGCTACGACGAATACGGGTATGCTGGGTACACTCCGTGCCGGTTTGTCCTTCGGTTTGTCAGGTTTCTCTTTCTGGAGCCATGATATGGGTGGATTTGTAAAGTCTACTCCCGAAGATTTGTATTGCCGTTGGTTGCCGTTCGGTTTTCTGACTTCTCATACTCGTGCACACGGTGCACCTCCGACAGAGCCGTGGTTGTACGACAGCAAGCGTGTACAGGATGTTTTCCGCAAAAGTGCAGAGATGAAATATCGGCTGATGCCTTATGTTTATGCCCAAGCCAAGGAATGTACTGAAAAAGGCTTGCCGATGTTGAGAGCTTTGTTCGTGGAATTCCCTGATGACCCTGGAGCATGGAAGGTGGACGATGAATATCTCTTCGGTTCGCAGATTCTGGTTGCCCCCTTGCTCGAATCCGGTATAACCGGCCGCACCGTTTACCTTCCCGAAGGAAAGTGGATAGACTATCAGACGGAGAAAGTGTATGAAGGCGGATGGCACAGGATTGAAGCAGGCAGCCTGCCGATAATCATGCTGGTGCGCGACGGTTCGGTGCTTCCTCATCTGAAGTTGGCGCAGTCCACCTCTGAGATGGATTGGAGCAAGATGAGCCTGAAAGTGTATAGTGCCGATAAGAAACAGGCGGAGGGCTTGATATGCCTGCCTACAGACAACCGCATTCAGGTAGTGAAAGTGGATTGCGCAAAGGCGAAACCGCAGTTGCTGAATCAGGTTGAAGGCACTTCCCTGAGTTTCTGAACTTAATCTTTGAAAATCTATATTTAATCCACTCCTGCCGGTAGGCCGGGAAAAGAGTAAACCTTTTTTGCCACTATAGTGGCAAAGTCTTGCCATCACATTGGCAAAACTTAGCCAACGGCTTGGCAAGACCGTGCCAGCAAACTGGCAAAACTCTTATTCCCGGTATATTCCAAGCAGGGTCTTTGTTAAACCTAAGTATTTAGTATTTATGAGAAATGTGATGAAGTATTTGGGCATCATGTCAGTATCGCTGGCGTGCGCCGGACCTCTCTTTGCAACAAGCGGATATCCGTTTGCAAGTGTCGCTGTAGTGCAGCAGAGTGTAGCCACCGTAAAGGGACAAGTGGTAGATGAGAAGGGCGAACCCATTATCGGTGCCAATGTCATCGTAGAGGGTACGACGAACGGTATGATTACCGATTTGGACGGAAACTTCTCTTTGCAGTGTCCCGTAGGCTCTACGCTGAAAGCCAGTTACATCGGTTATCTGACAAGGACCGTTAAAGTAACCGGAAACATGAATGCCTTGAAGATTATCTTGAAAGAAGATGCCGAAACATTGGAAGAAGTGGTGGTGGTAGGTTATGGTACGATGAAGAAATCCGACCTGACCGGTTCCGTTACTTCTGTAAATGCAGAGGAGATGATGAAACGTAATCCGGTGAACTTGGGACAAGGTCTGCAGGGAGCTGCCGCCGGTGTTTCCGTCATCCGTTCCTCCGGTTCGCCCGACGGGGGATTCAACATCCGTATTCGTGGTGTAGCCACCGTAAACGGTAGTTCCGACCCTCTTTATGTAGTGGATGGAGTGCAGGTCGGTACTTCCATTGACTTTCTTAATCCAAACGATGTGGAGAGCATTGAAATCCTGAAAGATGCCTCTGCTACTGCCATTTATGGAACACGCGGTGCCAATGGTGTTATCATGATTACCACTAAAAACGGAAGCAAGGGCAAGGCACAAGTCAACTTCTCTGCCAACTATTCCCTTCAATTCAACAACAACAAGATAGACGTGGCCGATGCAGATCTCTTTGCCAAGGCAGTACGCGAATCTTGCCGTAACGGTTCGGTCATGACCAATCTGGCTTTTGGCGAAGAGTACATTGGCAAATTGAATAGCATCGATTGGCAAGATGAAATGTCACGTACAGCGTTGCAGCAGAACTATAATCTCTCCGCTTCGGGTGGTACGGAAGCCACGCAAGCCAACCTTTCAGTGGGATATCTGAATAATGAAGGTGTTGTCATTGAATCTTATTTCAAACGTCTGACAGCCCGTGCCAACATCACTCATAAAGTGAAAGATTTCATTCATGTGGGATTGAACTTGAACTATACACATGCCCAGCATCACTTCAGTGGCAATATGCGTAGTTATGCGCAAGCCATTCCTACGATGGACTATGTAGAGAATGGAGTCTTTTATTCTATGCCTATCGTTCTGCCCGACGGTTCATGGGGACATTATAAACAAGAGTCTGATGGTGACATCAACAAGGGGGCCGACAACCTGGTGGCTGCAGCCAAGACCAGAACCGACCAGATTTCCAAATGGGACCGTTTGGTGGCCAGTGCATTCCTGCAATTGGACATTGCAAAGGGATTGACTTTTAAAACCATCGGTAGCTACAACTATTTCACAAAAGGTTATGATGGATATACCCCTTATAATCCTCGTACATTTGGTTCGAAGGACCGTAAGGACAGTTATTCTATCAATCAGAATCAGAACTCGGAGATTGCCTTAGAATCGTTTGTCAACTATGACTGGTCGAATGCCCATCATCGTGTAAGCGCTATGGCGGGTTTCTCTATCAGCGATACGGACGGTGTCTGGTTGAATACCAGTGCCAGTGATTTCCCGGCTGACAACATTCGCCAGATTTCTTTGACAAACGACCCCAGCTCCAAGAATACAAATGGGGGACGTGACTTGAAGACCCGTTATCAATCTTATTTCGGACGTCTGACCTACAGTCTGAATGACCGTTATATACTGACGGCTACAGTACGCCGCGACGGTTCTTCCAACTTCGGTTCGGGCAACCGGTACGGTACTTTCCCTTCCGCTTCTTTGGCATGGCGCTTGTCAGAGGAGAACTTCATCAAGAATCTGAATCTTTTCAGCAACCTGAAGATACGTGCAGGTTGGGGGCAGACCGGTAATGCGGGTAGCGGAACCAGTCTTTCTGTCCCTCAGCTCTCTTCTTTGGATTGTATGTATTATGTCATGGCCGGGGGCGGCATGATGAATGCAGCCGGTATCGCACAGCAAAAGGAAATTGACACCAACCTGAAGTGGGAGACCAACGAGCAGACCAACATCGGTCTGGACATGGCCTTTATGAACAACGAGCTTTCATTCTCGGTGGACTACTTTATCCGTGACTCGAAAGATTTGCTTATTTATCGTCAGATCCGTCCTTCTACCGGTTTTACGTCTGTCTATACCAATGCCGGACATATCCGTAACAAAGGTTTTGAGGTTAGTGCTGCGTGGAATAAAAGTTTCGGTGATTGGAATGTAGGAGTACGTGTAAATGGTTCTACCTTGAAAAATGAGGCGGTAGAGGTGGGTGACCCTATTTTCTATAAAAACAACAGTTATGGTACGCAGGATGGTGATGACTGGGACAATCACTCCATCACACAGAACGGTTATGCCGTAGGTTCTTATTATGGCTGGAAAGTGGCCGGTATTTTTCAGAACCAGCAGGAGATTGATGCCTTGAATGCTCAATCGCCTACAGGCAAGTACCAGGATGGTGACACCGCTCCGGGTGACTTCAAGTATATCGACCTGAATGGCGACGGCCAGATTACAGACGAAGACCGTACGGTTATCGGTAATGGTTTCCCGACTCTTTCCTACGGTTTGAACCTTACTGCCTCTTACAAGAATTTCGACTTTTCAATGAATATGTATGGGGTAGCCGGAATGGATGTCTATTCTTACAGCGCTGCCCGTCTGACTTCTATGTATGGTCCTGACGGCGGTTACCAGAACGTTCTGGCAGAATATGTGAAGAATGCCTGGACTCTTGAGAATCCCAATGGCAAATATCCGCGTATCACCAAGGGCGACCACAATAAGAATCACCGTTCCAGTGACGCTTTCATTAAGAAAGGCGATTATTTGAAGATTTCGAACATTCAGTTTGGCTATACTTTCCCGAAGAATTTGGTAAAGCACGCGAAGATGGAGAATGCCCGCATGTTTGTCAGTGCAGACAACATATTGACGCTTTCTTCGTATAACAAATGGGGTGATCCGGAAGTCGGTTCGGACAGAGTGCTGCTGACAGGTTTCGATGGCGGACGCTATCCGTTCCCGTTATCCGTCTCTTTCGGTGTGAGTGTACAATTCTAATCTAATACTTAACAGATAAACAAATCATATTATGAGAAAAAGTTTTTACCATATATTGTTGTTGGGTGCTCTCACCTTGGGTACTACCAGTTCTTGTGATGACTATTTGGAAGTCGATCATTACGATATTCTGCCCGAAGATTTCATGTACCGGAATGAGGCAAATATAAAGTCGGGGCTTTATGGTATTTATGATACTTTTTATACCTATCAAGGCAGTGATAATAGTGGCGATGATACGACATGGGGATTTAAGCCCAATGTATTTATTGCCGGACACAGTACGATGGATTGCCAGGCGTCCGGCTGGGATGCCGAATGGCAACGTCATGCGGTATTAGCCAATAAAGGTTCGCTGGATACGGCTTGGCGTATGAGCTATAAGGGTATTGACCGTGCCAACCGTTTTCTGGCCGGATTGCAGAATGTGGACGTTTCCGTGCTTTCTGCCGAAAAGAAAGTGCAGTTTGAAGCCGAGGCGCGTGCCATTCGTGCATACAATTACTTGTATTTGTCAAAAGTCTTTGGCCCTGTCCCCATGTTGCTTACGGGTGAGACTTATACAACCAGTGCAGGAAAGGCGCGTCCTGAAAATCTGGAAGGCACTTATCAGGTTATTGAGGAAGACCTTAAGTTTGCCATGGAAAAGCTGGATTGGGAACCTGCCGATGGAGAATACGGTCGTATTACGAAAGGTTTCTGCAAGGCATTTTTGGCAGAACTCTATATGTATCAGAAGAAATTTACTGAAGCCAAGAAGGAATTGAATGACATTATTACCAGTAATACCTATGCATTGGAGCCGTGCTATGCCAATCTTCATGCCTGGGACAACCATTGGACAAAAGAATCCATTTTTGAGGTGGCTTATCATATTCACGGCAATATGAATTGGGGAGGCAACAGCCACGATGACGGCAAGATATGGTATGGCTATATGTGTGCCG
>ULMV01043066.1_pt1 | contig 17495 bp, 13 predicted proteins | sample 1951751 | NCBI WGS metagenome assembly ULMV01 (sample SAMEA4835560, study PRJEB28245) | human gut metagenome | biome: gut microbiome; material: fecal sample | place: Denmark | collected 2008 | reverse complement strand
CTCGCGATAAATCGCTCGGAAATGAGGATTAGTATGGAAAATATAGTTTCTAAACTGATAATGTACGGGGATATGCCGGCGGATTCCATATTGATGAAGCTGTGCGATGTCTCAAAAAGAGCTAAGGATATGGATGCACCTAAGGATGAACTTGTGATTGAGGCTTACAGACAGATTAAGAGACTGCTTGTGCTTGCGACATCCTACGGCTTTGACAACAATCTATGGCATAATTATCTTACATTTCTATTGATAACCGATGAGAATCCGTTCAGTATAACTTGCGAGAAGGTTGGTGCCAAGGATGGTAGTGCCAATATCTTTGCAAAAAATGATTTTAAGGCATTTTATGAGCTGTTCCATTATGATTTTTCATGGCTTCAGGAGAGGCTTGGCATAGACAGCTTTGACATTCTCGAGAATTATAAGGCTATAGGCAAGCCGGAGCTTATGTACAATAAGAACGTGAGCGAAAAAGTCAGAGGGCTTTCCCTCAAGCTTGGTCAGGCTGAGGATGCGGATGAGATTTTTGAGCTGGTTACAGGCTTTTATAAGGCATACGGTGTCGGAATGTTTGGACTTAACAAGGCGTTCCGTTTCTCATCGGATGCGGAGGGACATATCAATTTCCAGCCTATCAACAACATGGAAAAGGTTATGTTAAATGACCTTGTCGGCTACGAAATCCAGAAAAAGAAGCTTGTCGATAACACCAAGGCGTTTGTTGATGGAAAGAAGGCTAACAATGTGCTTCTTTTTGGCGACAGCGGAACAGGTAAGTCCACAAGCATTAAGGCAATCGTAAATGAGTTCTATGACCAGGGACTTAGAATGATTGAGATTTACAAGCACCAGTTCAAGGATTTGTCGAATGTGATTGCGGCTATCAAGAACAGAAACTACAAGTTTATCATCTATATGGATGATTTATCATTCGAGGAGTTTGAGATAGAGTATAAGTTCTTAAAGGCAGTCATTGAGGGCGGTGTTGAGACAAAGCCGGATAATATACTTATATATGCAACCTCCAACAGACGTCATCTTATCAAGGAGACATGGAATGACAGGGATGACGTGCAGACAGACAATGGAATGCACCGCTCCGACACAATGCAGGAGAAGCTTTCGCTTGTAAACAGGTTCGGTGTTACAATCAATTACTCTAAGCCTAGTCAGAAGGAATATTTTAATATTGTCATTGAGCTTGCCAGAAAGAGCGGAGTTAACATGACAGATGAGCAATTGTGTACAGAGGCAAATAAGTGGGAATTAAGCCATGGGGGAATCTCAGGACGAACCGCACAGCAGTTTATCAATTATTGTCTTGGACAGCAGTAGAAGGGTTATTGGTTTTGTTTATACCGGGAAATATGACAGGCAGTGGAATTCTTTTGCAAGGAAGGAAATAATCCATGATTAAAGGTGTAGATATATCTACCTTACTTGAACTTGAGAGACTAAAGACAAAATTCTATGATAATGGCGCAGAAGGAAAGCTGGAAGACATATTGGCATCACATGGGGTCAACAGTGTGAGGCTGTGTGTATTGTTGAGACGGCTATGCCATACACAACTGAGGATTACGCCGGTTTAGAAAAGCTGGGTGAAAATGCACGAAAGGGAATGGCAGCCGGAAAGAACTCCGCACTTGATAATTCCAAGTACAGTATAAGTCCGGAAGGACAGTCAGAATATATGAAAGAGATTATAGAGATGATTGGCAGACATCCACAGTGTCTGGGCTTTTATTACTGGGAACCAGCATGGATACCTGTTGTCGGTTCGGGATGGGCGACAAGTGCTTCCATACAGTATCTTGGAGTGAAGGAGCCTTGCGGAAACGAGTGGGCTAATCAGGCACTCTTTGATTATGAAGGAAATGCGCTTCCGGCGCTTCACAAAATTGGGACAGGGGTCAGACCCCATGTCCCATTTTTTGCTTTGGGACATGGGGTCAGACCCCTGTCCCAATTTGCTTAATTCGGTGCTTTTCCAACGGATTCTCTCAGCACCACGGTTGAGTGAAGAAGCATGGTGCTGACAGGCAGACCTGACATAAGGTCTTTTAATAATGAGAATGCGGACTTTCCGAGAGCGAAACGCTCCTGCCTTATGGTAGTAAGGGGAGGGGCAAGATATTTTGCAACCGGCAGATCGTCAAAGCCTGTTACGCTTATATCCTCCGGAACACGAAGCCCGAGCTTGTGAAGCTCGTTTATGGTTCTTGCTGCGATAAGATCACTGGCACACATTATAGCTGTAGCTCCTCTGCCTGTGAAGTCCTTCACAAAATCAGCTACTGTCTCATCCGGATAGTATACGGTATGCCCTATGAGCTGCATATCAAGGTCAAGCTCTGCCTCATTCATAGCTTGTATGAAGCCCTGATATCGGAGTGCTGATATGTAGCTGTTTTTGGAACCATTCAAAAATGCAATTTTTCTATGACCATTATCCTTCAGATATCTTATCAGGGTCGAAAATCCGACGTGTATATCTGTACCTACATAAGCTATATGTTCATTGGAAATATAGTTGTCAAACAGGACTGTGGGAATGGTTGTCTTTTCAAGCTGCTTCATATATATTTCATTAAGCTCAAGACCAAGAAAAAAAGCTCCAGAATAACCATTCTGCTTCATAAGACTGTCATAGGTCTGCCATGTCTGGAAATACTGGTCAATAGGAACAATGTCAACTTCAAACTGGGCTTCGCTTGCTACAAGCCGGAAACCGGCGATAAGCTCATAACCGAACTGGTTGATATTCGCGTATTCCATATTTTCTACAATAATACAGACTTTCTGCCTTGTGGCGGTTTTCTTTTCTTTAATTATATAACCCATTTCTATAGCGGTGTCTAAAACCTGCTGGCGCATATCTTCGCTTATATCGCTTGCACCATGCAGTCCCTTGGAAACGGTACTTATTGAAATGCCGAGTCTTTCGGCAATGTCTTTAATAGTAACCATACATCCTCTTTCTCTCTCATTGTTCTACACAAGTTTTCGAAAATGAAATCATAAAATTATACGAAAATGATAACACATTTTTTCTTTAATGTAAATAACAACGTCAAAATATCCAAAACAAATAATAAAAGTAAAAAAAAATATGCAAAATGCACAAAATGCTATTGACTTTTGCAAAACAGGAGAGTATTATCAGTACATAAGCTTTCGAAAGTTTCGTAACAGCTGTTTTAGAAGAGGAGCTTACGAAGTTCGGGAGGAAAAAAAGAAAGAGAGGATATTTATTATGAGAAAGTTCAAAAAAGCATTATCAGTTGCACTCGTAACAGCCATGGCTTTTACATCACTTACAGCGTGCAGCAAGAGCAACAATGCAGGTAATGGTGAGACAACAACACCAGCACCTTCTTCATCAGCATCAACAGATGGTGAGACGGAGACAACTAAGACTGCCGCAGCAGACAGACCGACACTTGCAGATTATGGCTCAGGCACAATTAAGATCTGGGTAGCAGATAAGGTTGTTGATTTCACACAGGCAAGATGTGATGAATTTTTCAAGGCTAACCCTGATATGGCAGGCTACACAGTAGAGATTCAGGCAACAGGTGAGGGCGATGCAGCCGGCAATATGGTAACAGATGTTCAGGCAGGAGCTGATATCTTCGGTTTCGCACAGGACCAGTTAGCACGTCTTGTTGCAGCAGGTGCACTCATGCCGCTTACAGGATATTATGAGAACTTCGTTTCAACCAGCAATGATGCAGGTGCCGTAGGCGCTTCTAAGGTTGGTAACACAGTATATGCTTTCCCTATCACATCTGATAACGGATATTTCTTATATTATGATAAGAGCGTAGTTACAGATCCTACAAGCCTTGACGCTATCGTAGCTGACTGCGAGAAGGCTGGCAAGAACATCTACATGGAGATTAACTCCGGCTGGTATCAGACAGCATTCTTCTTCGCTACAGGCTGTAAGCTTGAGTATACAACCGATGAATCAGGTGCATTCGTAGGCTCTGATATTACATACGCAAGCAAGGAAGGCGTTGCAGCATTTAAGGGTTTGATTAACCTTGCTAAGTCTCCTTCATTCCAGAATGGTTCATCTATTGATAAGACAACTAACCTTGCAGCTATCGTAGATGGTGCATGGGATGCAGATGCAGCTAAGGCAGTATTCGGTGACAATTATGCATGTTCTAAGCTGCCAAGCTTCACAGTTGACGGACAGAGCTATCAGATGAGCGGTTTCGGCGGATTTAAGCTTATCGGTGTTAAGCCTCAGACAGAGCAGGGCAAGCAGCTTGTATGTCTCGCACTCGCTGAGTACTTATCTAACGAAGAGACACAGCTTGAGCGTTTCAATGCGGTTGGATGGGGACCATCTAACCTCGTAGCACAGCAGAGTGATGCAGTTAAGGCAGATGCAGCTTTATCAGCACTCGCAGAGCAGCTTGCTTACACGATTCCACAGGGTCAGTATCCTACAGATTACTGGAACGATGCTATATCACTTGGTGATGATGTAATTGCAGACAAGTATGACAATATGAGCGATGATGAACTTATGAAGGTTCTTGAGGACTTCCAGGCTCGTCAGCAGTCCTATGCTCAGTAAATAATTCAAATGAAATTAATCTGAAGCCGGGGGGAATTAGTTCCCCCCGCACTTTTAATAAGAGAGGTCATTTGTGCAGAGGAGGCAGCACGGATGGAATGATTGTAACAGTGCTTTATGACAGGCACATGAGTGCCGTCCGCTCTGCGTGAATGACCGCAGTAATAAACCAGAATTGAGGAGGTAATTGCAGACATGGCTGATAAAAAAAAGAAAGGAAAGGTCTCCGGAGCAATAAAGGCGGTTGGAGCCGATATAAAGGATATTGGAACCACCTTTGCGAAGGGCGACTGGAAAACCAGAGTTTCCTTTTTGATTATGGGCTTTGGTCAACTTACCAGAAAGCAGTGGGTAAGAGGAATTGCATTTTTGGGTTCGGAGGTTCTTTTTATCCTATATATGGTGTTCTTCGGGGCAGGATATCTTAAGGACATAGGAACACTCGGAACAAAGGTCGGAGGATATGATGCTAACTATGTGTATACATACGGAGATAACAGCTTCCTTATCCTGTTATATAGTATTCTGAGCATATTTATTATCCTGGCATTCGTCTTTGTGTGGAGACTCAACATAAGGGATAACAAGGATAACCAGAATAAGCTTATCCTTCCTTCGAACAAGGACGATATTGCAACACTTTTTGATGAGCATTTCGACAAGACACTCCTCGCTCTGCCGGTGCTTGGTGTGTTCATGTTTGTGCTTCTTCCTATTATTTTTATGATTTGTATAGCATTCACTAACTACGATGCTACACATCAGTCACCGACTAATCTGTTCACATGGGTTGGACTTACGAACTTTAAGAATCTGTTCTCTATCGGAACCGGCGGCTTTGGAAAGACCTTCGGAACGGTTCTTTCGTGGACACTTATATGGGCATTCTTTGCAACCTTTTTGAACTATTTCCTCGGCATGGCGGTTGCCATCCTCATCAACAAGAAGGGCATTAAGTTCAAGAAGCTGTGGAGAACAATCCTTGTTATGACGATTGCCATTCCGCAGTTCATCTCGCTGCTCTATGTGGGAAAGATGTTCGCAAATGACGGACTTGTGAATATGTATCTCCTGAAGTGGGGGTGGATAAGCCAGCCTATTCCCTTCTGGACGAATCCTACACTTGCCAAGATTACAATTCTTCTGGTTAACCTCTGGGTGGGTATTCCTTATGTAATGCTCATCACGACAGGACTTCTTATGAATATACCTGAGGAGCTTTACGAGAGTGCCAAGATTGACGGTGCCAATGCGTTCCAGACCTTCAGGAAGATTACACTTCCGTATATGCTTTTCGTGACAGGACCTTATCTGCTCACATCGTTTACGGGCAACTTAAATAACTTCAACATTATTTTCCTGCTCAATCAGGGAAAGCCGCAGTCACTTTCACTTTCGGGCGGTGCAGGTTACACCGATCTGCTTGTAACGTGGCTCTATAAGATGACTGTCGAAGATACTAACTATAAGATGGCGGCTGTTATCGGTATCATGGTATTCGTGGTAACTGCTGTTGTATCATTGGTTGTATATAATATGCTTCCATCAGTTAAGGACGAGGAGGGATTCCAATAATGGCTAAACAACATAATATGCGTACGCGCAAGAAAGTAAGCAATACAATTGCTTATGTAGTATTGGTCCTTATAAGTATAATATGGCTGTTCCCGTTTGTATGTCTGGTGCTCCAGAGCTTCCGTTCATACATTACGGAGCTTGGCGGAATGGTTGATTACCTTCTTCCGAAGAAGTTCTCACTGGACTCCTATAAGTTCTTGTTCAGCGGTGAGACTAAATTCTTAAAGTGGTATGGAAATACACTTATAATTGCTCTTTTTGTATCAATAGGTCAGACAGCATTCGTTCTCTGTGTGAGCTACGCGCTCTCAAGAATGCGTTTTAAGGGCAGAGAGTTACTCATGAGATTCTGGTTAATCCTTGGAATGTTCCCAGGCTTCCTCACCATGATATGTCTCTACTTCCTGTTAAAGCAGTTCGGTCTTACACAGGCAGGAGCTGTTCCGGGACTCATCCTTATCTCGGTTGCAAGCTCCGGAATGGGCTACTATGTATGCAAGGGCTACTTTGATACGATTCCTAAGTCTCTCGATGAGGCTGCAAGAATTGACGGTGCGACAAGAGCACAGATATTTGTGAAGATGATTATTCCGCTTTCCAAGCCGATGATTATCTACACAGCACTCACAGCATTCATGGCTCCATGGTGCGATTATGTATTTGCTTCCTATGTTGCATTCGGTAATGACAGCGGCTACAATGTTGCGGTTGCCATGCAGCGCTGGGTATGGACAAATGATTTCCAGGGATATTTCACAAGATTCTGTGCAGGCGGTGTGCTTGTAGCGATTCCTGTAACGGTATTGTTCCTGTGCTTACAGAAGTATTATGTAGAAGGTGTAACCGGAGGAGCTGTAAAGGGTTAAATTTGGCTGCGGCACTAAGATATATGATTTTGAGCTTAGTGCCACAGTTTTTTTGTCCGAAACAGAAAATCTGATATATTTTGGAGAAAAAGATTGATATGAAGAAAAATAGTATATTTAAGCATAGCCTGCATCTAAGGCTTCTGTGCCTTGTGCTGATGGCTGTCCTGTGTGTTACGGCTCTTGCGGGCTGCAGCGGCAAGGGATATAAGTATGAGCAGAAGCTGAATATCATTGATGATAACTATAGAAACTATTATGAGATTTTCGTCTATTCGTTCTATGATTCGGATGGTGATGGAACAGGCGATTTGAATGGTGTCACACAGAAGCTTGACTACATACAGGATATGGGCTTTAACGGCATATGGCTTATGCCGATAATGCCGTCAGACACATACCACAAGTATGATGTGAAGAACTATTGTGAAATTGATCCTAAGTATGGAACGATTGACGATTTTAAAAATCTTGTCGGTGAGGCTCATAAGAGAGGCATAAATGTAATTATCGATATGGTAATTAACCACACCTCCTCAAGCCATAAATGGTTTATTGATGCATGCTCATATCTTAGAAAGCTTGACAAGGATAAGGAGCCGGAGGCGGCAGAATGTCCTTATGTGGAGTACTACCACTTCTCCAGGGAGAAGGTCAATGATACCTATTACAGGGTGAGCGGCACGGACTGGTTCTATGAAGGCTCCTTCTGGTCGGAGATGCCGGATCTGAACCTGGCGTGTGAGTCTCTGATAGAGGAGCTGTACAATACTGCCGATTTCTGGCTGGATATGGGAGTGGACGGTTTCAGAATGGACGCAGCGATGCACTTTGAGGAGAATCAGCCGGAGTTCAATGAGCAGGTTCTGAACGGATTGTATGAACACTGCCGTGAAAAGAATCCTGATTTCTATATGGTGTCTGAGGTATGGTCAGGTTTCAGCACCGTAAGGGACTATTATGCGAGCATGACACCGAGCATGTTCAATTTCGATGCGGGAAATACTGAGGGAAAGCTTATAAAGACTGCCAGAGGAGCACTCAAGGCAGCGGCATTAGCCGGCTCGATGGTGAGATACCAGAATGAATTTTCGCAGATTAATCCGGATTATATTGATGCGCCGTTTCTGACTAACCATGACATGGGAAGAGTTTCCAATGTTCTTATGAATGATGAGAATGATATCAAGATGGCAGGAGGTCTTCTCATGATGATGAACGGAAGTCCGTTTGTGTATTATGGCGAGGAAATAGGAATGGCGAGCAAGGGCTCTAAGGATGAGAATAAGAGAATTGCGATGCTATGGTCATCCGATTCAACAGCAGCCGGAATGACAAAGGGACCTTCGGATGCTGATAAGGACATTAACTCAGCATTTGATGCGGTTGATAAGCAGTTAAAGGATAAAAATTCCATTTTAAATTATTATAAGAGGGCACTGAGACTGAGAAATGAGAATCCTGAGATTGCAAGAGGTGAGATTACACTGATTGACAGTCTGTGTCAGGGATATCAGGCTGCGATAACCAAGAGCTACAATGGAAGCACGATAGGAATCGTATACAATACATCTGATGAAGTGATTACCGTGGACATCAGCGGAACAGAAATCTCAGATATGCAGATTCGCGGTTATCTTACTCTTAACAATGAGGAGATTAAGTTAAAAGATGGCATTCTCACAATGCCGGCGCAATCGATATGTATTCTTAAACAGAGATAAACACAAGGAGGCAGACTATGAGAAAGGTTGGCATGCTTATGCCGGTCGCTTCACTTCCGGGGCGGCATGGTATAGGTGATTTTGGAAAAGAAAGTTATCATTTTGTGGATTTGCTGAAGGAGGCGAAGGCAGCTATATGGCAGATGCTTCCGCTCAATCCATTGGGATACGGGAATTCACCGTATCAGCCATATTCATCCTGTGCGGGTGATGAACTCTATATTAATCTTGATAAGCTGTGTGAGGAGGGACTTTTAAAGAGAGTTCCTGATTTTCACAGCAATGCCACACACATTGATTATCAGGCAGTGAGGGAGTTCAAGGGTAAGTACCTTAAAATGGCATTTAAGAATTTTAAGCCCGATGCGGGATATAAGAAGTTCACCAAGATGGACTGGGTATATAATTATGCCGTGTTCCTCACACTCAAGAAGCAGAATAATCTTGTTGCCTGGAATGAGTGGCCGGTGGAGCAGCAGAACTGGATAAAGGATCATAAGTATGACCTCACACCGCTTAAGGAGGATATCGAGTACGAAATGTTCGTACAGTATGAGTTTTATAAGCAGTGGATGGAATTAAAAAAATATGCCAATAAAAACGGAATAAAGGTCATGGGAGACATTCCAATCTATGTCGGAATAGACTCGCTTGACGTATGGTCGGGTCAGGAAAACTTCCTTCTTGGAGCCGATGGAAAGCCGACATTCATCGCAGGAGTACCGCCTGATTATTTCAGTGCAACCGGTCAGAGATGGGGAAATCCTATCTATGACTGGGATTACATGGAGAAGGACGGTTTTAAATTCTGGCTTGACAGGCTGGATTACAGCAGTAAGCTGTTCGATATCATCAGGATAGACCATTTCAGGGCATTTGACAGCTATTGGAAGATTCCTGCAGCGTGCGAGACGGCTGTTGACGGTGAGTGGAATTATGCGCCGGGCTATAAGCTTTTTGATACTGTATTCAAGGTGATGCCTGATATCAACATTATAGTTGAGGATCTTGGTGACTTAAGACCTGAGGTATTGGAGCTTCGCGACCATTACGAGTTCAAAGGAATGAGAATTGTGCAGTTCTGCTTCACCGAGAATGATGTTGCCGATGGCGAGTATACGGATACACACAATCTTGTGCTGTATACAGGAACGCATGACAATGACACGATAAACGGATGGTATAAGTCTCTCTCAAGAAAAGAGAAGAATCAGACGAGGAGATTCCTTGACAGGGCGGGAATACCGGATGGAGCTGTTTCGTGGAGAATGGTTTCATTTACACTGTCCCAGGACTGTTATATGGCAATTCTTCCTTATCAGGATGTGTGTGACCTTGGCGCTAAGACAAGGCTCAATCTTCCGGGAACGCTCGGCTCACCTAACTGGGAGTGGAAGGCGAAGAACCTTGATGATCTTGCGGCGAGAACAAAGGAATTTGCAGAGCTTGTGAAAAATCCGGTTAAAAGACCTTCGCAGAGAAAAAAGAAACAGGCATAATTTGATGGCTGATATATCGGAAAATATCAGATAAATATAATATTCAGGTTATGAGAAGCATAGGACCTCCATATACTTAGTAGTATAAAAGTATGTGGAGGTCTTTGTGGGTAGAATTGTACAGGTTTTAAAGGTTGCAGGTGCTGCGGTCATAGTATCAATAGTGCTTATTTTGTCTGGGGCTTTAATCGCATATAAGCTCAGGCTTTCGGATGCACAGATGTCACTTTTTGCTGTGGCTATATATGCGGTGGGCGCATTTATAGCAGGATTCGGTATGGGAAAAATAAAGAAAGGCAGAAGGCTGCTCTGGGGTGTGTGTGCCGGGGCTGTGTATTTTGCGATAATTATGCTTATTTCCATTATATCGGGAATGGGACTTCATGCGGATGCGGGAAGACTTGCGCGGTGCGCGGTTATATGTATTGCGGCGGGAACAGTAGGCGGAGTGTTAGGGTGATGCTGTACAGAAATAAAAAATAAAAAAGTCTTAAAAGGTATTGACAAAAAAGGAGAGTTAGATTACAATACATATTGTTAGTGATAACTAACCACGTACATAACATACATAATTCTTCTAAAAGCAGCAGGGAATAGGGCACCCTGCTGTTTTGCTGTGTCAATTTTTTGTACAATTTAAAAAAATAAAAAAGGATTTTCCGGGTTTGGTGGAGTATATAGAATTAGAGACTATTTTTGAATGGAGCATTGAGTGCGTATCAGCGGATGTTTATATTGAATAACAGAAAGGAAAAGGATGAATATTAGAGAACAGCAGGAGAGCTTTGAAGAAGAATATCTAAGTCCCTATGCGTCCCTCTCGAAGAACAGTGCGGGAAGGGATGTACCTGAACAGGAGTGCGATATGCGTACTGTGTACCAGCGCGACAGGGACAGGATTCTTCATTGTAAGTCCTTTAGAAGACTTAAGCACAAGACACAGGTCTTTTTAGCTCCTGAGGGGGATCACTACAGGACGAGACTCACGCACACACTTGAGGTTGCGCAGATTGCGCGTACCATAGCGCGGGCACTAAGGCTCAATGAGGATCTCACCGAGGCGATAGCGCTTGGACATGATTTAGGGCATACGCCTTACGGACATGCAGGTGAGGCGGCACTGAGCGATGCGCTTAAGGCGGATGGCTTTGAGGAGGGCTTCAAGCATTATGTCCAGAGTCTCAGGGTAGTTGAAAAGCTTGAGAAGGATGGGAAAGGTCTTAACCTGACCAGGGAAGTGCGTGACGGCATATTGAATCATGGCACGGACAGAATGCCCGCAACCTTAGAAGGCAGGATTGTCAGATTTTCTGACAAGATAGCGTATATCAACCATGATATAGATGATGCCATAAGGGCACATATACTGTCTGAGGATGATATTCCGCGTGCGTATACGGATATCTTAGGTACAACAACGTCAGAAAGGCTTGACGCTCTTATACATGACATAATATACAGCAGTAATGGGAAAGCTGATGTTGTGATGTCCGATGATATGTACTGTGCAATGACAGGCTTAAGAAGCTTTATGTTCCGGAGCGTATATACCAATCCTACCGCCAAGAGTGAGGAGGTCAAGACTAAGAAGCTTCTGCGTGAGCTGTATGAGTATTATAAGGAGCATATAGAAGCACTGCCGGAGAACTATATTAATCTGATATGGGAGAAGAAAGATCCGGTTAATATTGTGGTATGCGACTATATTGCAGGTATGAGTGACCAGTACGTGGTTCACAAGTTTGAAGAGATATATGTCCCACATTCATGGTCTTACAAGGAATAGGGAGGAAAAAGTGGTTTATTCTGATGATATAATTGAGGAAGTCCGCGGACGGAGTGACATCGTGGATGTCATATCGGGGTACGTCCGGCTGACCAGAAAGGGCAGCTCCTATTTTGGGTTGTGCCCGTTTCATAATGAAAAATCACCTTCATTTTCCGTGTCGGGGTCGAAACAGATGTTTTATTGTTTCGGCTGTGGAGAGGGAGGAAATGTTTTTTCTTTTATCATGAAATATGAGAATTATACATTCCCGGAGGCGGTCAAGCTGCTTGCAGACAGGGCGGGAGTGCAGCTCCCGGAGGTTTCCATGACCTCTGATGAACGCAGACAGCAGGATATGAAGGCACAGCTTTATGATATCAATAAGGAAGCAGCACTGTTCTACTATAAGCTTTTGAAGTCATCCGGAGGACAGAGAGCCTATGATTATTTTAAAAATAAGCGTGTCCTGTCCGACGAGACGATAGTCCATTTCGGGCTGGGAGCCTCAGGAACTTACAAGGATGAACTGTACCGGTATATGAAAAACAGGGGGTACAGTGATGAGCTTTTGAGAGAGACAGGACTTTTTATCTATAATGAGCGCGAAGTGAGGGACAGGTTCTTTAACAGAGCAATGTTTCCCATAATGAATATATCCAATAAGGTTATCGGATTCGGCGGAAGAGTCATGGGAGAGGGGGAACCTAAGTACCTCAATTCACCTGAAACAAAGATATTCGATAAAGGAAGAAATCTGTTCGGACTTAACTTTGCCAGAAGCTCACGAAAGAAGAACATGATTATCTGTGAGGGGTATATGGATGTCATAGCCATGCATCAGGCGGGGTTTGACCAGGCGGTAGCCTCACTTGGAACGGCACTCACACCGGGACATGCATCGCTCATGAAGAGGTACACGAATGATGTATTAGTCTGCTATGACAGTGACGGAGCCGGAACGAAGGCGGCGATAAGGGCTATAGGACTTTTGAGAAATGCGGGGCTGCGGACCAGGGTTATCAATATGAAGCCGTACAAGGACCCGGATGAATTTATTAAAAATCTGGGTGCGGATGCTTTTCAGGAGAGAATAGACAACGCCAGAAACAGCTTTATGTTCGAGCTTTCGGTTCTTGAGAGAGACTATGATCTGAGGGATCCGGACGGCAGGACGGCTTTCTTAAATGAGGCTGCAAAAAAGCTTGTGGATTTTTCGGATGAGGTAGAGAGGAATAATTATATAGCAACGGTTGCCTCAGAATATCATATAGGCACGGACAGCCTTACAAGACTCGTAGGAAAATGGGCAGCCTATGAGCTTACATCAGGAAAAAAGCTTAACAACAGGCAGCCTGATGCGGATGTGCCGCAGGTGAACACACAGCCGCAGGAGAATACAGGTGCTAAGGGCAGCCGGAAAAAGGAGAAGGACAACGGCGTAAAGAAGGCGCAGAGACTTCTTCTTACATGGCTTATTGAGGAGCCGAAGCTGTATAAGCCGGTTGCGAAGTATGTAAAACCGGATGATTTTACAGAGGAACTGTATTATAGGGTTGCACTTATGCTGTATGACCAGTTCGAAAAGGGTGAACTCAATCCCGCAAAGATAATATCGAGCTTTACCGATGAGGAGAGCCATAAGGAGGTTGCGAGACTTTTCAACACGGAGCTGCCGCAGGACATGGACACCCGGGATAAGAATAAGGCACTTGATGATATTGTGATGAGGATAGTGAAGAACAGTCTTGAAGTAAGGCTTAAGACGGTCGACGACTTAAATGAGGCGCAGCAGCTGATGCAGCAGCAAAATGCAGTTAAAACACTGCATATTTCAATAAACTAAGGGAAAAATAAGATTAATTATGGAAGGACGGACATGACGATGGATGAGAACATGTTAAAATTCGATGAAAAATTAAAGGAACTTCTTGCGTCTGCAAAGAAAAAGAAGAATACACTTGACTATCAGGAGATTATGGATGCATTTGCAGACATAGACCTTGATCCGGACAAGATGGATAAAATCTTCGATTTCCTTGAGGCAAGCAATATAGATATTATCCGTACCACGGATGATGATATGGACGATGAGCCTATCCTTTTAGATGGCGATGATGATATAGATATCGAGAAGATAGATTTGTCAATACCTGAGGGAGTAAGCATCGAGGATCCTGTAAGAATGTATCTTAAGGAAATCGGCAAGGTGCCGCTCCTTTCTGCCGAGGAGGAGATTGAGCTTGCCAAGAGAATGGAGAATGGCGACCAGAATGCCAAGAAGCGACTTGCAGAGGCGAATCTTCGTCTTGTTGTAAGTATAGCTAAGAGATATGTGGGACGAGGCATGCTTTTCCTTGACCTTATTCAGGAGGGAAACTTAGGTCTTATCAAGGCTGTTGAGAAGTTCGATTACCGCAAGGGTTATAAGTTCTCAACGTATGCAACATGGTGGATTCGTCAGGCTATCACAAGAGCGATTGCAGACCAGGCAAGAACCATAAGAATACCGGTTCACATGGTTGAGACAATCAATAAGCTTATACGTGTATCAAGACAGCTCCTGCAGGAGCTCGGGAGAGAGCCATCCCCTGAGGAGATTGCAGCAGAGATGGATATGCCTGTTGAACGTGTAAGAGAGATATTGAAGATATCACAGGAGCCTGTTTCCATGGAGACACCTATCGGTGAGGAGGAGGACAGCCATCTTGGAGATTTCATCGAGGATGACAATGTTCCGGCACCTGCTGAGGCAGCGGCATTTACACTCCTTAAGGAGCAGCTTGATGAGGTGCTTTCCACACTGACAGACCGTGAGCAGAAGGTATTAAGGCTCAGATTCGGTCTTGAGGATGGCAGAGCCAGAACTCTTGAGGAGGTTGGAAAAGAGTTCAAGGTAACAAGAGAGCGTATCAGACAGATTGAGGCAAAGGCACTCAGAAAGCTGCGTCACCCAAGCAGAAGCCGCAAGCTTAAGGATTATCTGGATTAATATGGATTTACGGAAAAGTCCTGTAAAAATGTCATCCAGATTACATAGGGTTGCCGATATGATAACTCCGGGACGTATAGTTGCCGATATCGGGACGGATCATGGATATATTCCGATATATGAGGTGCTCACCGGAAGGGCAGGATATGCATACGCGTGCGATGTCGCGGAGGGACCGCTTGGCAGGGCGAGGGACAATGTCAGTCTGTACAATGTGGGTGACAGGGTACAGACTGTCCTGTCGGATGGACTTAAGGGACTTAAGAATATTAAAGACAATATACCTGAGGCTATAGTTATTGCGGGAATGGGTGGAAGCCTTATATGCAGGATACTAAGTGAGGGGGCGGAAGCTGCCAAAAACGCGAAGGAGCTTATTCTGTCCCCGCATTCCGAATGGTATGATGTCAGGAAGTTTTTGTACGACAACGGGTATACCATCACGGACGAGGATATGCTTAAGGAGGACGGAAAGTATTATGTTGTAATAAAGGCTGTTCCTTCAAAAGCTGGGGATAACGGCAAAGCCGGCTCACAGCGCAGTGACGCTTCAGTTGCATTGCAGGATGAACAGTTTCGGGATGAACTCTGTTACGGACCGGTTCTTATAAGAAAGAAACATACGGTTCTTGTGGACTATTTAAGAAAAGAACTTGATACATGCGGTAAGATTAGGGAGAACCTTCTGAATAATGGGGGAACTACAGCTAAGGAGAAACTGGCTGAATTCGATGAAAAGGAAGCCGTTCTGAGGAGAGTATTGAAAAAAATAGCGGAGGTGTAACAGATGAAGCTTTTAGAAGCAGCCCTGGAGGCACAGAGTGCATATCCCCACAGGATTGTACTTGCAAGAGTGGATGGTAAGCTCTGCGAGCTTTCAGGAAATATTTTTGTTGAAGATACATGTAAGTATGAGTGGGTGACAACCGCTGATATATCCGGAATGCAGACCTACAGAAGAAGTGCGACACTTCTCATGCTGAAGGCAGTGAGGAATGTGTATGGCAGGAAGGTGAAGGTGTGCGTGGAATATTCGCTGAGCAAAGGATATTATTGCAGTGTATCAGGTGACGTGAAGGTTGATGAGAGCTTCATTGAGAAGGTGTCTGAGCGTATGAGAGAGCTGGTGGACAGTGCTCTTCCTTTTACTAAGTTCACTGTCGGACTTGATGAGGCTATAAGAATATTCCATGAGGAGGAGATGTATGACAAGGAGAAGCTGTTCAGATACCGCCGTGCCTCGAAGGTGAACCTGTATGAGCTTGATGGCTATAGGGATTATTTCTATGGTTACATGGTGCCGGATACGGGCTATCTGACTGTATGGCAGCTATTTCTCTATGATAAGGGCTTCGTCTTACAGCTGCCGGATAAGAGTGCACCGGAGCTTCTGCCGGAATTCAGGCCTCAGAACAAGCTTTTTCATGTTCTTGATGAGTCTACGAGGCTTGCACAGAAGCTTGGAATAGGGAATGTCGGTGATTTAAATGATGCGGTTGCCAGCGGTGAGATAAGTGAGCTTATTCTTGTGCAGGAGGCACTGCAGGAGAAGAACATAGCGGATATAGCCGAGGATATTGCTTCAAGACCGGAAGTGAAGTTCGTAATGATAGCCGGACCATCATCATCGGGAAAGACAACATTTTCACACAGACTGTCAATTCAGCTCAGGACACAGGGACTTAAGCCCCATCCTATAGGACTGGATGATTATTTTGTTGACAGGGAGCATACCCCGAAGGATGAGAACGGCAATTATAATTTTGAATGTCTTGAGGCGATTGATGTTGAACAGTTCAATGAGGATATGACAAGACTTCTTGCCGGTGAGGAGGTGGAGCTTCCTACATTTAACTTTAAGACAGGGCGCAGGGAATACAAGGGTAATTTTAAGAAATTAGGACAGGATGATATTCTTGTCATAGAAGGCATTCACGGACTTAATGATAAGCTTTCACATTCACTTGACAAAAAGAATAAGTATAAGATATATATAAGTGCGCTCACACAGTTGAATGTAGATGAACACAACAGAATACCTACAACTGATGGAAGACTTATAAGACGTATGGTGAGAGATGCCAGAACGAGGGGAACCAACGCAAAGGGAACCATAGCGATGTGGGAATCGGTGCGCAAGGGTGAGGAGCAGAACATATTCCCATATCAGGAAACGGCGGATGCGATGTTCAATTCGGCACTTCTGTATGAGCTTGCGGTATTGAAGCCGTATGCTGAGCCGGCACTTTTCGGGATAAGACCGGGGGAGCCGGAATATGAGGAGGCAAAGCGTATTCTTAAGTTTCTTGATTATTTTCTTGCGGTTGGAAGTGATGAGCTTCCTAAAAACTCGATTATAAGGGAATTTGTAGGAGGAAGCTGCTTCAAGGTATAAAAAAATAGTTAAATCCTTTTAAATTTGTTTACTTTTTGATAAAGAAATGTTAAAATATTGATTGCCAGTTGGCTGAATA
>ULMV01007542.1_pt1 | contig 18105 bp, 25 predicted proteins | sample 1951751 | NCBI WGS metagenome assembly ULMV01 (sample SAMEA4835560, study PRJEB28245) | human gut metagenome | biome: gut microbiome; material: fecal sample | place: Denmark | collected 2008 | reverse complement strand
CAGGGGCGGTTTGCCGGGGTCATGCTGTTCTGCCGTTTCGAAAAGCTCCATCGCCGCTCAGACGGTTTGTGAAAGTTTCTCTTGCGGTCTTGAACTCGTTCCCGATAAATCCAAGGCGAAGGAGCCAAGTGCGCATCGCGTATTTAGGGTTGTCCACCTGCTGGGGCTTGGGGCTTGCGCTCTTTGCGTTCTTTGCCATCGCACTGAGCGCTAAGCAAAGCTGTATGTAGCTCTTGAGCTGTCCTGCGTGAAGCCCATTCTGCTTTGTGCCGCTCGGTGCGTCGAATTGGAAAAGCCTGAACTCAACCGTGCCCTTGGTGAAAGTGGCGTGCAGGTTAAGCATGTGGTATCTGCTGTCGTTGTAGTGCGCTGACCGGCCGTAGCTTGCATTCTGGCTCGTGTACCAGATGTCCGCAAGCTCTGCCATGGTCTGGGGCTTTTTGCGGTTGAGCTGTTCGAGGAATGCGGGGCTTACCGTGCGGCAGTAGCGGTTCATTCTTCCTCTGTCGAGGTTGAGGGCGCTTGCTAAAAGGCTTTCGTGGCTTGCCATTATATTGGCGAGGTTCCTGAGGCTCTGCGGCGTGTGTCCCTGCGCGCCGATGTGAACGTGTACCCCGCACCCCCTTGTTGCGTCACTTTTGGCTCCTGCCTTGCGAAGTCGGCGAACGAGTTCCTGAAGTGTTTCGATATCGCTGTATGTAAGGATCGGAGTTACCATTTCGCACTTTTCACCGTCAGGTCCGTGAATGCTTACGTCTTTCTGAAATTTCCATTCGCGCCCCTCGCTGTCCCAAGCGGAGAAGGTGCAGTATCCGTTGCGGCCGGCGGTGTTTTCGTGGCGGTGCGTTCCGAAGAACTCAGCGGCGATCTGCGCGGCTTTCGCTCTTGTTATGTTGTTCATCTCGACCTCAACGCCTATGGTCTGGTTCTTAATGCCCTCGATCTGTACCTGTGTGTTTTTCATTGTCGTGTCCTCCGTTTGGCTTTGTTTTCCCTTTCGGTGTGTACATATTAACTCTAAAGCGAGATAATAGCAAGCGGTTTAGGAACAATATATTACACGAAATGTACAGCGGAATTATGTGTATATTATGCCGCTCGGTGCTGCCTGCTGACCAGCTATATATTAACTCCGAAAGGGACACATATCAAGAGAATAAACTCACAAACTTTCAACATTCAACTGTGAATAGTAAACAATGCCAGAAAGAACGAAGAAAACGCAGGGCAAAGCAACGCCGTTCCCCCACAGCTTGTATTCCGCTGAATCGCTGTGAGGACTTTTAAGCCATGAGCGGAGCTGCTTACCTGACTTTACCTTGTTTGAGCCGCTCGTTATATTGCGGTGAACTTCAAATACCTGCCGCCAGAATTCAAGTTCACCCTCAGTCGGTTCTTCTGTTCCAAGGTCGGCGCACCACCAATCCGGAAAGCCTTGCAGCCGGGCGCACTCCGTAGGCATGAGCCGCCGGACGATGTATTGAGGTTCTTCCGCAACGGTCGGTGGATCCTTATAATCAGATGCCACAAGAGTGCCTGCAACATTCTCGGTAGCTTCTGTGTGGTATGAGTTCTTGCTCGTGCTATACACCATCGCCGGCGAAAAAGCTACAGCGTGACGGTCGGTAGCGTTCAACGTGAAAGAAACGTCCTCGTTCACTCCTCTGCCTTGCGGTCCGTTCTTGTCCGTTCTGCCTATCATCGAGCCTTGGACGGATACAACAGCAACCCCGCCTTGGTTGGAGTCCGGCGCATTACCGCCGGTATCTATTGTCCGCGACGTAGTAGTTTCATAGCAATTATGCCTGGCATTCTTTGTTCCCTCGGAGGTAAATCTTACATCAAAACATCTCGTTTCTTTGGTCACAACAAACGGCTGATTGTTCCCGCCCATTCCATAGGTCGAACTTACTGTTGGAGCGACATCAAGCGGTCCGGTATACCGTGTGTCCTGTGAATGATTTTCGTAGACAGTTGCTGGTATCGTCCCAGCGCGGAGCGTGGGCGAGGTTTCTTCCTCGTAGCCGATTCCACGTGCTTTCGCCGAATGCTCCGCGCAAAAGCCGGCAGCGTTCATTAAGCCCCCGCTTGCCGCTCCAATGCCGCCCTCAGCAGCGGCGGCAGTTCTTTGCCACGCGCGGAAGCTCTCAGAAGAATACCCCGACACGCCTTCTGACTCAAACAGTATCTTTCCGGCGCGTTCGGAATCAAGATCTGCGACAAGGTAGATGCGTTTTCTTCGCTGGGGTACTCCCCAGTATTGAGCGTCAAGGACTCTCCAGGCAATGGAGAAGTCTTTTGCCATGATATATCCCGCTGTTGTCCATCCCTCATATTGAGGAACAGAAACGGTTTCATCTTTGATTTTACACAGGCTTTCGAGGACGCACCGAAAGTCCTCGCCGCCGTTTGAGCTGAATGCTCCGGGAACGTTCTCCCACACGCAGTATCGCGGGTATTTGCCATTTGTTGCACACCTCATTTCCTTGATTATCCTGACTGCCTCATAGAACAGGCTGGAACGTGCGCCGTCCAAGCCGCTCCTCTTTCCGGCAATGCTCATATCCTGACACGGACTGCCAAATGTGATAATATCGACAGGCGGTAGTTCCGCGCCGTTAAGCGCAGACACGTCGCCGTAGTGTTCCATCTGCGGCAGTCGCTTGGTTGTGACACGGACTGCAAATGGTTCTATTTCCGAGGACCACAGCGGAGTTATTCCCGCAAGCACTCCACCTAGAGGAAAGCCGCCGCTGCCATCAAACAGACTGCCTAAAGTCAGTTCACTCATGCTCCACCGCCTTTGCAAGTGAAGCATATGGGATTCTTTCGCCGGCACGTTCGACAAATACATCGTCAGAGCGTCCAGTATCATCAACGTATCTCCGCAGGATAACGGAAGCGTACTTCTCGTCCAGCTCCATCGTATAGCATATCCGGTTTGTCAGCTCGCACGCCATAAGCGTTGAGCCGCTCCCTCCGAACGTATCAAGCACGATAGCATTTTCCTGCGAGGAATTCTGAATGGGGTATGATAAAAGGTCAAGGGGCTTCGAAGTAGGGTGGTTCGCGTTCTTCTTGGGCTTGGCAAAGTTCCAAATGGTAGTCTGCTTTCGGTCGGAATACCATGAGTGCTTGCCGTTTTGCAGAAATCCATATAGAACCGGCTCATGCTGCCATTGATAGTCGCTCCGCCCTAAAACCAGACTATCTTTGACCCAGATACAGCAGCCAGCGAGATGAAAGCCAGCGTCAACGAAAGCCCGGCGGAAATTCAGTCCTTCCGTATCAGCATGGAAGATGTATGCCGCCGCTCCCTTTTCGAGGCAGTCGACCGCCGCGCTGAAAGCCGACTTAAGGAAGCAGTAGAAATCCTCGTCCTTTATGCTGTCGTTCTGAATGGTCAAGCCGCTCGATGATTTGAACGATACGCCATACGGCGGGTCTGTCAGGAGCAGGTTCGCGCGCTTGCCACCCATCAGTGCGGCAACATCATCGGCGCTGGTGGCGTCGCCGCACATCAGGCGGTGTCTGCCTACCGTCCAGATATCGCCACGCTGTACAAATGCCGCTTTCTCCAATGCGGCTGACAGGTCGTACCCGTCATCTTCAACATCAGATTTGCTTTTATCATCGAATAAGTCCGCAAGTTCCTTTTCGTCAAAACCTGTGATGGATAGGTCAACGCCCTCGCCTTGCAGGTCTGACAGCTCCACAGCAAGCAACTCATCATCCCAGCCTGCGTTAATGCTCAGCTTATTGTCTGCGATGATATATGCGCGTTTCTGCGCCTCGGTGAGGTGTGATTCCTTGACGCAGGGTATTTTCTTTAAGCCCAGTTTTTGCGCGGCGTAAAAGCGACCGTGACCGCACAAAATCGTGTTATCCTCGGCAATGACGATAGGGGCGAGGAACCCGAACTCTTTTATTGACGCGGCAATTTGTGTTATCTGTGCAGAGGAATGCGTCCTGGCATTTCGCGCATAGGGGATAAGCTCCTCAACGTCCGCAAGGTAATAGTTCAGCTCGTTACTCACCGTAAACCACCTCCCGAACGTACGTCGTCGGCGCGGGACGTGATTCTTTAAGCTGAAGATTGATTTCACTCCGTATCGCGATGACCTGTTTCATGTAAGATTGAGCCATCGCTACATACGGAGATTGAATAGGTGCACCGGTGGTCGGGTGCTTGGCGATATAGCCATACTTCGAGATGTGCCGCTCAAGGTGTATCCACCGAGCCACGGAGAATGCATACTGCTCGACCATCTGCATTGATACAGCGTTCTTCATCCCGCGCGAATCAAGCCATTTGAGCGTGTCCTTTAACACCTCATCGGCTCCAAGTTCGCTGCCGTCGCGCTGTATCTCTTTCAGATACTCCTTGATAGGCGGCATCTCAACCGCTTTGATTTCTTCACATTTTTTCCTGGGTAACATAAAACCTCCTCAATTTTATATTGCGCCGGGCGAGAACGCAAAAATTGAGGAGTGCATTGCATCTGATTATGTTTTCATTATATCACGCATTGGACGGGACATGGGGGACATTGGTGACAACTTAATCAGGATTGTCCGATATGTAGCGATAGTACATCTTCTTGACGGAGTCGATGGTGTTCCCCCCACCGAGCTCCTCCGCAACAGTCCTCCAGCTTTTATGCTTGAGAACTCGCTTCTCCATGATGCGCTTAATAAGCAGGTCGTTGATACGCGCGATATACCGCTCAATTCTGACTTTCAAAGCCTCATACTCCTTGACCTCATTGCCAAGCTCCGTCTTGAGGTGTGCCAGCTCGATAAAGCTGTCCTCAGTACGGTTGCGCGGTGTAGGATTCTTCGGTACACCGCTCGTATCGAAGGCGCTGGAACCACAGAGTTTTGCTTCAATCCTCGCGATTCTCTCTTTATCATCTCGAATAGCGTCCTCCAGCAGGTAATATTTATTTAATTCTGCTACCGTCATAATATCGTCCAATCCCCTTTATTAAAGATATCCGTTGTCTTTTGCGAATGTGTTCATCTTCTTGAGTGTTATCTTCCCCACGCCCGGAATATTGGCATTTGCGAATGCCTCGAGGAATTCAGCAACACTCTTGGTCGAAGTTGCCTGCTCCTCAAATGCTGTAGGCGTCTCACTTGCCGCCACAGATGCAGAACGAACCTTTTCGACAAGCTGAACGTCGGTCATTTTGCGGAGTTTTACAGCCTCATCATGTATGCTTACCTCTTCCGGTGTTCGCCTGCAGTTTCTCTTCTTAGCCATAAGTTACACCTCCTTGTTGAAATTGATTGCAAACAGCTATTTTCCGTTGAGGTATGAAAGCAGCGTTTGTTGAGCCGCCTCAAAGCCATAGCACACCTCGACTGCATATCCGTTGTTCTTCAGTTTTTCTATCCATGTGTTCTGTGCATCAGACGTCCGCCCCTTTGGAGCTTTCATCTCGATAAAAAGTCCGTGATACGCGCCACGCGGAACAGGGAGGAACAGGTCTGGAACACCCGCCTGCACTCCCATCGCCTTGAACCTTGCAGCTTCGACCTTGCTGCGCTTGCCGCCGTTCGGGACATGAAACAGCAACGACAACTCGGGGTGTCTGCCGCTTTCGAACTGCGCCCAGCGAATAAGTATCATTTGTTCGTTATCTTCTATGTGCTGCATTTATACCCCCAGAACGCGCGACGCGTACATATCAGCAGTGTGAGTAAAGAGTACAGCCGGGTACCGTTCGACCGCTCTGCCGTAGTACTCCCATTCTTTCTGATCGGTAAACGACCCCATGTGCCAGCGAATACACGCTATCTCCTGTTCAGTGAGGGTAATATGCCGCTGGAGCATTATCAGGGACTTTTCGCCATGACCTGTGAGTATCTGGTTCTTGTTCCATTCCCACTTGTCACCGGCCCAGTTGTAGCAGTAGTCATCGACCTTGCAAAGGTCATGGAACATCCCGACGAGCCAAGCGCTCCTGCTGTCGTTCCACTGCAATCCGAGGTTTCGCGTATATTTCTCCAGCTCGGCTACAACTTGACTAGAGTGTATATAAAGTCCACCGCGCTGGTTTCCATGATGTCCAAGGGAGGCGGGAGCAGCGAAAAAGCCGTGTGCCTTGAGCCAAGATGGGAAATTTTCAGGAACGTCAACGCATTCTGGATAATTGAAAAAGTCGGAATAGTTTTCCTCGTTTACCTTTGCAAGCTCCTTGTGATCGTCGCCAAAACAGCTAAACAGAAACTCCAGCTTTCTCTTCGCATCGGCGCAGGGCTTGAGCTTGCCGCTCTCCCAAAACTCGACCTCGCTGGGGATCTCATCAACAGCATAGGCTACCCGCTCAATAGTTAAGCCTTTTCTTTCTCGTAAATTTTTCAACTGACTTCCTATTTCGTTATTCAGCATCTTCCTCGTCCTCCGTGTCCTCGTTCTCATCGAACGTATACTGATGTTCGACCTCGGAATCGCTTGCCGCTCTGCGTTCCTCCTCAGCTGCCAAAGTATTCAGATAAAGGCTCATGCAGTTGTATATCTTGGTCTGCGATTCCTGCCAGGAGTCCACCATTCCTTTCGGAATACGAAGTGACGGAATCATTGCAACCAACTGTAAACCGTTGTATACAAGCAGATATGTAGCATCGTCCTCGCCCTGAATAAGCACCTTTTGTGTATATTCTGTTTCAACGATGGGCGAAAGCAGCTCAGCGGGAATAAACGCAAACGCAGTCTGGTCTTTGTCGACAACGACTTTCATCTCTTCATCTCCGAAGAATGTCGAGTGTATTTCGATTTCGTCTGCTTCAAATCTTCTGAATTTGCAGGCCGTTTCAACCTTTTTGGCAAGTATCCACGCTCCATCGTTATCGTCCCATGTCTTGTCGATTGTCTTTGCACTGAAATCGAACATGGCACAAGCCTGTTCATACGTTATTGACGGCAAATCGGAAATATCGTAAAGACCCCAGTTTCCTCCGAGCCACTGCTGTGACTGCTCGTTGATCGTAGAGGTTATGCCAAGGTAATGTGCCTTTTTCACGAGCTTTGCGAGTTTCTTAATTATCATGATAATTCCTTTCTTGCGGTTGTTTTAAACTTGCTTTTCGACTACCGCCTATAACAATACCCACCATTGGGACCTTTCATTGATTTAATGTCCATACCATAAACGCGCAAAGCCTTTATGTATTCTGCCAATGCTCTATGCCACAGATCAATTCCGTGCAAATTAAGCATGTCAAGCAGTTTTTCCGATGACAGCGTTTCATTTGGACGTTCCTCGAAGTACTCCTTTAGATAGACCGGAACAAGCCTTTTTCTGATTTTATCATTGGTGATCAAATCATTTCTCCCCTATGCCATTTCACTATGAACCAATATTCAGCATTGATGATACCGCAAGCGCGTTGTCCTTGTTCTCCAGCTCCCTAATGATGTGCAAATATATGTTCTGTGTTGTAGACATGTTCGAATGTCCGAGCCTCTTTGACACGCTTGCAATAGATACCCCGGCGGCAAGGAGAAGGGAAGCGTGCGTGTGCCGTAAACCATGAACGGATATCACAGGTATTCCGAGTTGCTTGCATTTTGCTTCAAGAATATCGTTGGCACATGAATTACACATGCTATATTGCCGACCATATCTGAAAATAGGCTCGTTTTCCGGAATATCCTTTATGAGGTCAGAAAACTTCTGAAGCGTGATCCAGTCGACCTGTATAGTTCTGATTGATGAAGCGTTTTTCGTGGGCTCAAACTGCGCTCCGCTTCCTTTTTTGTAACCCCACGTCTTATTGACAGTTATCGTCTGCGCTGCAAAATCAAAATCCTTTCGCGTAAGCCCCAGCGCCTCCGAAAATCTTAATCCGGTCTTTATGATGAGAAAAAGAAGATGGTCATAACCTAACTTACCGTCAAGGTTAAGACTTTTAACAAGAAGCTGTACCTCAAACTGACTGAGGAATTTAGGCTTTTTCTCTCTTGAAGCCATAGCCTTGACAGCAACTTTATACGTGGGGTCGTTCTTCAGGTCTCCGTTGTTTCTCGCGTCAGATATGCACGCTTTAAGGTGATGGTGAAAATCAAGAGCCGTGGTTTTCTCGTGTGTTTCGCCATAAACATTAAGTATTCCCTGATACGCCGTTCGGTCAAGCTCCGACATCATGAGATCGGGTGCTATTTTCCGAATTGCCTTTGAGGTGCAGTAATATTTGTCAAGAGTTACCTCTCTTATGTTGCCTTCTTTGAACTCCTTGACCCACCTGTCAAAGTAATCACAGAACTTTTCGTCCATTATTATTCCTCCCTGCATTTGTTATTCTGGTGATCATCCGCACCTTTCTACGCCCATTCCATACATTGCTGAAATACATCGGCGTGAACCATATGTTATCCGCAGGCGGTGTGCAAAGCGGATCGAAGCGATACGGTTCTTCCAGGCTGTCCCCGATATAGATGATAGCAGCTATTCCAAGCAACGAAAGCTGTATGTAGCACATCAGCGCCGTGTTTTCCGAAAGATCCTGCGCCACCACAAGCACATGATCCTGCAATTTAAGATGGGAACCGCCGGCCGCAAGCAAACGCTGAATAGAATTTGCCATTGAAATCAGTATTGCACCTGCGCCGGAAGCACTGTCGAGCATTGTCACATACCCCTTTTTCTGAATCAGCCTTACGGCATTATCGGACGAAATGCCCGAAACAGCCTGGCATACTCTGTACGGTGTGAAGAACTGACCAGTCCAGTGACTTCCAAGATTCAGCTTCATGTATATTCTGCCAAGCATATCCTGCTCTCTGTTCTGCTCATATCCGTCCATAACAAGTGTAAAAAGACGTGAAAAGCTGTTCATCTCTTCGCTGTCGTATTTGCTAGCAATCGCCAGATACCGCTCTTCCCGTTCTTTCCGGAAATCAAACTGCTGAGAACAAGAAATAGCTGTTAGCGCTATAAAATCCACCCATATTTCCCATATCTGATACCTGTTTGTCATCTCCGAAATGATTTTTATGAATCCATCTTGATTATTATCATTCAAAGAGTGATTTGCCTCCACACTCATTGTAAACAACCCTCCTGTTCGATTTTCCGACCGCATTCTGGGCAAAACCTCAGCTTGTAGATGCCATAATCGCACCAGCATTTGACCATGCCATTAACAATCAACTTTCTTACCAGCGTTGCTAAATACACCGACTTTATTTCCGATGGAGTATCGACCTTGCTTTTCAGCATTTTGAGATCTTCGCAGAAATGACACCGCTTTTTACTCATTGTGCTTGTTTCCTCCGTTTACAGAATTCTGAATCATCTTTGCAAGGAATTCTGTAAATCCCGTATCACTTTCGGACTCCCGCTTGATAGGTTCCTTTGCAGCATAATGTAAGCAGCAATTTGCGCCGACGCTCTGCTGCGGAAACTCGGCACGAATCAAATCTCTTGCAGCTTCTGCATGTGCCTGGCTGTCAAAAAGTGCGAAATAAAGCATCCCTCTGTCATCTTCATGGAAGAACACCTTGGGATCACACCACCCGACAAACCCGTCCATCTTACGTATTGCGGCTACAACGCGCTTTCTGAATTTATCGAGCGGGAACTCCCACGCAAAAAGCGTAACAGTCCATACTGGACACCGGAACTTTCTTCTGGTCGGGTCACGCTGTATCTTAAGTTCTCCTTTCACTCTTAATCACCTCCAACACGATTTATCCAATGCGCGTTCGCGCGTTATGTATTCACTCATTCCGTGCCCTCCTCCTTTACAGGGCTGTTGAGCCATTTTATAAACGTTGCCACGCAATTCGTTGTTTCACAGCTATGCCCCTGGCTATCGCTTATCGGGCAAGAACAGCATTCCAAATTTTCTTTCGCCCAATTCGCAATCTCCTCCGCACTCATGGAGCGTATGCGGTCAAGGTTCGTGCGCGTCTCTGAAGCGGGTTGAGCCTGCTGCTCGGGGCGCACAAACGATACCGCTGTAAGCGCATCATTTACGCCCAATAAGTACCCTCGCGCGTGGGCGTCAATCTCTTTTATCGCTACGTCCCTGTGCCTGTTGCCTTTTTCAAACAGGCGATCTTCAATTTCTTTTAATTTTTCGTTAGTCATTTCGTGTCCTCCTTTACGCCAGAGCTGCAAAAGGAATTTTCTTTAACGCTCGCTCCCCATATGCAGCAGAAACCATATCCGTCAGCCTTTCGTGTTCCCCAGTGTTCGCAGTCCTTACAGCGCACCACCGGCGCGACATCGGCGGCGGGCAACTTCTCAACTATCTTCTTCATCATGATGCCAAAAACATCAACGGAGAACCCGTATGCTGCGTTCTGCTTTACAAACTCGTCTATCTTGGCAATAACCGCGCTCTTGCCTATGTATTTACTCATTCCCGCTCACCACCTTTCGAACCAGAACTTTACGTCCTTTCTAGGGCGTACTATCATTCCAAATCTGACCAGATTCCGGAAAGTTGCACTGCATTTCATCTGAGTGTCATAGGCTCGTTCAATAATTTCCCTGAACCTCTCCACCGTGTACGTGGACTTGTAATGATTGCAAGCCCGGCACGCAGGGTAGAGATTAGAGATATCGTCAGCGCCGCCAAGGTGCAGTGGGACAGCATGGTCTGCCTGCATATCCTTGATTGTGATGTCGCAGCCGCAATAAGCGCAGTGACCACCAAACTTGATGTAAACGCGTTGCCGCTCGTCAGCAGTCAGTTTTTTACGTTCATTCATTGTATTAATTTCCTTCCTGCTCCAAGCCGTTATTTTTTATAAATTTGCTTACAGTGTCACGATTTACCTTGAATATTTTCGCGATTTCAGATTTTGAAACACCCCGCGCGACTAACTCCCTAATCACCTCTTCCTTTCCAGAAAGCTTAGTATGCGAGCTTTTAGCACCTTGGGGTCTGCCTAAGACAACTCCCTCTGAGCGTTTTCGTGCAAGCGCTTCTTTAGTTCGCTGACTTATAAGGTTTCGCTCAATCTCTGCTGAAAGCCCAAAAGCAAATGCAAGCACCTTGCTCTGAATATCATCGCCTAACCGATAATTATCCTTAATGGTCCAGACTTTACACTCCTTTGTCATACAGATGTTAAGTATCTCCATGATCATGAACAGATTTCTTCCAAGTCGTGATAACTCGGCACAGATGATAAGATCACCTTTCTGAACCTTTTTAAGTAATTTCCCAAGTTCGCGCTTATTGTATGCTTTCGTTCCGCTTATCGTTTCTTCTATCCAGCCGTCGACTTTAAGTCCCTCGCGCTTGCAGAAATTATTTATTTCAAAGCGCTGATTTTCAACGGTCTGTTTGTCTGACGAAACTCTTATATAACCGTATGTCACTTTTCTTCCTCCATTTCCAGCCATCTATAAAGGCAATATGAGCACATATTGCCTTCCGCATTACCATCACATTGTTTATGTTTATCTGGTACTAGAGCACATCCGGAAACGTCCAACTCCAACGCTAATTCTGTAGAATTCATGGAAAAAAGTCTTTGATGATTACTCATCCCACTTTCATCTTTCCTGCTCAACCACTCATTGACGCACTTTCGGCAAATGGTAATGTTAGGTTTCATTCTGGCACAATATTTCTGATTTTCTTCAACGAAAGAACAGAATACCATGTGCCACGCAAAATTCTTTTCGATAAGCGCTTTGGGTGGAATTCTCATAAAACGTTCGTGGTTTGTCATTTCATTGCACCCTTTATATAGCTTTTTTCTTTGAGGGTTCGAGGACTATTCTGCATACGGCAATCCGGATATTTGCAGTTGAAGCAACTTTCTGGTGGGTCACAATCATCTGGAACCAATGAAAAACCTATATTTATGCAGTCACTCTGTCTTTTTTGAATTCCTACGCTGTCTAATCTGTCACCAATCAATGATAATGAACACTTGTATTTTGCCGCGATCTGAATTATCGACATACCAGATTGATAGAGTTCAGCAATGTGTTCATCTTCGGAATGTGGTATCCTATCAACGTAATGATTTTTACGCTTGCACATTTTGTTCACCCTTCAATGTCATCTTACCGCTTTGAACAGAGGAACATATCCATGCCAAAGACGAAACCACCCGCACACTTTACTCTTATCAATGCAAACGTGTTCCTTTTGGGCACGGCTGACCGTATATAGTTTCTCAGCCTGGATTCGCTCCCAACAAGATGAATTCAGCATCGGCAATCCCGACTTTCTGCACCACGCCGCATAATAAGTTTTGTAGTAATTGTTATAGCTTTCGTGGGTCTTTTCAAGCCAATTTGTGCCGTCCGCCTTTGTCTCAACTGTTGGACAACAGTTTATATCACCGTGTTTACTCATATCACCTTTCCTCCGTGCTTGAACGATCGTGCTTTGTTGTATTCGTTCTTTTCGGCAAGCATAGAGCCAATATCTATGCCATAGTGTCCGCACATATCCAGAACGCGGAGGATAACATCAGCAAGTTCCGTAGGGATTCCCTCCGGTTTGCCGTCCTCGCCATGGTATGTTTCGTTCGGCTGATGCCCGTTTCTGTATTCTCTCAGCGCCTCGGAAAGCTCCTCATGGCAAAGGGCTATCAATTCTCCGAAACTGCGCGGATCGCCCCACCATCCATGGTCAACGGCATTCTGGTGTACCTCTTTCGCAAACATATTCATCGTTAGCCGTAAGTTATCACTCGTCACCATTTTCTTTCCTCCACTTTATCAGGGCGTTCTTCAAACTTTTCACAGGCTTTTGAGCTGATACCTTTCAGCATATCATCGCGTATCTGGCAATATACGCTTGTGCCAAACTTCTTGACAAAAGCATATTTGCAGTGACCGCAACTGTTCGTGTTATCATTGATTTTCTTCACGATTTCTCACCTTTTCAACCGATTATATCCGGGCAGGGAAGCTCCTGCCCGAAAACAATCATTTTTATCATTCGGTCTGCTCAAGCGTGGCGCCCATGCGCTCAAGTACCTTCTTAAGCGCAGAAGTAAGCTCGGCACGCTCTTCGGTATCAGCCTCGGACACAGCCTCTGTCGCGGCGGTGAATGCTGTTTCTATCTGCTTAAAGTAGAACTTTACCTTATCCCGTGCGCCGCTCGTCGGAGAGGGTGCAGGAGCCTCGACCACCTGTGCATTCGATTGCAAAGCAGCGTTTTCAGCTTTCTGCTTTTCAAGCTCGTCCTTGTACTTCTTTGCAGATTCCTTGGCGCCGTCAGCAACTTTGCGCAGCTCGTCGTTTAGGATCTTGAGACTGCTGATTTCCTCAGTAAATTTCTTCTCTGTATTTCGGGTTGCCGTCTTTCTTGCCAGTTCAACGACGTTGCTCCAGTCCTCGTCTTTTTCTTTACACATTTCATCGCGTCCCTGCTGAATGAGTACGTTCCGCTCTTCCTCGGAGATTTCTGCAGGACGGCTTGCGATTTCTTTATATCGCTGTTCAAGCTCCTCATAGTCGGTTTGCTTCTTTTTCAGCTCGTTAATTTGCTTATCCCGGTCAGCGGTCAGCTTCTTCATCTCGGACTGATGTTCTTTAATAGCTTCCGCTTTTTCTTTGAGAGCTTTGTTGTAATCATCGTTAAGTATTGCGGCAAACCGCTTCAGCTCCTCCACCTGCGATTCAAGTGACGCACTTTCAGCATTCTTGCTTTTTTCCTCCTCAAGCAGCATGGTCAGCTGCTCATACTTATTCTTGTATTTCTCGACTTCTGCAGAAAGCTCACGGGTGGAAAGCCCGGAAACGTCGTTGTTCCTCATGAGATCTTCAGCGTCCTCATCGTCCAGCTTTGCGATCTCCAACAGCTTGGTGATTCCCAGGCCCTGAAGCTGCTGCAGTTTCTCCTCGCCGAATTTCTCATATACCTGAATGAAGTTGTATCCGTGCCGTTTTCCGATTCCGACCTTCTTCTCGCAGTATTCCTCGAACGACCCGAAGCCAAGTTCCGTGAAAAGCCGCTCGTCACGAACCGCCTTGAGATCTCGACCCATCTCTATCATTGAGTTCGCCGCAATTGATCCGTTCGCCAGGATTCGCTGCGTAAGCTGCGCCGCTCTGTTCTGACGTTCAGTTGGCATTGTATCTGTCTTTTCAGTAATTTCCGTCGTGAATGTCTGCTGTTCCACTGGCTGTCCCTCCTCTTCTTTAGCCTTACGGTAGTGATAGCAATTTTCCGGTGCCGAGCAACATCTTTCAAGCCATTCGCCAGCTTTGCTTTCCTCTGCGAATATCATCTTGGTGTGTTCACATTCGAATTCCATAGCGCCGAGATAGTTCACCTCGGCCTTTCCATATTCGCTGGAGTAGTAGGGGCACGTCTTACTCATCTTGCAGAATCCGTCCGCAAGCATCTGAAGCTTTTCACCTTCGCTGAATTCGATTCCGTCAACATCTTCGTCCTCGTCATTCGAAACTGCATCCGGCTTGTCCAGAATGGTGTCCGCCGTTTCAACGTTCCAAAGCGGACACTCCTTTTCCGCTTTCTCAGCGTGCCAGCAGCACTGTATCAGAGCCGCACTTTCCGGGTCATTGTTCTTGAAAACTTTTCCGCCGCTCGCCATGTATGAGCAGAGGATTCTTGTCGAATCAGCACCGACTTGCTCGGTGCCCTTGTAATACTGGCATGTTTTCATGTGTTACGCTCCTATTCGTATATTCTGTGTGGTTTCTTCCTTCTCGGATGCATCAATCGGTTCCTTTTCCAACCGTTTAGTTACAACCTTAAGCCACTTATCAACAAAGGCTTTGACCTCTGAAGTCGGCAAGACGTTGTGAAGACCGTGATTTTCAATGAGCCTACCGTCGCTGCTTATATTTACAGTAAAATACGGTTCATCGGGTTCATCAATTTTCCTAAGCCCGAAAATGTTTGCAGTTCCTTCAACACACCGCTTAGTATAAGTCTTTACGCAATGATCCAGCTTATTGCTTTCGTTGACAAAGTCCTGTATTGTCCTCAGCGGTCGAATAATAAACTTCTTATCCTTGTATGAAAGCCGCTCAAGCAGTTTCGTTCTTCTCTGCAAGTGTTCATTTTGGACCGTGGATTCCTTAATGAATACTAGGTCATTGCACCTGTCATGCTCCTTCTTTATGTCCTGCGGAAAGAATAATTCGCGATTTCCAGTAAGGTCAAATCCAAGCTTCTCCGCTGCCACGACATAATCTATGAAGAAAATACCTACACCGGATTTACGCTGCATTTTTGTCCGCTGCTTTTCAAGATAGTTGCTAAGACGAACAATGGGTAACCGATATTTAAGCATAATCTTTGAAACCTCGCTTAAATGCTCAGCACATTCGTTACAAAGCTTACAAAATGCCTTAATGTCTTTTTCCGTCAGCCCAAGTTCTCTCCACACTTTTACCTGAAAAACAGAAACATCAATTTCAGCGAAAAAAGGAAGAATTGTTTTGCTCACGCCGAGGAATTTATACGGCTTGTTTGAAGAGCATACTCCAAGCCCGTCAGCAGCGCCATAACCATAAATAATTGACTCTGCAAGACTGTGTAAACCCTCTTTACCAAGGTTTTCTACAACGGGAGCCGTTTTCAAGCCATTCAGCAATTCTATGATGTGCCTGCCCCACTTTGCACAAAGAGGTGCAATGTCCATGTTCTGTATAGTTGGTATCCCAGTTGCGTGCACCAGTTCAACGAGATTTCCCGGCCAGCATGCTCCGAGCTTAACATACCGAATAGATCTCCGACTAACTTTCTCCCATTCAGCTCTCTTTTCATAAACCGAGTCAAGCGCTGCAATTTGCTGTTCACGAACAATTTCCCAAAAATCACGGCGGTATTCGGTTAATTCATCTTTTCTGTTTATTTCGCCGGTGTCAATGTCATACTCATAGTGTGTTATAGAAAAGAAGTATCGGCTAAGGAACTTACCATCCGATAATATCTGATGATATACAGTGTCACAGCTGTTCGCCCAGTCTATCTTCTTGGCGCAATATGCTGTATAACGTTTTGCGCGTATATTAATACACTGAATTTCTGCTCCGCACACAGGACATATTCTTTTGGCGTAATCCCTAACTCCGTCCAATTGTGATTCGTTCTTGCATACAGAGCACTTGCCCTTCTGAGTATGCTTGTGAGAGTAGCTGTAAAACCACGGAGCTAATTTGAGCCGCTCGGTGAATATCCATTTCTTCATATCCTCAGGGGTGTCGGAATATGGATACATAAGATCCCTTACCCTAGCATTGCGGCGCTGTGTGGCTTTCTTGATTTTATCGTTGAAGAAATCAACCTGATAATCCGCTAACCAGCTTAACATACTTTTTGGATTGAAGTCGGAATTATGTACATCATATCCTGCAAAAGCGTCAAACCGTTTCAGGAAATCTCCTATTGTCTTATCTGCATCACCATATGGAAACGCATATGCGTCTGCGAAACCGCTCCGTAAAGTCCATGAAAAACTGCAATACCAATCGTAGCCCCATCGTGTCGAAACATTTCCATTGCCTATCTTGAACTCACCACGCTTGAATGCGCCATCACCGAGGTACGCCTCGCTTGCCATTTCCCCGTTCTCGGTAAGAAAATGCCTCTCTCCCAGCGTCCATTCGTTTTCTTTTTCAGTGGGCAAATAGAGGCATACGGATAAGACGCAAGTATGCTTTTTAGTGAATACCGTTTTAGCAGTATACACACCTGTTGATTCATAGTTCCTGCTATATCTTGACTTTGATGCTTTCATTTTGAAGGTGATGTTCTCGGTGAACATCGTTCCCGACAGTTCCTTGTATGCTATCATACCAGCACCACCTTAAAGAAGGTCATCAAAGCTGATGACAGGTTTCTTTGCGCTCATCTGCACAGGGATCGGCAGCGGCTTTCCTGCTGACACACTTTCTTCTTTTATGCCGAAATATCCACGAACCCACTTCCAATGCTGCTCTTCTGATATCTTGGATACACCGTAATTCTTGACCTTCACCTCATTAGCCTTGCCTTTCTTGAAGCAAAACTCTAAACACCCCTCTAAGCTGAGTTTCTTTTCAAGAATTCGCGTATCAAGTTCTGGGTCACTGCAAGCAGTGAGATACTCAAATATCTCACGCTCCATATCGTTGCTCGGTTCTCCGAGCTGCTTAAGTGTTTCGCTGTTCATAAAATTCCTCCTATATAGCACCCCGATTGATTTCGCGCGGCTTTTTGGGCTTTGCGCCGCTCGTGTCCGGGGTAATTGACCTGTTTTGTTGCCTGAACCCGCATTACTGCTGAATTCGCTTGTATCTGGCTCTACTCGAGCCTGATCATTCTGAACCTTGCATAATCCCGACCTGTGACAGGGTTTTGACCAATCTCATAATCAATGACCTTAAACTTCGGATATACCTTGCTCATGATCACTCTGACCTCGTCGTTTCGTGCAGCGTCTTGAATCTTCCGCATGGTCTTTCTTGATACCTTGTTATCATCGGTGGTGATTTCCGGACGTTTGAGGTTATGCGAACCATTCCAGCTGCGTTCCCATTTCTTCTTTGTATCCTTGGACTTCATCAAGTAGACTGCAAGAGAGGTAAAGGTACCATCACTGTCTAGCTGCAAACGCTTGCTGTTCGTATGTTCGCCACACTTCCACAGCCGCTCAACCTCATCTCTTGTAACTTTACCGTTCCCGCTATTGATAACCAGGTGATAATGGAAGCGCGCTTCGTCGTTCACACCTTCAATCACGTATAGGTATCTTAATTCAAGACCGTTCTTAACATATAAACGCCTTAAGCACTTTATGTAATTGGTAAATTCCCTCTTACGTTCAGGAATGCTCTTTTGTATGTGCTCGTTGTCAAAGGTCAGTGAAACAAGATAATCACCCTCGACAAAGTTGTTGAACAAGAGCCATCGGAAGTGCTTTCTGCTGTTCTTATCATTAAGGCTCTTGATTTTAGGAGGAGAAGCCCTGGTGCGTGTTTTCCTCCTCTGCCTTACTGCTTCCTGCTCCTCCTCCGAATACTCGAAAAGCTCCACCTCTTTGTATCGACTGTTCCGAGCGTCGAATGCCTTTTCCCGGATAAAATTCCGTCTCACTATCATTCCCCCTGACTGTCGAGGGAGTTTTCCGCTTGAAGAACAAAATGTCCGAAAAGTTAATACTC
>ULMV01044632.1_pt1 | contig 18749 bp, 17 predicted proteins | sample 1951751 | NCBI WGS metagenome assembly ULMV01 (sample SAMEA4835560, study PRJEB28245) | human gut metagenome | biome: gut microbiome; material: fecal sample | place: Denmark | collected 2008 | reverse complement strand
CTTAAATAGTAATGAAAAACGTGCTTTTTACGTTTTTCTGTGTAAAATCGTAATTTCCCAGCATAGATTCAATAGTTCTAATCACATTTAATTTATTATAACAGCATGCTGCCAAGAATGATACCCATATATTTTTTTAAAGAGAACAATTTATTTTTATTAAAGTTAGTATATAAAGTTTCCAGATTCTCCTCTGAATGCTCTGTCTCCTTAGAATATATTCTCATCAGAGTTATCTGCTTTTCAAAAGTGAATTCTTTTTCCGTATGGCAGGTTAATGAACCTAAAAGTTCCTGCATTATAAGTGCGGTACAGGCAAGCTTAACTTTTTCTGATAATTTTTCATCGAACACAGCTCTCAAAAAATATCTGTAGATATAATAGACAAGCAGATGCTCATACTCGTATTCCCGTTCATTGACAATGTGGGAATTTTCTTTACATTTAGGCATTCCCTCTGATACAAAAGCAATGGCATTTGACAGTATTTGTGTCCATTCAGGCTTAATGTGTTCCAGATTATCATACACCTCAAGCCAGCCGGCGAGAGTTTCCGGTGTTTTTTTATAATTTCCGTATTTCTTTTCAAGTCTTTCGATTCTCTTATTACAATAATTTATATCCTTATAGTTATCTAATACTCTATCTATTTTTCTGTTTCTGATTCGTTTCTGAATTGCGTGTGAAAAATCAAGCAGAAGAACTGTACGGTGCTTAACAGGCATGCTTCTGTTCTGACAAATCGAATATGCTATATCTCTTGCCTGACAGAGCTTGAAATAAAGCGAAGCATCTATATTGTTGTAGCCTGAAACAGGCTCGCTGTTTTCTGAAAGCTTGAACGTAATCGGCTCCCTGCGCTTCATAATAAGTTCAACGGCAACCGGACACGAGAGTGAAATGCCTATTTCCCTTGTATTCCCGAATTCCGTTATATGTCTGGGAAAGTTCGTGCATGTCTCACACAGCTTGTCTTCACCAAGCTCAGAATATATATCACATAGATTTCTGTCATTTAGGAATGGACATCTGCCATGTTCCTGAAGAATGAATCTGTCCTCTATGGGATAATCTACAAGCATGCTTCTGAGCCTGTCTCCGAAAGCACCTTCAACACTTTTATAATATGCACTTGATTTTTTATCCACATCAACTTCCCATCCTGCACAGCAGGTATCAATACAGGTTCCTCCAATGCATGCAAAGTCCTTGTAGTACTCAGGTACTCTTATCTTCATAGCTCTCCTTATACATCCATATAATATTATTTGGCTTTTTTCGCAAAAAAGAACACCAAAATGAAAACATTCTGGTGCCCTTATTGATTCATATACTATTACAGATACCAATTATATGCACTGTTATAATAATTGTTGTACATTCCGTCTGCACCGTAAGAAGTTACAGATGCACTTGCATTCTCTGCGGCACTGCTGATATCAGATGCTCTTACAAAAGTCTGATATGCCATTGAACCGGAACCATTGAATAACTTCTTGACATCAGAAATATCGGACTTCTTGAATGTATCCTCATCAATAGACAGTGTCTTGTCCGAATTGATGGTAATGCCAACCTTCTCAAGAGAACTCTTGTAGGCATTTGCCTGACCTGTCATAAATGACACCTTACCGGTCACCTTGGAATTGGTGGTATCGGCAGCTTCCTCAATCAAGGAATTATAATTCTTCACATAGTCCTTTACAGCAGAAGTAATATCGTTCGTTACCTTATCAGCCTTCTTGAAAAGGCTCTTGGATGCGCTTGTGTCAGTAAGCTTGCCTGCAGCCTCGTAGAGACTGTCTGCTGCATCCTTTACCTCTGTAAGCTCTCTCTTCTGTGCAATGGCATTCTTGTTAGAGTTCAACTTAGCTGAAGTGGTATTAGATTTATCTGTAGAAGCTGTCTTATTGTAATAAGAGCTGACAAGCTTCTTATATGCTCCACTTCTTATGGCTGAATATTCCGATAATGAGGAATACAGACCACTCGTAAACGAACTATTGGCTGAGCTGTTATTAAAACTTCCAAACAATGTATTAATCGACAACGACATAATATGCACTCCTTTCTATAATATGCTATCATCTAAAAAATCTTCTTTTTCACTTTTTAGCATATACTTATTTTTTCTTTTTGTCAATATTCCTATTATAAAAAATATATATCGAATAGAATACAAGAAGTATTACGGATGCAAGGGAAACATGCTCACAGGATTACTCAGTCTGCCGAACCATGTTTCCAAGGGCTGAATATTATTTTCTACTGTGAGGCTTTTTATCTTATAGGTACATTATCGCAGAAACATCATAACAAGCACAAGTATACCAAGAATGATTCTGTACCATCCGAATATTGTGAAATCATGCTTCTTTATATAACCCATGAGAAACCTGATTGCTATAATGGATACCACAAATGCTACAACCATTCCAAGTATAAGCGCAGCTGCCTCAGCAGCGGTGAATGCGAAGCCGAACTTGATAAGCTTTAATAGGCTTGCACCGAACATTACAGGTATTGCAAGGTAGAAGGTAAATTCAGCGGCAGCAGTTCTTCCTACACCGATAATCATAGCACCTACAATGGTTGCTCCCGAACGTGAGGTTCCCGGTATAAGAGCAAGCACCTGGAATATTCCTATGAGCGCAGCGGTTTTGAATGTAATGCTTCCTATATCATTAATCTTAAATTCTTTACCCTTGTGAAGTTTTTCGACAATTATAAATGCAATACCATATACAATGAGCATAACCGCAACTATAGGCGCATTGTAGAAAAGCTCATCGATTTCATCGTTGAACGGAATTCCGATGATTGCGGCAGGAAGGCATGCAACGAGTATCTTGCACCATAAAATAAGTTTATCCTTGTTCCATGCAGGCTTCCTGGAATTATCCTCCTTTTTTACCAAATCAACAGGAAGAAGCTTCTTGAAGTATATAACAATTACAGCCAGAATCGCTCCAAGCTGTACAAGGACATCGAACATTTCCTTGAATGCATCACTCATATTGAGCTTCATAAATTCATCAACAAGAATAAGGTGCCCTGTACTGCTGATAGGAAGCCACTCAGTTATACCCTCCACTATTCCTAAAATAATAACCTTTAAATATTCAATCCATTCCATGTTATGTATCCCCTTAATCAAAAATAAAGGACTGTCACACTAAAAGCGAAACATTAAGTATAACAGTCCTTTTTCATTCATTTATTCTTCGTCATTATTATCTTCACTGATAATCTTAATCTTGGATTCGTAAAGCTCCTCAATAGCAATTGATAATGGCTTATCAACTGACTTAACCTTTACAAGAGGTTCATCGCCTGCAATAAGCTGTCTTGCTCTCTTAGCGGTGGCAAGCACAATTGAATAACGGCTCTGTACAATAGGCTGCTCGCCCGGCTCAACATCGCTGTTAACAACTTCCATTAAGTCTGTATAAGATGGATGTAACATTATAATTCTCCTTCCATGACGGATATTCGTTCATATATTTCATTGACAAATGCTAAAGCTGCTGCTGTTTAATATATATACTTTAGCATTATGAAATATTGCCATAACTGTTATTATGTCTTGTTTTTTTTGTTTTGTCAATAGTTATTCTATATTCTGTATCTGTTCACGAACCTTTTCAATCTCAGTTTTCAAGGTGATTGCCCAGTCAGTGATAGATAAATCACTCGCTTTCGACAGGATTGTGTTGGCTTCACGGTTCATTTCCTGTGCTATGAAATCAAGCTTACGCCCCACACTGCCGCCTTCTATAAGAGTTGCCTTGGTACTCTCGATATGGCTTCTAAGCCGCACCGTCTCCTCGTCCACACATATCTTATCAGCAAATATCGTGACCTCTGTAGCTATCCTGCCCTCGTCAATGGATGTATCGGAGAGAAGCTCTGATACCTTATCCTCAAGTCTTACTCTGTATTCATCGACCACGAGGGGACTCCGTTTTTCTATCCTGGTTACAAGCTCAAGCATATTGTCAAGCTTATCGATAAGGTCATTCTTAAGGTGCTCACCTTCCGTTATTCTGGTCTGTACGAAGGCCTGACATGCCATATCCACCGCATGCTCCAACAGATGCCATACAGTCTCGTCATCACCGTCCTGATCCTCCATTGTAATAACTTCGGGCATTCTTGCAAGTGTAGATACATTCACATCATTATCTATGCCGAACTGTTCCGACATATACTTAAAGATACTCATATATTCACCTGCGAGGTCTTCATTATAGTGCAGGCATACTTTACCTTCTGAAAAGTCTTCAAAGGTGATAAATACATCTACCTTGCCTCTGCTGATATATTTCTTAAGTACATTTCTTATTCCCGCCTCATAGAAATTAAGCTTCTTAGGCATCTTAATACCGGTTTCAAGATATCTGTGATTGACAGACTTCATTTCGACCGTAATCTTATGGTCATCATCAGCAGCTTCATATCTGCCGAATCCAGTCATGCTTTTGATCATCGGATTTCCTCCATAATTATATATGTATTGCACTATCAGCACATACTTTGAAAAAATTATATCATATTTATTCAAAATATGCTACAATTATAATATGTTTTTGCTTTTTTTCACGGTAAATAGTTTATACATACAGCTTACATTGTTAGCTGTTATTTTCCTATCGTGAAAATGCAATTACCTATGTAATATAAAAGAAAGATGAGGAATCAAAATGGCATTCGATGGTTTTGTAGTCGCTGCACTTGTCAAAGAAATGAATGACAAGCTGCTTGGTGGACGTTTATATAAAATAGCCCAGCCTGAGGAGGACGAGCTTTTCATCACAATCAAGAACAATAAGGAACAGTACAGACTTCTTTTATCTGCGAGTGCAAGTCTCCCGCTTGTATATATATTGCAGGACAATAAGCCAAGTCCGCTTACCGCCCCGAACTTCTGTATGCTCCTCAGAAAACATTTGAGCAATGGAAGAATAGCTGCCATCACCCAGCCGGGACTGGAACGTATTATACGATTTGAAGTTGAACATTTAGATGAGATGGGCGATTTGTGTAAGAAGTTTCTAATTGTCGAGCTTATGGGAAAACACAGTAATATTATATTCTGCGATGAGAACGATATGATTATTGACAGTATTAAACATATTCCGTCATATGTCAGCTCAGTTCGTGAGGTTTTACCGGGACGTAAATATTTCATACCGAATACTACAGGAAAGCATGACCCACTCGATATCAATATGGAAGATTTTATGACAATTATTTCAGAGAAACCAATGCCTGTGGCAAAAGCACTTTACTCCTCTTTTACCGGAATAAGTCCCGTGAGTGCCGAGGAGATATGCCATCTTGCATCAATCGACAGTCTGAAAACTGCCAACTGTATGTCAGAGCCGGAGCTCATTCATCTGTATGGCATTTTCCGCAATATTATGGAAGATATCCTGTCAGGCAGTTTTTCCCCTTGTATTGTTTACAAGTATGATGAACCGGTGGAATTTTCTGCAATACCTCTTACCATGTATAGCGATAACGCCTCTTCAGGAGACTCATACAGAACGGTAAACGGTGCTTCCATAAGTGCTGTTTTGCAGAGCTTCTATGAGAAGAAGAACAACATAACACGTATCCGTCAGCGCTCAGCCGATTTAAGGCAGATTGTAAACACCGCTCTTGAGCGGAACAACAAGAAATATGACCTGCAGCTAAAGCAGCTTGCCGATACCGAAAAGCGTGAAAAGTACCGCATATATGGCGAACTTCTCAATGCCTACGGCTATGATATACCGGAAGGTGCCAAGAGCTTTGAGGCACTTAACTATTACACCAACGAGATGGTAACCATACCCCTTCAGGAGGATTTGACTGCACATGAAAACAGTGTGAAATATTTCGAGCGTTATAACAAACTAAAGCGTACCTATGAGGCACTTAGTAAGCTGACGCTCGAGACAAAGGAGGAGATTGACCATCTTGAGTCTATAAGCAACTCACTTGATATTGCCGTGTCCTATGATGACCTCGTACAGCTCAAGGAGGAGATGATTGAGTACGGCTATATCCACCGCAAGGGAGCTAAAGGTAAGAAAGAAAAGATTACGAGCAAGCCCTTCCACTATATTTCAAGTGACGGCTTCCACATGTATGTTGGAAAGAACAATTACCAGAACGAAGAACTCACCTTCAAGCTTGCAACAGGCAATGACTGGTGGTTCCATGCAAAGAACATTCCGGGTTCGCATGTCATTGTGAAGGCGGATAACAAGGAGCTTCCGGACAACACCTTCGAGGAGGCAGCAAGACTCGCAGCCCACTACTCCAAGGCGAGCGGTCAGGAGAAGGTTGATGTCGACTATATCCAGAAAAAACACATCAAAAAGCCTGCGGCAGCGAAGCCGGGATTCGTGATTTATCACACCAACTACTCCATGACCATCGACAATGATGCTCATAAGATGGGAACACTTGTGGAGGAATAGATAACTTAAGCTGAAATGAAGGATTATAATGATAAATTATTAGAATCTATCAGCTCTTTTAAATATCTTCCGGTGTCGATGCAGCGGCTCCTGCCATTTTTAATCAGATGCATCGTGACAGGCTGACACTTCATCAGGCGGTTGTAGAAATCAAGTTCTTCAGGATAATTGTAATATATCTTCCCCTGCCGGCAGTCATGCTCTTCCTGCCACACAGCCAAGTCCTGACAGAAGTTGTCGGCTGCCGGAAGTGCTATTTTTTCCTTCATGGCACCGTTATACGCATATTTTGCAAGATTATACATGCCATGGGCTTCTATACAGAATCTCCTGTTGAAGCCATTCATGTCATACTCTCTTGCACCTGTATATGCTTTGCAGAACAGATTTATTTTATTGTTGAATTCATCATAATCGCATTTAAGGACAGCAATCATACATTCTATATACAATCTGTAATATTTGGCAATTTTTTTGTCGAGCTGCTTCTCACACAGCTTAAGGGAATCTTCCTTAAGCTTGGGGCTGTCATATATAATTCCCATCAGCAGATTGGCGATAGCAACACCGATATATGAGGAAGTCGAGACTCCATTATCTTCCGGAAGAAGCAGCTTCACCCTGTCCATCATATTAGCTGCCAGAAGATTCGGTGTTATCCTCAGCCCATAATAGCTATGGTCAGTGCCGGTGCTTGATATATTGCACATCTGCAGCAGATGTGCCGTTTCATACAGGATATCATTTAACATCTCCATATCATGTGTTTTAAAGGCATTATAGTATTTCATAAGTGCATCGCCATCGTGAAGCCAGTTGATAGCGGTTGCAATCTTCTTTTCTGAGGGGGCGTCTGAAAAATCTGCTTTAGAAAAAAGCTTTTTAAGACGCATGATTACCTCGTCAAATGACATTTTATATACATCCGGTCTATCGGCATTCAGTTTTTCATATTCGCAAAACAAAATATCATAATATTTATCCCGCATTTATCAATCTAGCCTCATTGCGGGACAGGAATCTGACACCTGTCCCATGTTAGTATTATATTTAATATATGTATGCAGCAACGCCATTTCCTTGCAAGTAGCAATTACGACCTAACCAGTCAGTTGTTTCAATATTTGTCAATAAATATCCTGTTGACTGTCCATAGCCATAACCACCTGCTATTCCTATACATTCAGTTCCATCTGCCCATTTAACGGTGTCAGAAAACTGAAACCATCCGTTGCACTCAAGGCGACCATATTCATTTGCGTATAAAAGTTGGCTGCCTGCTTTGTTATATGTCAATACATTTACATATAAATAACCGTACACATCAAAAAAGCAATAATCATCTACATCATCTCCTGATATAGATTTAAGTACATGTGCAAAATCACTAAAAACTTCATGTCCATATTCATCAAAATATATAACATGTTCACCATCTGGATGATACGTCAATCTATTTTTCATTGCCGTCCCATCTGCCTGAAAATAATATGTATATGTTCCATCACACTTAAACTGATTTATTACTTTATTTCCTTCTGAATCAATACAAGTTATGTTGTCATCTAAATTCCTTACAAATGTAAATCCTTCATATGTAGCAAATTCTCCATAAACTACTCTTACCCAATCTGAGAATTTATCAGTCCAATCATACATTGATTCAGAAACTCGTATCGTATATGGAATTGTATCAGCGTGACAGTTATGTATTTCAAAATAAAATGTTCCGCTAGTTTTTGGAGTAAACATAATAGAATATAAATCTGTTGAGGCATTATAATCACATTTAACATCATAGATTTTATCGCAGTTACTATCATAAACTTCTAAAACAGCATTTGTATTTTGAATAAGAGAATAGTTTCCAATATAAATAGAGATAGGAACACCTCCTCTTACATTATAGGAAAAATAATCTATATCATCATAAGAAGTTGCAAAATCAGCATCATAAGTATGGTCTGGTTCTATGTATGTTGCCGATGAAAATCCGTCATTAGATTCTTTTTCATACTTAGATGTATCATACTCAACAAAACGATATCCTACATAAGCATTATCATCCCAAATAGTACTATATGGTTTTATATCAATATAATATATTCCACTCGCTAAACCAACAAAATAATATAAAGCTTCTTCAGTGGTTGAAGCTCTTGAAGTATCATGCTGCCATACTAGACTGCCATTTGAATTGTATACTAAAATCTCTACATTTTCATAATTTCCATTCCCTTTATCAGAACGAACAATACCGATTCCTACAGCACCATCTTTTTTTAATGAAAATTTGTTAAAACAATGTTCATTACTATATTTATTCCAAAATTTAACATAAGTATATCCAGAAATTGAAGGATTAGCAGTTGAGATAGTACCACATTCGCCTGAATAAATTATATTATTTTCTGACATCAATTCTGTTGCATAATCAACACTGTCTTCATCAGCCAAGACATTAAAACTATTTATTGGAAATATAATAAATAAAAAAATCATAGTTATGCTCACTACTATTATTTTTACTATTTTTTTCATCTCTAGTCCTTTCATATAAAAATGTAAACGAGAAGTAATCTATTTATAAAATAAACTACTTCTCGTTTAATTCACTTATGCGTATTATTTATACAGGGTAAGCTCCGTCCTTGGCAACTGTAGCGTCAACCTTAGTCTGCTGTGCTTCTCTATACTTGAAGAAGTCAGTGGCAACCTGTGGGAAGAGTGCGTATGATAATACATCCTCGTCCTGCTGCTTGTACTGCTTCATCTCAGACTCGAGCTTAGCAAGCTCAGGCTTGAGAGTATCAGCGAAACGGCAGGTGATTGGCTGCTCGCCTGAAAGCTCGATGGCCTTCTTCTGAACCTCAGGGTTGAAAGGCTTAACAGTCTTTCCGTACTTACCAAGAAGTAAGTCCTTAGACTCCTTAGTCATGTTCTTGTATCTCTCGCCGAGAACTACGTTGAGAACAGCCTGTGTACCAACAATCTGGCTTGAAGGTGTAACAAGAGGCGGTTCACCGAAATCCTTACGAACTCTCGGAACTTCCTCGAGAACCTCTGTAAACTTATCCTCTGCCTTCATTTCCTTTAACTGGGAAACGAGGTTGGAAAGCATACCACCAGGTACCTGGTAAAGGAGAGTCTTAATGTTAACGCCCATAACCTTTGTGCTCATAAGACCGCTCTTAATCCACTCTTCACGAAGAGGTGTAAAGTAAGCTGCAATCTCAGCGAGAAGGTTCTGGTCGAAGCCGGGATCATAAGGAGTTCCCTCGAATGTCTTTGCGAGAACCTCTGTTGCAGGCTGGCTTGTACCCATAGCCATAGGTGACATAGCTGTATCGATTCTGTCACAGCCTGCCTCAACTGCCTTTAAGTAAGTCATTGAAGCGACACCTGATGTGTAATGTGTATGAAGGTCAATAGGAAGGGATGTACCCTCCTTGAGTGCCTGTACAAGCTCTGTTGCCTTGTAAGGAACCAAAAGACCTGCCATATCCTTGATACAGATGGAATCAGCACCCATATCCTCAATCTTCTTAGCCATATCTTTCCAATAATCAAGTGTATATGCATCACCTAATGTGTAGGAAAGAGCTACCTGTGCCTCAACACCCTCAGAGTTGGCAGCCTTAACTGCTGTCTCGAGGTTACGGATATCGTTAAGACAGTCGAAGATACGAATTACATTGATGCCGTTGGCAGCGGACTTCTTTACGAAGTACTCCACAACGTCATCTGCATACGGACGATATCCGAGGATGTTCTGTCCACGGAATAACATCTGAAGCTTTGTATTTTTGAAGCCATCCTTGAGCTTACGAAGTCTCATCCATGGATCTTCCTTTAAGAATCTTAAACATGCATCAAAAGTAGCACCGCCCCAGCACTCTACAGCGTAATATCCAACCTTATCCATCTTGTCGATGATAGGAAGCATCTGCTCTGTAGACATTCTGGTGGCAATAAGTGACTGATGAGCATCACGCAAAACAGTTTCAACAATCTGAACCGGTTTCTTTTCTGCCATTTTATTTTCCTCCTGAAATATATATATAACTTGTCGTATGGTATAAGCTGTAAATTGCATGCAATTTACAACATCAATTCAAAATAAGGCTGCCAAGCCTTATTTCGAATCGCTGCTGCCATTTCCAAAGCATAGCTGAAAGTGACTGCAGGCAGTCATTTCAGTTATGCTTTGAAATGAGCTTATACACCGAATATCGCCATGAATGTTCCTGCAACTACGGCTGTACCGATAACACCTGCAACATTAGGACCCATAGCATGCATGAGTAAGAAGTTAGTCGGGTCAGCTTCTGCTCCGACCTTCTGTGATACTCTGGCAGCCATAGGAACGGCAGATACACCTGCCGAACCGATGAGCGGGTTAACCTTGCCCTTGGTTGCGAGGCACATAAGCTTGCCGAACAAAACTCCTCCTGCAGTACCTACGGCAAAAGCAACAAGGCCAAGTACGACAATCTTGAGTGTATCAGCCTTTAAGAATGCCTCAGCACTTGTAGTAGCACCTACGGATGTACCGAGGATGATAACTACAATGTACATAAGAGCATTGGAAGCTGTCTCAGCAAGCTGCTTAACAACACCGCTCTCCTTGAAGAGGTTACCGAGCATAAGCATACCGATAAGTGGTGCTGTCGAAGGAAGGATAAGTACAACTACGATTGTAACAATGATTGGGAAGAGAATCTTCTCAAGCTTTGATACAGGACGAAGCTGCTCCATCTTAATCTTACGCTCCTTCTCAGTTGTAAGAAGCCTCATGATAGGCGGCTGAATAATAGGCACGAGAGACATATAGGAGTATGCGGCTACGGCGATAGGTCCCATAAGCTCTGTCTGTCCAAGCTTACCTGCAAGGAAGATGGAGGTAGGACCGTCAGCACCACCGATGATGGAGATAGCTGCGGCTGCCATGCCATTGAATCCTAAAAGGATAGCAAGGAAATATGCACTGAAAATACCCAACTGTGCTGCTGCACCTAAGAGAAAGCTCTTAGGATTGGCAATGAGCGGTCCGAAATCGGTCATCGCACCTACACCCATGAAAATAAGGGATGGCAGGATGCTCCACTCATCAAGTAAATAAAAATAATGTAAAAGACCTGCTGCCTGACTTCCGGAAGCCTTAGCCTCTTCAACTGTCATCATAATGTCAGGGAAAAGGTTAACAAGGAGCATACCAAATGAAATCGGGACAAGGAGAAGCGGTTCATAACCCTTCTTAATTGCCAGATAAAGGAAGAACAATGCCACTGCAACCATTATGAAGTTCTTGTAGGACAATGTCATGAATCCTGTCTGGTTAAGCAGGTTGACTAATGTTTCTGTAATGATTTCCATCTTTATTCCTCTCCGTGGTTTTGTTAATTAGTTCATTGTAGCTAATACGGAACCAGCCTCTACGGAAGCACCTGCTGCAACATCAACGCTTGCAAGAGTTCCGTCCTGAGGAGCAACTACGTCGTTCTCCATCTTCATTGCCTCAAGAACAAGGATAACCTGTCCCTTCTTAACTGCTGCGCCGGCATTAGCCTTAACTGCAACAATCTTGCCCGGCATCGGAGCTGTAATCTTAACTGCGCCTGCACCTGCCGGAGCTGCTGCCTTAGGTGCTGCTGCCTTTGGAGCTGCCTTAGGAGCAGCCTTTGGAGCTGCGACAGGAGTGCTGCCTGTTGCTCCCTCTTCTACTGTAACATCATACACATTACCATTTACTGTGATTGTATAATTCTTCATGTTAATCCTCCTGAATCAGGCATTATTTAGCCCATCTACTGTTATTTGATCTTCTGATTGAGCGGACTACGAATCCGTCTGTCGAAGTTCCGGCTGAAGCTGCGATAGCTGCTGTGATAACAGCCACAAGCTCAAGGTCATCTGAAAGCTCTTCTTCCTCTTCCTTAACCTCAATCTGTGATACGGTGTTGACAACCGCATTCTCTGCAAGCTCTGTCTTCTTATCCTTCTTTGATAAAGCAGCCTCAAGCTTAGGAATGTACTTGAAAAGGCTGATTAAGAAGGAGATGAAAATAAGTACCGCGAATACAACGGCAAGACAAATTACTGTATTGATACCCGCATCTGAAATTGCGCTGCAAATTATCATACATGTCACCTCGTATTAAACCGTGCCATGCTTCTTGCTTGGACGGTCTTCCTTCTTGCTGTATAACATCTCGAATGCACCAATGACATACTTTCTTGTATCGGCAGGAGCGATGATTGAATCAACGTAGCCTCTCTTAGCTGCGGATACTGCGCTTGTCTGAAGTGCTGCATACTCAGAAGCCTTCTCAGAGATAATCTCAGGCTTATCAGCATACATAATCTTGGCTGCCATGTTGGCATCCATCATACCGATGCTTGCGCTGTCCCATGCAAATGTCATGTCAGCACCGATTGACTTGGAGTTCATTGCCACGTAAGCGCTTCCGAAAGCCTCACCGATAACTACATTAACCTTAGGAACTGTTGCATTAGCGAATGCGTATGTAAGCTTAGCTGCTGCCTTGGCAATGTGCTTCTCCGCACATACTGTAGCCTTGTAGCCCTTGACGTTCGTAAGTGTGATAACAGGAATGTTGAAGGAATCACAGAAGTTAACGAACTCTGCTGCCTTCTCACAGCCCTCAGGAGATAATACTGCATCGAACTTGGCAGTCTCTTTCATCTCGTCATCATATACAACTGTTCTGTTGGCCACTGCACCTACTGTAAGTCCATTGAGCTTAATGAAGCCTGTTACCATGTCCTTAGCGTAGTTTCTCTTAACCTCGAAGAATACATTATCATCTGCAAGCTCAGTAAGAGCGATAGAAGTGTCACCTACTGCATTAGCGATAGTATCGCTTACTCTGTTAAGGTCATCTGTGCATTCATCCTCGGCTGTATCCTCGTTGTTGGCAGGAAGAAGTGCTACTAACTGTCTGATCTGCTCAAGAACTGTAGTCTCATCACCTGTAACATCAACAATACCTGCCTCCTCGCTCTGGAACTTAGCGGAAGCTGTGTCAAGCTTGGATGTGTAGTTGCCATCAAGTGCATTCGGGCTGTTGACGAAAAGCTTAGCAGACTTCTCTTCCATGAATGTGAAGTCTGTAAGAGTAGGAACTACTGCCATTCCTCCGCCACATGTACCGAATACTGCTGTAATCTGTGGAATAACGCCTGAGGCCTCTACCTGCTTTGCATATATCTGACCAAAGCCGTTAAGTGCGTCTGTTGCCTCCTGTAATCTTAATCCGGCACAATCTACAAGACCGATAACCGGTGCTCCCATCTTAAGTGCTAAATCGTAAAGATTAGCAATCTTCCTGGCATGCATCTCACCTATTGAACCACCGAGTACGGTAGCATCCTGGCTGTATACATACACAAGACTTCCATTGATAACGCCGTAACCTGTGATAACGCCATCGGCAGGTGTTGCGTTGTCGCCTAAGTTAAAATCAGTATTTCTTGCAGTTACAAGGCCACCGATTTCAACAAAACTGTTATCATCAAGCAGTGCTTCAATTCTCTTGCTTGCTGATACCTGTGCTGTGTTGCTCATTTTTCAGCCCTCCATAAACGTATTTTGGAAAATTTATTCAATTTACACCAAATGTAATTGTAGTACGAAAGTCGCAAATTATCAAGCATAATTTTCATTTATGCGAATATATAATAATTTATTTACCATTTCTTTCCTGTAATATTTAAGTGTTTACAATAGCCTCTGAAATTTCAATTTCTATATTTATAAGAATTCATTATTACAGCGTCACATTTAACAATCTTTTAAGATACCACATATAATTTGCTCGTTCTACGGCGGCTCCAGCCGTAATCGGAAAGCTGCTCATTCGCTGGCCGTTAACATATATAATGGCTTTTCCGACAACATCCCCGGCACTGACAGGTGCATCTATATAGTCTTCAAGCTCATACACCACCCGGACATCATCCGCTTCACATAAAATTAATGACAAATCACCTTTTATACATGTTGATGTGCTTTCCTCCATTCCATCTTTAACCATTACATCCTTATAATCCTCAATTGTTGAAAACACTGTCCTGGGAAAGAAGTTATTTATGCCATATTCCATAAGCTTTCGCGTATCCTTCCATTTATATGTGCGATTGGACGGCCACCCGCTTCCGAGAACCACAGATATGAATGTTCTTCCGTCACTTTTTAATGCTCCGACAAAGCAGTAGCCTGCATTTCCCGTAAATCCAGTTTTTATTCCGAATGCACCATTCATCTGATTTAAAAAAGCATCTTTATTATATGCACTGCAGTTTCTGGTGCCGTTCACCTCACAGAATGAATATTGTCTTGTTCCTATTATGTCATTGAATCTCTCATTTTTGATGGCGTATGAGGCTATAACAGCCAGTTCCTTTGCCGTTGTGGAATGCTTTCCATTTTCATCCTCCGCATCAAGACCGTTAGGGGTGATAAAATATGTATTCTCACATCCCAGCTCTTTTGCCTTCTCATTCATCAGCTTTGCAAATGTACGGACATATTTTTTGCTGTCATCATAGCTTCGTGCTTTTATATCTGTATTTGCAGTTCTATCATCCTGATTCAATGCGTAACACTCACCAATGTATTCCGCGATTGTAACAGCGACATCATTAAACGATTCAAGCATCATGGCATAGTACAGATCTCCAAGTCTGTACTGTTCACCTGCCCTGATATTAAGCTGTACATCCGGCATGGACGCTGCATAAGGCGATACTGTGACAATATCATTCTCATTGGCATATTCGAGTGCAACGATAAGTGTCATAATCTTGGTTGTGCTCGCCATGGCGCGGACTTCATCTGCGTTTTTATCATACAATACCCTGCCGCTGTCCGCATCCATAAGACATGCCGATAAGGCATATAATTCATTGCTTTTCAGCGGCAAAAAGGCATCCCCTGATTTTGCATATACCGTCTCGTTGACTATCAATGCAAAATAAAGGAATGCCATTATAATACTTACAATCTTTTTACACTTCACATTTTTCATACAAGCTCCACACAGCTTAACTTAGTATGAAATATATGTATCTGCCGAACTTATAATGAATAAATATCACGAAAATCAGTCATTAAGCTTTTTCATAATATTCTGTCCAAGAGGAATAAGGTTACCTCCAACCGCATTTCCGAGTGTCATCACGATAAGTGCAGGAAATGCCTTAGGAAAAGCTCCCGCAAGTGTGAAGTAAAACATATCGGCAATACAATGCTCAAAGCCTGCCAGAATAAATACAACAACGCCTAATATAGCGACTACAGTTACCATAGTATCCTTCTTCTCATAATGGTGCTTATATGTGTCGACTGCTATGAACATAAGCATACCACAGAAAATAGCAAGAACAAAAAGACTCAAAAGACTGTCATTTAACTTGACGTCAACCATCTTCCGACATGTCTCTGTGAGCTTATCTGCATTCCTTGTCAGCTTGCAAAGCCCCGCCATTATCGCTGTTCCGGCGAAATTACCGAGCCACACGATGGCAACCTGGCCTATATAAGCCGGCTTGTTCTGACAGATATATCCGACCTTGCCAGTGTAGAGATTAAACCCAAACAGAAGAATTGTAAGGAGTCCGATACAGAACATAAACGCCCCTACCACCTTGTTCTCACAGTTAAGATACACCATTCCGCCGATTCCGATGCAGAGTCCTGAATAGACTGCCGGAACAAAAATCTTGAAAAATTTCTTTAGCATTTTACTTTTCCTCACTTAAAATATCGTATGTTTCCATTTCACGCCGATTATCTACGGCAAACCCATACGGCATTATAATGTAAGAAATATGAAAATGCAAGCTTTAATATGGATTGTATTAAATTTAAAAATATTATTGTTGAATGAAAGAGTTTACTTTTTATCAAAAAGTTAGTATAATTATCCCGTTTTCGAAAAATGTTTTGTATATAATATCAGAAGGAGATCGGCAATGAAGAGCTATATATGTTTCCCAGGTGGAAAATTTAAAGTTCTCACAATGAGTTATGATGACGGTAAGCTGGAGGACAGACAGCTTATATCGATATTCAACAAGCACGGCATCAAAGGTACATTCCATATCAATTCAGGAATGTTTGCGCAGGAAATCAGGATAAAACCGGATGAATTTTCAACACTGTACAAAGGGCATGAAATAGCCTGCCACACGCTCACCCACCCGACCATCGCAAGATGTCCGCTTAGTGAGGTTATCAGAGAAATCGGAGATGACAGAGTTAACCTTGAGAAGATAACCCATCACCCTGTTCAGGGACTTTCATACCCTAACGGTTCGTATTCCAAGGATATTGAAGCACTTCTTCCGGGAATGGGGATAAAGTATTCAAGAATTGTTGGTGACTCCTACGGTTTTGAGCTTCCTGACAATCTGTATGAGTGGAAGGCTACCTGCCATCACAATAACAGGCTGCTTGAGCTTGGTGAACAGTTCTGTTCGCTTACCAAGAAGCAATATCTCTACATGATGTATGTCTGGGGACACAGCTATGAGTTCGGGCGCGACAACAACTGGGAGATAATGGAGAAATTCTGTGAGATGGTTGGACACCGCGATGACATCTGGTATGCCACCAACATTGAATATGTCAACTACATGGAGGCGGCAAAGAGACTTGTATATGCCTATGATTTAAGCTTCGTATATAATCCAAGTGCCATGTCCGTATGGATATGCGTGAACAACGATAATTATATTGAAGTCAAGGGCGGCACGCAGGTTGATTTAAGCATGTAGTTATAAATCTCAAAAACGGTATGGACTGCACATTATATGTAATCCATACCGTTCATTTTTACTATTACGTCCTGTCCCTACACGTTCATGTCAAAGTGCTGTCCGACCCTCTTCTCATCCTCAGTCATCACATTATCGCTGAGTGTTTCATAATAGATATCATTAATTTTCTTTAACAGTTCTTCCACCGATGAGGCTGTGACAGTTACGCTGTCGCTCTTAGTGCTGTCCTCTGTCTTTTTATCCTTCAGCTTCTCAGATTTTTCTTCCTTATCCTTCTTGGCTGCGGCTTTTTTCTCCTCCGCCTTCTTCTCAGCATTCTTTGCAATACGCTCCTTCTGTGCGACAAGTGATTTATCGATAACAGCAAAATAGGAGGCAGTTCCATTGTCATTAATCTTGATACCATAGGATGTCACACCACCGTTCTGTGACAGACCTGACTGCATCCGGTTTAGATTAGCGGCTGCGCCGGAGATAAGTCCCTCGTACTGTGAGCGGTATTTCTCGTCCTCAGCCATCTTTTCTATCTTCTCCTCATCGATGAGAACAACGGTCTTTGACGTATTTGCATAGGAAGAAGCATTGGCCTGCGCCTGTTCCTTCATATCCTTGCTCACTAACACAAACTCCATATTGCCAAACTTCGATTTAAGATGTTCATAGTACTTCGCAGCCTTCTCCGAAAGCTCCGGATTTCCCACAGTTCTTCCTGCAACCTTGCCCTTCTTCTCCGCCTGAGCTGTCTTATCAGCCTTAGCTGTCTGCTCTGCGGCTAGAGCTGAGCCGTAATTAACCATACCTGTATTCATAATATTCGACCTCCCTGTCTCTTGATTATATCTTTTATATCGACATAATTTGCAAAAAAAATAGGTACTTTTATCAAATGAGGTGAAATAGAATTAAGTATGAACCGAAAATTCAAATGCAAAATCACACGCAAAAAAAGCCGGGACATACCTGCCCCGGCTTCACAATTGCTTTGTTATTGCTTCACAATTGTGAAGCAATAACAAAGTGAAAGTATAGCTCTCTATTACTGTGGCTGCTTTCCTATGTATGCAAGGATACCGCCGTCAACATAGAGGATGTGTCCGTTAACTGCATCAGATGCATCTGATGCAAGGAATACAGCAGGACCTGCAAGCTCTTCAGGCTTAAGCCATCTCTCAGCAGGTGTTTTTGCAATGATGAAGGAATCGAAAGGATGTCTTGAACCATCAGCCTGTCTCTCACGAAGAGGAGCTGTCTGAGGTGTCTCAATGTAACCAGGTCCGATACCATTACACTGGATGTTGTATCTGCCGTACTCAGAACAGATGTTCTTTGTAAGCATCTTAAGACCGCCCTTAGCTGCAGCGTAAGCTGAAACTGTCTCACGGCCGAGCTCTGACATCATTGAGCAGATGTTTATAATCTTACCATGACCCTTCTTGATCATAGAAGGGATAACAGCCTTAGATACGATGAATGGAG
>ULMV01007092.1_pt1 | contig 19087 bp, 15 predicted proteins | sample 1951751 | NCBI WGS metagenome assembly ULMV01 (sample SAMEA4835560, study PRJEB28245) | human gut metagenome | biome: gut microbiome; material: fecal sample | place: Denmark | collected 2008 | reverse complement strand
AAGAGTTTAACTCACAAGGTGTGTTGGAGATACCCTACATCAGCCTTGTTGAGTTCACTGTAAATGCTTTAGTGCATCGCTCGCTGAATGCAACAGCCCCGATCCGTATATTTATTTTCGATGACAGAGTGGAGATTCACAGTCCGGGAACTCTCCCCAATGGGCTCACCGTGGATGATATTGTAGTAGGAACTTCCATGCCGCGCAATATGTTCCTTTTCACAAATGCCATTCATTTGCTCCCCTACACAGGAGCAGGTAGTGGTATGCTTCGTGCCTTGTCGGAGGGCATGAATGTTTCATTCACAAACAATGACAGGACGAATGAGTTTGTGATTACGATAAATAGGTTAGAAGGTAACCAAGTTAGCAAAGAAAGTAACCAAGTTGGCGAAAATAGTAACCAAGCTACCGAAAAAAGTAACCAAGTTAATGGCAAAAGTAACCAAGTTAATGACAACTTAGATACTGAACTTAGATACTCTGGCACCGAGCGGATAAAACTCACAAACAAGCAAAAAGACATAGTGAATTTTTGCACAGTTCCACGAACTGCAGAAGAAATTATGAATCGTATCGGAATTTCAAATCAAAGCAAAAATAGGAAACAAAATATCACTCCGCTTGTTGAAGCCGGATATCTCGAAATGACTAATCCCGAGCATCCCAATGCAAGTAATCAAAAATATAGGAGAAGCAAGAAATGAGCGAATTACCCATTCAGACGAACTCGCACATATTCACCAATAAAAACGGTAACACGTTGATGCGTGAATTCGTGGGGATATTTAGCAAATCTCGTCATCTATATGACTTGGCACAAAGCATGAGCACCGATATTGCGATACGAGCAATTATTAACAATGAACTTTGGAACATAGCACACCATCATCGTGATTTATTCACAAGTATGAGCGAGGTGGATTATACTCCAGATATTCGCAAATGTATAAAGTTATTACCTTTAAATGAAGTCATTGTTAATTGGCATAACAACTACAAAGACATGCAATTATCTATGACATATGGAGAGAAAACATTGTTCGAAGATTTGACGGGAATGATGGAGAGTCTGAATATTTATTTCATAATTAAATTAGTAGGATATGACAACTGAGGAAAAAGATAGACTTTTCAAGTCCATTCAAGACATAGTGAATGACAATCCAGTTTTAGTAATTGGTTGTGGCGCTTCTATGAATTACGGAATTCCTGGTATGTGGGACTTGGCGGTGGCTATAAAAGCAGATTTTACAAAAACACCGCCTATTTCTGAAGAATCCAAAAATTGCGTAAATGAACTAGTCAGCAAACTTGACGCAAAAATGGGATTGGAAGATGCTATGCTTAGCATAAAATGTACAGGGGAAGTAGAAAATAGAATATTAAAAATTGTATGGAATCAGATTAAGCCAAAGGACAATGAAGTTTTTATGGACGTAATTCAATCACGTAGTTGTTTACCTTTGACTGATTTGCTTACACATCTAATATATAATAGAGCAGATGCTGGGGTAAATGTTGTAACAACCAATTATGACTGCCTTATAGAATATGCCGCTTCTAAAACTGATGCTTATGTGAATTGTGGATGTTCACAATCTCATATTGGACATTTTATAGGTTTTGACAACAGAAATCATTTGGCAAAATTGAAAGTTTATGAAGGTTGTGTAAATATATACAAAATTCATGGCTCATTAGATTGGTTCGTAGACAACAATGGAGAAATGCGTAGTTATCCGAACCTGACATATATACCAAATGAAATGAAGCCATGTATAATAACCCCAGGGACAAACAAATACGAGAGAGCTTTGGAAGATCCTCATCGGACTTTAATTTCATCTGTTGATGGTTTGTTCAAAGAAGCTTCTGGTTATATGTGTATAGGTTATGGTTTCAATGACAAACATATTCAACCGAATTTATTAAAAATGGCGATTGAAAGAAAAAAGAAAATTCTAATAGTAACAAAGGATTTGACGGAGAAAATAAAGAGTGAAGTCATTGCTAAAGCTAAAAATTACATCATTGTGTATTCGGATGGTGCTAATGGTACAAAATTCAAAAGCTCATCAGAAGCAAATGAAATAATTGACGAAACGACCGAATATTGGAAACTTGAAAGCTTTATATCAATTATACAATAATATGGAAAAAATGATACTTAATTATAAAGAAGAAGAGCTTATCGGTAAGATAGCTAGTGTGGATACTGGTACGGCTATTGCATTTATACCTGATGATAAGAAAATGTCAGAATTGCAAATTAATCAATTGATTGCAGTCAATAGTCCTCGTGCAGGAACTCATATCATTGGAATGGTTGTAAAGATGTCTCGCCGTCTTGACGAAACAATACTTCAAAATGATATAGACGATAAAAAAAATGATGACAATGTCGTTTTACCATCAAATGCCATCAAATTAGTTTTTGTTGGAGAATTACGTGATAAAGAAGGTATAAAAGTGAATGTATTTAAACGCAATGTGACTGCATTACCAAACATACAATCTTCATGTTTTCGAATAGATGGGGATAAATTGACAAAACTAATGGAATGTATTTCCACTATTGCTGCAAATGCTGTGACTCCATTGTCATTAGGAAAGTATTTTATAGATGAAAACTCCACAGCATATATTGATGGAGACAAACTTTTTCAACGTCATGCTGCCATAGTTGGTTCTACTGGCAGTGGAAAGTCTTATTGTGTTGCAAAACTAATTGAACAAATGGCAGAGCTTAAATCTGTGAATGCTGTATTATTTGACATACATGGAGAATACTCTGATGAATCTTTCAAACGAGATGGAATAACACAACTGAAAATTGCGGCACCAAATGATTTGGAAACTGCAAACAAACTTGACAAAGGTATTCTGATGGTTCCATACTGGTTGTTGAACTATGAAGAAATGCAAGCATTGTTATTAGACCGTAGCGATAGTAATGCACCCAATCAAGCTATGCAGTTGTCTAAACAAATAATGACGGCAAAAAAAAGCATTGTAAAAGGTACGGAATATGAAAGTAAGATTACATTAGATAGTCCTATTGCTTATGATTTAAATGCTGTTTTACAAGAGCTTCATAAACTTGATACCGCAAAGGAACAAGGTGCAAGAGGAGAAAAGGCAGGACCTTTTAATGGTAAATTAACTCGTTTTAATCAGCGTCTTGAAAATAAAATGTCTGATAAGCGTGTGGGGTTCATGTTTTCTCTTACAAACGAAGAGCAGGAACTCGACTGGCTACAAAAATTTTGTAGGCAACTTATGGGTACGTCAAAATTTAATAATGGTGGCATTAAAGTTATAGACTTCTCGGAAGTACCTTCTGATATTCTTCCTCTTGTTATAGGTTTAGTAGCAAGAATTATTTTCTCTGTGCAACAATGGTCTGCAAAAGAAAAGCGTCATCCAATTGCATTGCTTTGTGATGAGGCGCATCTGTATGTTGAACAAAATGAATCTATCGATGCTGTGTCTGCAATTGGCTTAAAAAGTTTTGAACGTATTGCAAAAGAAGGTCGAAAATATGGAGTTAGTTTGGTTATAATCAGTCAAAGACCATGCGAGGTTAATAAAACAGTGTTAAGCCAATGTAATAATTTCATAAGCTTACGACTTACAAATGTAGAGGACCAAAATACGATTAAACGTCTTTTGCCAGACAATTTGGGTAATATAGCCGATAATCTTGCATTATTAGACATTGGCGAAGCGATTGTTGTGGGAGATGCAACTTTGCTTCCTTCTCGTATTAAAGTAGAAGAGCCCAAAATAAAACCACAAAGCAATACGGTACAATTTTGGCAAGTATGGGGAAAAAATGATAGTACTCAAGATTTGGACACAGCCGTAGAAAATATCATTAAACAATCAAAATCAGAATAATACAATACGAGATGTTATAGTATAACATCAATGTAAGGTACAACTATATGAATAGACAACAACAATCAAATATTGAGAAGTCTTTCCTAAAAAAATAATATGGATATTCTAAAAATAAAGAAAACTATACAGACCCTTGTAGAGAAATACAAGTCGAATCGTGATTTCTACAGAACTTCAAATTTTAACGAAACACAAGTGAGAAATGAGTTTCTCGATCCTTTATTTGAAGCTCTTGGCTGGGATATTCGTAATATATCAGGCAAGAAAACAAATGAGCGAGAGGTGCTTCTGGAGGAATCACTTAAAGCCAATGCCGCCACTCATTCAAAGAAACCAGATTATACGTTTCGGCTCTTTGGAGAACGCAAGTTTTTTTTAGAAGCAAAGAAACCATGTGTAGATATCAGCATTGATGATAATCCGGCCAAACAGGTTAGACGTTATGGTTATACGGCTAACCTTAAGATTTCTGTATTGTCTAACTTTGAAGACTTATACATCTATGACACTTCATATAAAGTAGAAGACGGAGATACTTTAACTAAAGCTCGTATCAAAGCATATCATTATACTGACTACGAAAATGCCGTAGAGGAACTTCTTGAATTGATAGGAAAAGAATCTGTATATACAGGACACTTTGAAGAGGTTTGGAATAATGTTGAACTGAATGTAATACACCAGTCAGTAGACTCAATGTTCTTGGAACAAATCAATCAGTGGCGTTTGATGCTTGGTCAACAAATCCTTTCTTATGTTCCTGATATAGATATAGATTATTTAGGGGATATTGTACAGAGCTACATTAATAAAATACTCTTTCTCCGTGTTTGCGAAGATAGAAATATTGAAACTTATCAGCGTCTGCTTACAATTGCAGACCATAATAGTCATGAAGAACTTGTGGCGAAATTTAGGGACGCAGATAACAAGTATAATTCAGGCTTATTTGAGGAACTTATTTCAGAAGAGGTAATTGGAAATATCAGTTCTTCCTTTTGGATAATAATCCGTCAACTCTATTTCCCGGAAAGCCCATATTCGTTTACGGTACTTTCATCAGACATTCTTGGCCGAATTTATGAAATATTCATTGCTGAGAAACTTGCTGTAGTAGATGGAGTACTTAAGATTGTTAAGAAACCTGAGAATACAGAACGAGATATTGTAACTACGCCAAACTTTGTTGTACGTGAAATCTTGCATCAAACAGTCGTTGAAATCATTCAAGGAAAGACAGCAAACGAAGTTAACAATTTGAAATGTGCAGATATAGCGTGTGGTTCTGGCGCATTTTTGTTGGAGTTATATCAGTTGCTCTATGACTCATTAGTAGATTACTATCTTGAAAATGACAGGAGTAAACTTCTTCAGACGAGCATTGATACTTATAAGTTGCCATACGAAATGAAACGCAATTTATTGGTGAACTGTATCTATGGCGTTGATAAGGACTTTAATGCCGTTGAAGCATGTAAATTTGGATTGCTACTTAAATTGCTTGAGGATGAAGACATAAACTCTTTGTCTTCATTCCATCCAATATTGCCAGACCTTTCAAATAATATATTCTTTGGTAATAGCCTTTTAAGTACTGCTGATGTTCCTGCTGCTGATGCTCTCGAAGTAAATCCTTTTGATTTTGGCGATAGAGTCTTCGACTTGATAGTAGGTAATCCTCCATATATGAAAACCGAAGATATCAAGAAATTTACTCCGAAGGAAAAATCTCTTTACGAAAAGGGGAATAAGTATACGAGTGCCTACAGACAGTATGACAAATACTTTCTTTTCATAGAACGTGCATTGGGTCTTTTGAAACCCAATGGACGTTTAGGTTATATTGTTCCAAGCAAATTCATGAAAGTTGGGGCAGCAAAGAAACTTCGAAACCTTATAACCGGCAATAGTTATCTCAAAACCTTGATTTCGTTTGGTGCTCATCAGGTATTTGCAGACAAGTCAACCTATACTTGCATTATTGTATTGGAAAAGAATCGGCACGATAATTTTAAGTATTCAGAAGTGAGCAATCTTGTGGGGTGGAGAGTCCAAAATGCCGAAGCCAATAAGTTTTGCTACCGTTCATCAACCACTATAAATTCAGATACTTGGGTATTGTGTACGGACGAGCATTTACCATTATTAAATATGGTAACCACCCATGCAAAACCACTGTCAGAAATAGTTGGCGATGACTATATTTTTAACGGAATCCAAACAAGTGCAAATAAGGTTTATGTATTTGTTCCTAAATCTGAAACACGGACGACCTATACTTTTAAGGCTTTTGATGGCAACGACTATGAAGTGGAAAAAGCTGTAACAAAGCCCTATTACAAAACGATTCAGGGCGAAGACGCCATGAGTTCTTATCGCACATTCAAGCCCAATGCCCGTGTTTTCTTTCCATATAAGAAAAACCAAAATGGTCGTCTACAGTTGATTCCGCTTACAACTATTCAAAAACACTATCCTTTGTTCTACGCATTCTTAATGGTAGCAAAGCCTGAGCTAGACAAGGCATCTCGGGATATTCAACCCAAGCCAGCCACTGCAGACGAGTGGTATCGTTACGGAAGACACCAAAGCTTGGAGGCGTGTGAAATAGAAGAAAAGATTATTGTGGGAGTGATGTCACAGTCTGATAAATATGCTATAGACAATAATGGCACCTTGGTATCATCTGGTGGTACCGCTGGGTATTGTGTGGTCAGTGTTCCTTCGGACAGTGAGTATTCAATTTATTACATACAAGCTATCTTGGGTTCAACTCAAGGTGAATGGCTTGCTTCTCTCTATGGCGAAATCTTCCGTGGCGGCTATATAGCTCGTGGCACAAAAGTGTTAAATCAAATACCGATTCGTGAGATTGATTTTACAAATCAAGATGAACGAAATGTTCATGACGATATTGCCAATCGCCAGAAACAGCTTATAGAATTAGGCGATAAGATTGGAAAAGCAACAAAGAACCGAAGAAATCTTGTGCCGTTACAACGACAATTTAATTCATTGAGGCAAGAACAGCAGAATGCCATCAACAATCTTTATGGCATGACAAACGATGAGGTATCATTAATTCCTAAGATAAAAGAGCTTTATGCAACTGATTGAAAATGCAACAGACCAAAAACTGCGAGGTGCTTATTATACTCCTCCTGCAATAGCCAAATTTATTCTACAATGGGGAATTAATGGCTGTAATGATTTGAATATACTTGAGCCAAGTTGTGGTGACGGTGTGTTCCTAAAATGCATTGGCAACAACGGGATGTTCTATAATAGTGTTACGGCAATTGAATACGAAGAAAAAGAAGCCGAGAAGGCACGTGCAATAGCTTTGCATGATTCAGAAGTAATCAATGCTGACTTTCATCGTTTCTGTCTTGATACCGATAAGCGTTTCGACTTAGTGGTTGGAAATCCTCCGTTCATTCGTTATCAGTATTATGATCCTGAGCAGCAAAAATTAGCAGATGAAATATTCAAGCGTTCTAGGTTGAAGAGAACAAAACTCACGAATGCTTGGGTCACATTTGTAGTAGGTTGCAGTCAGTTGCTGAAAGAGACAGGAAAGATAGGGTTTGTTGTCCCATCTGAGCTTCTTATGGTCAAGTATGCTCAGCAGTTGCGTCAATATCTTGCAAAGAACTTTAACAAGATAAACATCATTTCTTTTGAGAATCTTGTCTTTGAGGAAATACAGCAAGAGGTTGTTCTGCTGTTGTGTGAAAAGAATGGTACAGATGAGCACATGATTGAACACATTGAGGTGAAAGATGCTGATGCTTTGTTTAAACTGAATCCTCACAAATTGAAATTTCCAACCAAAAAAAATGATTTCCATGCTGATAAGTGGACATACTATTTCCTTGAAAAGAAAGAACTCGACCTGCTAGAGAAAGTAAAACACGACATGCCATCCATTTCTACTTATGCAAATGTAGAAGTTGGAATTACAACAGGGGCTAATGATTACTTTACAGTGCCGGAATCTGTAATAACTCTCTATAATTTAAAAGAGTATGCAAGACCTATGGTCGGCAGAAGTGTGCAGGTTAGCAGCTTATGCTTTACGGAAAAAGATTGGTTGGCAAATGTGACTGCTGGTGCCAAAGCACATCTTCTCGTTTTCCCCTCAGGAGTCAAAAAGAGTGGAAATGATGGTGTAAAAGCTTATATTGAAAACGGAGAGAAGGAAGGAATAAACAAAGGCTACAAAACAGGGATACGTGATGAATGGTATATAATTCCGTCGATTAAACTTTCTGATGCGCTTTTCCTTCGCCGCAACAACCAGTACCCGAAGTTCGTGTTGAATGAGGCCAAGGCTTACACTACTGATACCATGCATCGGGTATTCATCAAAGAGGGAGTAAACAAGAAAGCATTCGTAGCAAGTTACTATAACTCTCTGTCATTTACCTTTGCTGAGATTCTTGGTCGCAACTTTGGAGGTGGTTGTTTGGAGCTCATGCCAAGTGAAGTTGGAGGTATCTATATGCCTTATAGTATTGATAATGAGGCATTGTTCAATGAAATAGACAGAATGTTACGTCAGAGGAAATCTGCTGACGAGATTCTCGATTATACAGACAGAATAATCCTTCATGAAGGTATGGGACTTAGTATGGAAGAAGTTCATACAGCTCGTTCCATCTGGCATAAGATCATGGGTAGACGTTTAAGTCGTGAAACTCTCGAAAAGAAGAAAGAAGTAAAGACTGAGAAGAAGACAAAGTACGCTCAACTGAACTTCCTTGACTTATTTGAGCAATATCAGAACAATAATATCGTTGAGAATAGCATAGTTCGTGAAGATATGGTTGAATACGTTGCATCATCTCACAAGCATCTTATCAATGAGTCTAAGAACGTGCTCATCAGCCTTGTTAAGAAAGATAACTTCGAACAATACCTTGATAAGTCTGCTAAGATTTATTATACAGGTAAAAGATTTCCGTCTACAGTAGCTCTCAACAAGTTGTACTACTTCATGCCTTATTTGAAGGGTAAGGGTATTCGTGACTTGTATTTGATAAAGATTGCCCGAGTAGGCACACGCAGGGAAGGTCAATCAGGTGAAGACAAGAACGATTTCCGCTTAGTTTTCGAAATTGAGTATGTAACCCAACTCTTTGATGACTATCAATCAATAGACTTGAAGATTTGGAGGACATTTACAGATACTACATTGAAGAATTTATTAAAATAAATCGATTATGATTTACAAGACCTTATATGACAAATTGAAAGGCCGTTCTATAGATAATGATTCTGAGAGCGATGTCGTATTACGCCTAAAAAAACAATATGCTGTATTATGTGAGTTTTTGGATAAAAATTATTTTCATAGCCACAGGATGTGTGAATCTAAACAAAAGCTACATGATATTTGTGACTCTATAATTGATGTTATTAAAAAAGTAGAAGCTGGTCATCGATCATCTGCTTTTGACCAGTTATATGAGCTATATTTCAATAAGGACAAGCGAAACCGTCTTAATATGTGTGATACAGAAATAGGAACTTCATTCTACAGAATGAGGTCAGCAGATAACTACACACAATATACAAAGAATACGGAGGATGAGATGTACCATATCCCTTTCGATAAGCGATATTTGATAGGAAATGAACGTTATAGTTTGACAGGCTTCCCTACATTTTACTTATCATCCTCAATTTATTCTTGTTGGGAAGAATGCAATCGATGTAATTTAGATTTCTCGAATGTAGCTTTATTTAAAAATAGTGACAAGCTACTATTCCTTGACATGCTTCTACCTAAACCCAACAGTAGCATTCAGGATAAAACGCTTTTTGGGATACCTTTAATTTTAGCATCAAGACTAAAAGTAGCACACGATAAGGGAAAGTTTGTACCAGAATACATTATTCCACAACTCCTAATGGAATGTGTAATAAAATCTAGAAGTGAGTCTGAAAGCGAAATCATTACTGGTATTCGTTACGAATCAACCCATCAATCAGAAAGAGACCTCATCTTTGATAAATTTTACAAGGATGATTTATTCTTGAACTATGCTATACCTCCTTTTGAATCATCTGATAAAGGAATATGCAAAAGAATAAAGGAACTCTTTGATTTTTGGGCTAATACATCTTGGGCAGAGATGCAATACAAAGACCCAATGATTAACATTGTCCTTACAAAAAATGAATCCAATAGATATGACGCTTCACGTTTTGGCGTAATGGAGAAATTTCTTGGCCGAATACCACCTAAAATGTTAACATATAGAACAAAGTCAAAAAATGGAATACCACCTGGCGCTCTAACAATATAAAAATAGTAGCAAGCCTCAATAAAATTTATATTTTCCTGCGCAAGACACACTTTATACTCTGTGTTTTCTTGCGCTTTGACAATGGCATTATTAATTCTTATTTAGCGGTATTCCTCTTTATCTCATGTCTTGATTTGAATATACAGAAAAGCAACAAGCGTATATATCAAAAAAGAAAATGCAAGGACTTTTGCCCAAAAGTTAGAGAGCCAAACACCTTCATTCCTCCTGAGGATTTTGCGCATATTGGATTCATGCTCGGCAATAAGCTTCGTTTGTTCGGCACGATGAGTTGCCAACACTGAAGTCCAACTTTCTATAGAACGGTCTATGAGTTGTCTAAGTTGGGCAAGTTGCTCAGGAGTGATGGTTGCCTTAAAGTTCGTGTCCCGTTCTGCTTTTACTATAGCATTGCAGATGCAGTTGACTATATTATCACAACTGCCAACAGCAGCTTTGAGCTCACCCTTAATGTGGCTTTCTGCAGCGATGGCCTTCTCTAAATCCTCATTGAACTTTATCAGTGTTTCTTTTGCCTCTCTTATCTCTACGAGAAGTTTATCCACTTCTGATTTTTCAGTCTCAATTTGCTGGTTGATTTCAACCTTCTCCAGCATGTCATTGACATTTATGGGCGATGTGCCCCTTGATTTTCCTATACCCATGTTCTTGTATTTATAAAAGGTGAATTATCTGTGAAGTCCTCTCCTGCGTTTGCACATGCTGTTTGCCATTCGTACACAACGGCGTGCCCATTCAAGTTCATCCTCGTTTTTGTCTCGTCCCCAGTCACCTGTATCAGAACCACCGCCACCACTTGAAGCAGCTATGCTTGTGGCTGCATCCAAATACCCAGCAAAGAGTAATAGAGCCGTGTGTTGTATCTCTTCAATCTTAGCCAATGGATGAGCTTCATCCAAAGAACACTCCTGCCTGATGATATTGTCAGCGGCTTCGGGTATATCTACATGGTAACTGTGATATTCGTCTGTCGCTATATTGTAATGCTTTATAACATGCAGTGAAATAGGAGTAAAATCTGTTGTCCGTGTTTGTCTGGGAACTGGTTTTGCTAGATCGGACTTCCTTTCCTGCGGATGCAGTTTTACCCAAGTAGCTTCTATCTTTGATGGAGTCAGATTTCTCCCGATACCCAACACGGATGATTTATAATTTGAGTTACCCCGTTTGATGGAATAGCCATAAACTTTTCCCTTATCATTTTCTTGTATGTGTACTTTGTAACCCCGTTTAGTCAATTCCATTGCATATTGTCGCCAACTGAATTTGTCCATTGCACGAAGTATCTCCATACAACAGTTTGAGATTTCCTGCCTGTGCCGTATGCCGATTTCTTTGGACTGTATCCATCCTCGTTTTTCGTTGATGATATTCGCAGCCATGACTGCCCTCTCACCAATCTTATGGCTGTCGTTGATTTTGCCTTCCATATCCACACGGTTGGCATCAATGTGCAGGTGAAGAATGCCACTTTTGGAATCACGATGCAGGGCGGCTATGTACTGCGAACCTTTGAGATTGGTTTGCTTTGAGGAAGCCCGTTGGGTCTTTTCAGAAAGGTCTATGGAATCAAACACACGGATGAACTCATCTACCAAACGTATCCAGTCGTCCATCGTCCAGTTTCGGCTTTCTTCCTCGGATGGGGAAATCTCAATTCTTATCACGTTTCTGCCAAGAGGTCTGCCCTTGTTGATTTTCTCGGCAAACATCTTCTGCACGAGCATCATCCGACCGTACATTGCTTCCGGTGAAATATCATCGGGCAACAAGTTGGCTTTGACTATATCCGCTCTGTCTTTATTGACGGAATATCTTATGGCATTTGCGCCATGCGGTATGGTACTGGCTTTTGCTATCATAATAAGTGGATAAATTTATTCAGTAAGGTAATTCTCTATCTGGCTCCAGCGGTTGATTAGTTGCGTGGCAGCTCTCATCCATTGTTCCACAAACCGGGTATCACTGAAATACATTGCACGTTTATCCGCTTGGATGGATTTCACGGCTGCCGCAATACGGATGAGGTCGCCTCTTGCATCCGTCAGGCTGCACAAGGCTTCTACTTCACGCTCGGACAATCGTTGCCGAGGGCGTTGCCCCAAGGCTGTGCGGCGCACATAGTTGCTCATGGATAAACCGCAGGTTTTGGCAAGTTCTTTCGCTTTAGCGTATTCCTGTTCCGTCACCCTGGTTTCAAGTCGCAGAGTACGCTTTATAACATTCTTGTCATTTTCTTCGTCAGCTTCATTGTTGATATTCTTTTTCTTCTTCATGCTTCATTGTGTTATGGGTGAAACTTCTTTCTAAAATTGGACAGCACGGTGGGAGCTTGCGACTGCTGGAATACGCCTATGTAGAACGGATGAGCATAGCGAATTTGTGCGACATAGGAACTTCTTGCAAGACCCCACACAAAAACATAGGCATCACCGCCATATCCAATATGGTTATGTATGACTATCCACTGAAACATCCTCGATGGAATCTTCCTCTGCCGTAGGCTGTGAAGAAACAGAAATAAGGGAAGAAGGTATTTCTCCATTATCTGATATAACAGGCATTTTGCCTGCGAAGGAAAAATCTGAATCGGAAACGCACCCCTCATTCATTGCTTCTGTTTGCCTGCAATCATCCTCTCCTTCTTCTTGCCGGTCTTTTATTCGGACATAAAAAGGGTTGTCTATTCGGTTGCCGTCCAACATCCATGCCGATACACATTTCAACGTGTGGATGCTTGTCCGGTTGCTCTGCGTGGATGCGACAATTCCCAACTGGTTCATCTTGTCAAGTACACGGGATATGGTCTTCTTGTCATAGCCTAACTTGCAGGACAAATCCACTTCCGAAAGAACGGCTTGTCCTACTCGCAATGTCGTAGAAAAGCCTTTCGTGGTATAGTCTGTTTCTTTTAGCACCACAGCCTCAGTAAGTTGGTGCAAAATCTTCATGCGGTCAATGCCGTATTTGCTTCCTGCCAAATACGCAAGTTGCTCTGACGAAAGCACTATACAATAGTTCAAATCTGTTTTCATCGTCTGTATAATTTGAGATGGTTTATAAATGGTGCAGCCAAAAGAGAAAGTCAGCGGTGCATACCGTAACCTCTTTCCGGCATATAATACTCCTTGTCGTATGCGATGTGGTCAAGTACGTTTTGCAGCCTGTCCAGTTGTTGGCTGTCCAATACACGTATGGCGGCAATGGTAATGTTCTGTGAAGCGATACGGCGGTGTTCACAATTCCGCTCTGATGTACTTCCGTCCCCGTCGGCATGAACACTATGTAAGTAGGTGTTCACCGCCTCGGTCTGTTCCTTACTTGGAAAGGTGGAAGGGTAACGGTCTTGAACATACGTAACCATGTGGCTGACCGCATTTGCCAACAACGGGGCACGTTCTTGTAGTTGTTTGATAAGTTCTTCTTTTCTCATATTGTGATTTATATTGTCCCGTGTCCCAATCATTTTTATAACTTTCTATTTTGCTTACTTCCTGTTTTTATTCTTTTTCGAGGGCAAAAGAGGGACAAGGGGACATTGGTTTTTTCTTTTCCCTTATTTTGAAATTAGAATGGTAATTCCAGTTCACTTGGCAGTGTTGCGCAGGACTCTTCACTTGGAGTGTCCACCCTCACCCATGGGTATTTCGTCCGTCCCGTCTTATCGCAGTAGGCTGGATGCAGCCCCTTGACCTTCTCCTGTTCACTCCGTTTCCAATTTGGAATCATGGACATCAAGCGGTTGATGTATTGCGAAGTGTATTTGGACGGATTTCGTCTGACCAAATCATTGGGCAGTTCCTCTATTATCTGTCGGGCACAAACCATATTGAGTGAGGTCATTGTGGAATTTGGTTCTAAGTAGGCTCCTTTCTGATAAGCCAGTCGTGTCGGAATCATCCAATTTGCATATTGAATGGGAACCTCACGCTCCAGATACATTTCTATGTCCTCCATAATTGGGTCAACAAGAATGTTGGAATGTTGCATCTGCACCTCGTTGGCCTTATTCTCCATGTCCGGTGACAAGTAGAGTTTCATTCCTTGTCGATAATAGGCGTATGCCTCTGCCCAAAGCTGAGGAACGGAACACTGTAGTTTATCCAGCCAATCCGACACATACCCATTGCCTTTGACCGAGATAATCCACCATCGGCGATTTCCATTGTCTCCTTGCAAGAAGTTTGCCTCATTGGTGGTAGCCGCAAAAACATTATGTCGCATGAACTCCACCACCTTATGCCCATAAGCCGGACGCATATAATCACTGCAACGGCTTAGAAAAGCCTTGGCTGCCTCTGCATCGTTCGCTCGTTTCAAACCATTCAACTCACTGATTTCAATAATCCAGCCATTGGTTATGGTCTCCACTTTCTCCTTGTCACCACTGGCGAAAGAAAATGAGTCGTTGAACCACTTACCGCTAATAGCTTTGAAGAAGGTGCTCTTACCGATACCTTGGGGACCGGGCAAGGTCAATACGTTGTCAAACTTGCAACCTGGATTGAATACTCTAGTTACAGCCGCCACAAACCAAAGTTTTGTCTGTTCTCTGACAAGCGGATTGTCCTCGGCTCCAAGATAATCTATGATGGTTGTGGCTATGCGAGGTTGTCCGTCCCATGTCTCTTGTGTGATGAATTCCTGTACAGGATTGAAACTCCGTTCAGAAGAAGTGGTCTTCAGTATCTCAAATACTTTGTTCTGCGTCAGGCGTATTCTGTATGTTCTTTCCAGATAGTCCTGTATCTTTCCTGCTGATTCTTCATCAATTTTGTTACCATTGACATTGCGGAACAAAGGGCAGAAACACACATCGTCCTGACAGAAGGTATCGTACCTTATCTGACTAAGATTCTCATCCAGTGTGAAAATAAGCCGGAGATTACTGATGGAACGAACCGGATTCCCGTAACTGTCTGTTGCCAGATTCTTTTTCCAATTCTCTTCCATACCGCTATTCTTTGATATGGATGCCACCAGATTCCTTTGCCAAAGCCAATGCAAGGTCTGCATCCACTACGATTTTTCGTCCTATCTGCGTGATGGCTTTGTCTATGATGCCGTTCTTCTTAATGCGGTTGGCGGTGGGTACGCTACAACCGAATACACGGGCGATACCCTCTATGCCATAGTAGTTGCCTTTGGATGCCACTTGGGGAGTGGCCGCTTCTGTACTCTCCACACTTTTAGTGATGAGAAAACAAAGCTCCTCACCCGTCATCATGGCGATGGGCTTTTGGAGTAGTTGGTTAAGATTGAGTTTTTCTTCCATACCTTTACTTGTTTGATGATTAAATACTTTAAGCCTCGGCTCAACTCTGTGAAACCGATTTCACAAGCAAAGGTAGTGTATGAAACTCTGTGTGTTGGTCGGTTTATTTATACCTTATTTTAACCGACCGTATTACAACAGTTGTTTGCAAAGTAAATACGGATAGCTTGATTTCCCAACTACCCGTTATTGGCAAAATAGTCCGTCCATCGGTCTATTATCCGTTTTGCTTTGGTGTAACTGCTTCCTCTTTGGGGTGAGTTCAAAGTAAGTTCCTTGATTTCCCCGTATCGCTTCTGTGGTATATCGTGCCCGTAATGTCGTTGAGAGAACTGTTCTATGGTACGGTGGAATGTCATGTATCTTGTGGACGCTTTTATCTTGCCAGACTTTACCAATGATTTCAACAAATAGGCAAGACTTATGTCCTCTGTATTTTCTTCAAGAAACAAAAGGATACCCTGCTTGATACGTTCCTTGTCGTCCAAAAGAATATCATCCAATGATTGTATCACCTTTCTATTGCCTCGCCTGCCTTTTACTTTTCGTAGGGCAAACATCACCTCTTTCCAGATTTCCGTGGTACAGCCTTCTATGGTATCTTCCCAGTCTGCTTTGGTTTCTGTACCCATCTCTATACTTCCATTGACAAGCAGGGTAACGCATAACTTTACAAGAAGCATATCGCCATGGTCAACCTCTTCACTGTTCAGCAGACGGTTAAGTAATTTGGCCATACGTGAAAGACCGTGGTCAAATACCACGAAATAATACATACAATAAGCCAAGTCTTCTTTCTTTTCCATTACACGGTCATACAGGTTAGCCATGAACACACCAATGAATACTGCATGAGAGAGGAAAACAATTTGAGAGATATAGGTCAGGAACTGATAAACCATTTTTCTTTCCAGTTTGCTCAACAGATAACATCCTTTGCTGTTTTTCATGAACATATCTAATTGCCCAATCAAGTAGGACCTTAACTCCTGCGGCAGACGATTCCATATTTCAATAGGTGTTTCAGAATGAACCATCAGCAGCCCGGACTTTGGCGATGTAAGCAGTTCTATTGTCCCCATTTTGATACTGACACCTATCCACAAACGCTTGTTGGTGATACATTGGGCTATGGTCTCGGTATATTGACCAGCCCATTGTTGATTGGTTATATTTTGTATGTCTTTACCATTTGCCAAATTAGAAAGCCAGTCATACATCATCAAGGCTTCGGGAGGTGTGCATTTCTGCATCATCAGATACATGTCCATCAGGACAGATACATCACCTTTTGCCACAGCATCCATGCGCTTACAAAAGTCGGCATACACTTCTTCATGGGCTGATTTCCATGCACGGATAGCCATATCAGCCGCATCTTTCCTCTTGGAATAGGATTTTATCCTTTCTATGAAATTTATCATCAGCATTACGGATTAAGGTTGCCTGAACAGTTTGAGCAATTCTTCTGTGGACATGCTTGCCAGCTTCGCCAACAAAGCATCTCTCTCAGAAGTATTCTTCAAGTTTAGCAACTTTGAATTGTTCTGCATCTGTATATCGAGAGGATAATGCTCAATGTAGATTTGAGTAATGGCATGATCAGAAGTTGAATGCCCCATGCTTTCAGAGATATAATCCATATCCACTCCGGCATTATGCAGATTAGTAGCAAACGAGTGTCGGCACCATGTGCCGGACGGACAGATGGACTTATCCCAATTCAATGCCTCATGGCAAATCTTAATGACGCGGTCTTTCACGTTTGAGTTCTCTTGCATGGTGTATTTGCGGCGTAACTCTTCCGTTTCCGCTCCTTTTAATATATCGGGGAACACAAAACCGTCCCGAATCGGAGGTGCAGCTATCTCATCCAAGATATATCGTAAAGGAGGGATGATAGGGACTATTACCTCTGATCCGTCAGCACTTCTTCGGGAAGTCTTCTTTCTGTTGAAACGGAATGCCTTGCCACCTGTCTGATAATAGTAGTTGTCGTATGTCAAGCGACCAGCATCAGCCATATTGAAACCGTTGCAAAGGTATTGGGCAAGAAATAATCCCAATGAATAATGCGCACGTTGCACATATTCTTCCGACCAATGTTCAGGATACTTCTTTGATACGAAAAGGTTGTATAGTTCCGTCATCTGATTTACGTTCAAGAAGCTCTGCTTGCGCTTTGCACTCTTGGGAATGCTTACCAAGCCTTTCTCTTTCTTGTTAGAAAAGGGATAAGGAACATCTTTGAGGTAGCCTTCATGTACACACCTGTTCCATACGGCACGGCAACAACGCAAATAGATACCGGCCGTAGTGTCACTGATTTTACCGACAATCGCACCATTTTCGTCTTTTACTCCATTGTGCATACCATCCTTCCACTTCTGAAGTTCTGCCGCACAGATACAAAAGCCCTTAATTGCATTTTCGCCAAGAATCTTTCTGAATGATTTGAGCGAACACTCATAACTCTCTGCCGTGGTGAAACGTGCTCCTCCGTCTTCTGTACGCAATTCGTGAATGACTTGCTCCCAAATACTAATAAAGGTTTGTGATTGGGTTGTGTCCTCTTTGGATAGTACCACTTCTTCACCCATGATACATTGACGTACCATCTCAAATGTCAGGATGCCGCCTTTGTTCAGGTTCATCAGGATTTCTTTGTACTTGGGAACGATAGTGTCTTTCCATTCTTTTTGTAACCTGTAGTTCTCGCTTTTACATTTCGTCGCATTGCAGATGTCCGAGAACTTTTTCTCAGTAAAAGAACTTCCAACTGTAAAGTAGAAGAACTTGCGGTCTATCGTAAAACGAAGAGATAATGGAAACTCACACGCATTCTTTCTACGAGTACGTGAATCCAACACGATAGAGACAGAACAGTTACGCTCTTTGAAAAGAGACAATGACTTGGTTAATTTTTCCATTGCATTCATTGTTTATGTTCAACATAACCTCTGAATACAGCCGCTTTGCAATGTGAGGCGTACATATACAAAACGCTGCATATAACCACTGAGTCCCTATCCTTTGACGGATAAAAACATTGTCGTTATATGCAGCGGTGCAATCTCGTTGTCTCCTGTCGCTGACTGGTAACCGGGCTTCTGCTAATCGGTCTCAACCCCTGAAGCAACTCTCACGTATTGTTTGAAATAGAGTATCTTCCGACTAATACTCCCTCTACGCTTCGATTCATCGGAATGGGATGACCCTCCCACGAAGGTTAGACAAACTCACTTTTCCTTTTTTTAGGAAAGAGCACCTCTTGGTCATGGTTTGCCATAAATGCATTGCATTTGCAAAGTTACAACATTATTCTGTAAATCAATATGCAAATGGAGTATATTTGAGTTTATTTAATCGTAAAGTGTTGTTTCACTAACAAAACTTCGGGTAAAGATATTACAGGATTGCATAGAGCATCATTGAAATTCTATGTGTAAAACACGTCCAACTCAAACAGTTTGTTTACGCATTGTTTACGCAGATAAAGAAAAAAGCAGTTGCGAAAATTCGTAACTGCTTGATTTTTAAAGTGGACCAGCCTGGGCTTGAACCAGGGACC
>ULMV01015951.1_pt1 | contig 19870 bp, 10 predicted proteins | sample 1951751 | NCBI WGS metagenome assembly ULMV01 (sample SAMEA4835560, study PRJEB28245) | human gut metagenome | biome: gut microbiome; material: fecal sample | place: Denmark | collected 2008 | reverse complement strand
CGTGCGGGACTGCGCCATCAGGCAATCCGGCTTCGCGTCGATGCGCGTCTCCTGCCAGAAACACTTCTGCCGCCCTTCATGCACGACGTTGAAGGACACGCCGGACGTGACTGTCGCGCTGCCCGTGAAATTGAGCGCTTCGAGCGTGATGCGCTGGTACGCGCGTTCGCGGTGCACCATATCGAGGAATCGAAGGAAGGTCAGGCGGATTTGCTTGCCGCTCTTCGTCGTCCAGAGGAAGCGGCGGGTGAGCGTGCCGGCGCGGAGGTTGAGTTCGCGGGTGAAGTCAGAAAACTGCGACTGACCCAAATCGAGCGTTTCGCCATCGACGGAAATCGTCGTCATCAGCCATTCCGCCGAGGGAATCATGAAGTGTGTTTTGTCGATGATGCCCTTATAGGAGCGGCTCAGCTTCTCCATATCATAGATGCCATTGGTATACGCCCCGCGAAGGCTATCGACATGACCGCCCTCATCAAAGCAGCCGCGCACGCCGATGCTCTCATTGCCCAGCGAGAAGATGGATTCGCTCACGCGCGCGTAGGCGGGGTCGAAGCCCTGCTCAATGACCTTCCACGGGTCTACTTGGAAATATACGTCAGCGGCTTTTGCCATTGTGCGTCCTCCTGTCGGTTCTTTCTTCTAATAAGAAAGAAATAGAAGCTCTTTTTTCGGTGGTGGAAGTTGATTTTTCTTCCGTTTGTGGGCTTTTGCGCAAGTTCAAGAGGGCAATGAAAACAGACGAAGTCTGCGGTCGCCCCCTTGGCCCCTTCGCATTTACCCCTTGATGCCCACAGACACGGCGTTTTCGGTCAGCTGCTTCTGGAAGATGAAGAAAAGGATGATGGGCGGAATCATCGAGAAAACGACGGAGCGCATCATCGTGTCGGCGTTGACGGTCTGCTCCGTGCTGAAAACAAACAGGCGCACCATCACCGTTTGCAGCGCACTGCCGCGAAGCACCAGATACGGCAGGAGGAAGTCCGACCATGCGGCGTTGATGGCGAAAATCGCAATCACGGAGCAAATCGGCTTGGACAGCGGCAGGACGATGTAGAAGAACGTTTCAAGCTGCGTGCAGCCATCAATCCGCCCGGCTTCGATGATGGAAGTCGGCAGCGATTCAAAGAACTGCACGAACAGGATAACGTACATGGCGTTCGCGCCATAGCTCAGCCAGAGCGGGACGAACGAGCCGCCGAGATTCAGCTTCTGGATGTTCATAAACAGTGGCACGATGCTGATGGTCGTCGGCAGGAGCAGGGAGAGCATGACGAGCTTCTTGACGATGCCGTAGCCCTTGGGTTTCAAAATCGCCAGCCCGTAGCCCAGCAGACCGTTGAACACAATCGCGCAGACGACGCTGCCCGCAACAGAAATCAGCGAGTTAAGGTAGTTCTGCGCAATGCCCAGCTGCGACCACGTTTTCGCGAAGAGAGAAAAATCGAACACCTCCGGGAGCAGCTTGGCGGACGACATGAACTCCTTCAAGTCCTTGAAGCCCGCCAGCACAACCCAGATAATCGGGAAAACCGCGATGACCGTCATAATCAGGCAGAAGAAGATGATGAACCCATACCCAACCCGGACAGACGCGGAGTGCATATCATAGTCCCGGATGACGCCGGTGCGCTGTGCTTTTGCCATATGCGTTCTCCCTCCTTAATCCCAGTCGGATTCTTTGCGGTCGAAGTAGGAGTAAATCGCCGTCATGACGAGCAAAATCAGCGTGACAATCACCGCGACGGCAGATGCCTTGCCATAGTTCATCGAGCCGCCGAACGCGTACTGCCACATCAGCTGCATCAGCGACAGGGACGCATTATCCGGGCCGCCCTTCGTCAGCACCATCGGTTCATACATAATCTGGAACACGGAGATGATTTGCAGAATCAGCAGCGTACCCGCGAGCTTCTTGATGGCAGGAATCATGATGTGGATGATGCGCTGCCAGATGCCCGCGCCGTCAATCGCCGCCGCTTCGTACAGCTCCGGGCTGACACTGGACATGCCCGCCATGTAAATCAGCGCCGTCGCGCCCGCGCCCTTCCACGTCGCAATCAGGATGATGATGGGGATGACCCACTCTGAGCGCGTCAGATACGTCTGCGGCGCAATGCCCAAGTGGCTGAGCAGGATGTTCAGCACGCCGGACTTCTCGCCGGAGAAGAACGCCGACCAGAGGATGACGACCGCCAGACCGGGCAGCATATTCGGCAGATACGCCACCGTGCGGAAGAAGCTCTTGCTCCGCACGGTCTCCCCAATCAGCAGCGCCAGCACCATCGGCAGGAAGAAGCCCAGCAGCAGCGACCAGAACGTGTACGAGAACGTGTTCGTCAGCGCCTGCAGGAAGTCATCTTTGCCCATAACGCTGATGTAATTCTTGAAGCCGATAAAGTTCACCAGTTCGATGTTGCGCGTCTTATACAGGCTCATCACCACGCTTTCGAACAGCGGCTCCCAGACAAAGAACAGCATCAGCACGAGGCTCGGCAGCATAATCAGCCAAGCATTGAGGTGGTCAACCGTCCGTGCGCGCAAGCCGACTTGCGCCTTTTTTCTGCTCATAGGCGTTCCTCCGCGAAGATTTGAGCGATTTTTGTGTAAAAGAAACCGGCATCGGTTCTCCTCCGCCGGTGTTCTTTTTTCCAATTAGAAATGAGGAATTAGCAATTAGCAATAATTGCCCGATGGCACCGCACTGCCCCGTCCCATTGACTTTCGCTCGTCACCAACAAGGGTTAACCCAAAGTGCAGCGGCGCCGAAGGTTTCCAAAGGGCGATCGGAAAGCCCTTTGGTCGCCTCCGCAGAGGCGAAACCCTCTGCAACAAACAGTGCAATGCCATGCAGAATCAGAAATTAATAATCATTGATTTCATCATCCAGATACTCCTGGAAGGAATCCTGCGCCTTTTGCAGCGCCTTGCGCACATCCGCGCCCTCGCGAGTGATGACGCGCTGAATTACAGCGGTCAGCTCGCGATACAGCTGCTGCGCAAAGACGGGTTCCTCCGAGCGCAGCGTAATCGTGCCCTGCGTGATGGAATCGAAGAAGTCGTTGTACAGGCGCATATCCACGTTGCAGTATTCGTCAATAATCGCCTGCTTCGCCGCGTTGTAGTCCTCGTCGTTCCACGCGCTGATGGCGGGCAGAACCGGTGCGCCGCGGTCGCGCTTGGCAGCATAGTCCGCGCGCATCCCCTCGATAATCTGGTCATTCAGGTAGGGCATCTTGCCCAGCACGGTCAGGTACGCCATTAGCGCCGTCGCCTGATCCTCGGTAATGTTCGGCGCGAACATGTAGCAGGTGCCGCCCGCCAGCGCATAGCGTCCCGCGTCGCCCGCCGGGAACGGAATCAGCGCGAAGTCCTCCACCGGCAGACCCTTGTTGGAGGTCGGCTGGTCAACAGAGTCATCCGCCGCGAAGTTCATCGCCGCTTCGCCCGTGCCCAGCAGAGAATGCGCGCCCGCCCAGTCGGTCGTGGTCGCGTCGGCATTGAGGATGTTGTACTTCCAGCGCAGGTCGCGGATGTACTCCATCGCCGCCACGCACTCGTCGGATGTGAAGTTGCACACCCAGCGCCCGTCTTCATCCTGATATTCCAGCGCGTTTTCGCCCACGCAGCCGAAATTCCACGCGATATTGGTGAACAGCCAGCCGCCATACGTCTCGCTCGCCGGGAACACAAGCCCCGCCTTGCCCGTCTTTTCGCGGATAATCTGACCGTATTCCGCCACTTCCTGCAAGGTCTTGGGGTAAATCGGCAGACCTTCCTCGTCCACCAGCCCCGCCTCGCGGAACAGGGCGACATTGATGTGCATACCCAGCACATAGCCGTCGCGCGGCAGACCGTAGATGCGGCCGTTCTCGTCGGACAGCATTTCGAGGTACGACGGGCTGAACTCATTCAGCACCCCCGCGCGCTCCAGCGCATCGGTCACGTCGCCGACAAGATGCTGGCTGATCAGCAGCTGCGGGTCGGTAAACGGCGGCTGGAAGATGCTCGGCGCCGTGCCGCCCTTCGCCATCGGAACGTAGCTGCTCAGGGTGTAGGAGTAGTAATCCGGCACCAGCGTCACGTTCGGGTACTGCTTCTTCATCGTTTCGCGGTAGCTCTCAAAGAGCGCCTTTTCCGCCTCCGCCGCCGTATCCGCGGGCCAGTTGCCCAGCGTAATCGTGCAGGTCAAGTCCGCATCAACGACCTCTTCCGCCATCGCCAGCGGCAGCGCGCCCAGCGTCAGGCACAGCACCAGCAGCATGGAAACCAATTTCTTCGACCCTCTCATGGGAAAACCTCCTTCACGAGTTCGTGGCGTATTTTCGTTAGGTTTAACGCTCAACCTTGTCTCTATTATAGTGTATCAAGCCCATTTTGTCAATCCTGTTTCGTGATTTTTTTGAAAAGAAAAGGGGCTGCTTCGGAGAAGTTGTGTCACCGAAGCAGCCAAAGGGATGTGTTATACTATTTCCAGATAAGAATGCGCCAAGATGCGCCGCGAATTTTTCATTCTGGCTAACGTGAATGGAACGCAGCGTAGCAGCGCTACGCTAAGTGGAATGAGCGGACGCCAGAATGGAAAAGGCGCAAGCAGATGGCGCAGGTGAATCTGGAAATAGTATTATTTACTTTCCTTGAAAACGACCATCAGTCCCTGTGCATTTGCCCAGTCAATCACCTGCTGATTTTCCGCGTCGCAGAGAATCACCGGATGGCAGCCGCTGAAGGCATCATCCGCCAGCGTTTGCACACTGTTCGGGATAATGACCAGCCGCAGTAGCGTACAGTCTGCAAAGGCGCGCTTTCCAATCGCAGTAACGCCCTCCGGAATATTCACCTGCTGCACCTGCCACATGCCGACAAAGGCTTCTTCCTCGATTGCCTTCAAATTCGCAGGCAGCTGCAGAATGTGATCCGACGCAATCGCATACCCATTGTCCAGCCATGTGCCGCAAATCTTGCAGACCGTGTCGCTTATCCGCCCGTCTTCCGTCGATGTTGCAGGCCGTACCGTCTCAATGTACGGCGTATGCGGTATGTCGATGCGGCTTGTAACGGAACTGTATTCCGATTCCACATAGTTGTCCGCTGTCTGCGCAATGTAGAGTGTGTATCCCAGGTCGCAGCGAAGCGCCGAAAGGTCAAGCGTAATTTCGCGCTTGCCATCCGGGTAGAGTTCTTCACGATCCTCCACATAGAAGTGCGTTATAGGAGCACTCGATGTGCCGCCTTCCGGCCAGAAAATCAAATCCAGCTGCGCATTTTCCGGGAAAATATGTGAATCCGAAAGCGTCAGCGTCAGCTTGTTGTCCACCAGCTGTGCAGCATCACGAATGGGCGGCAGCTGACATTCCAGCACCAAGTCAAATTCCGTCGGTGCCAGTGTGTTAATGTACTGGCTCAGGGTCGGGGTGAAGGTCGCATGATAGACCTTTCTGCCAGTAATGGTCTGTTTCTTTTCTATATCTTCTCCCCTTTCTATGGTGAACAGCGCCACGCTTGCTTCTTCGGTATCTTCCGACAGCGTCAGCGTGCCATCCACATTCCAGTCGCACAACACTGCCGTATATTCCGGATTATCCAGCCGCACTTCCGCGCCATACGGATAGAGCGTCTGCGTATTCACCGTCACTTGCGCATACTCGCCCGTCAGGTCGTCGCTGAGCCAGTAGCCGTTGTTTGTGCCAATGATAGTCGGCTCAAATTCGCCCTGCGCGTTCTGCCAGTCCAGCGTATCCATGTGCCGCCCCGCGAAATCCAGCACATACGCATAACTCGCATCCATCAGTTCCTCAATCGGCTGAACTTCCGCATACACCAGCTTCTTGCCCTCTGTAAAGGACGCAGATGCCTGCTCAACAACCTCCGCCTCTACATCCTTGGAGTACGCCTGATAGAGGAAGGTCTGGTCGTAGTTGTCGCAGTCTTTCACTTTCGGATCATCCCCGAACGACAAGCGATACGTTTCTCGATTGAGCATGAAGTAGCGCGCCTTTCCGAAATGCTCCACAAAGGCAGGATGCGTGAAATACCATTGCCCATCAATCTGAATCATATTCACGGCATCGCCGTCAAAATACGAAACAAAGACTGAGGTTTGATTCCCAATTCCCGCGCCCTCAACGATGCCCTTCGCGTTAAAATAGATATCATTGGTAACATTTGCCGCGTTCAGCAGTGCTTTGTATGCAAATGCCCAGCCCCAGCGCGTACCTTTACGCTGGACAAGCACCATTTTGCCGCTATATGTGTCCGGCAGCATGTCTGACAGCATTGTTTCGCTGAGCATCCAGTCTACCAGCGCTTCTGCTTTCTGATAGTCGGTCATGTCATCCGTAATCACCTGCGCGACAATCCCTGCCGCCATCTGTTCAGCCGTGCCGAGGTATTCTGCCGGAATCGACTCATCCAAATGCACGGGAATCTGATGCGCCAGCGCGTATTGATGCGCCGCGCTGCCCGACGGCGTGTAGAATTCCACAACCGCTTCGCTGAACGCATCATCCGCAATTTCCGTAACCGATGCCGGAATTTCCAGCAGCAGCATCGAGTTCCCAAATGCATTTGCTCCGATGCGCTCCAAGCCATCCGGCAGTTTCAGCGCTGCCAAAGCAACATTGCCGTGGAATGCCTGTGTGCCAATGCTGTGCACACCCTGCGGGATGGTAAGCGTCTGTATCCGCGCGGCCTGCGCAAACATCCCTTGCGGGATTTCCGTCAGTGATTTCGGCAAATGCACGGACAGAATGGCATAATTCATCCACATCGGATTGATGCCGATTTGCTTCACGGTATCCGGGAAATACATGGACGTAACGGACGTGGAAGCAAACGCATAATCCCCGACCGTTTCCAGCGAATCGCCCAGAGAGAAGGACGGAATCGCTTTGCAGCCGTTGAATGCCCACTTGCCGATGTACTTCACATGCGGCAGCAAAACGCCCTTCTGCGCTGCCGACGGCGAAACGCGCTTCAGTTTCTTGCAGCCATCAAATGCATAGTCTGAAATTTCCGTCAAATTCGGCGAAATATTGATTTCCTCAATGTTTTCGCAGCTCGTGAAGGCATGTTCGCCAATGGACTGAATGAGCGCACCGCCGTTAATGGTTTGAAGCGCCTTGCAGCCGCAGAACGCACTGCTCTCGATGGTCGTAACAGTGCTGGCGAGCGTTGCTTCCGTCAGCTTCGGGCATTCCAAGAACGCGTCAGCACCAATCGTTTCAACGCCGGGGGCAATGGAGACCTTCTCCAAATTCTTGCAGTAAATGAATGCGCCGCCAAGGCGCTTCACATTACCTGGAATGGTAATCGAGGTCAGCCCGCTCTCACGGAACGCGGCATTCCCTATTTCCTCCAAACTTTCCGGCAGTTCCACCGATTGGAGCTTGGACGCTCCACAGAAAGCATTCGCGCCAATTTTCTTCAAGCCATCGGGGAGCGTCAGCGAACGGAGTTCTCCATTATAATAGAATGTCCAGTCCGCGATTTCGGTCACATTTGCCGGGATGACAACTTCAGCAATCGGAACTCCTCGGAATGCTTCTTCTCCGATCGTGGTCAGCGAATCCGGAAGATTGATTTCTTTCAGCGCATAGCAATGCGCAAACGCAAGTCCACCAATGTTCGTTACCCCATCCGGCAGATGAATACTTTCCAGCGACTTGCATTCTGAAAATGCATTATAGTCGATTCTCGTCACGCTGTCCGGAATTTCAATAGTTTTCAGGGACGTGCAGCCCTTAAAACCATGCACGTCCGTAATGTTCTTCGGCAAAACGACCGTAGTCAGGGACGTGCATTCCGTGAAGCATCCGCCTTCCATGCGGAAAACCTGCGGCGGCAGAATTACTGTCTCCAAATTTTCGCATCTTGCAAATGCCCACTCCATCAAGTCAAAGTCCGTCGATGTGATTTCCACAGACTTCAGCTGATGGCAATCAGTAAATGCAAAACTCCCAACGTGAAGACCCGGCTGCGAAAGTTTCAGCGATGTAATGCCGGAATTGTAGAATGCATTTCGTCCAATCAACTCTAATTTTTCCGGGAAGTTGATATCCGTTAGTGCTGTGCAGTTTTCAAAAGCATAAGAATCAATGACAGTGCAGCTTTCCGGCAACGTGACACTCGTTAAACCTTTTCTGCTCTTGAACGCCCCTTCGCCAATCTTTGTGATGCCATCACGAACGGTTACATTTCCCGTAATCGACGCATTCACAAACAAGATGCTGTTGTCCTGCGTATCATATAAGATACCGTCTTCGGATACATAGCGCACAGAACCAAACGCTGTCGTTATCGTTTTCAGCTTGCTGGGCCACTCGCCGCTGATGTCCGCCAGTTTAGCAGGCAAGTGCAGCGTTTCCAGCGAACGGCACTCTTCCACAACACCGCTCATATAAGTTAGACTATTCGGCAAATTCAAGGTATGCAGCGAGTAGCAGTTTGCAAATGTTCCCGACATCCACGTGATACCTTCAGGTACCGTTATTTCTGTTAAACTGGCGCAGGCGTAGAATGCGCTGTTGCCCAAAAACTTCAAATTTTCCGGTAGCACAGTATTTTCCAGTTGTGTACAGTAGTAAAATGCCAAATCGTCTATTGTTGTCAAGCCCTCCGGGAAGGTTATCTCTTTCAGTTCTTTGCAGGATTGGAATGCGCTGTTTCCAATTTTCTGCAAAGAGTCCGGCAGTTGAACAGATGTTATCGCATGTTCCTTAAACACATCACCGGCAATGCACACCGTGCCGTCACGAATCACTACATCCCCCGACACATCCGGCAGGGCATAGCGCAGTGTTTGCGCAGGAATGTCGTAAAGCAGACCGTCCACTATCTCATAGTTTGGATTTCCTTCGGCTACATACAGCGATGTCAGCGCTGAACAGTCTGTGATGAATGAGTCGCCAAGGCTGGTTACATTAGCCGGTATCGTAAGCGACGTCAAGCCAGAAGATGCAAACGCTCTCCACCCAATCGTCGTCAGTGTGTCTGGCAATGTAATTTGCTTCAGCATGGTGCAGCTACCAAAGGCCGATTGCCCAATTTCCACCACACTGCCAAGTGTAATCTCCTGCAAGTTTTCCTGTCCCCAGAAACCGTCATCCGAAATGATTTTCAAGCTCTGCGGCAGACTTACGCTCACAAGCGTGCGAATGTAGCCTTTCTCATAATCAAAATACGCTTTAAATGCCGAGTCCCCAATCACTTCAATTCCTTCGCTGACAACAACGTGCGTCAGAATCGGGCTGCGGAGGTTTTCAATCGCATAGACAGGGTATCCGTCAATCACTGCCGGAACAACCGTCTCCGGCAGCGTGCCCGTGTAGCCTGTAATATACGCTTTGTCCCCTTCAAGGCGATAGGTAAACGATGTGCTTTCACTGGCATAGCGCACCCCGTGTGCGCTCGCCCACAGCTGCGCCGGGCTGCCATCCTGCACAACAAGGCACAGCGCATCGTTCACTGCTTCAAACGCATGGTCGCCGATTGTCTCCACCTGCGTGCCAATGGTGATACTGCGCAGATTTTGGCAGTAGGCAAACGCATAGTCCGCAATGGCAGTCACGTTTTCGTCAATCACCAAATCCGCTCCTGCGCGCCGTGCCGGATAGAGCAGCAGCGTTTTGCCCGCCGCGTCCATCAGGATGCCGTCACAAACCTGCAAATACACACTTTCCGCTTCCACGCGCACTTCTTGCAGGTACTTGCAGTTTGCAAAGGCGTTTTCCGCAGTACCGACCACAGGCAGCCCGTTATGCACAGCCGGAAGCACCAGCAGAACCGTGTTTTCATCGCAGCCGCTGACAAGATAGCCATCCTGCGCGGCATTGAGCGTGTAGGAAATCTCCTGATCCGCCGCGGCAAAATTCACGCCCTGTGACGTGGCTGCTTTTTCAGCGGCAGACCCCTTCCAGCCGCGGATGGTCAGATTCTCGCAGTTTGCAAAAGCATCCGCCGCGATTTCCTCCACGTCCGGCCAGAGCAGGATGTCCGTCAGCGCACTGCATCCCTCAAAAGCGGCACTTTCAATGCGCCGCACCGTGCGCGGCAAAGTCACATTGGTTAGGCTTTCATTGCCGCTGAATGCCCTTGCGCCAATTTCCACAATGCCGTCCGGCAGTTCGATTTGGGTCAGCGCAGTGCAGTGTTCAAACGTATTCACCGGGATTTTCGTCAGCGCTGCCTCCCACTGAACTTCCCGCAGGGCGGCGCAGTTCATCCACGCGCCGTTGCCCAGCGTCGTGACGCTCTTGGGCAGCTTCAGCGTCTGAATCCCCGTATCAGAGAAAGCAGCTGAGCCAATCGTATTCAGATTTTCCGGCAAAACGATGTTTTCCAGCGTGCCAATGCCCGCAAACGCATACGCGCCGATTCTGGTCAGGCTCTCCGGGAAGATGATTTCCGTCAGGGCCGTATTTTCAAACGCATTTGCTTCTATGGTTTGCAGATACTTGCTCCATGTCACCGTTTTCAGCGACGTGCAGCCGCTGAACGCCGACGCAGAAACGGTATGGAGGCGCTCCGGCATCTGGAATTCCGTCAAGGAAACGTCATTCCGGAACGCCGCTGCACTCAGGCTCGTTACGCTGTCCGGAATATGCACGCTTTCCAGTGCCGTGCAGTTCTGGAACGCCTTTGTGCCGATGTTCGACAGCGAATCATCAAACGACAGCGATTGCACCGCCGTGCAGCCTTCAAATGCCGATTCGCCAACAGACGTCACGCCCGTGAACGCATTGGGCGAAACAAGCGACGTGCAGCCCTTGAAGAATCGGTCAGGAATCGCCGTCAGCGTACCTTCACCGAAATTCACCGTCTTCAAGCCCGTTGCATTTTCAAACATGCCTGCCTGATAATCGCTGAAAATCGGCGAGAAAGTCAGCGTTTCCAGATAGCGCAGGTTTTTGAGTGCGCCATCATCAATCTGTGTCAGCGTTTCCGGCATGACAAAGCTTTGCTGCGGTGCGCTGGCAGCATAAGTCAGCAGCCGCGTGGCATCTGCCGTCATCAGTGCACCTTGCTGCACCTGAAAATGCGTGTTTCCCTCTGCCAGCTGGAAAGCCGTCAGCGCCGTGCAGTCACGGAATGCATCCGCTCCAATCAGGGACAGCGATTTCGACAGCGGCATCGAAGTCAGCGCAACACAGCCGTCAAAGGCTTCCGCGCCAATCATCGTAATATCGCCATCAATCTGGATTGATTCCAGTCTTTCGCAGCCCTGAAATGTGCGGTCAGGAATGACCGTCACACCAGCCGGAATTTCCAATGATTTTATTTTATAACAATACTGGAATGCGCCTTCCCCGATGGATTCGAGCTTTTCAGGCAGACGACCATCGCCCCACGCCTTCCCCATATTCCAGCATCCAGCAAACGCATATTTTCCGATTTTTGTCACATTTTTACCAACACACTGCTCAACTCTACCAATAGACTGCTCAGCACTGTATTTATTCACCTCTCCATAGCCCCAGCAGTTTGTAAAAGCATAGTCCGGAATCTCTGTCAACGAATCAGGGATTTCCAAGACGTGCATTTGTAAACATGCCGCAAATACGCCCTCGCCCATTTTCGTCAGCTTCTGCGGCATCCTAACCGAGTCCAAATAGGCACTGGCTGCAAATGCTTCCTTGCCAAAGGTAGTTACATTGTCTGGAATGTAAAATTCTTTGCCGATGCCCGACGGCATATCATAAAACGCGCGGTCGCCGATCGTCGTGACCGGATACCCTTCAATTTCCTGCGGAATAAGCACTTTACGGCGCAGAAGGTCTTTATTATATCCTGTAATCGTCGCTTCCCCATTCTGAATCTCATAGGTATAGTACTCTGCCGGGTCTGCAACAATCACATATGCAAACAGATAATCATATCCATTTAATCGTAATTGAATACGCACCATTTCATTTGCAGAAAGTGAAATGCTGCCTTTACCATCCCATTCGACATGGATTCCCGTTGGCTCATAGGTATAGCTTTCCTTGCGACTCTCACCATATTCGCCATCATAGAAAGTAGCGGTACGACCATCCGTATAGCAGAAATACCACAGCCATTCCTCTTTTGTCACAACGTAATCTTCTGGAACGTCATAGCTAAAGTGGATTGTTTCCCCCGGCTGGGCAAAAATGACAGTCCGATCGTTCCAATCCATTTTCGCTTCCTTTGTCTCCGCGCAAGCAACTGTCGTTGCCAGCGCAAAAAGAAGCAAGAACAGTCCGAATGTGACCTTCCAACGTTTCATGTGCAATCTCCTCCATCCGCTTTTTCCTGTTGCAAACTGCCAATTTTCCATATTTATTATACGCAGGTTTTCCCAGCTTGTCAACATGATTGGTAATCGTTTCTTGACAATTTCTTCTGAATATAGTATTAGCATCTTATTGATTTGACGGTGCATGGCATAGCATTCGATTTAGTTTCTGTATTTTCCCTTAATTTTCTTGATTCTGCTATTGACTTTTTCTTGAAATTGCTGTATGCTGGAAATTGAGAAAGGGGTTGATACGCATGAAATCCAAGAAACTTTTGACGATTACGCTGACCAGTCTGCTGATCGGAAGCGGTCTGACCATACCCGCACTGGCGGACAGCGCGGACGCTCCAAGCGGCGGAAATGTTGCGACTTACGAAATTTCCGCAAACGTAAAACGCATTGATGAATACGCGTTTGCGAACAGCACGAACCTTGTCAGCGTGAAAATTCCCGATTCTGTAACTGCCATCGGGGATTACGCCTTCTCGGGCTGCACGAGCCTGAAAGAGATCACGATTCCCAGCAGCGTGACAGAGATTGGCGCGCACGCATTCGATGGATGCACGGCGCTGGTGAAGGTGCAGGGGCTGGAGAATGTGACAAATCTCAGCGACTTCACGTTCTACAACTGCATTTCACTGCAAGATGTTGGAGACTTGACTTCTTTAACGAGCATTGGTGAGCGCGCTTTTGCAGGCTGCAAATCACTGGTGCAGCTCGGTGATATGCCCCATCTGAAAAGTATCGGTGAGGCTGCTTTTGCATCCAGTGTCCTGTGGGACGATGGTTCGGACTGGCATTATTACTGCGATTCACTGACGCGTGTTGGCGACATTTCTAATGTCGAACAAATCAGCGGTTCAGCCTTTTACTACTGCGAGTCTTTAACAGAAATCGGCAGTTTGGACAGTATTAAAAGAATCGACTCCGGCGCCTTCTATATGTGTTCCTCACTGAAGAAAGTTGAACTTGGAGGAAATGATGTCCGCATTGGGACGGAAGCATTTTCAGGTTGTAGCTCTCTTGCAAGCATCGAGGGCTTAAGCAACGTAACAAGCATCGGCAGCGGTGCTTTCGAGTCCTGCGCCATGACCACCATTAGCGGTCTAACGAACATTTCTGCCATTCCGGATAGCGCATTTGCCAGCTGTACCAATCTGCAAAGCGTAGAAGGTTTGGAGAATGTGACGAGCATTGGCGCATACGCATTCTCCAGATGCTATGCGTTGGAAACACTTGATAACACCGATAATGTGACCACCATTGGTGCTTACGCTTTCAGAGATTGCGAGTTGCTCACATCCATGGAGCATTTGAGCAATGTAACAAGTATTGGCGATAGTGCTTTTGTAGGCTGCACCTCCTTGGTTCGGGTTGGTGATATGCCCCATTTGGAAAGCATCGGCGACTCTGCCTTTGGTGTTTCCAGACGTTGGATTGAAGACGAAGGCATGTCAAAAGACTATGCCTGTGCGTCACTGGAAAGCGTCGGGGATCTCAGCAGCGTTACTTCCATCGGCGAAAATGCCTTCTATCAGTGTACTTCGCTGAAAACCGTCGGCAATCTCAGCAGCGTTACTTTCATCGGCGCAAATGCGTTCAAGCAGTGTACTGCTCTGAAGAGCATCGGGGAACTTGGCAACGTTACGCGCATCGCATATGGTGCTTTCTACGGCTGTGAATCGCTGACCAGCATTAGCGGCTTGGAAAAGCTGACCGTCTTGAATCGAGAGACATTCCGCAATTGCAAATCGCTGACGACCGTTGGTGATTTAAGCAGCGTAACAAGCATCAGCGACAAGGTGTTCGATGGCTGCACTGCGCTAACCACAGTTGGCGATTTAAGCAGCTTGAAGGTCGTTCCTGACAGGCTGTTCTTCTATACGTCAAATCTGGTTTCGGTTGGCGATTTGAGCAGCGCCACCAGCATTGGAGAGAGCGCATTCTCTGGCTGCCGCAAACTGACGAGCATCGGAGACATGTCCAATGTTCGTACCATCGGCGAGTCTGCATTTTCGTCCTGTAATGCGCTAACAAGCATCGGTTCCCTGCCCAATGTTCGCACCATTGGCAACTATGCGTTTTCTGGCTGCAAAACATTGACCAGCCTTGATGAGATGCCCATGCTGGATAGCATTGGCAGTAGTGCATTTTCGGGCTGCAGTATGCTGGCAAGTCTTGGTGAAATGCCCATACTAAAAAGCATTGGCAGTAGTGCATTTGAGAGTTGCAGCAAACTGACGAGCCTTGATGGAATGCCCATGCTGGATAGCATTGACACCGGTGCATTCGCTTACTGCACCACCTTAACCAACGTCGAAATTCTGGCAAATGTAACGACACTCGGAAGCCATACCTTCTACGGCTGCAAATCGCTAAAAACCATTGGTGATTTAAGCAAAGTTACAGTCATCGACTCCTCCACATTCGCTTCCTGCAGCGCATTAGAGAGCGTAGGCGATATGAGCAGCGTAACTTCAATTGGTTATGCCGCATTTGAGGGTTGCTCTTCGCTTGTGCGTGTCGGCAACATGAGTAATGTCGAATCCATTGATTCTAACGGTTTTGTGAATTGCAGCGCCTTGGAACACGTTGATGAACTCGACAAGATTACCAGCATCGGTCAGTATGCATTTATGGGCTGTACTGCACTGAAGAGTATCGGTTCCCTGCACAACTTGGAAACTATCGGGAAAGGTGCTTTTAACGGCTGCAGTGCACTGGAGCATGTTGATGATTTGTACAGCTTGACGCGCTTGGAATCCGGGGTTTTCGCAGGCTGCGTATCGTTGATTAGCGTTGACTGGTCTGACAAATTAACCGCCATTGGGGATAATGCATTCATTGACTGCAAATTGCTTGTCAGCATAGGTGATTTAAGCAGTGTTACAACCATTGAATATTATGCTTTTGCTGGATGCTCCAGTTTGGAACGTCTTGAACACTTAGATAATCTGGTGAGCCTTGGCGAGGGCGTATTTGGGTACGGCAGCCATTATACAGGCTGTATCTCGCTGAAATCAATCGGCGATATGCCCAAATTGGAGTCAATGGAGCAGAAGTGTTTCATGGGATGCACTGCGCTGGAAACCGTCGGTGATTTAAGCAGCCTGAAGGAGATTCCATATGCGGCGTTTGATGGCTGCACCTCTTTGGTAAGCATCGGCGATTTGAGCAACGTAACCATTATCGGATCATACGGGTTCAACCAATGCAAAAAGTTGACCTCAATTCCGAATCTGGGCAGTTTGGAAAGCGTCAATCAATCTGCCTTCTCCGGATGCGAGTCGCTTGCATTTCTGGGTAATCTTCGCAATCTAACAAGTTTTGGCTATTCGCCTTTCATTAACAGTCCTTTCTATAACTGCCCAAACCTTGTCCTGGAAGTCCTGCCGGACTCCGCCGCTGAGCAGTACGCAAAGAGCTACAACATGCGGTACACCTACATTACGGAGTAATTCTCACATCACTTGGTTCTTCGCGGAATCTTGGGGCAACCAACAAGATTCCGTGAAGAGCCTTTTTTGCACCATTTCGTCCACATCCACATCCATGTTGATATGTGCCGTTGGATTTCGCAGAACTATAGTGTGTTTCTAAAATGAGACCGGTGCAGTTTCAAGCAGATTTTCTTGCAATTCAAGGATGAAAACCGACGGTTTACTGGCGGTAAATCGAGAAGTGCAAGAAAAGATGCCAAAATTGCACCGGTCTCATTTTAGAAACACACGCTAAGGAGCAATCAGCTCATAGAATTTGAGCGCCTCGACAATCGCAGTTTCCTTGTCGGGCGGGCATTGTGGCTGCTTTGCCTCCTCAGACTTCGGCTTGTTGTAATTCTCACGCTCAATAATGCCACATTTCTGCTTCACCTGTGCGATATAGAGGTAGCTGACCTTCAAGCCATTATGTTCCAGAACATACGCTTTGATTTCCTCGTAGGTTGCCTTTTTCTCCGCGGCAGTCAAATCCAGCTCGTCCATCTTCACTTCAATCTCGATATGGTCCTTGCTTTGAAGTTGGACAATAAGCATACCGTCTCCGACATATCCGTTTCGTCCCAACAAAGTCCGCTGATCTCCGAGCCCTTAAAATACACAGGAAAACGGAACTCGATGCGCTTCACGATGCGTCCGTCGCTCTGGCGCTCCGGGTAAATCTCCACGCGCTCGATGAAGCTGTTCATGAAGGTCTTTTTCTCCAGATCGGTGAACTGGTCGTACAGCTTGTCGAAGTAGAGCAGGAACTGATAGACGTTGTCGGTGGAAATCCGGTGCTGGCGGATGTTGTCCATGCGGGTCTGCACCTCGGCGATGCTGACCTCGATGGAGGCGATCTGGTCGTAGACCCTGTTCTGCCGCTCCTGCAGGTCCTGCGCCTTGCGGGTGTAATGCGGGTCGTCGAAATCGAGCGCGTCGATCTGCTCGCCCAGCCTGTCCTTGGTGCCCGTGAGCTGACGGAGCTGCTTGCGCAGGGTCTCCATCTCCGTGTCGAGCTCGGCGGTGTCCAGCTTGCCGCCGAGCTTCTCCCGGATGCCCTGCTCAAAGGCGGGCGTGTTGACCAGCTTGTGGATGATCTCCTCCACCGCGCCGTCGATGATTTCCTCGCCCCACTGGTGGTGGTAGTCACAGCGCTTGCCGTCCACATGCAGGCGGTGCTTGCAGGCGTAGTAGAAGTAGTCGCGGTAATAGGTTCCGTCGCCCTTCTTCTTGCGGTTCACGTTGCCGTACATGCCGCCGCCGCAGATGGGGCACTTGAGCAGCCCGGACAGGACGTGCTCGTGGTCAAGGCTGTGCGTCTTGAGCTGGCGCTTGTTGGTCTGCTGGCGCTGCTTCTGCGCAAGCTGCCAGTCCTCCTCGGAGATGATGGGCTCGTGGATGCCGTCGTAGAGCGCGTAGTCCTTCTGCTTGACGATGTGGTACTGGTTGCGGGTGCCGGGGATCTTCTCGTTATGTCTGCGTCCGTACGCCAGCTTGCCGCAGTACACTGGATTGTCAAGCACGCCGATGAGGAAGGAACCCGTGAAGGCTTCCCGCTTGTTGTTGTGACGGCAGACCTTGCTGTATCCGTGCTCGTTGAGCCAGTTTGCGATTCTGGCGGTGCCCATGGTGGTGTGGATGTACTTGTCATAGATGATGCGGATGACCTCGGCCTCTTCCTCGGCAATCTGCAGGTGCCCGTCCACGAGCTTGTAGCCGTAGGGCGCGAAGCCGCCGTTCCATTTGCCCTCGCGGGCCTTCTGCCTGCGGCCCTCCATCGTCTGGACAAGGATATTCTCGCGCTCAATCTCAGCGACGGCGGAGAGGACGGAAATCATCAGCTTGCCGCTGTCCTTGGAGGAGTCGATGCCGTCCTCCACGCAGATGAGGTTGACGCCGAAGTCCTGCATCCGTTGCAGGGAGGTCAGCACGTCCGCGGCGTTGCGGCCGAAGCGGGAGAGCTTGAACACCAGCACGAAGGAGACGCCGTCCTTGCCGGATTCGATGTCCCGCAGCATGCGAAGAAACTCCGGGCGGCCCTCGATGTTCTTGCCGGATTTGCCCTCGTCGCAGTATTCCCCGGCGACGGGCATGTTCTGGAACTCCGCGTACTTGCGCAGCTTGTCCTTCTGCGCGTCCAGGCTGTAGCCGTCCACCTGCATGGAGGTGGAGACGCGGGTATAGATGTAGCATTTCATTCGCTTCATGGCTTTTCCTCCTGCGGTCCAGCCTTTGCCGCGTCGGCGTGTTCCTCAAGCTCAAGGAGGAACCTGTCGTAGTCGGACAGGAACTCGCGGTCCTGAATGACGCGGTACTTCTCAAATTCGGTTTCTGCGTGCAGCCGGGCGATTTCTGCAGACACCCTACCCGCATCCCTGAGAAGACCGTATTCGAACATTTCAATGAAGCGGTTCAGGCGGGTTTCCCAGTCCTGCATGGTCAGCGGGATGTGGCGCTGGGCCATGTTCTCGGCGAAGTCCAGATAGGAGGTGACCATGCGGTTCAGCTGCCCAAGCTCCTCTTCGGTGAGGTAGTTCTTGGCGATGGACACGTCGGATTTTTTGATCTTGCCGTCCGGCGCGTCCTGCCAGGTGGTCAGACCCATGTGATCCTTCGTGTGGTCGGCGCGCTCCATGATGAGTTCGGCGGCGGTGTGCCCGTGCACGGCGAAGTGCATCTTGTTCTGCACCGTGGCATAGAAGCGTTTCGTGGCGGCGGAAGTACGGTCGTAGTCGATAGCAGTGGCATACAGGTCGGTGATCTTCTGATAGAACTTGCGCTCGCTGGCACGGATCTCCCGGATGCGCTCCAGCTGTTCCTCGAAGTACTTGTCGGTCAGATAGGTGCCCTGCTTGAGACGTTCGTCGTCCATGACCCAGCCGCGAATCGTGTACTGCGTTGCGATCTGGTTGACCCACTTGCGGAACTGGACAGCACGCTCGGAATTGACCTTGAAGCCGACCGCGATGATCATCTGCAGGGCGTAGTGTTGTACGGTGTACGGCTTGCCATCTGTGGCAGTTATCCGAAATTTTCGGATAACTGAATCCTCGGACAGCTCGGAATCGTCAAAGATCTTCTTGATGTGGTAATTGATCGTTTTGACACTCACATCATACAGTTGCGCCATCGTCTTTTGCGTCAGCCAGATGTTTTCGTCCTCGTAGCGTATTTCGATGCTGCCCTGCGGGTCGCCCGTGGAGGCGACATAGGTCAACACCTCCGCCGCGCTGGAACGGATGGGCGCGGGCGTCTGCTTTTCTCTGGACATGGGAATTCCTCCTCGTGCGGTTTATGGAAGCCTTCCCCGGCCCGATTGGATACGAGCCGGTGAAGAAAGGTGGTTCAGGCGCGGATGATTTCGGTCATCACGTTGTGCTCCGCTTCGGCGCGCGCCAGATTCATGAGCCCGACCCACTTTATGGGATCTTCAGCCTTCAGGGCTTCGGTGATGCCCCAGCTTTGGGCATATCCCTTCATGAGAACATCGAAACGCTCGCTGGCCTGCGCATCGACAGTGTGCAGATAAGCATCCAGTTCTCCCGTGAGCAGAAGCCTTTGGAAATGCCCCGGATGGTTCGATTCCAGGTGCCGGAGGTGCAGACGGCCCCATTTGCCGATGGTCTGCTGCTCTGGAAGCTCCAGATCCGGGAAGTAATAATCGCCGTGAAGGGTGTAGCTCAGGCCGTTGCGCTCGTCGGTGATATGCTGGGGCAGCGCGCAGCGCTCAGGAGCGGGATGGTTTTGTGGCATGGTGCACCTCCTGCCAATCGTGCAGTAACTGTTCGTGTATTTTGTCCCAACTGCATTTTATTACGCAGCCATATCATTTGTCAATGGTTCTTCTGAATTTGTTTGAGATGATGGATTGGATAAACTGTCCCAACTCGTTTTGCTGTCAGCGGGAAGAACGGGAAACTCCACCTTCCGCTGTACTTTTCGATCATTTCGGCAAGAAAGCCGACGCACCGCTCAAAGGCGGCGTTCTGTTCAGGCGTTCTTTTGAGCAAAGCCATGATTCCTCCAATAAAGGGTTGATCGGTGGTGGGTGCATAGAGGTTCAGTGTTCCTTTCTTGTTCCTGCAGATATGCGAATCCACTGCGTACATACGTACATGTGTACAATCCCTTT
>ULMV01015090.1_pt1 | contig 20493 bp, 18 predicted proteins | sample 1951751 | NCBI WGS metagenome assembly ULMV01 (sample SAMEA4835560, study PRJEB28245) | human gut metagenome | biome: gut microbiome; material: fecal sample | place: Denmark | collected 2008 | reverse complement strand
CGACTGTTGGTAATGAGCTTTTTTATCATAAAAAGCCATTGCTTAATAGCTTGTCATAATCTCAACCTCATCCAATTTTTGTTTCGCATTTTATTAAGTAGATATTTTATAAGATACTTAAGATAGAAAAATATAAGCCACCCATCAAACGATATATACCCCCTGTCTACTCAACATAGACATATATATCATTCAATGGGTGGCTCACTCTCATCCGCACATATCCCCACTACATCTTAAGAACCAGTTCCATCATCTTCTGCACCTGAGGAAGCACGCTTGCGTTCTGCGCTTTCTGCAGGATATCAAGCAGTACCTGTTCAAGCTTTCCTGTATCCTTATAATTCACAAGATACTTTCTAAGCAAATATAGTCTGTTCTGAAAATATCCGGATACGTTCGATGACAGACCGCCCTGCGTTGTCAAGGCTTCCATGACCACTTCCGGCGGGAAACCGATTTCGTATGCCTTTGATACCTTCAGTACAAAATCCCAGTCCTCAAGGCACCGCATGTCCTCATCAAATCCGCCAACTTTTTCAAAGACTTCCTTTCTCATCAATATGATTGGAGCTCCGATTGTATTTTTTACAAGCATTCTTGCAAAAATATTTCCTATAAGCCTATCAAGTTCGCTGCAATCCGGAACCACTATCTCATTTCCGGAATCCAGTTTCATCATATAGCATCCATACACTAATCAATTTCATTTTTTAATCCCACACTTCCTTATAGCTGTCACCCTCAAATTCCTCCTGAGCAATTTCAAGCATCTGCCTTGCCGATAATTTAGACTGATACGCTTTATTGTTAAACAGATTTTCATGATCTTCTCTTACATAATGCGCCTTCTCAAACGATATTGCAAAGAAATCCTTTCCAAGCCACTCATAATCGCTGTCGGTTATGGAGTCCGAATGAAAAAAAGCCCCACCGTATCTGAATGAATTCCAATTGCGGAGTTTATAGCAATCAGGGTGCTTAAGACATATATATGTGCCAAAGCTTTCAAATTCGCTGAAACTGTTGGATTGGATCTTATCCATATCTATTGACCATATTATTTTTTCCCAGAATTCTGTTCCGTTATAACCAGATTCTTCTATTTCCCCCAGCATTTCACACATAAGGTCACAACGCATAAGCATATGTTCAGATATAAATGACTTACCAATACATTTATGAAGGTCAGGAATAAGCTTTGCAAGTGTGTTAAAATATTCCTCATGATACTCATGTTTTAAATCAAAATACGGTTTCCCATCTTCTGAAAACATCGAGAAGCGCCTGCATGGAATTGTATCTCCGTCCCATACCATGTAATATTTATCCTTACACATTCTGGCATACTGCATCTTCAAAAACTGTTGGTAATACCATCCCGTAATATTTCTCGGAAGTTGACGTCCTGCAAGCAAGCCCTCCATTCGTTCTCCCATAGCTTTATGAACCACATCAAACGGCAAAATCGTATTCTCATCAATCCATTTAATACGTTCTCCAAGTGCTGATTCATCTACAAGCTTTCCTACCTCAGCATTACCAACAAAATATATATTTTTGCCCGGAAGATAGCCTGAATATCTTTTATAATTATCTCTGAGTCTTAAAAAATCCTTTGGAACTACCATCACAAGGACATCATACTGATTGTCAAATTCTCCGCCCATTTATACGCCTCGCTTTTAATGTGCTATGCTCTTTATTTTCTAAATAACCTTTTCCACTCAACCTCAACCAGTTCTCTTGCGTGTTGTCCAAGATGGCAGTCATTCTTTGATAAATACTCTATCCTTGTCATAAAACTTTCATTTACCATTGAGTAAAAAATGTTCATAAATCCAATACTATTTTCACCACACCACTCATGCAGTGTATCATTGAGATATTTCGTAGCTCAATTTCTATCCTTCTCCATACCATAATGCGGGAATAATTCATCCTGATCAACCGTATTATCCTTGGTTCTATTCTAAATAGAATATCCACACTTAACTGTCGTCACGCACATTTTTTAAGTTTTCTTGTTTCCAGCATTCTAGCCTGTTATACACTTTATTTCCTTCAGAATTTCGCCATAAGTTCTTCCTTTGCCAAACAATACCGTGGTTCCCAATACAAAGCCCTTAACTCCTTTAGGCGCAAACATCTCAATCTTATCCATTCCACAGGCTCCATCCCAGTATATCTCAAACCCCATCTCGTCCTTAATCTTCAGAAGTCTGTCTATCTTCTTTCCAACGTAAGGAAGGTACATCTGTCCCGCATTACCGGGATTTACGGACATGACAAGAACCTTGTCAACAATCTGGAGCATCTCCATGACCGTCTCAATGCTGGTTCCGGGGTTAATCGCTATTCCAGGTATCATCCCCGCATCTATTATTTTCTGCAATGTAGTCGATGGATGATATTCCGCCTCCGGGTGAATATACACTGTATCGCCTTTTCTGAGATTTTTCAAAAAAAGCTCTATATGTGTATTCGGATGTTCTATCATCAGATGAACATCCAGCGGTAAATCGGTGGCTGAACGTATGTACATCATGTCATTAAGTGACATTGCATAGTTAGGCACATAACGTCCATCCATTATATCAATATGAAACGAGTCGATTCCACCTGCCTCTAAATCTCTTACTTCCCTTTCCAAATTACCAAAATTAGCGCACATCATTGACGCTGTTAGTTCAAAATCATTCTTTTCCATCCTTGAATCCTTATATCCTTCTTCCATGAAGTACTGCCACAATTTAACAATACAATAATATTGCAGTTAACTACATTATTTTATAAATTCTCATTTCACCTGAAATAACAAAGTGATATTGTATTTAACTATATACCTGTTTTACTGAAAATTACTTGTCCAATCAGGGTCACAGGTGTGACATAGCTTATATGGCCCCTTGCTAAGTTTAGCTTCTTTTATAGTAAAAATATTACCTAAATTCGCGGCAACTTCCGAATCCAGACAACATGACTTTAATCTTCCATCCCATGCCACATTCGTCATATGATCTACGTTATATATGCAATTTCTAAACCTATTCATAACTTCGATATCTGTGTATTTATGAACTCTTCCAGCTACATTTCCTGCAAACGAATGGGAAGTAATAAACCTTATATAAGGGTTCTCATGAGGATTTGTTATTCCATTCTTTTCCAACCACCTAAAAGCATCTTCCGAATTGTGCTCGAGCACCTGACCATCTAACTGTACCTTGCTTGAAGGATTTTTTTCCTTCCAATTAACACACTTCACCCAATTTTCAACTGATTTGACGGTGTGAAATGAAATATATAGTTTACCGCCTTCCCCTTTTTCCAATATTTCAAATATCTTTTCAATCTTTTCATCAGAAAGCAATAATCCATTAGTACTGATAAATGCCGGTCTGCCAATTTCAATAATTTTCTCTAAGCATTCGAAAAAGTCTGGATGCAACAAGGGTTCTCCAAGTCCATGCAATGAAAAACTTTCATCCTTATCAGGAGCGATATACTTAACACATTCATCGAATACCTTCTTATCCATATACCCCTTAGGTCTTTTGCATGTCGGTGTCGGACAGTTTGGACACGCCAAATTACAGTTATTCGTCAATTCAATTCCTCCTATCTTCGGAATTGTAGGATTTCTTTCTAATAATCCTATGTATTCACATGCATGCTTATAAGCTTTTTCATTTCCAATTTCTTTATAATAATCTCTCGATGACATATATTTTTTTATATTTGTTTCAACGAGTTTATTCAAATCCACAGAACATGCAGGCAGCTCATCCAAAATCACAGGATATACTATATTATTATTTACCCTGTATACCCTACACACATTTTCCTTACATATATCTCTTATAAAATACAGAGCAGATGTCCTATTTGTGGCATCTATTATCTCGCAATCATTATTTTTAACCAACTCAAGAAGTTCATTTAAGTTAAGAATAACATTCTCACCCGCAAATTTCTTTCCCCATTTGCGTCGGTCATTATCATAAATTGCCAGTTTTTCATTGTTATTGTTAATAAATTCTTCCGCATTATTTGTTGCGCCAATTATAATCTTCATATTGAAGCTCTCCTTTAATGTTTAATCTTCATAATTTTTGCTCTTATTCTACATTATTAAATCTTATCAGCTTTTTTATTTTTCATCATCACATATCCTTCAAATAAATCAAAATCCTCTTTAGTAGTGATTTTTATATTTGTCTGATCCCCATATGCCTGATATAAAGTGTCACCTAATGCATATACCAGACTGGTTACATGTGGATCCACACTTTGCAGTATCCCCTTTTCCTCCGCGCGTCTATACACATCCAATAAATAGCCATAATTAAATCCAGATGGGCAGGCAATCTGTACATACTTGTCTCTATCGACCCATGTTCTGCTCTCAATTCCATCATTGCTTCCCATCAACTGATAGCAAGGCGTAGTGGACACGGCCGCTTTTCTTTCCTTCATAACTCTTATAACATCTGACACAATTTTTCCCGAGGTGAAAGGTGCCGCTCCATATTGAATTAATACATAATCTTCTTTACTTATTTTATCTTTCAGATTATTGACACCATTTAAACATGAATATTGAAAAGTATTCCCTCCATCAACGATCCATTTCACCTTTGTAAAATTGTTGAAACGAATTATTTCTTCCAAATAATCTTTCCAATCCTTATGACATACAACCTCAATTGAATCCACTTGAGGGTGATTTTGGAAAATTTCAATTGTATATGCCAATATAGGTTTATTCAATACTTCCACAAACTGCTTAGGTCTGTCAGCTCTGGTTCTGCTTCCAGTACCCCCTGCTAAGATAATAGCTGTTATCATATCCTACTCCTCGTAGCTTTTTATTACTCCATCTAAATACTTCATCATGTTTCTGTAAGACGGCAAGAAGAAAAATCCATCATCATCCCCAACACTACCCTTATAAAGTCCCCATGAAAACCAGTAAAATGCACACAGAACATGAACAGCCCAATAAAATCTCTTCTCTTCTTTTGTAAGTCCGTGACCCGCATACGCTTCAAAATATCTTTCAATCTGATTTTCTGTCCAATCAAACCTGCATGTAATACTACATACATCATTGACCTCATAGTTAAGACCTGCATACTCCCAATCAATCAAATATAACTGCCCCTGGTCATCGCACAAAAAATTAGGTTCATATACATCATTATGGCATGGAACCAACTTGTATCCCAGCTTCTCTGCGTCTGTTCTTACATAGCCATCTAATTTATCTATTTTCTGAATAACATCCGCAAATTCTCTTTTTAAATTTCCTTTTGTAGCAGATGCTATTTTCATCAATTTCTTTCCTTCCTGCACATTGTCAAACCGCTTCAAGCCCACATCCAGCTGTACAGCATGTAGCTTGTGAAGAAAATCCATAGCAACCTCAAGCTGTTCAGGATACTGTTCAAAATCACACTTTGTGGCGCCATGAATGAAATACGATATCTTCCAACCATCAGTTGTTATCTTAATTATTGACCTATCAATTCCAAGCTCTTTAGCTTTCATTTGTGTATAACACTCCGAATACCTATCAATCAGATTGTATGCTGTTCCCCCAGGGTGTCTGTATACATATTTGGTCTTATTAACAACAAATGAGAATGATACGTTTGTCAACCCTGCATTGATAACTGATATATCCACGATGTCATTTGCACTGCAATCAAGTGTACCGCAAATATTAGTTATAATATCTGAATCAATATTTAATAGAAATTCGGAGTCAAACATTCTTAAATCATCGATATTTTCGAATTCCATAATCTGTCCATATTCAAATTCTTTTTTATAAAAAGTCAGTTTTCTAATATGTCTTGCATAGAATTCTTCCCAAAACATTGACGCAACTCCAAAATCATCAATCTCCGTTTCCATAAATTTCTTTAATTTCGAAGAAAATCCCATATTAATATATGCATGACCTACCATCGCATAAGAATCACTTCCGCCAACAGCCATACTCGTGATAACATCGGCATCTGATACACTCACAGCAAATTCTCGAAACTTTCCATTCTGATATGTGCATGCACGATAAGATTGATTTAGAGGATTATTGTCATTAAATGGATTACTCTTGAAATAATGATCTGCACAACATATATATGTATTATTCAAATAGTCCTTAGCTATATATAAAGAATATAGATTTCCCTTACTGCCAAATTGATTATTTACAAGTATCTTCACCCCATACTTTTGTTCCAGGTAAAAAAACTTCTCCTTCATGTATCCGACAACCAAATAAATTTCCGATATTCCAGCCTCTAAAAGCTGTTCTATTTGTCGCTCAATCAGAATTTCCCCCTTTACTCTGAACAGCCCCTTGGGTTTTTCATATGTAAAAGGAGCAAATTTTGAGGATTTTCCTGCTGCTAAAATTATGGCATTTTTTTTCATAACTACACTCCTATTCTATTTTCTTACATACAATATATACTTAAATAGTGAAATTATATACACACAATATATGCATATCCATGCGTTAACAATGTGTTGAATCTATGAATATACATAATATTTTATATCTGCATCATCCAATTCATTTAAAATATCAAAATACTCGCCAATATTTTGTATTTTATATTTTCTAATTATATACGTCTTATCTTTTGTATTGGATAAATTATCAAATATCTTTTCCTTCATTTCTTTATAACTTGATATATCTTCATATTTTTCCATATTTCTACTGTAGGGTATATATCTACGTCCAATCCCATGTGTTGTCATTCCAGCATCGACAGGCCATTGATATATATCCCCATATTGTATTGCTAAAAAACTTTCACTATCAGCAGGTGCAAAAAAAACTTCTCCTTCAAAATTTATTTTTTTCAGCGGAAGTACTTTTCCTGCATCTATAAACGAACTACATACCTTTAATATAAACGGAAGTTCAATTCCATATCCTATAGTATTTGAAGGCTCTTTTGATATATATGGACATTCCTCCCATATTTTTCTGTTATGTAAAACTTTATCTTTAGTCGTCTTTATTTTTTTTACATCCATCTCATACTTGCAAACATAGTCTAGTATTTGTTTATAGTCGATTCCATCCTTATAAAAGTCCAGCGGGAAAATATCAAGTACCTTCAGATGTTCATCTCCTATTTTTCTATATGCTTTAATAAAATGACCATTAAGACAAAATTCCATTTCATTTCCGCTTTTCTTTAGTATTTCAAGCATTTCATTATATATTTGTATTTCATTAATGAAATCTGTTTCTGGGATATATACCATCCCTTTTGTCATATAATATTCAATAAATTTATTATAGTCACTTCTCAACATGAGAAAATCTATATCATCATCCCATGGGATAAAGCCTCCATTTCTCACAGCACCAATAAGGTTTCCCTCGCCAAGAATCAAAGTTGAACTCGCTTCGGCTGCCATCATCTCCAGTTTTTTCCCCAGTTTAACATATTCCAATTGTAATTTTCTCAACATCCCCCTCGCAGGTTTAAGTTTTCTAATATCCGTATATCTCATAAAAAACTCTATTCTTTCCTGGCAAATTCTTCTTTCCTCATTCTCATACAGATACATTAGCCGGTATATTCCCGCCTCAGAATCACACTCCGATAAAAATTCAATTACATTTTCATTGTTTTGTCTCATATATTTTCTTATAAAAAAATATATTAATAATTTTTCAATACCCAACTCACAAAGCTGATATCTCATTTGTGTGGCGAATGGTTCCGATGCTGATATAACAACAATAGCACTATCAACATATTGAGTTAAATTATCAGGAGCAATAACTTGTATTCCACTGACAAACTTTCCCTGGATATTTTTATTATTATCGACGAAACATAATACATGTTCTCTTCCAAAAAAATTAAGCGCTTCAAGACCATATCTGCCTGTTCCAAATAAAATTACTTTCTTCATTTCGTATATTCCTAACCCACCTCTCATTTTGTAAATATCCATGCATTAAACAATCCATCCGGTTCATTGCCATCATACAATATCTTTCGTTTTACTTCCAACCTCAGATTAAGTGCAGATGCAATTTTTTTTAATATATCGTCATCAAACCACTGTTCCCACGAATCTATTTCCAATTGCCCCAAAGCTTTCTTATTTTTGTCAACAACTATAATTTTTCCATTTTTTTTCGTCACTCTTGCCATCTCTTTCACTGCATTTTCAATTAAAATAGCATGCTCAAGAGCTTCCACAGAAAATACAACATCAAATGTACAATCCTTATATGGTATGTTTGTGATGCTACCTTGCTTTTTTTTAATTGGGAGATTAATTGTGTTTAATACATTTTGTGATATATCAACTCCATACAATAATACATTTTCAACATCCTCTACAATATTCTTTAAAAATCTTCCTTTTCCGCATCCTATGTCGCATATTTTTAGTTGCTTGCCCTGCATATTCATTATTTCATTTAGCACAACCTTATAGCGCCCATCTTCTTTAGCAATTTTATCCTGAAACATAAAAGCCTGTCTCTCAAGTTCAAACCTGCATTTTAATGAAACAGCATCAAGGAAATATTTTACAGCCCAGCTAATCTCCCCATCAGCAATATATGTAGGAAATTCTTTTGGATTTAAAACTTCCGGATTTTCACTGACAGCATAACTTCCATACCAGCCTCCTGTCTCATTCTGAAGCTTGGCAGCATATTCTAATGCCTTATTTCCTCTTTCGATATCACCAAGCTCGTACCATACAATAGCAAGCTGGAACATACCTGTAGAACATACCCAATTGACATTTCTATATGCCGGAACATAACCCTTTTCATCCAATATATCGGACATACTCTTCATAGCTTCTTTTGCCAATTCGTACTCACCAAGATTGCAAAGTGCCTCCATAACATAGGCATAAAAATGAGACAAAAAACTAAAATCAAGAATTTCTTTTCTATAATTGTTTAAATAATATTTCTGAACTCGTCTAGCTTCTGACGCATATTGGGGAACATTCAGTATTTTAGCAGCATCAATCAAAGGGGTTAAACAGTATAAATGTATTAATTCCGAACATTCCCCTGATTTTCCCCACGCCTCCTTTGTTGGAGTAACTAACCTTCCATCACCATCAATCCTCGAAAGCATCCAGTCACAACCTTTAGCTATATTGACCTTTATCTCTGGCATTATATCAGCCATAGCCACAAGCCCTTTCAATATCTGCGCCGTATCAAATACATAGGGAGCTGTTCCTTCCGTATCATACCATGAGCCATCGTTATGCTGTATACTGCATAACCATCTTGTGTATTGCTTGGCCAAATCCCTATATCCCCACTTTAATAAAGTAGGTATGTAATATCCTGTAACCTCCGGATAGCTCTTCCTATATTCACTGTTATTTATGATACCCTCATTATATACTGTATTGTTAATTATCCATTTTTCAGCAAGTTTCATTTTAGCAATCCAGTCAACTGTATTATCCATGTTAGGTTTTACATATTTTTTTACAAGATCCAGATATGTTGTATATTCATGTATTCCAGCATCATCTAACTGCTTTGCCAATACATGCGCCTTTGCCACATCAACCGAAATAATTATTTCATAATCATTATGTATCTGTTTTAATTCATCAAAGGAAATAACTTTTTTCTCATTAATAATTTTTCCAACTAAAGCCTTATTATTATCTACATAATATTGAATCCTATCAATACCAATGTGTTCAGCCGCATCCTTTCCAAACCTTCCAGCTCCAAACAATATAATTTTTTTGTCCATATACTTTCCTTCCATACATTATAATCAAAGATATTCTATTAAAATATTTTCTATATAATTTTCTATTTCTTTTTTTTGATTATTCAGCTTATCCTGATCTAATTTCATAAATCCATCAGAATCATAATTTACATACGATAACGATTCGAAAGCATCTCTTCTATTGTCCACACGATAATATTTAACAGGTGTACCATATACTAGGCTAGGAATTGTTGCATGCACAAGATCAGTATATACTTTTTTGGCATTTGCATATAATGTCAGATACTCGTACGGACTATCAGATACCATTAAATTTTTCTTGCTCAAATATCTTGTTTTCTTTGATGAAAGAGAATATTGCATATGCCACGGATGAACTACATTCTCCATACAGGCAATATCTTTTGGTTCATCTGTCCTATTAAAAGTCGAAACAATATATTCATTAGTATTCATTCCAGTAGGATTAAAACCATCTCTTAGCCAAAATGCGCAATCAAGTCCCTTTTTACAACTATAATAATCTTTATACATGTCATATGTTTTGCTGTCTCTTGTTATAAAAATAATAGGCTTAATTTCTTCCAGAAATCTTAATACGTTTTTCCTTTCATTCTCATCATATTTATATGCTCCAGCACCAACAAGCGCAATTTCTCCACCACACTGTTTTATTTTTAATGCATTTTGTCTTGTCGAATATAAACTTGTACTAGTTGCAACTTCCTCCGTGAGACACATTCCTGTAATAACAAATATATCTGGCCTATAATACTCCCTTAGATTAAAAATATTATTTCTAGCAGGACTATTCATATCCGTTACATTGCCAATATAAAAATTAGACATTGATGACAATGCCCCAAACTTAATTTCAGGATTTTTCTTTGCAATATTATCCACTATATTCTTTAATCCTAAATCAATAAATGCTTCTCCAACATTAGTGAACCAACAGTTAAAATTATTTATTATATACATTCTCGTTCCTTTCTGCGACACATTCGTTATATGTACAATAATTTTTTATTCTATCTCTTTCAAATTGACCGACAATCTCTGGTACAATACTGTCGCTGACTGAAATAACTATCTGGTATTCATACTCCATATCTTTTAATTTGTTGGATGGCAATACTTCCTTATTACATATCTTTTTTCCTACCAAGTTAAAGTTATTATCACAAAAGAATTCAACATTTTCATCACCAAAATAAGTTAATGCTTTTCTTCCATAATTTCCTGCACCAAAGAGTATTATTTTTTTGCTGCTGTCAAATTTTCTTTCTCTGCAAATCCACAACAATTCTTGCGGAAGTATTTTATTTTTCCAAAAAATATCCACTATCTCTTCCCTTTTGTATACATTCTCAAAATACATTTGAAGAAACAGCTTTTCTTTCATATCTTCAGCGATTTTACCATCGAAATACTGATGTTCCTTTACTCTAAGCTTAAATAACTGTTCACTAATCATCGCCTGTCTTGTCTCTGTCAAACTTCCCGGGTGTTTTCTGTAGCTGTAAAGAACCTTATTAATTCGCCTTAACAAATACTTTCTGTTTATTCTAAACCAATAATCATAGTCTTCTACCAAAAAACAATCCGGATTATATTCGCCTACCTCAGCTGCAACCGAAGACCGGTACATAAAACATGCCCCAACACAGTTCCTTAAATATATTTCCTCTGGATTTATACGCTGATAACCTACTATATCACCATTTTCATCAATATATTCCATGTCTGCATACACCATTCCAACATCAGGATTTTTATCAAGATATTCGCACATCTCCCTAATTGCATCCTTATGAAACATGTTATCGTCTGATGTCCACGTATAATATTTTCCACATGCCTGCGTAAAACCAACATTAAGTGATTTAGGCAATTTTTTATTTATTTCATTGTTAATTACCTTTATTCTGTTGTCACTTTCAGCATAGCTCTGCATAATTTCAAGTGAATGATCCATAGAACAGTCATTTACTAAAATTAATTCCCAATCTTTATAGGATTGTCCGATAACACTCTCTATCGACTGTTTTAAAAATTTTTCTCCATTATATACAGGCATAACAATACTTATCATACACATACTATATTCCTTCCAGCAATATATTCATATCCTGCATTTCATCATCCGATGCTTTGAAAAATAATATTTTTGAATTTTCTACTCCATTCTGAATCAATGTATCTCTTACGCTCTCGCAAATATTTTTATTTAATATTGCAATAATTATATAATCAAATTCAAAATCCTTAATTCCGTCAATACCAACAATGGGTATTTCGTACCCTTTTACCTTTTCCCAATTTTTGTCAGCCATAGCGACTACATTCGTATAATCTTTCTCCGCCATTGAACGCTTAAATTCTCTGCCAAAATTTCCTGCCCCATATATAAGGATTCTTTTTTGCTTTATTAATCTAAATAATCTTAATTTATCAAACAAGAACCACGGAGCTTTTAGAAGAATAACAAATTCCATATATGCTTCTAATTGCCTGTTCCATTCGCAAACACTATAATTTTTTATATTGACATTCCTCAAATCTTTATATAATTCAATCAGCGCGTTTATTGGTGTCTTTGACCTCATCATTGAATTATCCCTTTGAACATAGTGGTAAGGTGTATCATCTAACACACAAATGCTATCCGCTTCAAAAAAAACATTGCATGAAAAATCTACATCCTCCCCTATCGTTACATCACCGGACACCTTCTCTATACACTTTATCAGTAATTCCTTTTTTATAATCTTACACACTAAATTGGGAAGAAGTCCAAATTCATAAAAAATCCCAGAATATAATATATATGGAACAATCTGCTCTTGTATTTGTTTCTTATCATATATCCCTATAGGTATATTATTTTTTTTTGTTACACCCCTATTCTCATATTCCTCTATCATGCCATACGCAATTATATCTGCATTGCTTGCTTTTTCAAAGAGATTCGAATAAGTATCCTTATCTATCCAATCATCTGCATCGACAAAGGTTATATATTCCCCTGAAGCTAATGCTATTCCACATTTTCTGGTTTTTACAAGTCCCTCATTTAATTTGTGAATTACTCTGATTCGTGCATCTTTTTTTGCAAATTTATCACAAATCTTGCCGCTTTCGTCCGTTGAACCATCGTCAATTAACAGGATTTCCATGTCAACATAGCTCTGATTAACAATACAAGATAGACATTTGTCCAAGTATTCCTGTGCATTATAAATTGGCACTATCACTGATAATTTCATTCTATATACCTCGTATTCTATCTATTGTATTATTGTATATCTTTAATGTAGCTTCTCTGTTACTTCTCGAACCTTCATCAAGCCATCCCCCATTAAAATGATGAATTGAAAAAGTGTTATCTGTGATAGTTGTCTTTCCGCTCATATAGTCATAAGGATGGAAAAAATCGGATGAAAAAACCGTCATATCATTTAGTCGCTGAACCGTATTATCCGCACGAAATCCCTCATCAATAAAAGGCTTCGTCTCATATACCCCACAAGTGTCCTGATTCAAGGAACCGTCATCATACTTAAACCTGATATTCCTTCTATATTCAAGTATTTTCCCTATCATTGGATGACGCGGCAACGCTCCGCTGCATCCACCCATATTAATATTTCCCCATTTCTCAACTCCACAGAATGCCATCTGCGTTCTAAGCTCATCCAATGGTTTTATAAGCTCAACATCTGTATCCAGATAAAACCCTCCGTGTGTATACAATATATCAAGACGTGCAAAATCAGGCACAAAACCCCATTTTTTTTCTTCATACGCCTGTTTCATATACAAGTTTTTATTAACATCATATTTGCTCTCGTCCCATCTTCTTATTTCATAATCAGGGCAAAATCTGCTCCAACTTTCCATGCATTTTTTCAGATAATCCGGCATATCTTTTCCTGAAAACCAACAATAATGAATTACCTTTGGAATTAATTCCGGTGAATATGGGGTTATATTATATTTACCCTTCTTTTTCTCCGTCTCCATAGCCAATGTCACAGGAATTATAACAGCTTCGATATCATCCAATTCTTTCATTCCATCAAGCATAGTTAATACCGGATTAAAATTGCTGTTTGTTATAAGTAATATATGCCTGTCGGACATATTTCTAAGTTCATCAACACCGCATATTCTGCACATATTGTTACCAACACTTATATACCTGCCCTGTTTTGCCGTATCCATATCGACATAAAAATCTATATTTTCAACAAGCCCTTTTCTCATTATATAATCAGGTATAATAATTTTACCTATCATCCCCGCTCCATATACAACAATTTTAAGCTCATTTTTTTTAATATATACAGACAATTCATCCATTGTATAATCACTTAATCGAATCATTCTTCTCTCCCCGGATATTACTCATGTTTTTTAATGTAATTTATTATTATATTCACAATTCTTTCAGACGCATGACCGTCTCCATAAGGGTTTTCAATTCCGCTTATTGCCGCATAAGCATCTTCGTCAATCAGCAGATGTTCTGTTTCTCTAAATATATCTTCTCTTTCTGTACCTACAAGCCGCAAGGTTCCCGCTTCTATTCCCTCCGGTCGCTCTGTCGTATCACGTAAAACAAGTACTGGTTTTCCAAGCGATGGAGCTTCTTCCTGTATTCCTCCACTGTCTGTCAAAATAAGGTAGCTACGATTCATAAAGTTATGAAAATCGTAGGCATCAAGGGGTTCAATAAGCCGTATTCTATCGCAATCGGTAAATATTTTATCTGCGATCTCTCTAACTTTCGGGTTTTTATGTATAGGATAAATAACCTTCACATCCTGATATTTATTGACTATATCCCTTACTGCCATAAAAATATTCTCCATAGGCTTACCTATATTTTCACGTCTGTGCGCAGTCAATAAAACTAATTTGCTGTCACCACACCAGTCAATAAGAGGATTCTGATAATCATTCCTTACTGTTGTTTTAAGTGCATCTATGACCGTATTTCCAGTCACAAATATCTTGTCAAATGACTTTCCCTCTTTAATCAAATTGTTTCTGCTCTGATATGTCGGTGCAAAATATAAATCTGATATCAAGTCTGTAGCCTGTCTGTTAAATTCCTCCGGGAAAGGCGACTGCATATCATACGTTCTAAGTCCTGCCTCAACATGTCCAATCGGAATATGATTATAAAATGCGGTAAGAGCAGCAGCAAAAGAGGTTGAAGTATCTCCATGCACCAAAATTAAGTCTGGGGCCTCTCTTCTGATTACTTCCTCAAGTCCACTAAGAATACTTGTCATAATCATTGATAAAGTCTGATTTTTTTTCATTATGTGTAGATTATAATCAGGTTTTATTTCAAACAAATCTATAACCTGATTGAGCATTTCCTCATGCTGTCCCGTCAGGCAAACAACACTTTGTATTTCATCTCTTTTTTCTAATTCCTTAATTACCGGGCACATTTTTATTGCTTCCGGCCTTGTTCCAAACACAGAGACAACCTTCATAGTCCATCCGCCTTTTTCCATTATTTTATATTTTCAAAGATTATGTCTTTTCGATTAATCCAAACCCATTTGTGAACGTAATACCTTCATAAAATAATCCTTTTCTGGTCTTAGATTCAATTGCTGAATTCCTTCTTCATTTAATAATAGCATAGGTGTGGATATATCTGACGGTATTACAATCTCTCCATAACCAGTGTGTCTTGTTGAAAACCATCCTAGATTTTTTTCCCCATTGTACTCTATTTTTAAAAGCTTATCCAATGACATGTCTACTATATCCACAATTGCCACATTATTCGCTTCTTCCGGAAACAAATAAATTTTTCCTTTTATCCTAGCCAAAGCTGTATATCTAATATCCTTTACATCTTGTATATTACTTATATTATGTACTTTTCTTTCCCCTGTGTTAATATCCACATCAAGAATTCCTCTTTCCAATTTAACCGGGAACAATAACGCACTATTATTATGTATTATAATACCTGCATACATTTTCACATCTATATTAGCAGAAATGGTCTTTACAAGATCAGTGTGTGTATCAAAGCATAAAATTTTAGTACTACTCCACGGACATAAATATATCTTGCCATTATCAATACAGCTTCCATATAAAATTCCTGAATTCTGACCTGCATATTCTTTTATACCTATATCAATTCTACTTACTTTTCTTGTAGAAAGTTCTATTTTCAACATACAGTCATAACACATTGGTGTAATATATAGATTTTCACCCACAAGATAGCAGTCATTAAACGGCCTATACATACAATCCCTTGTAGACTTCGGAAGCTCTACATATTCTATTAAATTATTTTCAATATTATAAATTGCAATCCTTTCTTCTTGCTTAAACGGTATAAACCAAATTTCTTTACTGTATGAAACTGCCTGCCAATAACTATTCCACATAAATCTTGTATCAAAAGTTCCCAGAACATCAATTCGTCTATCTTTAAAATTGTATCTAAATAAACCATTGCTCTGAAAGTCTGAACAATACAAATAATCTTCTCTCTCTGTCATAGCACATGATTTTAAGCCAATTTTTTCACACAATTCCATCTATATTTACCTACACTTCCTCTATTTTTACACATCATGTATCCCTATATTACAACGAACCCGTCTTGCAAAACATTGATTATAATAATTTACTAAACATTTTCCAAAAGTCATTTTCGTCATAATTTCTATCAAAAAAAAGGTTTGTCTTGTCGTCAAGCCCTACTTTTTTACTTTTCACCAATTTATCACATATTCCTTTTAATTCTTCCGGTTTATTAGTAACTGCATCCGCAATATCAAATATCTCCTCATAAAAATACTCTTTAACATTTTTCTGTGGTGATACGAAGATTGTATTAATATCCGTTGCAATTGCTACCGATTCTATTGCTGCCCCGGACTTTGCATCACAAATATTTATATCTGATATTAAAGCAGCCGTTTCAAAATCATAATTGCCGTCAAGTATTATATCAGAGATATCGTAAATTACATCCATATCCTTTCTCTTTTCAGGAAATCTAAATGTGCAATGATGTGGTTTAGTTACAATATAATAATCCTTCTTTAATGTCAAAAAAGCATTATGAAATGTCTGAATTGTAGAATCCTCATCCCAGGTCGGAAAATAACCAATAATCTTTTTATTTGTATTGATTTTCAGTTTTTTTCTTATTTGTTCTCGTTTTTCCTTTATATCAACCTCTTTTTTGAAATAACTTTTTGGACGTCCTATTACCATAATATGATTTTCTGGTAAACATCTTTTTTCAAGACATTTTTCTTTTTGAAACATTCCTTGCACAAATTTATAATCGAATCCCTTCATTGCATTTTCACTGAACCAATATCCATTTTTATTACATGAATCACCATAAGTCATATTAATTTTTATTGTGTTCTTATACTTTAATAGTACATATGCATCCTGCGTTGAAAACGCAAAATTAGCATTTTCGTCGCAATACTCTGAATATTCTAATTCACGTTCTTCCAAAATTTTTTTTGCCGTATTATAGTCAAACCACTTTCCGGTTGTATTAATTTCCTGATTTTCTGCCACAAATATTGCATATATTCCATTCTCTCTAAAGATACGATATAACGGTTCAAAGTGAAATATTTCAAAAGTATCTACAAGATAAAATTCAACAGTTGTTTTATTTTTTTTCAAATAACCAACATAATTATCTTGTATATCTATACCATAATTATCAGGAAGTTTTTGATAATTTTGATATTTATACTTAATATACTCTTCTGCATTATTCGGAATTAGGAAATTGTATCCTTCATATTTTGCTGAGATTAACGAAAAAACCATATCATAATCCATTTCATTTCTGTATACTTCTTGAATGCAACATACCTCTGTATCCGTAGTTTTGTTATAACAGATATCATAACAATAAAAATTAATATTCTTTGCATCCAACAAGCTTGTTCCATAAAACACCTGACTTTTTCCCTGAGAAACACACAAAACATATTCATTTTTATTATAATTTAATATTTTCTCAACCCAATCAAACAACATTATATGGTCTTTATTTTTCTCGTCATAAGAAAACATTTTGTTTTTCTCCATAAAATATTGTTTTAAAGTTTCATACTCCGTTCTGACCAACCCAAAATCAATATGCTCATGCCATGGTACAAAGCCACCATACAATAACTGCCCTAATAGGCTATCTGCTATCAGAAAAGGCTTTATATTTATACAACTAACTATATTTAAAAAATCTGTTGCAAACTTAACCAGCTCCATTTGTTTCTTTCTTTTATAACCCCTAGCTGGTTCGATGTTCTTTAAAAAAATATGTTCTTCCAGAAATCTTCTTTTTCTCTCCGAATTCATATATTTTTTTTGCATGAAGTCACTTAACTGTTTAAAATGTTTTTGGCGAATTTCCTCTATATTGTCTTTACACATATCTCTTCTTAAATAAGCTGAAATCTCATCAAACAATATAAAATCAAAAATACCATTTTCCATACATTGTTGCATAATAGCATATTTATTTTTTTCGGACACAGAAATAACTATATCATATTCATTATGTATTTGTTTCAATTGCTCAAAATGAATAATTTTTATACCATCTACCTCATTTTTTTTTATAATCAAATTATTATCAACAAAAAAAGCTACACGTTCTTTTCCAATCATTTGCAATGCTTCTTTTCCATATTGGCCTGCACCAAATAATATCACTTTATCCATCTTGTGCTTCCTCTCGCTAATCAATATCTCTAATCCACAGCATAACTTCTATAATTTATTTTCCTTTTATAATTATAATCGGATAGGAGGATAATCATTAATTGATTATCCGTCCTTCCACACCACCTGGCATACGGTTCCGTACCAAGACGGTTCCTTAGTTTTCACATATTTTCAAATAGTACTCCAGGAATGTTGGATATCCAAGTTCATGGAGTTTCTTATTGTTAAATGCAGTCTGCAAAACAAAATATCCACTGCAATACCAGTTTCCATTTCGCATATTGGCACAAATCCACGCCTTTTCCTTATCCACACCTAGCTTTTTGAGTTCTCTAAATTTTGGCTTAACCTTTTTCCATTGTTTCCAATAGATTGCCCTTATTTTATGGCGCAGCCATTCATCTGTTTCTTTTAAGAGCTTCTTCATATCTGCCATTCCAAAATAGTTTACCCATCCTCTTATAAACTGTGTCAGTTTTAATGCACGATATTCATTTCCCCATCCATTGCTTCTGTTTGTCAGTTCTCTGATTCTATTCCTCATCTTTGTAACTGACTTTGGATGTACTCTGAATCTGCATTTACCTCGATAGTTATAAAAACTGTATCCAAGGTATTTGACTTTGCTGATATGTGACACACAAGTCTTTTCTCGATTTACTTTCAGGAAAAGTTTTCCTTCAATAAATGGTGTGATGTTTTCCAAGGTTCTTTCTGCACTTTTTCTGCTTTTGCAAAATATCATACAGTCATCCGCATAGCGCACAAATCTGTGTCCTCTGCGTGTTAGTTCCTTGTCTAGTTCATTCAGCATTATATTACTGAGTAGCGGGCTTAATGGTCCGCCTTGTGGCATTCCCACTTCTGTCATTTCAAATACCCCTCTGCTGATTACTCCGGCATTTAGATATTTATGAATGAGTGAGATAACTCTTCCGTCCTTGATGGTTCGTTATAACACTTCTATGAGTTTGCTTTGGCATACCGTGTCAAAGAATTTCTCTAAATCCATATCTACCGCATATCCGTAACCATCGTTTACATTTGTCTGGCATTGCTTTAGTGCATCGTGTGCACTTCTGCATGCGCGAAAGCCATAACTGTTTTCTGAAAACTGTTTCTCGTAGATTGGCGAGAGCACTTGTGTAATTGCCTGTTGAAAAACACGGTCAACCACTGTTGGTACTCCCAGTTTTCTGAACTCGCCTTTTGTTTCTTTGGGTATTTCTACCCTTCGGACTGGGTTGGGTTTGTATTTTCCATCCATTAACTGCTGTTTCAGTTGCTTCCCGTTGTCTCTGAGGAACGATAGAAGTTCATCCACGTTCATCCCATCGACTCCGCCTGCTCCTTTATTCGATTTTACCTTCTTGTATGCTTGGTTAAAATTGTCGTTCGATAAAATCTTTTCCATCAGTTTGTCCGTTTGAAAATCTGTGATGATGTCGTTGTTTTCAGCAATCCTCTGATGGGCGGACACTTCTGCATACTCTTTCTGTTCCGCAGATACCATTTGCAGATAGTCCTCAATATGAAGTTGTCTGTCCTTAAATCCATCTTTGGTTACATTCATTTACTCACATCTCCTAAAGTTCAGTCCTTCCCACTATGCTTGCAACCATAATGGTACTATGACCTCTGCTGACTTCTTGCCATTCGTTGTTACTGCAAGTTTCATACTCCGCTTCCACTTGTTGACAAGACCTCCCTTGGTACCACACGTTTCTTTCTCTCCACCTATCTGCCACATTTACCATAGTTAGTTCCGAGTAGTTACTGGACTTTAGTTTGTATGGCAACCTTATCCTTAACTATAGCCTGATATGATTTCTATTCGTCAGACCGGAGATTTGCCATCCGACTTCCTTCAGATTCCACCTCGCGATGGACACCCTTGTCTTTGGCTATATCCTTCCCACTACCAGGGCGGATTTGGGACTTTCACCCGTTAGAAACG
>ULMV01014945.1_pt1 | contig 21180 bp, 20 predicted proteins | sample 1951751 | NCBI WGS metagenome assembly ULMV01 (sample SAMEA4835560, study PRJEB28245) | human gut metagenome | biome: gut microbiome; material: fecal sample | place: Denmark | collected 2008 | reverse complement strand
TTATATTTATATTATTATATGCAATATATTTCATAATATAAGCAATTTTTATTTTCTTTTTTATAAAATACGCTCTTATTTTCCCAACAAGGTACAATTATCATTCTGCCGCTTTCAGAACACTTTCCTCGATATGCTTCCGGTTGGCAGCAGGCATTAACTTCTCCAACCTGCCATGTTCATAAAGCGTATCGAACCGGCTCATATAAAGTGAAATAAAATCATTATCCACTATTTTAACGTAAACGGTCGTTTTTGACAAACATACGGCAAAAAAGAGCCGCAATGCACACGCATCACGGCTCTGAAACCTTAGAATATTAATGTTTAAATCTCTAAATTAATCATGTCACCCATAAATACAGGCAATTCTTACCCCTGCACCAGCTTAATTACCTTCTTAGGACACTTCATCGCACACTTGCCGCAGCCCTTACATTTCTCATAGTCAATCACAGGGATATTTCCGTTCATGGTGATTGCACCGAAAGGACATTCCTTCGTGCAGAGGGTACAGCCGATGCAGCCTGCCTGGCAGGCATCCATTACCGGCTTGCCCTTTTCTGGTGAATTACATGCGACAGTCACAGTTCTCTTTCTCACCGGACGTAGTGCCATGAGCTGCTTAGGGCAGGTGACGACACAGCTTCCGCAGCCGACACATTTTTCTTCATCCACAACAGGAAGTCCGTTCACTATTGTTATAGCGTTATACGGACATGCCTTTTTACAGCTTCCATAGCCAAGACAACCATAGGAGCATGCCTTCGCTCCGCCGCCCTGCATCTGTGCCGCAATCTTACAGTCCTCAATTCCTGTATAGGTGTAGTTCGACTTAGCCTTGTCGCAGTCACCTGAGCACTTCACATAGGCAACCTTCTTCTCAGAAGCCTCAGCCTCAACACCCATAACAGATGAGATGACAGCTAAGTTCTCCTCGCTGCATCCGGCACATGCATTGACAGGTGCCTTGCCCTCAACAATCGCCTTGGCGCAGGCATCACAGCCCGCATAGCCGCAGCCGCCGCAGTTATTTCCCGGAAGCTGTTCGCGGACAAGAGTCTCCCTCTCGTCAACCTTGACCTCGAACTTCGCACCCGATACGCCGAGGAAGATTCCGATAATGATTCCCAATATACCTACGACAGCCGCCGCAATCAATACTCCGTTCATTGCCGCACCTCCCTAGATAATTCCGGAAAAGCCCATGAAGGCGATAGCCATAAGTCCTGCTGTCACGAGGACTATAGGTGTACCCTTGAAGCTCTCCGGAATGTCGTTGTACTCAATGCGCTCCCTCACACCGGCGAGAATAACGATTGAGATTGTAAAACCTACAGCGGTTGCAAAGCCGTTCACAGCTGACGGAAGAATACCGTAATCCTTCTGTACATTTGTAAGTGCAACACCAAGCACCGCACAGTTGGTTGTGATGAGCGGAAGATATACTCCGAGAGACTTATACAGTGACGGGCTGCTCTTTTTGAGGAACATCTCGACAAACTGTACAAGTGCCGCAATCACAAGAATGAAAACAATGGTCTTCAGATATTCAATATGTAATCCCACAAGCAGGTAATTATATATTATGCTTGTAAGAAGCGATGATATCGTGATAACGAAGATTACCGCCCCTCCCATGCCTGCTGCCGTATCTGTTCTTTTGGAAACTCCAAGGAAAGGACAGATACCAAGAAACTGGCTGAGCACAACATTATTTACAAGTGCAGAGCCTATCGCAATAAGAATTAACTCCTTCATCAGCCTTCCTCCTTCTTAACAGTGCTTTCAGCCTTAGAAGCACCTTCATTCCGGCTCTCCGCAAAGATTCTTCCGCCGCACATCATGTTGGTACAGGAAGCACAGCCGCCATCCTTGCATATCTGAATATCCGAATACTCTTTTTTCTTCTTATTCTTGAACTTGTTCTGAATGGCAACAAGCGCAGCAAGAACGAAGAAAGCTCCCGGAGGAAGAATGAATATAATCATAGGCTCGTATGAAGCCGGCATGATATGAAGCCCGAATACAGTACCCGCACCGATAAGCTCTCTGAATGCGCCAAGAACCGTAAGTCCGACCGTAAAACCAAGTCCCATTCCAAGTCCGTCGAACATGCTCGGAAGAACCGGATTCTTGGAAGCGTAAGCCTCGGCACGTCCTAAGATAATACAGTTAACCACGATAAGCGGGATGTATATTCCAAGTGCATCGTAAAGTGACGGTGGACAGTATGCCTGCATGAGGAAATCCACCACCGTAACGAATGTGGCTACAATTACAATGAAGGCCGGCATTCTGACTCTCCCCGGAATGACCTTTCTGAGCATGGAAATCATAATGTTCGACAATGTGAGCACTGCCGTTGAGGCAAGCCCCATTCCGACACCATTTATAGCCGCTGTTGTGACCGCAAGCGTAGGACACATACCAAGCATAAGCACAAATGTAGGATTCTCCTTCACAATGCCGTTATAAAGACGTTCAACACATTTATTCATTTACGGCACCTCCTTCCATAGCGCCCATTAAAATGGAGCTTTTCTGCATTGCCCTGTATGCGGCAAGTGCAGCATTTACGCCATGAGTCATTGATCTGGTTGTGTATGTTGCTGATGAAATCGCATCAATCTCATTGTCTGCCTGCTTACCTGTCTTAGTGTAGGCAAATTCATCCGTTGCGACACCTGTGAACTGTCCGAGGAAGCTGTCGCTCTGTGCGTTCATTCCCAGTCCCGGTGTCTCGCTGATTGAGAGAATCTCAACTCCCGCAACCGTTCCATCGACAAGTATGCCGACAGACATCTGTATGCTTCCGCCGTAAGCCTCAGAGTTAGTGATGGTCATGACAAAACCTGTAACTTTTCCTTCCGAATCATAGGCTGTCACAAGTCCGTCAAGCGTGTTGGCTGTATTGTCTCCGAGTTCTGCCGCAAACCCCTGCGAAAGTGCCGTCAGCTCATCAGCACTCCGCTCATCAAAGCTCATCTCTGAGACGATACTGTCTGCAGCACCTTCCGCATCCGTAACCTGCTCATAATATTTTTGAAAAACCGCCTTATATGCTTTCTCCGTCTTAGCCTTCGTCTGAGCCTCGATAGGTGTCTTGGTAATACTGTAGACGCCTCCAAGAAGCAGTCCTGCGATAAGTGTTATCGCAAAGAGGACAAGCGTATCTTTGATAATTCTTTTCATCTACTTATCCTCCTTCCCGGCTTTTCTGCTCTTCTTCACTATGCCGAATGCTGTAGGAGCGGTAAGCTTCTCTATAATCGGCACTAAAAGATTGGAGAAAATGATTGCGTAGGAAACACCCTCCGCCGAATTTCCCTGAAAACGGAATATTCCGGTGAGGATACCAAGAGTAATACCGAACACAATCTTGCCATTCCTTGTTATAGGGCTTGTGACATAATCGGTAGCCATAAAGAACGCTCCAAGCATAAGTCCGCCGCCGCAAAGCTCCGCCGCAAGATATGTAAGGTCGAAGCCTCTCCCGCCAAACAGAAGTGTATATACCGCAAATGTCGCGATGTAGGCAAGAGGTATTCTTATGGAAATTACCTTTCTTATAAGAAGATAAGCCGCTCCGATTAAGATTGCTATAACCGAGGTCTCACCGATTGTTCCGCCTATGGTTCCGATGAACATTGAGAGAACATCGACCTCACCGCCCGCCTTTAACACCGCAAGAGGTGTCGCAGATGAGACTCCGTCATAGACAAAGTTGGTCATGTGCCCTGCAAAGGATATGAGCAGGAAGCATCTCGCCGCAAGCGCAGGGTTCATAAAGTTCTGCCCAAGTCCGCCAAAGAGCTGCTTTACAACAATGATACCAAAAAGGCAGCCGAGAATGACAAGTCCTACAGGCATCGTCGACGGCATGTTAAGTGCAATGAGAAGTCCTGTAACAACCGCACTCAGATCAGCTATTGTGATGGGCTTTTTCATCAAAAATTCGTAGGCAGCCTCAGCTCCCACGCAGGAGAGCACGGACACAGCAACTATGAGTGCCGCCCTCCAGCCAAAATTATAAATTCCGAATATCGTTGCCGGAAGAAGTGCTATGATAACATCAAGCATTATCGTCCGGGTTGTCGTCTTATCACTCACATGTGGTGATGATGATACATAAGCCATACCGATTCTTCCTCCTATTTCTTCTTTCTTCTCTCAGCCATTACCATTTTCCTCATGGCCTTGATTGACTGTGTGAGCTGTCTTTTTGCAGGGCAGATGTATGAACAGCAGCCGCACTCAACACACTCCATACCGAAGCTCTCAACAAACGCATCCATCGCGCCACGCCTTGCAAGTGTCGAAAGCTTGGCAGGCAGAAGATTCTCAGGGCATACCTCGCCGCACCTTCCGCATCTTATACATGGGCTTTCCACCTTATCCTTGACAGTGTCATGTGTGAACGCAAGTAAGGATGATGTATTCTTAGTCACAGGAACATTAAGGCTGTACATTGCAAAGCCCATCATCGGTCCACCTGAAATCATCTTCTCCGGCTCACTTATAAAGCCTCCGGCAGCCTCGGCAATCTCAGTGTACGGTGTTCCCACATACACAAGAAAGTTTCTCGGATTCTTGACTGCATCACCGGTAACGGTAACGATACGCCTTGTCAGAGGTCTTTTCTCCATGACGGCATTATAAATTGACACTATTGTGTCTACATTATGTACAATACATCCTGCATCCGCCGGAAGCATGGATGAATTAATCTTTCTTTTCGTCACCGCGTATATAAGACAGCGCTCACCACCCTGAGGATACTTGGTTTTAAGGATATCGACCACAATCCTGTTCTCCCCCTGGGTCTTTTCCTGTAAAAGCTTTATCGCATCCGGCTTATTGTCCTCAACCGCAATGTGGCCTGTCGCCTTCGGGAATATCCGGAGCACAATCTTAAGCCCCTTTATGAGCTTATCCGTCTCCTCTAATATTCTGCGGTAATCAGATGTAAGATACGGCTCGCACTCCGCAGCATTCACAATAATGGTGTCTATATCCCCCTCATTCTTAGGGCTTAGCTTCACATGTGTGGGGAAACCTGCACCACCCATTCCTACAACTCCTGCTTCCTTGACAAGCGCTCTGATCTCACCTGCCTCAAGCTCATCTATCTTCTTAGTCTGCGGTTCAGCCTCAACAGCCTCATACAAGCCATCATTCTCCACTATAATCGCATTAACCTTCATTCCAGTAGCTGTAAGTCTCGGTTCAATACTCTTTACCGTTCCTGAAACAGATGAATGGATATTGGCAGATATGAAAGCCTGCCCCTCCGCAATCTTCTGTCCCATAAGCACCCTGTCGCCCTTCGCAACAAGAGGCACAGCCGGAGCACCGATATGCTGTGACAGCATAAAAACCAGCTCTTTTCCGGGCTTTAGTTCTTCGATTGGTGTATCCTTAGACATTGCCTTGCCATCAAAAGGATGAACGCCGCCTTTAAACGTCAACACCGACATACATATTCTTCCTCCTTTTTGTTCTGTGTGCCCAGACCATCGTTCAATTCCGCCTGCAGCACAAATTCAATCAGATTGAATTATCAGAATTATTATATAACAATTGTATGCAAAAAATATAGTCTAAAATTTAACAAAATACTTTATTTAATTAACTTTGGAAATAATATACAAAATAATTTTATATTTTTGTGCTTTTTTTCAGCTCATATTGTATGTTATAATAGTCAAAGATTTACATGCTTTGAAAAAAGAAGATTGTTTTGCCAGGAGGTCATCCGCAATGCTCTGTATAACGAAGGAATTAGACGAAAAAATCGAGCGCATTGAATATACGGGATATGAAAAGGACGAGGTTGTATTCTTTGATATAGAAACCACCGGGTTTTCACCTGAAACGACTGTTTTATATATGATAGGCTGCATATATTGCCAGCAGGACAGGCTCATCTGTACCCAATGGTTCGCGGAAAACCAGGACTCACAAAAGGAAGTCCTTATAGCATTTATGGAATTTATCAGTAACTATAAGCTGCTGATATGCTACAACGGCATGGGCTTCGATATTCCTTATCTGCAGAAAAAATGTCACATGTACAAGCTTTCCTACAATTTAGAGCAGTCAAGGGTTCTGGATATTTACAAGCAGATACAGCCATTCCGCTCAGTTTTGCATATTCCTAATCTGAAGCAGAAATCCATAGAGTTATTTTTGGGAATCAACCGTGAGGATAGATATAACGGTGGTGAACTGATAGAAATATATTTAAAATATCTTGAAAACCATTCAGGTGAATATATGAATCTTCTTACGCTCCACAATCGTGAGGACCTCATCGGCATGACCAGGCTGTTGCCTATGCTTTCATATAAGCTTACCTGCAATGGTGGTTTTTACATTGAAGATATACAGAAAATATCATACAACAGCCCTGACCGTGCACCGGGAACCGAGGTTACTTTTCTGCTGCACCTTTCCTGCTCGGTTCCAAAGCGTATCTCCTTCGGAAACGAATCAGCCTTTTTTTCAATGTATGATGCGGCAGCTTCCCTTACGGTAAAAGCCCACACCGACGAACTTAAATTCTTTTATCCTAATTACAAGGATTATTACTATTTACCACAGGAGGATACCGCCATACACAAAAGCGTAGCCTTCTATGTCGACAAGAACTTCCGGACAAGAGCCAAGGCTGCCAACTGTTACAGCAAAAAAACAGGCTGCTTTCTGCCGCAGTACGACGAAGTAATCACGCCATATTTTAAAATTGATTACTATGATAAAATAACGTATTTTGAATTTACGGATGATTTTAAGAGCAATAATGAGTCCGTCAAAAAATACATATTACATATCATAAACAGCATTATCCGCCAATAATAATGGGACACGGAGTCAGTATCCGTGTCCCATTATTCCTATTCCGGCTTTTTATAAAAGAATGAACGCTCCGATATATATCCAAGCTCCCTGTAATTGACTATCTGCTCAGTACTTCCTACGAACAGTGTTCCGCCCGGCACAAGTGACTCATAGAATCTCCTATATATGCCGTCCTTCGCTTCCTCTGTAAAGTAGATAACGACATTACGGCACACGATAAGATTAAGCCTTGCAGGATAAGGGTCCTTTAACAGATTGTGCTTTTTAAATTCAACGCACTTCTTCACCTCATCCTTAATCTGGAACGAATTATCCCCTACCTTTGTGAAATATTTCGTCTTGAATTCATCAGGAAGGGCATTGAGACTCTGCCCACGGTACAGTCCCATACGCGCCTTATCAAGCACCTGCTCATCAATATCCGTTGCTATAATCTTAATCCGGTTAAGCGGCATGAACTTAGAAAGCAGCATCGCAAGCGAGTACGGTTCATCGCCTGTAGAGCATGCCGCACTCCATATCCTTACTCCGCTTCCGTACTTCTTTACAAGCTCCGGAAACACATCCGACTCAAGTATTCTCCACTGCTCAGGATTTCTATAAAACTCAGAGACATTGATTGTAAGATAATTTACAAACTCTTCAAATAATGCCTTATCCTTCTTAATCGCAGCAATATATTCGTCATAGCCCGGATACTTGTTCTTTGCAATAAGCGTGTCAATACGCCTTTTCATCTGACGCTCCTTGTATGAATTCAGATCAATGCTTGTAAGGGCATATACATTCTTCTTAAAGCCCTCGTAATCATTTGCCATTCCAAACACTCCTTTATCGGTATAATATTACACAATAAACGCCACACTCCATGCAAATAATATCACAAGAAATGTGGCGTTCAAAGTCATAAATTACTGCTCGTCCTCAGCCTTATCCTCATCCTTAGCAGGTGCAAGTAAAGCCTTGATGCTTAAGCTGATCTTCTTGGACTCAAGATTAAAATCAACAACCTTAGCCTCAATCTCCTGACCAACCTTAAGTACGTCTGATGGCTTATCTACATGCTCTAAAGCAATCTGTGAAACATGGAGAAGTGCATCGATACCCGGCTCAAGCTCAACGAAAGCACCAAAATCTGTCATTCTGGCAACCTTTCCCTTAACCACATTACCAACTGCATACTTCTGCTCTGCTGTAGGCCATGGATTAGTATCCTCAAACTTGAGTGAAAGGGCAATCTTGTCACCCTGAATGTCCTTAATGAAAGCCTTGACATGATCACCAGGCTTGAATACCTTCTTAGGATTCTCAATTCTTCCCCATGACATCTCAGAGATGTGAAGAAGGCCATCCACTCCGCCGATATCGATGAATACACCGAAATCAGTAACATTCTTAACTGTTCCTTCAACTGTCTGTCCAACAGAAATCTTAGAAAGAACTTCCTCCTGGCGCTTCTGCTTCTCAGCAACTAAAAGCTGCTTGCGGTCACCGATGATTCTTCTCTTAGCTGTGTTGAACTCAGTGATAACAAAAGAAATCTCCTGTCCGGCATACTTGGAAAGATCCTTCTCATAGGTATCGGATACAAGGCTTGATGGAATAAATACTCTTGTCTCCTCAACTACAACTGTAAGTCCTCCGTTAGTAACCTGTGAAACCTTAGCGGTAAGAACTTCCTTATTCTCGAAAGCCTCCTCAAGTCTCTTCTTTCCATTCTCAGCAGCAAGTCTCTTATATGTAAGCATAACATATCCATCGCCGTCATTAACCTTAAGAACCTTAGCCTGCATCTTATCGCCCTCGTGTACGAGAGTGGTTAAATCAACGTTAGATGTGTTTGTGTACTCATTTCTGGTGATTATACCATCAGCCTTATAGCCAATGTTAAGTATAATCTCATCTTCCTTAACGCCGATGACTGTTCCTTCTACGACCTCTCCTGTTCTGATTGTTTTTAAAGATTCTTCTAACATCTGTTCAAAACTTAAATCTGACATCTCGTTTGAACCTCCTCAATAATATTCTTTGGGGTTGATGCCCCGGCAGTAATCCCTATTCTTTGCATTCCCCTTATTGCGGTGTAGTCCAAGTCCTCGGCAGTCTGAATATAATAGGTATTACTACATTCCTCCTTGCAAATCTCAAACAATTTCTGGGTATTGGAACTGTTCTTTCCACCAATGACAATCATGGCATCTACCTGTGAAGCTATCTGTCTTGCCTCGGTCTGCCGAACTTCAGTGGCGTTGCAAATCGTATTTAAACATTTTATATCATAACCCTTTTTCTCGAAAATTTCAACTATTTCTTTAAATTTCTTTAAATTAAATGTGGTTTGTGATACAATGCTTATATTTTTTGCCAAAATATTCAAATTATTAGCCTCTTCTATGCTGCCAACCACATAGGTATCCTTACCTGACCATCCGCGTATTCCCCTGACCTCAGGATGTGCGGCATTTCCGACAATTATCACCGTACGTCCTGCCTTCGATTCTTCCTCGACTATTCTGTATATTTTGGACACAAAAGGACATGTCGCATCCTCTATCTGCATGCCACACTCCCTAAGTCTGTCAAATTCTGCGCGGCTTGCCCCATGCGCGCGCACAATAATCGTTCCCTCAGGAAGCTGTGTCAGGTCAGTGTCCTCCTCAACAACCCTTACTCCATGCTTTTCTAAATCAGCCACTACCTGCTCATTATGAATTATTGGTCCATAGGTATATACATGCTCCTTATCAACATTAGCATATACCTTCTCAACAGCTCTCTTTACACCAAAACAAAAGCCCGCTGTCTTTGCAACTATTACTTCCATCTATACACTATATTCACTTTCCCGGCTATACCGATATTTCTATTATTACCACACATTTGTCATTGGCTGCTTACACTTCTTTTTGTATTATAACCAGCTATTTTCATACTTATACCCCTGCATACTGCAAGCATTGCCTGCAGTACTGCCACCAATAAGTGGTTTGAAAGTTTTTCTTTCAAACTTATTACATCGGAACTTTGTTGTATTCCCCGTACTGATTATTTCTACTTTACCGCATTTCTGAAAATGTTCATTATCGCTTCCGTGACCTGCTCAATGTTCATATCCGAGGAGTCGAGAAGCACCGCATCCTCAGCCTGCTTAAGCGGAGAAATATCCCTGTGCATATCATTGTAATCTCTTTTTTCGATATCCGCCTTTATAACTTCAATATCCTGCTCCTCGCCCTTCTGTAAAAGCTCGTCATATCTTCTCTGCGCCCTCGCCTCAACACTCGCCGTAAGGTATACCTTGGCTGTCGCAGCAGGAAGTACACAGGTTCCGATATCCCTGCCGTCCATAATGACGTCCGTTCCCTCTGCAAGCTGTCTTTGAAGCTCCACAAGCTTGCTTCTCACGGCAGCATATACCGCAACAGCGCTCGCCATTCTGCCGACTTCCTCCTGTCTTAAGCGCCCGGTGACATTCTCACCATTTAAGATGACCTGCTGTGCGCCGTCCTCATAAGTAATCTTTACGTCAACATCGGCGCATGCCTTAGATACTGCCGCCTCATCCCTGCCGTCAATGCCATTGTCCACAAAATATATAGCCATCGCGCGGTACATAGCACCTGTGTCTACATATATAAAACCGAGCTCCTTTGCAACCCTCTTTGCTATTGTGCTTTTTCCTGCTCCGGCAGGACCATCTATTGCTATACTGTATGCCATTTTGTTTTTCTCCTTCTATCCTTTTTATAATTTCTCCGGGTACATTCTAGCATATATGCCCACCCATGCCCTTATTTCAATAATTTTTATGTGATTTGAAATGTTTCGTGGGTATATAACTCTTATTTCTTTGTTTTATACCCTTATTTTATACTTTACGGATGATTATAAGGGCATATTTTGATTTATCAGGCTTCTATAGCCATATCCGGCATTTTTTCTATGTGTTTCTGACACTTTCCGGGTATATTTTGATCTTTTTGTTTTCCTTGCCCAGCCTGCCCGGATTCAAGCTGCTCCATCACTGTTCTAAGAGTTTTTCCAATTTCATTTGCAAAACTGCCTCACACGCTCATTCCCGCAAGGTGCCCCGTCGACCACGCAATCTGCAGGTTGAAGCCCCCTGTCACCGCATCAAGGTCTAACACCTCACCGGCAAAATAAAGTCCGCTGACCTTCTTAGATTCCATCGTGGAAGGGTCTACATCCCTGACGCTCACACCACCCTGTGTGATTATCGCCTCATTGAACCCTCTGAGTCCTGTGAGCGTAAACTCAAGATTCTTTATCGTGCCTATGAGTCTCATCCGCTCCTCACGGCTGATCTCGTGAACCTTCTTGTACTCGTCTATTCCGCTTCTTCTGATTACAACAGGAATAAGCGACTTAGGGAGCAGCTTATCAAGTGCGTTGTTGAAATTCTTATTCATGAATTCGTCAAAATCCCTGAGCACACGCGCATCAAGCTGCTCTGTATCAAGCCCCGGCTTTAAGTCTATCACCAGCCTCAGCGGATGATCCTTGATTTTCTTAGCCACATAGCTGCTCGCGCTGAGCACGGTAGGTCCGCTCACACCGAAGTGTGTGAATAAAAGCTCACCAAAGTCCTCATAGAGCTTCTTTTTGCCGTCATATATCGTCACTCCGGAATTCTTGAGTGCAAGACCCTGAAGCTCCTTTACATCCTCCTCAGCGACATTGAACGGCACAAGCGCCGGACTGAGTGCCGTCACATTGTGCCCTGTTCTCTGCGCAAATTCATAACCGTCACCTGTTGAACCGGTTGTAGGATAGGACACCCCTCCGGTCGCAACGATAACCGCATCCGCAGGATATACCTTGCCGGAAGCGCACCTGACTCCGGTTACAGTGGTGGCAATGGCTCCGGCGGCAGCTCCACATTTTCCGCCATCAGCAGCATCCACGGCGCCATCTGTCTTATCCACAGTTCCGGTAATTATTTCTGTCACCGTGGTATCATATTCAAGCTTCACACCAAGCTTCTTCATTATTCTCACAAGAGCAGCTATAACATCCCCCGCCCTGTCACTTACCGGGAACACTCTGCTGCCCCTCTCAACCTTCGTTGCAAGCCCTGCAGTGTTGAGCATAGCCACCACATCATCATTGGTGAAGCCGTAGAATGCACTGTACAAAAACTTCTTGTTGGTGACAACATTGTTAAAAAGCTCCTCGACATCACAGGCATTGGTGATATTGCATCTGCCCTTTCCTGTTATGTAGATTTTCTTTCCAGCCTTCTCATTTTTTTCAAGAACCGTCACCTGATGACCGTTTCCTGCCGCTGCTATCGCCGCCATCATTCCGGCCGCCCCGGCTCCGATTACTATGACATTACTCATATATCCTTACTATCCTTTTCCATATATTTATCTGCCGATTATACCTCACAATCAAAAAACACCACAACCTGCATATTACCCATATCATTGCCATTTTCCCAGGGCTACAAGCCTTTTCTTAATCTGTACATTTATTGATATTTCCCCAATCCGCCAAAGCCCTTCTAAATCCTCAAATATAAATCTATACCCAGGCTATTCCTCTATTTTCCTCAGTGACTCAAATAAATCCTCATCAAGCTGATTGATTTCGTCATTATTGTACACCTGATAGTCGCTCCACACCCTGTTAAGCTCCTCAAGCTTCTGCACCACACGCTCCTTATTCTTCATGCATAGAGCCACAATGAGGGCATTTATAACGCTCATCGGTGCGACAAGTGAGTCCACGATAGATGTCATATCGCTTCTTGCCAGTAGATTGCACGAGGAATAGAGGCTCATAGGTGAATTTCTGCTGTCGGTGATGGCGATTACCTCCGCGTTCTTGTTATTAGCGTACTCCATGCATTTGAGCGTCCTCATGGAATACCGCGGAAAGCTTATGCCGACAACAACATCCTTTTCATTTATCGGCAGCATCTGTTCAAACATCTCCGAAGCGCTGTTGGTGGTCACCATGCGGACATTGTCATTTATCATTCTTAAGTAAAAGCCAAGAAATTCCGCAAGCGGAGCACAGCTTCTAACACCGACAATGTATATATGCCCGGCCGAATTGAGCATGTCGACCGCCAGGTCAAACGCATCCGGCTCAATAGTCTCCATGGTAAGTCTTATCTTCTCTATATCAGCGTTGAGCACATACGAAAGAACCTTTGACTGCTCTATATCCCCTGCCGCTGCCTCAATTTTCTCGACGGAGCCCAGCCGCTTTTTGAGTAAAACAGCCATAGCCTCCTGAAACTGCGGATATCCGTTATAGCCTAACATCATGGCAAATCTCACAGCGGTGGATTCGCTCACACCAGCCTTCTGTCCAAGCTTCGCCGCCGTAAGGAAAGCCGCTGTATCATAATTCCCGAGAATATATTCAGCAAGCTTCTTCTGCCCCTTGCTGAACGAGGGCAGCATGGCATTTATCTTTTCTTTGACTGTCTGTCCATTGTTAGAAATCGTGCTCTTGTCCATATAGATAAAACCTCAGGTTCTAAAATTATGCTGCATACCTTTCCTTCTGCTCCCGCAGGCATTTTATACCATCTCAAAAATGCCTGCCGGAAACACATTTCATATATTATAAATCAAAATAGTATTTATATCAAGTCATCAACACTCAATAAACGTCATGACCGCCGCCAGCACCGCTATAACCACATAGCCCGCTGCAATCTCGAGCAGCACAAGCATATACACCGGATTTCCCGACACAGCCGCTGCAATACCGTACTGTACAAGCGCAACCGCCGTAAAACACAGCGAATTTCTAAGTGTACACAGCATTCGTGCCTCCCACAGCAGCCAAGGCTTCAGTCCAAAGAACCGCCCCGCATGCATGAACACCATCCTCTGCCTGTTTCCCGAACCTGCGTCCACCTGCATAGCGCTTCCTAAATACTGAAACAGAACTCCCGTAATCACCATCCCTGTGATGACACCTGCTGCCATTCTCCATTCATCCTCAGCCACAAATACAATCCAGCCAAGCGTAAACTGCATGACGCACAGTATATACGCGGCAAATCTGAATGAATTTTTCAGATACACACCACGGCAGAAGCGTAACATACCCTTTAATTCCGGTGCCGCTCCTCTATGCAGTCTTTTATTTCTGCCAGCACTCCGACCATTATCCCTGCTATCATTCCCACTATCAGCTCTGTCATCATCTCCACCGCCACCATTTACGGCTATACCCTTTCCCTCTGAATTATCCGCTTTTCCATTGTGTGGTTCCACATTCCGTGGCTGTGAACCCCATGTTTCAATATCCTGTATCTGTGCATTCTTTGTTTCAACATCCTGTATCTGCGTATCCGAAGCTGTATTTTCCTTCATCGTGAGCGTTCCGTTATCCATGACCCCGATAAAGTCAGCAATGCGCTCAAGCTCATCGGTGAGGTGTGTCGAAAAAATAACACTTATCATCTGCTTCTCAACCGCCTCCTGAAGCATATACAGAAATTCCCTGCGAAATGTCACATCAAGCCCGCTGGTAGGTTCATCCAAAAGCAGCAGCCCCGGATGGTGCCCCATCGCAAATGCGAACTGAAAACGAACCTTCTCGCCCTTCGACAAAAGTCCATACACCTTATGGTCTTCCAGCCCCACCCTTTTTAATCTCTCATAAAATTCTTTTTCATCGTAATTCTTGTACAGATTCTTAAAAACGTCCATATTTTCTTTGAGGGTCGCCTCCGCAAAAAATGGCGCATCCTCCATTATAAAGCCTGCCTGACCCTCGTACTCCACGCTTCCGCTCCCTATCAGGGATGGATTCAATATACTCTTTAAAAGAGTTGTCTTTCCTGCGCCCATTCTTCCCACAAGCCCCATTATGTACCCCTTCGGCAATGTAAAGCTTATATCGTGAAGCTTAAATTTTCCTTGTTTTCTGCACAAATTTCTGACCATCAAAGCATTTTCTTCCATAATCCATCTCCATTCCGCACCCTGTAGCAGCTTTCATCGCTTACTCCCAGAGAAGCTCAAGCATCGACTGCAGTTCATCAAGTGACAAGCCTGCCGCCTTTCCCTCTTTTATAAGCTGTATCGCCGTGTCCTCAATAAGCTTCAGGCGCTTCTCCTTAAGTATCTCAAGCTTACTCGGCGACACAAAGAACCCTTTTTGCGGCACCGAATAAATCAGGCCTTCGTTTTCAAGCTCCTCGTAAGCCCTCTTAGTTGTTATCACGCTTATCTGCAGCTCCTTGGCGAGCTGCCTTATCGACGGCAGCATCTCGTCAGGGGCAAGTGCGTGGTTTAATATCCCTTCCTTTATCTGCTTTGTAATCTGTTCATATATAGGCGTACTGCTCTTATCCGAAATAATTATCTGCATCCATCCACAACCTTTCCGTCAAAACATCTCATCTGCCATATTCGTTTTCTTATTTTTTGTCCCATTCAGCCCCGCCACATCGACAAATTTGTATTCGGCGAAAAACGCATGAACCATATAATACATCTTCACAAATGCCTGAACCAAAAATCCTGCAACGCCGAGCCCAAGCATCAGTGCCTCATGCCCTTCCACCTCATTGTCAGACAACGCAATCGCTGTGAAAAATATCACCCATGCAAGTATACTAAAAAAGATTCCGAATCCTTTTTCCTGAATTGAAGCCTTTTTGCACCAGCCGCAGAAAAAGACTGCACTTCCTGCCTCAAACAGCATGAGTGCTATCGTAAATACATTGTTGATTACACATTTTGCAAAAGGATACTCATTTCTGAAAATCAGAACCCTCAGCAATCCAAAGCTCAGGATAAGCACTATAAATACAGCTTCCATGGCAAACTGCCTGTATATCATCAGCCTTTTTCTTTCCGCCGCACTTACCGGCATTATAAACAATATCCTCCCGCATGTCGGAAGCAGCATCATCATCGCCATCTCAATCAGCCATGCCAGACACAGCACGAGCGTTCCGTCAGGTGCCATAATCGAACCTGCCACAAGACACAGCATCAAAATCCCCCTGACTCCCCTACAGCTATGCCTGATATCGCACCACAGAGTATTTATCGCAAGTTTAAATATTTCTTTTTTCATACTAATCCTCATTTCCGAGCGACTTATCGCGAGGAGACGATGAGAAATCCGTGCAGGCGATTTCTCATCTGTCATCAAAAGCAATTTGTTTTCGCCCAGAAACAAATTGCATGTGTGAAAAATTTGCTTTCAAGTTAATTTTTCACACTAATCCTCCACTCCTATAACAGATACTCCACAATATCGCCCAGTCCTGCCGGCTCATCGACCGATGCAAGCTTTAAGTAATCCTCCGAGGCATCGATAAGCCCCATGCTGAAATTCTCCTCGTCCCTTCGTCCGACCATCACCTTACTCATGTAATCGAGCTGTCTCCTGTTCCCCTTAACAACATGATATCTCTCGGTGAGTTCCTCCTTCGTCCCGAAGTATGCCTGCTGTCCTTTTTTTATCGCCAGCACATAGTCAGCCCTCTTGTCAAGCTCCTCCATCAGATGACTCGACCAGAAAATAATATGCCCCTCATCCTGATATTCCCCGATAAGCTCATACAGCTCCTCCCGCGCATAGCTGTCAAGATGTGCCGACGGCTCATCAAGGAAGAGTACCTCCGACTTATAAGAAAATGCAAATGCCATCTGGACAACCATGATATTTCCGCGCGACAGCTTTGAAAGCTGTCTGTTCAGCGGAATATTGTACCTTTTTAAGACATCATAGTATTTCTTCCTATCAAAAGCTTCATAAAATTCCCCGAAACATTTCTCAAGCTCCCGCGGAGTGTAATCCTTCGGGAAGGGACACCGCTCAAGAATATATGCGAATTTTTTTGATATACCATTTTGTCTGTTTTCAATATTATTACCCTGTTCATTGCCATTCTTATCGTAATTCTCATTGCCGCCCGGTGTCCATTCACATCTTCCCGAATATTCTTCTGTCCCAAGCAGGCAGTTAAAAAACGTGCTCTTTCCGCAGCCGTTCTTCCCGATAACCGCCACAACATAGCCTGCGTCCATATCCAAATCTATAGGACCAAGCTTGAAATTGTAAAATTCCTTTTTCATATTCTCAATATGTAAGCCGTTCATATCCACCATCCTTTAACTATTTACCGCATGTAACTACCACATGTAACTGTGCATATCTGTATATATACATTATATACAGATATGCACAGTTGTCAATATAGAATATAAAAAAAGACTGTCACACTAAATAATTAATTGATATGTCCCCTCCTTACTGGTTTGTACAGTAAGGAGGGGACATATCAAATGTGCAGTCTTTTCTACTATAAATTATACTCCCTCTCAGCCTCTTTTACCTTATTCCTATAAGTTCAAGCTTCCCATCAATGAACTTATAATATGAATACACTTCTACGCAAGGACCTGACAATGCTTCAAAATTAATATCCATTCCTATCCTTATAACGCAGCCTTCCTCGCTCTCTCTCATATCATTATAGAAATCACATCCATATGTACATCCCGCCATAAGATTAATATATGGATTTTCCAGTAGCTGTCCTTCATCATTCCACCAGCCTTTATCACCCATCAGATTGTAAAATTCAAGCTCATCAGCTCCAAGACATTCTCTTACATCCTTTACAGCCGGTTGAGTCATGCCTTCTACCTGATAAGTAAACAGAAAATCATTATATACATTATATTGCAGTAAATCTGCACTTTTATAGAAATCACACCTTACCTCACCATCAACAATATCTATAAAGCAGAATCCAAGCGAACCTCTCGCGCCATTCTCAGCCTTTATAACAAGCTCATCCTGATCGTCACCATCTAAATCCGACACGATGAAAAACTTGCGGCTTTCCTGAACCTGAGCCCACTCCTTGACACCATCAAGTGTATAACTGTTATCTCCCCATTCAAGCACACACTCCTGAGTGTTGTCTGCCGCTGCATCATAAATCAACGCAATGTCATCAGCAGAATATACAATAATATCGTCACCTGTTTTACATTCAGCCTGTACTTCCCTTACATTCCCATAAACTCCGGCATTTTCAATTTTCAAAAGTTTTTGTGCATACTCATCATAACTCTGGCGCATATCACTCATAACCTGAACATCGTATCCACCATCAGCGATTTCCCATGGTTCCTGTCCGTTCGCAGTCTCCTCACCCTGACTGTCACTGACATCTTTTTTTGTATCAGATGTTGATTCGTTATCTATAGCAGCACTATCTTTTGTCGATACAGTTTCTTCCGTCTCCGATTTGCCAGTTGATATAACCTCTGTCGTTTCTCCACCTATGTTTTTACCCGCATCGTCCTTAGCACAGCCGGCAGCCATAACCGCTATAGCCCCTACCGTAAAAATCAGCACACCTTTTCTCATATGTACCTCTCCTCTCATTAAATAACATAAGCTTAGCTAATTGCGAAACTCAACTATCCTAAATGAACAGCTGCGCAATACACAGAGTTTCGCAATCAACCAAATAACATAAGCTAGTAATATATTAACACTTCACTCAAAATTAATGGTTACAAAAGTATTACATTTTGTTACAGAATTATTACTTTTTATTACGAACATGTTAAGTATATTACGGTTTTAGGCAACAATATGTGCCAGCAGCATGTCATATGCCGTAATTCTTTTTATACCCCCTCAAAGAACTGTTATTCCAAGAAATTCATAGTCCGTAAGCCTGTATGTGTATACGCTTCGTGCTCCATCAAATATATACAGATAATCACCGATGTAATTAGCTCTTGGGTAATCATAGGAATACAAGTCAAGAACGCACTCGATATGCTGTACAAAGCCCTCATTTTCATCGTAGGAATACAGTCTGTATATCTGTGCAAGCCTGCCATACACATTAGCACCGGTTCCATCTTTTTCGATTACATTCTCCTCGACTGCAAAGCCTATCAGATTGCGTTTTGGATTCACCAGCATTGCCCTGTGTTCATACATCGCACCTGAATAGAATGCCTCGAGCTGCTCTCTGTCAACTTCCACAATGTCAGCATGATTGCTTATGTCAAACATGCTCATCTTAACATTCTGAAGCTTTCCATCGGTCTCGTCTGCCTCGTAGCCAAGACCAAAGAGCAGACCATCTCCATATGGGTGAAGATACTCTGAAAAACCCGGCAGCTTCACCTCATTGACTATCACCGGATTCTCCGGATTGGAAGCATCGACTGCGAACAGCGGATCTGTGTTCCTAAAGGTCACAAAATATACCATATTTCCAAGAAAACGCGATGACTTTATGCTCTCACCCTTTGCCAGTTCATCAATATGACCGACCATATTGAGCTCCTCATCAAAAATGTACAGTCCGCAGCTTTGCTCCCAGCTCTCGTAATCCCTGGTGGTTGTCACAAGACGGAGATAGCCATTGTATTCGCTGAACGAAAACTGATTGTCGGCACTGCCATACACTTCTGTACTGGCAGCAAATTCAATATTCCCCTTATCTATCGTAAGTTTTACAAGTTTACTCTTAGTCTTATCGTCATCTAAGGTCTGCGATTCATCGTTTTTCACGTCTTTATCTTTTATAATCTCTTTATTATTCAATTCCTGAGTTGTTCCATCACCATTCTGTATTTCTTCCGGCACTACATAATCCTGAAACAATCTATATTCATATATCTGCTCAAGAAAATATATCGCATTCCGGCTCACATACATATTATCAGGATTCAGCACAACCGCCTCTGTGTCCTTATATGTCGTAGGGTTGTCAAGTTCAACCGACCCTATAACTGTGTAGCTTCTGTCATTTATATATACCGGACAATAGATATTATCCTCACCTACAAGCATATTGTTGTACATTGGAATATATTTTTCATATTCATCCCTGTTACAGCTGGTTGATGGTGTATACCAGGACACCATATATAATACTCCGTCCGTGATTCTCGATGATATATTGTAACCGCTCTGTGTCAGAGTATTGACATATTTCGGAGCTGTCCTGTCCGATATATCATATATCACTGCAAAAGTAAAACCACTTTTTTCCCAGTACTCAACGCCATTATATGCATATCCTGTCAGTATCAGTTTATCCTGCTCAACATACATTGTCCCATAGTCTATATGTGTCGAGTCATTTATCATGCCAAGTGATATTTCACTGCATTTGCCAAGCTCCCCACCATCCGCTGAATATATTACAAGAGAACGTGTTCCCATATAGACGTCGTCTGGTTTTTTCAATATATACAGATATTTACCATCTGTGCTAAAAATATTGCCTTCGGATACTCCTTCCTCCTGGTCATTATTCCCGGAAAAATTATCTCCTGTTTCTTCACCTTTCGTACCTTCATCATCCGATGCGTCAGGATCCTTCGTGCTGGCATACCACCTGCCATTCTCTGCCGTAGTTTCATTATAAATGCCATCAGCCTGTGTGGATGACTCACCGTCCGCAGCCTGCACATCATCTGTTATATAATATCCTCCATCAGTTGTAATATTATATACATTTCCACGTACCAGTTTATCATATAACTCGTCATACTTTGTTTTATTCATATCTGTAGCCCCTGCCGCCTGTGTTGTCCCGCATACAAATGTCTCCGGCATATCGGTTCCCGGCACCGGATTTCCGGTTTGACCTGCTGCTGTATATTTATTTTCACGCAGCCGCCCCATCATCGATGCACCTGCCAGGACAACGATAAGTGCCGCCGCTGCCAAAGCACAGCTTCTGAGATATTTTATCATTTGTCTCTTTTCTCTATTTTTTTTATCCGGCTCATTTACAGCTTTTTCATTTATACTTTTAGTATCTACAATGTTTTCATTTGTACCTTCAGCCCTTCCATCCATATCGCTTTCTACAAGCCCATTTACTTTTTCTTCGCTTTTTTCAAGAAGCTTGGATATATTCTCAGGAAGCAACGACTCAGGTATTTCTATATTGTCATCATTTATCTTATCCCTCAAAAATTTATCATCCATATATGTTCCCTCCATCTAGATAAACAGTTTAATTTCTTAGATTTTTTCATTTTATATACTTGCAGCACTGCCATCAATAAGTAGTTTGAGAATTTAATTGTAAAGCGGACATTCACAATCCGCTTTCGCTACTTGCTCATGAACGCAGTCGCATCCCCCTTACCCACCGCTTAGTGCTCTACACACTTGAAGCGGGTGATTGCTTATTCCGCGTTCAAACATTCATTATACACTCAGCAGCTTTCGCATCTTTTCAAGTGCCCTGCTTTTTATGGTTCTCACGGTGTTATGATTCATGTCCATGATTTTTGAAACCTCTTCACCTTC
>ULMV01036950.1_pt1 | contig 21337 bp, 25 predicted proteins | sample 1951751 | NCBI WGS metagenome assembly ULMV01 (sample SAMEA4835560, study PRJEB28245) | human gut metagenome | biome: gut microbiome; material: fecal sample | place: Denmark | collected 2008 | reverse complement strand
CTGCGGCTACCGCCATCGCCATTCCCGAAACCGTCTTGACAACAAGAATATTCTGCGCCATATCAACTGATATATACGCTTCCTTGAGAATACGGATAAACTTCTCACTCATAGTGCTGTCTTTACCATCAAGAATTACATACTTCTGCTTTCCTGCTCCATTAGAAACCTTTGTCAGCTTTAGCTCCCGTATATCTCTTGAGACGGTTGCCTGCGTCACATTATATCCTTCACTGTTAAGTCTGTCCGCAAGATCTTCCTGCGTTTCTATATCATACCTGCGTATGAGTTCAATAACCTTGGCGTGGCGTTCAGCCTTCATGTTTAATCCCCGCTTTCATTTTATATATGCGTCTATATCACACTCATTTTCTTTCCCAGAACCTGAAAGAAGCTAAGCTTGCTTGTCTTTACAATCTTCGCCTTTTTAGGTGCCCTTGTAATAATAACCTTATCTCCCGAAATAAGATTGGTATGCAGCTCCCCATCAAATGAGGCAACTCTCTCCTCCTGATTTGAACGGCTCTTACTCATCTTCACACAGATTTCATCGAACGAATCAAGGATAATGCTTCTCTGATTGATTTTATGCGGGCATACAGGTGTGAGAATAATAAGCTCTGAGTTCGGCTGCGCAATCGGTCCTCCGGCTGAGAGATTATATGCGGTGGAGCCGGTAGGCGTGGAAATGATAAGTCCGTCCGCCGTATAGGAGGTCAGATATTCATCATTTACATATATATCGAAATCAATTACCCTGAGTGCTCCGCTTCTGTTAATAACAATATCATTTAAAGCAACATTGGTATAAATAAGCCTGCCATCCCTATATGCTTTGCCTTCAAGCATCATTCTCTCGTCTATTTCATAGTCCCCTCCGAGAACACAATCAATAGCCGGAAAGGCCTGATCCTTATCTATATCAACAAGGAATCCCAATGTTCCTATATTAATTCCAAGAAGCGGAAGCTCCAGCTGGCTTAAATCTCTTGCTGCCTGAATAAGTGTTCCATCACCGCCAAGTACAATAACGCAGTCCGTATCATCCGGAACAAGATCAGCATTTGTATAGTTATAATCAGTATTATTCACAGCCTCTCTTGTCTGCGTATAACAAGTCTTTCCCTTAGACTCCAGATAATCTATTATGCTGTTGGTAAAAACTAAATCCTTATCCTTTGCCGTGTTGGTGACAATAAAAAATTTTTCCATCACTGTAGCCTTACCCTTCTGTAAAAAATTATATATATGTTACAACATTTCATGTGCTTTTTCAACAATTTCGCGAATATTAAACGGAAGTTCACCCGGCTCCTCATCACTCTTTCTAAGATGAAGCAGATATTCGATGTTCCCCTCCGGCCCCTTTATAGGTGAAAACTCAAGGTTAAGTGGAATAAATCCGTTCGCCGCTGCAAATGCCGTCACGTTCTCAATAACCTCAATATGGACTGCTTTATCCCTCACTACACCTTTCTTGCCTACTTTCTCCCTTCCTGCTTCAAACTGCGGCTTGATAAGTGCCGCAACCTCTCCACCGTCACTTAACAGGGCACGCACAGGCAGAAGAACCTTCGTCAACGAAATAAAAGAGACATCAATACTTGCAAAATCAATAACATCAGCTATATCCTCCGGTGTCACAAACTTGATATTCGTCTTCTCCATCACAACAACACGTTCATCCTGACGGAGTCTCCAGTCGAGCTGGCCGTGGCCTACATCAACGGAATACACCTTCACGGCACCATTCTGCAGCATACAGTCTGTAAAGCCGCCGGTTGAGGCACCTACATCCATGCATACCTTACCCTCCAATGATATATCAAAATGGGTCATGGCCTTTTCAAGCTTAAGCCCGCCTCTGCTTACATATTTCATCGTAACACCATGTATTTCTATCTGGCTTGTGACATCAAACATGGAGCCTGCCTTATCTTCACGCTGACCATTCACGAACACATTGCCCGCCATGATGATTGCCTTAGCCTTTTCCCTCGAATCGGCAAGCCTGCGTTCAACAACGAGCACATCCAGTCTTTCCTTCATAGTAATCCTCATTTCCGAGCGATTTATCATCTGACGATGCCATAACAGCAACCTGCTCACGCTCAACAGCAAATCGCATATACAGCTTAATAGCTGTCCAGTTTTTCTATGATTGCTTCAGGGGTAAATCCATAAACCTCCTTAAGCTTATTCACTCCGCCATGCTGAATATACTCATCAGGAAGAGCAGCATTTATAACCTTTAAATTAATTCTGTTCTCATTTACCGCTCGCAGGACATTCATTCCAAAACCACCTGCAGAGATGTTCTCCTCTATTGTGAGCAGCTTTTCATGCTTATTTTCAAGCTCCTTAATGAGTCCTATATCTATAGGATTTTCAAATCGCGCATTGATAAGTGATGGGTTTTCCCCTCTTTCCTTAAGCAGCTTATACACCTGCGCTCCTTCCTCGATGGAAGCACCTATAGTTAATATAGCAGTCCCCTCTCCATCGTAGATTCGTTCAGCTTTTCCATAAGAAACCTCGTTTTTAATATCCGAAAAAATATCCGAAACACTACCCCTTGGATATCTGATTGCAACAGGTCCATCAAAGCTGTTCGCAAATTCCATCATATCCATGAACTCCAGCCTGTTCTTAGGAGCCATAACCGTCATCCCCGGTATAATATTCATATATGAATAGTCATATATGCCCTGATGTGTCTCACCATCACTCCCCACCAGACCTGCCCGGTCTATCATAAAGACTACCGGAAGTCCCTGGATACAGACGTCGTGTAAAATCTCATCGAAGCCTCTCTGCAGAAATGAAGAGTATACGGCAAAATAAGGCTTGAGACCACCTGCTGCCAGACCTGCCGCAAATGTTACGGCATGCTCCTCCGCTATTCCGACATCAAAAAATCTCAGCGGAAATCTTTTCTGGAATCTGGAAAGACCGGTTCCTGCTGCCATTGATGCCGTGATGGCTACAATTCTATTATCCTTCTGTGCCATATCACAGATTTTTCTGGAAAAAACCTCCGTATAGCTTGTCTTAGCTGCGGCAACAGGCTTGCCGGTTACCACATCGAAAGGACTTACACCATGAAATTTCTCCGGCTTCAGCCTTGCCAGTTCATAACCTCTTCCCTTCTCGGTGATAACATGCACAATGACAGATGTGTTCATTTTCTTTGCAATCTTAAACAGCTTGCACAGCTTACCTATATCGTGACCGTCAACCGGTCCAAGATACGTGATTCCCATATCCTCAAATTTCATGCCAGGGAGAAAAAGCTGCTTTATTCCGCTCTTTGCCTTCTGCACATGTGAAACTATCTTGTCACCATATACAGGAATTTTTTTCAGTGAGCTCTTTACATTGTCATTGATATCCCTGTAGGCATTGTCACCCCTGATGCCTGTCAACAGCGATGAAATGGCACCTACATTCGGCGAAATAGACATATTGTTATCATTTAAGACAATTATAAAATTACTCTGGTTCTCTGCAGCATTATTAAGCGCCTCAAGTGCAAGCCCTCCTGTGAGCGCACCATCACCTATAATGGACACAACATAATTATGCCCACCCGACAAATCCCTTGCCTTGACATATCCAAGTCCCGCTGAGATTGATGTGGAGCTGTGACCTGTGTCGAAGCTGTCGCATTCGCTCTCACGCCTCTTAGGAAATCCGCTCATCCCGCCATACTGTCTGAGTGAATCAAAGCCCTCCTTACGTCCTGTAAGCAGCTTATGTGTGTACGCCTGATGTCCGACATCCCACACAAGCTTGTCCTCTGGAAGGTCGAATGAAAGGTGCATAGCCATCGTAAGCTCAACCGTGCCAAGGTTAGAGGCTAGATGTCCGCCCGTATGGCTGATATGCTCTATCAGAAATTCCCTGATTTCAGAAGCTAACAGCGGCAGCTCCTCGACAGGAACATTTTTTATATCATTTGCCTTATTTATTGAATCCAATACCATAGTATACCTCGTTTCATCTAATACATACGTTTTACGAGGCTTTCTATCAGCCATAAGAGAAATTTCTTTTCGTTCTCATCTGCTGAATCGACATTCTCAAGTGTATGCCTTGCATTCTCCGAAAGTCTTTCCACCTCAGCTCTGGCTGTATCTATACCAAATAAAGTCACATAGGTTGTCTTGCCATTCTTTTCATCACTGTTAAGAGGCTTTCCAAGCAATGCAGCATCACCGGTACAATCCAGAATATCATCCTGAATCTGAAAAGCCATTCCAACGCTGCGTCCTATATCCTCAAACTGTGCAACACTCTCGTTACCGGCGCCTGCCAGTATGGCACCCATCATCATTGACGCCTCAATAAGTGCACAGGTTTTTAATCTATATATATAATCAAGTCTTTCCTTCTCCGGGTGCTTTCCCGTAAAAAGAACATCAACGGACTGACCTCCAAGCATGCCATGCGGACCGGATTTCTCTGCAAATACGGACAATGCATGAACAGCCGCGTCCATGGTCTTAGCAGCATCAGCATATAAAAAAGCCTTCATAGCTGTCTGGGTTGACCAATGCAGAAGCCCATCCCCTGCCAACAGCCCGCATGCCTCGCCATATTTCCTATGTGTTGTAGGCTTTCCTCTGCGAAGCTCATCATTATCTATTTCCGGCATATCATCGTGTACAAGAGAATATGTGTGAAGATACTCCATCGCTGCCATGAAAGGCTCGCGGATTTCACTTTTACCCCCCATAAGTCTATATACGCTATCAATAAAAACCGGCCTTAATCTCTTTCCGCCTACCATAACACTATAGTTCATAGCCGAGACGAGTTCTGTTAAATATCCCTCTTCCACAGGAAGATACTTCTGTATTACCTCATTGGCATACTCCGTTCTGATACGAAGCTGCTCCTGATAGTCTGATATATTAGTTCCCATCAATTAATTTTCATCTCCATCTGAAGCCTGTGAATCAGCTTCATTTCTAAGTGTTATCAACTGTTTTTCTACCTTATCAAGCTGCTTTGAGCATTGTGCTGTCAGCTTAATACCTGTTTCATATACCTTAAACGCCTCCTCAAGAGATAATTCATTACTCTCGAGACGACCTATAATATCTTCTAGTTGTTCAAAATTCTCTTCTATGCTGACACTCTTTGCCTTAGCCATTATCTACATCTTCTCCTTATCCGCAACGGTCGCACTGATACTTCCATCAGACACTATGATTTTTATATACTCTCCGCGCTCAACATCCTCTATCGACCTGATTGTCTTTCCCTGTGAATCTTCGAGATATCCAAAGCCTCCGCTGATTTTTGAAAGCGGAGAAAGTCCGCTTAATCTGGTCGCGGACAGCTTGAATCTATGACGGTAATTCTCCATCATTCTGTCCATACAGTTGTCAAGACGTAACCGGAGCGAATCAAGATACTGCTTATTATCAAGCAGCCGGCGCTCAGGTGCGCTGTTTCTAAGCTCCATATTAAGTGAAGCAAGCCTGTTTCTATATGCGCGTATTTTCTCAGACATCGCTCTGTAGAGCGTATCTTCATACTGCCTGATCCGTTCACACCACTGCGCATAGTCAAATACAGCCAATTCCGCTGCAGCTGATGGCGTGGGCGCACGCATATCAGCAACGAAATCTGCTATTGTAAAATCGGTCTCATGACCTACGGCGGAGATAATCGGTGTATTACACTCAAAAATTGCCCTTGCAACACATTCCTCATTGAAAGCCCAGAGATCCTCTATGCTTCCTCCGCCTCTGCCTATGAGTATTACGTCAGGATTCATCGCGTCAAGCGTCCTGATACCTTCACAAATAGTCTCAGAGGCTCCTTCGCCCTGTACCTTGGCAGGATAAAGATATATCTGTACATACGGGTTGCGTCTGTACGCGACATTCTGTATATCGTGGATTACCGCACCGGTCTGTGCAGTGACTACACCGATATTGAGTGCGTACTTCGGAAGAGGCTTTTTATATGAGGCATCGAACATTCCCATCTCCTCAAGCTCCGTCTTAAGTGCAAGATAACGCTCATACAATGCTCCTGCACCATCCCTCTGTACGGACTTGACATATAGCTGGTATTTTCCGTCTCTTTCATATACACTGATACGCCCGGAAGCTATAATCTTCATTCCATCGTCCAGTGTAAATTTCATACCCATCCTGTCACCGGCATACATGACACATGCAAGGGCACCCGCCTCATCCTTGAGGGTAAAATATATATGCCCTGAGCTGTGATACTTGCAGTTGGAAACCTCCCCCGTGACACGCACATTCCTGAGCAGAAAGTCTGTCTGGAACATATTTCTGATGTATTGATTTATTTTACTTACGCTATAAGCCTCCGAACCAGCCACGTTTCAAAACCCTTTCCCAGCAATATCGTCTACTAGTACATTCACAGTCCAAGCCGTATCGTGATTAATACATTACTTTGTGAGCTTTCCAAGTATTCCGTTTACAAATGACGGCGAATCATCTCCGCCATACTTCTTGGCAAGCTCTATAGCCTCATTGATTGCCACCCCGGCAGGAACATCATCGTCATATAAGGCTTCATATATTGCAAGCCTTAAGATTGTAAGCTCAACCTTACCTATACGTTCCTTCTTCCAGCCTACAGAAAGCTCTTCTATCTTCTTATCTATTTCCGGGAGCTTATCCTCTATAAGCCTGGTTCTGTCGCTTATAAGCTTCCTGTGCTCCGGTGTCAGCTCAAGCGGCTCAAAATATAGCTTGTCCTGCTCCGCTAACTCAGCCGCATCATGAAATTCCACACGGAATAACAGTTTAAATACATGCTCTCTTATTTCACTTCTTCTCATATCTGAAAATCCTTTCAATTCAGCAACAATGAAGGCCCCGAAATGCTCAAGGCCTTCATCATGCTCTTCTTATGTTCTATTTATTGTTTTCAACCTTAACGCCGGCAATCTTAATATTGACCTCAGCGACGGTAAGACCTGTCATAGTCTCGATTGCACTGGCAACACGTTCCTGAATCTTTTCGCTGACCTCCGGGATTGAATAGCCATACTTAAGAATAACCGATATATATACAACCGCTGTCTTATCAGTTATCTCAACTGTAACTCCCTTGGACAGTACCTTCATGCCAAGCTTGCTTACAAGTTCATTGGTTATGTTGCCCGACATACATTCAACACCTTCAACCTCTGTGGCTGCAAGACCTGCAACTATACATACAACCTCATCCGCAACCTGTATATTACAAATTCCTTTATTCTCACATATTGTATATGTGCTTTCACTATTATTTGACATACGTCCTCCAATCTGCCCCCATCACGGAAGCCTGCAATACGGTAATATACATATATTATATATAATCCTTCCCTTTTTTGCAATTAGAAAATACACAACATCATTACTTCCTTTAAACCATATTGCCGGTGGAGTATTTTTTTCTACCGCCGCACTTCAAGATACAGGCTGTGTTTCGCCATATGTTCCCTCCTCAGCACTGTCCGTCTCTGTCTGTCCCGGCACAGCTTCATCGTCCTTAATATCTGCCGAGGTCTTGGCATCCTCAGCCTCCTGCTGCGTCTGTGATGTAAGGCTTACGGAAGATATTGTTATATTTTCTACACTGACACCCGACTTTCTTTTTATTATGTCCTCAATCTGTGCCCTCTCCGTATCGGAAAGACTTGATTTATTTACCACGACATCCGCCTGCCCATCCGTTATAGAGACAATCACATCCACGAACCCCTTTGCCTCTAAGAGAAGCTCTGCCGCCGCCTCTCTTTCTGCTATATCCGTAAGCTCTATCATCTTATTGACCGCCTGAGCCTTGTCGGCTTCATCAAGAGAGGTATTATTTATTATTCCCAGAAGAGACTCTTTATTCGCAGCACGGACCTGTTCCCTGTCAAGCTTGGCACTTATGATGAAATCCGACTGTGCCACCCCTAAATTTCCTGTGAGAACGGTTGCTCCGGGATCCGTGACCGAAAAATCGTCCGGCTCTGCATCGTTGCTTAACAAATCTCCCGTCTGAGCATCCGTTTCCCCCAGTGCAAGGCTGACATTTGTCTGCCTGGCATCCTTAGCATGCTTAGATACAAGATCCTTATAGTTTATGTATCCTGCAACTGCAATCATTATTGCAAGTGCTGTTATAATAATCTGGTTTTTCTTTAAAATACGTTTCAAAGGCTTATCCCTCCATTTTCATAACTTTTATTTTATTTATTTCTATCCCAAGGACAGCGCCGACCGCTTCCGTAAGCCTTACCGTCACACCTGCATCGGAGGCTCCCTGCGCAAGAACAAGAACCCCGCTTATTTCAGGATATATGGTTTTTGTCACATACGGAGTCAAACTGCCATCGCTTTTCTTACTGAAAACCACCTTCTCCTCCCGCTTTTTCTCTCCCAACCTTTCTCCATCTCCTGTAATGCCATCCGTCTTAGTGTTCTCTGTTATGTCACTTTTCACTACAGTCTCTCCCGAATCCTTGAAGGTGATAAGGACGGCAACCTTTCCCGCCCCATCAACCTGCGATAGTATAGCAGACAGTCTGGCTTCAAGTTCTGTTGTGTAATCTGATATATCTGCATATTCGTATTCAATGGCTTCTCCTGAATCCCTTGAGTCCGCTGTATTATCAGCTTCGTTTCTTCCCTTCACCGGGAGTGATATTATTACAAGAAGTACCCCTCCAAGCAGGATTAACAGTAGTTTATCCTTCGAAAGCTGAAGATTTTTCAGCGTTGAGAAAATATTATTGATTTTCACTCTTCTACCTCAGTTCTCAATTCCCTCCTTATTATCCTGCCCATCATATATGTTAATATATATATTAGCGCGTGGGATATTATAGAAGTTGGCCAAATAATTTTTTAATGTCACCACATCATAATCATAAAAACCTGAATCATTTCCCATATACAGCTTATCCTCTTTCTTCAACGCGATATCCAGCATAATAATCCTGCCATATTCATCACTCCCCTCATCAAGATTAATCTTTGTATCACAGCTTATAAGTTGATAACCGGTTTCCGAAAGATAATTCTGTATCTGCTCCTCCACACTGCTGCAGTACATATTTATCAGCTCCTCATTGCGCCCTTTCTCCGCTTTTAAAATATCGGCATACACCTCATCCGAAATCTCAAAATCAAAGTAACCGATATCAATTGTATCGTTTCCACTTCCCCACAAACCCAAAACCGGTTTAATCACAATAAAAATCATAACTATTCCGCCAAATAGTCTAAGGTATTTTGCGTACTTTTCATTTGACACTATATTTTCGATTATGCTCAATATGACATAAACACAGAACACATTCCCTATATAATCCTTCAGCTGCTCCATTTTTTTCGTTCTGACAGACCTCCCTCGTAAGTTTTACGTCCCTGAAAAGAAAGCCGCGTTTGTCGAGGCACACACGATTGCCAGTGTGACAAGAAACATTATTCCCGCATTCATCGAGCTCACCATAAGCAGTTTCACACCCTCATGCATGCCATTGATGCACTCCGTATAGTTTTTTTCTGCTACAGGTTCTAAAAATGCTCCTGCTGCCTTACATCCGTATGCAAACACAAAGAGCTTTATCACCGGAATTGCACACAGCATTATTATCACAAGCATCGCGGCAACCCCCATACTGTTTTTGATAAGCGCACCCGAACCAAGAATCACTCCTGTGACAGCATCAACCGCCGTTCCGGCACCCGGAATCATCCCCACAAGTCTGGTTATCGCCGTTCCCTTTAGAGAATCAAGCATTGGACTTATAAGTCCCTTTATAGCATTAAGACCAATGACTGTTCCCAAAAGAACCTTGTTTGTCCATTCAAGCAGCTCCTTGATAAGCTCAGAAAGCCTGCCAAATATATTATCTCTCGATATATAGTTCATCATATTTACAAGCATATATACTGTTGTTCCGGGCAGAACCACATGCAGCAGCACCTTGTCCACAATCAGTATAAGGAACATGGCAAGTTCGTAGAATGCTATTGCACCCGAGCTTCCGCAGCCGGCAGTTATCACAACAGCGTATGTCGGAATAAGAACCTGCATAAATTCAACTATGCTGTCAAGCACATTGCGTGCCACACCTGCTGCCCAGTACATTCCGGATGTAAGCACCGCCATCAATGCAATCTGAATTATATAGCTCCCCGTTCCGGCAATCCCCGCTTCAAAAAAACCTGCTGCAAGATTTTTGAATACCGCACCAACAATCCCCAGAAGAAAAAGCTTCAAAAAGATTGTCTTCTGCTCATAAAATCCATCGAATACCCCGGATACAGCCGATATCGACGCTGCCCTGAGCGCCTCAGAATACTTACCTGCCATGACAAGCTCTACAAGATATTTAAAATCAATATCATATTCCTCAATGCTGGTATCTATCTCATCATAATTGTAGTCATCAGGTGTGGCAGCATGTACTAAACATGTATATGACATTGTAAATATTACAGCGCACACTATAGTTAAGAACAGATTCCGGCACCATCTTCTCATAGCATTTCACCAACCATTTCTAAAAGCCTCACTACAATCGGGCAGCTTAAGAATAGAAGTGAAAGCTTTCCAAAGTTCTCAATCTGCACCGCCAGAGCCGAATATCCCATATCCCTGCATAGCGAGCTTGAAAATTCTGCAATATATGTAAGTCCCGCCATCTTGAGCATAATCAGAATATAATCCGAATCAATATCCACATATTCGGTCATAAATTCAAGCTGTGAGACGATTCCCGAAAGTCTGGCTGCAAGATATAGCATTATAAGCACGCATGCGGACAGATTGATGTACGTAGCGAACTCTACCTTTGCACTTTTGAGGGCTAAAGCAAGCAGTGAGCCTATGGTTCCTATAACAGCTACCTTTATCATATCCATAATCATCAATCCTTTACAACGAAAATAAATCTTTTATTGTCTCAAAAAGCTCATAAATATACGGAACTATCCAGAACAGCACAAGCAACAGGCCGGCAAGACTTGTCAGAAAAGCATGTTCCTCCCTTCCGCTATGCTTTAAAATCTGGGAGATTACCGAGACAAGTATTCCTACGGCAGCAATTTTAAAAATAAGGCTTACCTCCACTTAACCCCCACCTTTCATATCAATATTATGGTAAGAAAAAGCCCTGCCATCACTCCAAGGCTCATGTACATTCTGCTGTTCTGCTCGTATTTTCCCGAAAGAGCTTCGATGCTCTCATCAACGCTCTGAAGATACAGTTCAATATTATTGGTCTGCTGCGTCAAATCCAGATACCCCAGACTATCGGCAACGGCTATCAAATTGTCACATTCATTTCCATTTAAGCAGGCTGCTGCTGCCAGCTTCTTTGCTTCCTCCTCCCAGACTTCCTTTAAAATACTTCCATTTTCGGTCTTAAGCCTGTTTCCGGTATTCCAGAAAAAATCTCTCACTGTTTCCTGTCCGCAGCTACATCTTTCCCCTACATGCATAAATGCAGATGGAAGCGTCTCAACACCGTATCTAAGTTCACCCTTCAATGTCGTAAAGCTCTGTTTAATTGCCTTCAATGCTGCTATCCGGCAGGACAGTTCATTTACAAGTCCTCTTGCATACAATGTTGTTGCACCGGTTATGCATACAGTACCTACTATTTTCAACACAAACATTAAATATCCTCCTCATTCAATTGTAGATTCTGTTCATACAACAGATGTAATTCACCGTCATACACCCTGCATTTTCTGTCATTGGTCAGCTGGATATATCTCTCAAATATTTTTTCTGCAACTATCGCCTGTTCGAAGCTGTTTTCATCTGAGTGCATGGTGCATAACAGTGCGGCACCGCATGATCGCGCTGAGCGTATAGCCGCAATGTCCTCATTACGGTTTATTTCGTCTACCGCAATCACCCGCGGTGACATGGCGCGCAGCATCATCATTATCCCCTTGCTTTTAGGAATCATGTCCATAACGTCCGTGCAGTCTCCGACATCATTCTGCGGTATTCCCTTATAGCATGCCGCAATCTCCGAGCGTTCGTCGATAACAGAAACCGTTATTCCGCTGTCCGAGATATTCCTCACGATATCTCTTAACAGCGTGGTCTTTCCGCAGCCCGCCGGTGACAGGATAAGCGTGCTGTAAATCCCTCCGCTCCTGATAAGATGTGCGGCAAGTTCATCCGCAATCCCTATGTGCTGGCAGGCAAGCCTGAAATTCATGGAGCTTATATTTTTTATATGCTTGACCTCACCCTTATCGCACACTGCCTGTCCGCATATACCGACACGATGTCCTCCGGGAAGTGTTATAAAGCCATTCTTCAGTTCCTCGTTAAATGCATAGAGTGAGTAGTCGCTCATAAGCTCAAGGCATCGGTCAAGCTCTTCGCGGTGGCATATCACAACATTCGCCGCCTGCTTTTTCAGTTCTCCCGTTGTACCTAAAAAATATATTTTTCCTTCCCTGAGTATTCTTACAGGTCTGTTCACCCTCAGCCTGATTTCCTCTACCCCCTTATATGCCGGAGATAGTACAAGAGCACCCACCGCCTGCTTGAGCATGCCGGTAAAATATATTTCTATACCCATTGTTCTCCTTTCCGTTTCAGGTATGTCCTGTTGTTTATCACATACTATGCAGGGCATGTTTTTTTCATTCAAAAAAAGTTTCAGCTTTTTATTAATATTTCTTAGCCGAAATATAGGTTGAACAAAATTCCATATAAGGTTATAATAAAAAAGCTCATGCGTTGTATTAACAGCATGGGTAAAAAAAAAGAAATGAGGATTAACATGAAATTTTTAATTGACCTTTTAAAAGGAATGGTAGTGGGTATTGCCAACATCATTCCTGGCGTCAGCGGCGGAACCATGATGGTTTCAATGGGCATCTATGAAAAAATCATAGGCGCTATCAACAATCTTTTTAAGCATTTTAAGCAGTCTATTCTCACCCTTATTCCGATTGGAATAGGAATGGTTGCCGGAATCGGAGTGTTCTCTTACATACTTCCGTACTGCCTTGAGAATCAGCCGCTTCCTACAAGCCTCTGCTTTATCGGTCTTATCCTTGGCGGTGTGCCTTTTATAGTCAAGCCTGCCAAAGACAGCCTCAAAAAGGACGGAAAGCATATATCTCTCCAGCATGTGACTGCATTTCTTATATTGTTCGGGATAGCTGTCGCAATGGCATTTATGAGTGAGACAGAGTCACACTCTGCCAGCTTTAATCTGAACGCACTTCTTATTGTAAAGCTGTTCATCATCGGTGTAATCGCCTCCGCAACCATGGTTGTTCCGGGTGTCAGCGGTTCACTTGTGCTCATGCTGCTTGGCTACTATTCGGGAATCATTGAGACAATAAGAGATTTTATAGATTCTCTCATAGCATTCAATGCCACAGGTATTCTTCATTGCGTTGGAATACTTCTTCCCTTCGGTATCGGTGTGGTTGTCGGAATCTTCGCTGTGTCGAAGCTTATTGAATGGCTTTTTGAAAAGCACCCATCGGTTACATACAGTGCCATTCTCGGGCTCATTCTTGCATCACCTATCGGCATTCTCGCAAAGATGGGACACAACAATATCAATGCTGTGTCTATAATCTTCGGAATCGTATTGCTTGCAGGAGCCACATGGTTCACCTACTGGTTCGGCAAAAAAACTGAAAATATTGAGAAGTAAAAAAGCGGTGACAGCCGCGTCATCACCTTAAAAGAACCGGGGAAATCATCCTTAATAAATAACAGGATGATTTCCCCGGTTTCATTTAGTTTCATTTAAAAAGAGGACGGACTTCTCCATCCTCTGTATTGATTAATTTCTGAGGGATAGTAAAAATATCCATACCTTAAAGTCATATTTTCTATACGAGTTTCTTTTTATAGCATACATATTCCCCGACACACTTAAAGCCAGGATGTGTTCGCATTGCTGCTCTATTTTAGTTTAATTTCTTTCCATGTGCAAAACACCGGTAGCTATAGTCTCCTTAAACCGCACATCATGCTCCACGAAAAGCATTGTAGGCTGAAATGCCAGAAGCAGCTTCTCAATCTGCATTCTGGTATACACATCAATGTAATTTAGCGGCTCATCCCATATATAAAGGTGTGCCGGAGTAAGCAGGCTTGAAGCAATCAGCACCTTTTTCTTCTGTCCCTCAGAGTACAGCTCCATGTCTTTGTCAAACATCACCCTCTCAAAATCAAGCTGGCGCAGGAGTGCTAACAGGAGTGTGTAATCCAATTTTTTCTCCCGGGCAAAATCTCTCAGGCTGCCCTTTAAATGTGAGGTATCCTGGCTGATATATGATATTATCAGGTTCTGCGGCACCTCCAGAATTCCTGTGGTTCCATAATCTGATGATACCGCTTCACCATCCTTATTACAAGCTAAAATTGCTTTAATCAGACTGGTTTTCCCACAGCCGTTTGCACCGTCAAGCGCAATCCTGTCGCCATTCTTAAGCTCAAAGGTGACATTTCTTACCGCTTTAGCTACTGCGTCACAGTACCTTAAGGAAAATTCTGCGGTGCGCAGCATCCGGTCTTTATGGTAACGAAGCGGCATAAGCTTCAAATCCTGCGTTTCCTCGATGTCCTTGAGCAGTCCTTCTTTTTCCTCTATTTCCCGCCTGATACGATTTTCATAGTCTTCAACGCGCTTCTGCATTTTCTTTGTCTTAGCTCCGATATATGCCCGTGTATCTTTTCTCCTGTCATGTTCATTTACCGGGTCAAAGCCTATCTTGGTGCGCTCACTACGTTCTGCCCACCTGCCGGCTCTGTCTGCCGCTGTTTCAAGCTTCTCTATCTCCCTTGCGTGTTTTTCATTCTCTGCCCTTGCATTCTTATCCGCCTTTTCCTTGTTCTCCCACCAGCTTGAAAAGTTCCCTGCCTGGACCTCTATGGTTGCCCTGTTTAATACAAGTACATGGTCTATACATGCGTCAAGCAGATCCCTGTCATGCGATACAAGGATAAATCCTTTTTTTCTGTTAAGATAATTCTTCACTATCTGTCTCGCCTCATTGTCAAGATGATTAGTCGGCTCGTCAATCAGAAGAAACTCATTCTCCCCGGAAAACAGTACCGCAAGCATCAGCTTAGTGCGCTCACCAAAGCTCAGTTGACCAAACGGTCTGTACAGAAGCTCCGGAGCAATTCCAAGCTGAGGAAGCTCGCACAGAACCCTCCAGCTCTCCACATTCGGCTTCCAGCGCTCCATCAGCTCATCCGCCGTATTATCATAATCTTCCTCAGAAACCTTGTATGGAAAATAGTCAAATATCACACTGCTGTTTATCGCTCCGCTGTACTCATACTTTCCCGACAGAAGGTTTAAAAATGTTGTTTTTCCCTTTCCGTTTCTTCCTATAAACCCCAGCTTCCAGCCTGTGTCAATTGAAAAGGATGTATCCGTAAAGACTTCATCAAAACTGCCCTCATAGGCAAAGGTCAAATGCTCTACACTTATCTGTGCCATAAAAACGCCTCCCTTTACCCTGCAAAAGCAACATAAAAGGTCTATCCTGCATACGCAAAATAGACCCGCAAAAATAATCCTTCCGTATAAACAGCCCGATACAAAAGGAAAATGCGAATTGCGATAATCTAATTTAAGCGTACACAAAACAGCCTGCTATTGCAGGTTATAAAATCAATATGTGTCCTACTTAAATCAAACTATCTAATAATCATCTTCCCACCTTGCACCGACTGTGCTCTTTCTGTTTATTTGTCCTTTATTCACGGACATATTTATAATAGCATAGTTATGTTTCGTTTGCAAATACTTAATTTTCATCTATGTAAGATACTGCAGCCCCGCGAACATAACTGCCACAATCATCATAGCCATATTATTTTTTATAGAAATGGAAATCGCAGCAGTCCCCTCCGTAGCCCAAGGTCTTTGTTCTGGTAAAGCCTATCTTCTTAAGTCCGCCGTACGTCACATCATCGACATCACAGAACAGCCGGCACAGCTGCGGACAGCCATTCTCCACGCAGGCTGTGTGCCAGAAACACTTCTTGATAGTGACATCATAGTAATCTTTGCCGTGCTCCTGTACACTTTCCTGCAAATCAGTTGTACTCATAATCTTGAGGAATATACTGCTGTAAATCTTGTAAAAGCCCGGCACCAGCTCCATCCGTGCCGTGGACGCATGTTTTTTCGCCGCCACCTTATCAAGCATATATTTTCTCATATATGTATATACTTCGTTCTCCGAAAAGCCGCCTCTCGCCATACAGCAGGCTTCCCTTATCCGCCCCAAACTCTTCAACCAGAAATGCTTTAATCATTTTTTGCTGTTTTATCTTCATAATTGGGACAGGGGACCAGACCCCTGTCCCACAGTTATACAACTATAGTTTTCTCATACCCAAGCTCACTCAAAATACCAGCAAGCTCATTCATGTAGTCCGTGCCGGGTGTGAGCATGCGGGCATACTCCGCCCGGACTCCCATCGGCCTATAGGAAATTAACTTGAAATGAAAAGAATCCGGCTTGTACAAGTCGCGCATCATCTCTCCAATAGCCCTCACAGAATGCTTTCCGTCATAAAGCGACGGGCAGATTACGCATCTTATCTCCTCAAGCCTTCCGATTGTAGCTAACAGTCTGGCATTGGCAATCACTGTTTCATTGCCTGTCCCGGTAATTTTCCTGTGGATATCGCTGTCATAAGCCTTTATGTCCAGAAGGACGCCATCCGTCACGTCAAGTAAATCCTGCTTGCCGGCAAAATCAATGGTACCATTGGTATCTATCATAGTGCTCAGCCCCAGCTTTTTGGCCTTTGTGAACAGCTCGGTCAAAAAATCGTACTGGAGCATACATTCACCGCCGGAGACAGTGATACCTCTCACAAAAGGAATCTGCTTTTTGACCTGTTCAAGCACCTCATCGGAGGACATCTCTGTCACAGTTGTAATATTTTTATCGCCGTACTTATCCCTTGTCTCAGGATTGTGACAATACAGACAATTGATATTGCAGCCTTGCAAAAAGATTGCTGTTCTGTTTCCGGGTCCGTCAACCGATGAAAAAGGAATAATTTTATTAACTCGTGCTTTCATGTTATACCCCTGCATACAGCAGGCACTGCTTGCTGTATTGCCAATAATAAGTAGTTTGAAAGTTTCACTTTCAAATTTTATCTAACCTTACGCTCCAATATTCTGCCATTCTTCTTTGCACCCGTGCCAAGCTGGGTGGTGTTCTGCAGTACGGCATTGCCCTGCTCATACTTCTCAATCTCAGATCTCTTTACCAGATATCCTGTGATTCTGATTACATCGCTGTCCGATGAGTAAAATGAAAGGTATCTGATGTCCTTTTGCCATGAGCCCTTAATAATGTCAAGCACATACTCCGGATTCTTATGTACTGTCAAATCCATCGGGAAAATATCTCCTGTACCCGAAACAAAATACTTATGGAAATTGCTGATTACATTGAGATGGTCTACAAGCTCCTCCGGCTCCTCACCAATCGGAATACGTGTCCCCGGTGCAATCCCCTTGTCCTCCGCAATACCAACCTGAGCATGAAGCAGGAAATGGCTGCCTGTACCCTCACAATATTTATTAAAATGATTATTATTAAATTCATTTATGATATCCATAATCTCAATACCAAGCTGTGTAGCGGCATCCGAATGACCGAATCTGTCATCCTTACCCTCTTTAGTCATAAGGACATTGACCGCATCCGCAAGACCGACAAGTCCAAACATTCCGGTGAATCTGTCCCTATGAATAAGCCCCTCTTTTGCAAGGAAATTCGATTCAAAAAAGCCCGACTGCTCTACCTCAAACGCAATACGTGCATCCATATATTTTGCCATGACATCCATAACATAAGGAAGCTGGTTGTTTTTAAAATCTTCAATTCCTGCAGAGCGCTCGGCAATATGTCCCAGAATCAGACGGCAGAGCGTGTAAGCACCACCACCAAGCAGCAAGCCATTATAACAGCTTGCAATGACGTAATTCTCACCCAGTTCATTTTTGAACATCCGGTGATTTGCAAAACTAGGCTTGGCTGTCTTAAGCGCACACTTGACACAGGCAAGTGCAAAATCATCATCTGTAATCTCCGGGTCATACTTCATTGAAATATTTGGAATTGCATTTTCAAGTTCAGCTTGAACCTCCAAAATCAGATAGCCGGCTCTGGTAGCCTTCGGTCCAATATCCGCATGTGAAAACGAATCAAGCACCGTACGGTCAACATTTGTAAAGAAAAGCTTAAGGTGCTTCTTAACCGTCGCATCATCCATATCCGTGATAAACGGCTCTAAAAGATAGTCAAGCTGTCCTAAATAAACCGGATAATTTGTAATGCTAGGCACATGCTTATATATAATCAACAGGTCATTAAGTGCCTCAAAAAAATCTGTTGGCGGTTCAAGCTGCAAAAATTCAGAGCCATTCTTAAAAAACTTCTCATAGTCCGGGATGATATATCTAGGTCTCATCGGTGCATGACCTTCAAAAAGATCACAAATACAACGGTGTTCATCATCACAGTTAAGCAAATCGTCCAGTCCCTCCGGAACGTCAAGTACCTCAAGCATACCATCCGCCGCATTGGCAAGATTGGTGAGCTTCTGCTCATGCGTAAGCGCCTTATTTGTAATAATACCAAGAATATTTTCTCTTGTCTTTTCAACTCTTTCCATTGATATAGGTCTCATAATTGTCTCCAATTGTTTCATAATATTTATGTAATAATCTAATTAATTATTTGCTTCCGGAACATTGCAAATCATAAATCACGGGGTGATATTCCGGCTATTTATCCCCATGACCATTCATACTCGTCAAAATAATATGAACCGTTTTCTAAAGCAGCCAGTTCTTTTTTGCAATATTCTACAGCCCATTGAATATACTCATCGACCATATTGTTTGTAAAGAAAAAGCGTTCTTTATATTCAATTCTTTCAAAATCATTTTTTAATTCCTGAATAAATCTGTCCGGTTCAAAGTCAGCTATCTCGTTAATTTTTTCACTTGCAAAGCCATTTGGCACATGAATGTCGCTATGTAACCCATACTTACTAATCACATAGGCATTAATTTGTTTGTAATCATCATGTAGCCTCTCAATATTTCCATCCGGTTTCGGATTCCAATGATATCTGTCATACATGAAATGTCTATATAACAAATCTTGTATCAGATGTAGATAATAACCCAAATACAAATCATCAGCTTTCAATAAATTTCCAAATTTTTCCTTATATTCTGTTAAATTATATGAACGCTTCCCCGTATCGCTTATTCGCAGCTTAAAATGAGACAAAATATAGTCCTGACAGCTGCTCACTCCATCAGGAATAATTGTTCCAAAATATAGTCTGTCTATATTGCTAAATTCATATTGCTGTGATAGTTCATTGGTTATTGCCAAGTGGATAATTCTTGAAGCCATATTTTTACTCTCCCATAATCGGATGTGGGACAGGGGTCTGACCCCTGTCCCGGACTATTTGTGGTACGGTTCACCGTAACGTTTCTTCGGTAGTGAAAAACTCTGTGCACTTTGTTAATAATTGTACACAGAGTTTTTCATTCATGCGACATGTAATAAATATAATCTTTATTTTTCACCGACCAGCTCAAGGCAATGCTCTATCAAACTGTTTTTAATATAGATACCATTCTGAACCATGACATCCAGTAGTGGTTTTAATTCAGGAATATATCCAACTTGTTTTGCTTTTATCAATATTCCTAATATACCAGTTACAGGAAGCTCTAGATACTTTGCGTATTTCTTTGCATTCTGATCATCAATAATAACTACATCAGCATTTTGTTCTTTTGCTAAAATCATCACTTCAACCTCTCCATCATGAAGTTGAGATTTAAACATTGCCTTTGCCATTACATTTTGTATTTTTTGTACATGAATCCATTCTAAGGATTCATCTACTATTTTTTTACATACTGAATCTTTTTTAACAGAAATTTCATCATATACTGCCCTGGGAATTATTACCTCACCATATAACTCCTTAAGAATGTTTAACTGATTTACATGACACAAGGCAATCAATGGTGTAGAATTTACTATTACCTTACGCATTCGAAAGCTCCTCCATAAATTCTTCATCCGAATCAAAGCCAAATATTGATACACCATTTTTACCGAGCTGCTGTATAAATTCTTCCTTGGTCATTCCAGCTACCTCAGCACAATATCCTAAAGAAACTTTTTTGTTTTTATATAGGTCAACTGCTATTGTAGTTTTAATATAATTTGTAAAATCATTTCTTGACTCACGCAAGTCTAATATAACCTCTTCTGGAACATTAAATGAAACAACACACATAAACATACCTCCTAACAAGTATACTTTGTAATTACACTATATTATATCATATACGAAAATATTTTGCTATATCATTTAATATTTTCACCTTTAACTATTTAAATTCATAGAATGTTTACCACTCTAGACTTAATATAATAATTTATATACTAATCTATTATTTTATTCAATTCTAAATTTCTCTCAACCATGTTATTTTCTTTATATTATATATTCGAATATTTAATTTTAATTTCGTTAATAAGAAGTACTATATTTCTTAATAGTAAATTCAGCTTTGACACCGTTGCTTTAATTTCATTCCTAGCATTAAAATATGCCTCAGGATTTACCTTTTCACCTTTAGATTGTAATTCTGCATATTGCTTAGACAAATGATCCATTAGTAAAATATTTTTTCCCATTATTTCCACATCTACATCCAATAAAAGATATTCTCTAAAAGCATCAATATATCTCCCATAGCCATATGATAGTGAAAATTCAGACTCATTTGTTAACAGTTCAGCGTATAATGATTCAATACACGAGTGTATGAAACTTTTCTGTAAAAAGCTGTTAAGCAACAGGTCTTCTATGATAAAATATAATTCATAGGAGGCCTATTATTATGGCGAGAGAAAAGAAACCGGTACACAGAGTACAAATGACAGAAGGAAAAAGAAACATCATCCACCAGCTTCTTGAGGAGTACGATATTCAGACAGCTGAAGATATTCAGGATGCTCTGAAGGGTCTGCTTGGAGGCACAATCAAGGAAATGATGGAAGCTGAGATGGATAATCATCTCGGATATGAAAAATCACAGCGCTCTGACAGTGATGATTACCGTAACGGCTACAAGGAAAAGCAGGTAAACAGCAGTTACGGAAGCATGAAGATTGAGGTTCCGCAGGACCGTAAATCCACTTTTGAACCACAGATAGTAAAGAAGCGCCAGAAAGACATTTCAGATATTGACCAGAAGATTATCTCAATGTATGCC
>ULMV01049766.1_pt1 | contig 21380 bp, 20 predicted proteins | sample 1951751 | NCBI WGS metagenome assembly ULMV01 (sample SAMEA4835560, study PRJEB28245) | human gut metagenome | biome: gut microbiome; material: fecal sample | place: Denmark | collected 2008 | reverse complement strand
AAATATACAAGCCATAACAAATCATCTGAAAATTTAGTTCTTATTCCTCTTCCTGTTTCTTCATGCCACCAATGTTCAACATCACCTTCTAAAAATTGTTGTTTACTATGCTTTAAAATTTGATTTTTCAAAATTTGTGGGTCAATATATTTTAATGCAAGCGTGTCTTGCAATTGGTCTCTAAAGCCATATGCACCGCCTGATTGATAATATCCTGTTTTACTTAATAACCTACTTTGTAGTGTTTGATAAATATCCCATCCATTTAAAATGATGTTCATAGATTCTAGTGGTGTGTAAACTTGGAGTCTTCCTAAAATATCTCTCCAATAACTTTTTACATTTTCAAGTTCTTGTTTGCAATTTTGAATTTTGCTATATTTGTAAGCAATGTTTTTGCTGTCTATTACTGCATCTTCTGCTCCTAGCAAAAATACAATTTCTTTTTCTGATAAACTGTCTAATTCTACTTCTATTTCATATGCTATACATGGTTTTTTGCCTAAACTGTTTTCATTATTTAAACTTGATTTTTTTAGGCCATCTGGATTTGATATATTTCCATTTCCAAAAAAGAAGTTTTTATCACCTGTATAACTTTGCATTTTTTCACTATTTGATACATATATTACATCATTTTTAAATTCTGAATTATATAAATTTTGTGCACAAATTATATTGTTATTTTTATCATATTTTAAATTGATATATCCATTTGATTTAAGTTCATCTTCACCTAAAACAGGTTTCATATAATATACAATTTTCAATTTTTTTCTGTTCAAATTCATATTTTTTAATTTTAAAATTTGTATTTTCACACTATCTTCTTTTGGAACAAAAACTTCTAATTCCTGTTCTATTCCATCACTTTTATGAATAAATTTAGTGTAACCAAATCCGTAAACTACATTGTAGTTTTTATTATCTGGCATAGGGTTTAGTCCAAGTGACCAAACCTTTTTCGTTTCTTGGTCTTTTAGATATATTATTTCTGATGGAATATCAAAATTTGGTTGATTTTCCCAGGCTGTTACTCTATTTAGTCTACTGTTTTTATACCAAGTATATCCACCCATACTTTGTGTGACCAATGTTCCAAACTTCTTATTTGCCATAATGTGTGACCATACTGTTGGAAGTTGATTATCTTTATTTGCTTTTATCAGATATTCTTTTCCATCTGCCGAAAATGCTCCATATTCATTATAATATTTCAAGTTTTCTGTGTTTTGTAAAATATCTATATTTTCTTGATTTTCTGGTTCTATAATTATATTTTCTGGCTCATTTGGAATCTTTTTATATTTTTCCAAATATTCTTCTTCAATATCTTTTAGTGAGTGACTTATTCCGCCTTTTTTACTATCTATTATTATTCCTGCAATAAATTGCAATAAATTCATATCTTCTTTGCTTATTTCATTTTTATTTAACTCAAAAATTCCGCCTCTAATATTTTTTAAATATGATAACTGACTGTTCAAAACCGCTTCTTCTATATCTTCCATAACATAATTTTCGTAACTATATTTTTCTTCATCTATTATTACTAATTCTGTTTCAAATCCCTTTGTTCTCATAAATTCATATGCTTTTAAAACTTCTTTTACAACATATGTGTCATTACTATCTTTTATTTTTACAAGTATTATTGGTAAATCACCTGAAATCCCATATTTCCAAAGTTCACTTTGACTATATTTTTGTTTTGGTAATTTTTCTAAGTTTAATTTTTTAGATGGATTATTGAAAATTATATATGATAACATTTTTTGATAATCTCTTATTTGTGAACCTTTTATTCTTAAATATCTTGTTTGTGCTTCATTTTTTGCTTTTGATAATTCAAATGCTTTTTTGATATTTTCTTCAACCGTGTATTTTTTAATATTTTCAATTACCTTTTCTTTTGTTTCACCTACTGCAATAATTAAATTAATAGTTGATTTTTCTTGTTTTTTAACTTTCATTGCTCTTTTTAATGCCACAACAGATTCTGTTACAAGTCCTATTTTCTTAGAAAATGGACTTGAATTTTTAACCATTTGAGGAATTCCCATATTCCCTCTGCCTGTAAATTTTTCTTCGTCTATTTCGTACTCTAAATCCCCAATTATTTCACTATTTGTTGATAAATTTACTGCCATATATACTTCTTTCTCATGTTCGTATCTTGTTCTTCTTTTTACAATTATACTATTTGTTTCATTGTCAAAATCAAATATTAAAAATAAATTGTTAAATGCAGGATGTGCATAATCTTGCTCTTTTGGTGATAATACTGGTTCAAAGTGTGATGTTATTTCTAGTATTTCGTCTTCATTTCCTAAATTTTCTAATGATAATTTTCTTATTTCCACTGGCTCGTCTGGTGCAATTATTGTTTCAATTTTTGTTTTTATATTGTCATTTATTAATTCTTGTTCCATTTTGTCTGGCATAAAACTGATTTGATATTTGCCATTGTTTGGTATATATTTTGAACTCCATATTTTCTTTGATTTTATGTTTTTTATATCAAAAAATATTCCTTGTGAGTAATCATCTGTGCTTTTAAATCTATTTATTAATATATTTTTATATCTACTCGCTCCTTCTCCTTTTTGGTTCATTGCTATCAAATAATCTTCGTTTGCTATGACATTTCCGCGTATTAATCTTTCATCTATCTTTTTGTAAGTGTCTTGGATGTAATCTTCATAATCCACATATTTTAATTTTTCAACCTTTTCTTTGTTTTCTTTTGTTATTATTGCTGTTTCTGGCATTGTTTCTTGTAGCAAAATGCTTATTGCATTTATTTCTGGATTTTGCATAAATCTTTTTTGCAAGATGTTGTTATTAAATAAATTGTTTATTGAAAGTAAAATCAGTCCTTGGTGATGTGCCATATATGTTTTTACTGTTGCCGATTTACTTCCTTTTTTTAATCTTTCTGGTGTAAAATCAATTGATTCATAAAATCCGTATTTGTTGTACGTTCCATATTCTTCAAGTCTTTTTAAATTTTGATATACTTCTTTTGGGTAATCTGTTATTGCTAATATGCTTCCATATGGAGCCACAACCATTTCATCTGCAAGTCCTCTTTTTAGTCCTAGCCATGGTATTCCAAATGCTTTATATTGATAGTTTGAATGCAAATCTTTTAAGTTAAACGCCGCTTCTGATATTCCCCATGGTATTTGCAATTTTTTTGCATATTCCATCTGGCTCATAATCATAAATTTGCAAGATTCGTCTAATAAACTTCCTTTGTATTTTGGTATATTGATATTTGGCATTAAATATTCAAATGATGTTCCTGACCATGATACAAGCCCTTTATATTTTCCAAGTGTAGTTAGTGTTCTACTTAATGAATTCCAATGTTTTGCCGGTACATCTTTTTTTGCTATTGCAATCAAACTTGCTTGTCTTGATTCTGAAGCTAATAGGTCATAATATGAATTTGTTAGTTTGTTTTCTTCTACATTAAATCCTATTGAAAATATTCTTTGTTCTTTTTTGTATAGATGCGAAAAATCTGTGTTTTCTATTAATTTGTTTACTATTTCTAGTAAACCAGAAATCAAATCTATGTTGCATTTATTTTGACTTTCTAGCCAATTTTTTATAACATATAAATATCCTACAAAGTTACCGCTATCTACTGTTGAGACATATCTAGGAAATAATGGTTCTTTTGTTTCCGTATTATACCAATTGTATAAATGACCATTCCATTTTTGAAGTTCATTTACTGTGTTTAAAATATTTTTTAGCAATTCTATTGTTTTATCATTATTTATAAAACCTAAATCATTTGCAGATATAACCGCCATCATCGATAATCCAATATTTGTAGACGACGTTCTTCTTACTACTTTATTTTTTCTATCTTCTTGATAATTGTCTGGAATCAAAAAATTATCTTCCTGTCTTAAGTACTTTTCAAAAAATCCCCATGTTTTTCTGGCAATTTCTAAAACATAATCTTGTTCTTTTTTTGTTAATAATTCTACTGCTTCTTTTTCTGTTTTTTCTTTACTTATGCAATACATAATTGCTGGAGTCAAAATCCATAATAATCCAAGCATTAATGCCAATATATTATTACTATTTCCATAAATTATAAATGCTACAATTCCTGTTATAACGTTAATTGCCATATTTTTGTAGTATGAGATTATATCTGTTTTTGCCATTTTTTCTGCTTCTTCTGATGTTGTCCATTCAAGCAAATTTTTATGAGTTATTTTTACTCTATATATTGTTTTTGCTATTGCTTTTAAAGATGTATATGCTTTGTATGGCAAACATCCAAGTGTAATTATTGTTCGTGCAAAAATTCCTTTTAACCCTGATATTTTTGGCGTAAATGTTTTTTGTTTTTCTTCTCCTTCTCTTTTCCCAAATAGATAATTAATTAATTCCAAAATAAACGGAATTATTGAAATTAAAATTATTATAAAATTAAATGCAAAAACATCTATATTGAAAGCTTTTCCAATTATATTTATATACATTAAAGCAAATATAATTGAGATTTCAAATAAACTCCTTCTTAAATTATCAAAAATTTTATATTTTGAGAGCATATTTAAAGGACTTTTTTTGCTTAGCCATTTTGTTATTTGCCAGTCTCCCCTAATCCATCTTGAAAGTCTATTCATAAAACTCATATATTTTGTTGGATATCCATCCATTAGCATGATATCAGAAACTAGTCCACATCTTAAATAACTTCCTTCGAGCAAATCATGGCTTAATACTGTGTTTTCTGGAATTGCATTTTCCATTACTTTTGAAAATACTTTTAAGTCATATATTCCTTTTCCTGTAAAAATTCCCTCTTTGAAGTTATCTTGATATATGTCTGATATCGCATTTGTGTAACTGTCTATTCCTCCTGCTCCTGCAAATATTTTTGTAAATAGTGTTTTATAACTTATGTCCAAATTAATTCCAACTCGTGGTTGCATTATTCCATATCCGTCTATTACTATGTTTTTTTGCTCATCTATTTCTGGTCTGTTTAATATGTGTGCCATTGCTCCAACTAATTCTGATGCCGTATTTAAAACCAAATCTGTGTCTGCATCTAATGTGATTATATATTTTATATTTTTTAATTTTTCTATAATTATTTCACTTCCAGTATTTTGGTACTCATTATCTTTGTTTTTTTCTATACCTTGATTTTCTATTTGATTTTGTATAGTATTAATTCTAAATGGATTTTTTCCTTGTAAAATATATTGGTTTAACTGATTCAGCATTCCTCTTTTTCGTTCCCATCCTAAATAAGAGCCTTCTTTTTCATTCCATTCTCTTTTTCTATATATAAAATTAAATATTGGAAAACCTTGATTTTGATATTTTTTATTTAATCTTTCAACTTGTTCTAATCCCTCTTGAATTACCTCTCCATCGAATTTTTCTTCTTGCATATTGCTTTCTGAACAATCACCTAACAATGTAAAATATAAATTTGGTGATTTATTTGCTAAATAATAAACCTCTAGTTTTTTAAACATTTCAACTACTTTTTCTTTGCTTTTTACAATTGTCGGGATTACTACCATTGTTGAATTTTCCTTGTCTATACCATTTGAAAAGTCCATTTTTGGTATTAGTTTAGGCTTTACTGTTTTGCTTAAAATTGTTTGTATTATTTGTATAATCACTTCACTTGATGGTATTAAAAATAGTAAAAAACTTACAACCTCAAGTCCGGTGCTTCTTATTTTTAAATTAAAAATGTAACTTAAAATTGCTGATAATATTACTGTTAAAATTCCTATTGATTCTATATATATTTTTGTTTTTGATTGTGGTGTTTTTTCTTTTTTATTTGCGTATTCTAATTTTTCGTATAATTTATTTATTCCATTGTCTATTAGGTAATATCCAATGTGTGATTTTTTTGATGTTTCTTGCAAATGTTCTTGTGCCAGTTCCAGCATTTTTCTTGCTATATAAATTTCAGAAATCTTCGTCTTTTTACTTATTTCCTTTATCTTCCCCCTGTAATACTCTTTTGTTTTATAGTCCATTTTTTCATACACATTTGCTGGATCTTTTTTTAATATTTCTTCTACGCCATTTATTTTTTCGAATATATCCAAAAAATTAATTCTTTGAATTTCTTTAATACTTGTAATGCTATTTCCCATTAAAACTTTTTGCGTAGCAATTTCAAAATGTTCCTTTTTTATAACATCAGATACAGTTGTCCCAAGTTTTTCAACAACTTCTTCAAGTACATTTAAATACGCATTTGCCTTTTTACCATATCTTTTTAAAATGTATGACATATATTCAATAAATGGATATCTCATATCTTGAAAAAATTCTTTTTCTATTTTAGTGTTTTTAAATTTTGTTTGTGATTTATCCTTATTTTCAACTAATCTTTCTGCGATATTTTCTGCTCTATATTTTTGAATTTGACTGCTATATATTTGTGCACAAATATCTGTGATGTTTTCTATAATTGCAATTTGCAAAAAGATTCCTATATTCCAGATTTCGTCCATACTTAATGTCTTTTTTCTTTGATAACTTATTAGGTAATCTTCTAACTTTTCTCTTTCTATTTTGTTGTCTGTGTATGCAACTATTTCTGAAGCTAAGACATATATTCGTGCAAATCCTTTATATTCCCCATTTGATATTCCTACAAAATTCATATATTTATTTAAAGGTAGTTCTTTTTGAATTTGTTTTACTGTTTCTTCTATTATATAAAAATTGTCTAACAGCCATTCTCCTGCAGGGTGTATGTTTATTCCTAATTTTAGATGTTCGTTTAATATGTTGTAGACTTCTTCTATTGTTTTAAAATTTTCTATTAGTTGTGGCACAGGATATGTGTCTTTTTGTGATTTTGATGTTGTGTTATGGCTTGATGCAATTTTTTCTAGGTGTTTTTCTAGTTGACTTTTTTCTAGCATTGTCCCTGTTATTTTTAGTTTTTGGTTTTCTTTCAAAAAAATTCCACTCCTTGCAAACATTTTTTGTTTTTATTGTTTGCCAAAGAGTGGAAATTTATTCATTTTGTTTTGTTTGAGTTTCTATTGCGATGTTTTAATTTATAAAAATATCAATAATTCCAAAAGGAAAAAGCCCGTATTAACGAGCTTTTTTCATTTTTTTGGAAAAATATTTTTTATATTTCCAATGATATGTATCTATCATTGAAAAAATTCCAGATACACATATTATAAATCCTGTGATAAACTGCCATGGTTTTTTTAATGGATCTGAAAAAATGCCTTTTGCAATTAAGATTGTTCCAATAACAATAATTATCAAGCTAATAATATATAAAGTAATCTTTTTTATCCTCCAATCTCTGATTTGTCTTCTCCGTGTTGTATTCATATTTTTCTCCTTATCTGGCCATATTTATAGCCTTTAATCTGTTTCTACAGTTACTATACTTATATTATACAACTTTTTATTAAAAAATGCAAAATTTTATTTTTCTTCCCCTAAATTTTCCGTCTTTATCTCTTCTATTTGATTTTCTTTATACTCAACAATTGATTTTATAAAATTTCGTTTATATCCTCGTTTTATTTTTGGATCTGTTTTTTGATTATTTATACTATCTTCCCATGTAATTCCTGTATCTATTATTTTTTCTACTTTTTCTAATGCTTTATTATCATAGTTTGCAATTCCCGTATAATTATTATTTCCATCATTTAAGACTTCTTGAATTATTTTTGAATTTTCATCTGTTACTACTACCTTTATTAGTCCTCCACTAATATCTACTTTATCCTCTTTTGAATCATATTCATTTTTATATCGTATTATCTCGTTTCCGGTTTGATCTCTGTCTTTAACTAAAAAAAATCCATTATCTTCTCTAGTTCTATAAATTTCACTAACACTGCTTCTGTCAAAATTTGTTTTGTACTCATTATTATATTCTTGGATATAAATATCTTTTAGATAATCCAAAACTTCATTTGGTGTTTTTTTACTTTCAACTTCTTTTACAACAGTATCTTCTAATGTTGTATCATTTATTTCTTCTAATTTTTCATTACTTACTTTTATACCTTCAATAAAAACTTCTCTATCTCCAAGATTTTTAATTTTTATGTCTTTTTCTGCTTCTCCTACATCTACTGTTATTTCATTTTTTGATTTTTCTACACCATCTTTTCCAGAATTTAATAATGCAACACCCTCACCAATATTCAATATTGATGAAAGTCCCAAAGCCGCTAATAGTCCCTTTATTACCTTTCTTAAAGAATTACTTTTATTTTTATCTTTATTCTTATTTTTCATACTCCTATCTCCTTTTCTTTTAGCACATATTAATTATATAGCATAAAATTTTTTATTTCAACAAAATTGTATAATATTCTTTATCTTTTTTTAAAGTTTTTCATATTATATATTAAACAGACATTATGTTTGAAAAAAATATTATTTGAAAGGATGTAATTTTTATGGAAATGGAAGAAAAAAGACCTGGATGTCCAATATTAGATGTTGATGGTGTTATATCAGGTGGCAAGCAATTTGACTTAGATATAAGCCTACCAGAAGATAATAGAGATGTTATATACGGAGTTATCAGAGACTGTTTCAAAGAACCTATTTGTGACGCAGTTGTAAAATTAACAGAAGTTGCTTATGACTGTGGTAAAGAAATAAGAAAACCAATAGGTCACACATTTACAGACAAAGAAGGAGAATTCGTATTTGGCCCTCTTTGTCCAGATAGACACTATGCTATACAAATTTGGGCAAATGCTACAAAGAAAATAAAAATTTGTGCAAAATGTCATCACGAAGGCAAATGCTTAAAAGGTGATAAACATGATAAATGTGATTGCTTTATAGGCAAAAACGATGGTCATTGTGATGATAGAAATTGTGAAGATTCTAAAGAATGTTGCGATAAATAATATTGTCCTAATAAAAAAAAATGCTATGTATGAATTTTTTCAAAGTTTCATATATAGCATTTTAAAATTAAATTTTTATATTATTCCCATTTTCTTGACAAATTTTTTTCCCTTTTTCATCATTTTATTTTTATTCAATAAATCTGTATCGTTATACATCATTAACAAACCTGTTGCTAATAATCCTCCTACTACTAATCCCTTTGTAAATTTCATATTTACTTACCTTCCTTTCAATGCACAAAATTTGATTAATATATTACATTTCATAATTATCTTCAAACTTTTCTTTTGCCTCTTTCACTAAATAAAATTTTATCCATAAAATTTTATTTAATTTTTTCATTTTTATTCTGTCATTTTTTACTTTTTTTATGCTCTTTATAAATGGTATATATTTCATGTATAGCAATAATTAACAAAAATATTCCAAACATTTTTCTTAATTTGTTTACATCTGTATGAATTGATAAATTTGCTCCTACAATTGCTCCCAAGATTCCAAATAATGAAATTATTATTGCAACTCCTAATCGTATATTTTTGTTTTTTATATTTACAATTATTGCAGCAATTGATGTTGGAATAAAAAATATTAAATTTGTTGCTTGTGCTATGTGCTGTTCTAATCCACAAATATTTGTTAATAAAAAAATCAAAATTGTTCCGCCGCCCATACCAGTTCCACTTACTATTCCTGAAACTAAGCCTATAATTATTGCTCTCATTATTCACCACTTTTTTATCTTTCTTTATTCTTCAATTCTTCTTCCGCAATTTTTGTTAAACACTTATCACATTTTAACATTTGCGATATTATATTTTTTCTTAATTTTTCGTCCTTTATATTATCCGCTAAATCCAAAAACTTTTGTAATTCAAAAAGATATTGTTTATTATTTGTTTTCCACATATTTTCGTGTATTTTTTTATTCATTTTTATTTTGTTCTCACCTTCTTTTATTATATTCTGTTTTTTATCATACTATAATTCTTATACTTTTTTACATTTTTTTCACGAAATCTTATTTTTATTTTACGACTAATATATTTTTTTCACTAAATTATCATTTTTATAGATACATAAAACAAAAATATTGTGAATGCTATTTTAAAATATTTTTCCGGTAATTTTTTTAATAGTTTGGCACCAATATATCCTCCTATTGCTCCACCTATCCCACATAATATTGCTATATTCCAATTTATAAAGTTTCCTTTATAATAAAATATACTACTTGTTAAAACCATTGGAAGTATGCAAAATACTGATGTTCCTCTTGCTTTTTGAGAATCTATTTCTAATAAATACAAAAAAGCTGGTACAAGTATTAATCCACCTCCTGTTGAAAAAAATCCACTTATCATTCCTGCAATAAATCCTATTAATGATAATTTAGAATATTTTTTTAATTGTTCTTTATTTTTTTGAAGCATAAAAAAACCTACTTTTCTTTTTAAGTAGGTTTCCCAATTTTTTCTTTTTTATTCTGGAATATTTTCATCTTTTATATAATATTTTGTTCCAACCATTTTGTCTGGTAAATACTGTTGTTCTACCCAATGGCCAGGGAAATCATGTGGATATAGATATCCTTCATTATATCCTAGTTTTCTCATTTCTTCTATTGGTGCATTTCTAATATGCATAGGAATTGTCCCTGTATCTTTTGTTGATACATCTTTTAAAGCCTTGTTTATAGCCAAATATGAAGCATTAGATTTTTTTGATGTTGCTACATATACTGCCGCTTCTGAAAGTAATATTCTTGCCTCTGGCATTCCAACCATATGTACTGCTTGCATTGCTGCATTTGCTACAACCAATGCATTTGGATTTGCCATACCAACATCTTCTGATGCAGCAATTACAATTCTTCTTGCCAAAAACATTGGGTCTTCTCCGCCATTTAAAGCCCTCGCCAAATAAAACACAGTTGCATCAGGGTCTGAACCTCTCATAGATTTTATAAATGCACTTATATTATCATAGTGTGTGTCACCTTTTTTGTCAAAAACTGCTTTTCTACTTTGAACACAATTTTTGATAACATCGTCTGTTATATGAATATATCCATCTGCTTCCATATTTGTTGTAAGAACTGCTATTTCTAATCCATTTAAAGCCGTTCGTACATCTCCATTTGATATTGCTGCCAGTTTTCTTAAAGTATCATCTTCAACTTTTATACTATACTGTTTTAGGCCATCTTCTCTTGTTAATGAATTTTTTAAAATTGTATAAATATTTTCTTCTGTTAATGGTTCTAGTTTTATAACCATTGACCTTGAGATTAAAGCCTTATTTACTTCAAAATATGGATTTTCTGTTGTTGCTCCAATTAAAATTATAAGTCCATTTTCTACATATGGAAGTAAAGCATCTTGTTGCAATTTGTTAAATCTATGAATCTCGTCTATAAATAGTATGCTTTTTCCTGTTGGATTTATCATAAAATTTTTTGTTTCTTCAATTACTTTTTTTATTTCTGATACTCCAGCAGTTACTGCATTTATTTTATAAAATTTATATTTTGTTGTCTCACTTATTACTTTTGCAAGTGATGTTTTTCCACATCCTGGAGGTCCAAATAATATGATACTAGATAGTCTATCTGCTTTTATTGTTCTATATAATATTTTGTCTTTGCCCAACACATGCTCTTGCCCTACGTATTCGTCTAGTGTTTTGGGTCTCATTCTATACGCTAGTGGTTCATTACTGTTCATCATTTTTCTCCTAAATTTCGGGATTGGGGGACGGGTCTTTAATCCCGAAAATTTTTTTAATATTTTAGGGATTAAAGACCCGTCCCCCAATCCCTATTTTTATTTTCCAAGTATTGTTAGCCCTTTTCTAATTAATTCTTCTGTTGACATATCTTCTTTTGCCAATTTATCAAATGCTTTTTCAATTTCACGTTTATTATATCCTAAAACTTGTAAAGCAGCCATTGCTTCTTGGATTTTTTCCTCGTTTTCTATTCTTTCTTCCAGTTTTGTTTTTACTGAATTTAGTCCTTTTGTTGCTTTTGTTAATTCTTGGATTTGTTGTTCCTTTTTCATTTTATCCTTCAATTCTAAAATTATTCTTTGTGCCGATTTTGCACCTATTCCTGGTATTTGTGTTAATGTTTTTACATCTTCTGATATTATTGCAAGTGCAAATTCTGTTGGCTCACATACATCGAGCATTGCTACTGCTGTTTTTGCTCCTATTCCACTTACTGAAATTAGTAATTCGAACATTCTTAATTCTTCTAGGCTGTTGAATCCAAATATACTGATGTCATATTCTCTTACTTTGTAATATGTGTGTACTTTTACTTGTTCTCCTATGTTTCCTAATTTTTCTATTCCTGATTCTGACATGAATACTTTGTATCCTAGTCCACCTACATCTATTACTATGTACCCTGTCATTTTCATTTCTAGTGTTCCTTTTATATATGCTAACATAATTTTTCTCTCCCATCATTTGCTTTTGTTTTTTGTCCTTTTGGGGACGGTTCTGTTTGAGACATTAGATATCATAAAAATAAGTTGCCTCTAAGTCTGCTTCGTGCATTAATAGTGCCAATGGATATTTTTTGTACGCCACTCCTATTGTATTGTATAGTTCTTTTGGTTCTGTATACCCCATATGCCAACGGATTGAGTATTTCTCTTCTGGTGTTAATTTCATATATTCTGTAATCATCATTACTGATTTTTCTCCGTGTCCATATGGTATTGTGTCATCTACTGTGTAGTATGGTACTTTTTCCCATACTCCTAGTGCATTTTTTGCATTTCTATAGTCTATTTTATAAAAGTTTGCTTTACATAAATCGTGTAATAATGGTACTAATATTAATGTTTCTGGATTTACATTTAGTGGTTCCATGTTTGTTTCTACTTTATGTTTTAATATTTCATATACCTTCATACTATGTTCTACTAAACCACCTTCGTAGTTTCCGTGGAATCTTGTACTTGCTGGTGCAGTAAAAAAGTCTGTTTTTTCTATGAATTCTATTAGTTCATTTATTCCTTCTCTTTTGACTTGTTTTAATAATTCTAAAAATTGTTCTTTCATTTTTCTCCCTGCTTTCTTGATATTTTTTCTCTCATTTTCTTTGCTTATTATATAAATTAAAATTGAAAAAGTCAATAGTCTTGTACAAATTTTTGTTTGTATTTCTATTTGAAAAATAAAATAAAGTTGAGATAGAATTCAATTTCCATCTCAACTATTTGCATTATATCATACACTAAAAATATAACTTTCCTAATATCCACCTATTGCAAAAACAAATTTTTAATTCTCTCAATTGCCTCAACGGTATTTTCCTTAGTATTAAAAGCAGTAAGTCTAAAATAGCCCTCACCATGTGGGCCAAAACCGCTTCCAGGTGTACCAACAACATTTGCCTCATCCAACAATTTATCAAAAAATTCCCAAGAAGTCATACCCTCTGGAATCTTAAGCCAAATATATGGTGAATTAACTCCTCCATACACTTTAAATCCAGCTTTTTCTAATCCCTCTCTAATAATTTTTGCATTTTCCAAATAATAATTAATATTTTCTCTTATTTGTTTTTGACCTTCTTCTGTATAAATTGCTTGTGCCGCTCTTTGAGTAATATACGGAGTTCCATTAAATTTTGTACAAGTCCTTCTATTCCATAATTTGTTTAAACTTATTTCTTCTCCATTTTCTGTATAACCTTTTAATTCTTCAGGTATTACAACATATCCACATCTAACGCCTGTAAATCCAGCAGTTTTTGAATAGCTTTTAAATTCTATTGCAACTTCTTTTGCTCCATCTATTTCATAAATGCTATGTGGTATATTTTCCTCTGTTATAAATGCTTCATATGCAGCATCATATAAAATAATTGATTTATTTTCCCTTGCATATTTAACCCATTTTTCTAGTTCATTTTTATCTAATACTGTTCCAGTTGGGTTGTTTGGGAAGCATAAATATATTAAATCAACTCTTTCTTTTGGTAATTCTGGTTTAAAATCATTTTCTGCAGTTACTGGTAAATATACAATTTTGTCGTATGTTTCTTTTTCTTTATTATATTTTCCGCTTCTTCCTGACATTACATTTGTGTCCAAATATACTGGGTAAACCGGGTCTGTAATTGCAACTTTGTTATCTTGCGCAAATATATCAACTATATTTCCGCAGTCACATTTTGAACCATCTGATACAAATATTTCGTTTACTGATATGTCTATATTTCTTGCTTTGTAGTCTTTTTTTGATATTTCTTCCCTTAAAAATTCATATCCTTGTTCTGGTCCGTATCCTCTAAATCCTTGTGCTGTTCCCATTTCTTCTACTGCCTTTTTCATTGCTTCTATACATGCTGGAACTATTGGCTTTGTTACATCACCAATTCCTAATTTTATAATTTTTTTATCTGGATGTTCTTCTGTATATTTTGCTACTTTTTTTGCAATTGTAGAAAATAAATAACTATCTTGTAATTCTAAAAAATTTTCATTTATATAACTCATCTAATTGCCTCCTCATAAAGTTCTCCATCAAATACTGTTACTGCAGGTCCTGTCATATATACATGATTATCTGTTTCATTCCATTCAATATTTAATGTTCCACCTAATAATTCTATATTCACTTTTCTGTCTGTTAGACCATTTAAATTGCAAGCAACCGCTGTAGCACATGCTCCTGTTCCACATGCTAATGTTTCTCCTGCTCCTCTTTCCCAAACTCTCATATTGATGTTCTGCCTGTCTATGATTTGTGCAAATTCTATATTTGCTTTTTTAGGAAATGCTTTTTCAACTTCTAATACTTTCCCATATTTTTCTACATCAAATTCTTTTGTGTTTTCTACTATTGTAATGGCATGTGGATTTCCCATTGATACACATGTGAATTTGAATTTTTTGTTTTCTGCTTCTAGTTCAAGATTTTTTACTGGTTTTTCTGTTGATATTACAGGAATTTTTTCTGCTTCTAATATTGGTTCTCCCATATCAACTCGTGCAGTTTCAACTTTTCCGTCTTTTGTATTTAATATTAATGTTTTAATTCCAGCAAGTGTTTCAATTTTTACTGTTGTTTTATTTGTAAGTCCTTTGTCATATACAAATTTTCCTACACATCTTATTCCGTTTCCACACATTTCTGCTTCACTTCCATCAGAATTGAACATTCTCATTTTAAAGTCTGCAATTTCACTTTTACATATTAAAATTAAGCCGTCTGAGCCTATTCCAAAATGTCTGTTGCTGACAAATTTAGCTAGAGATGATTCGTTTTCTATTTTTTGATTTATTGCATCAATATAAACATAATCATTCCCTAGCCCATGCATTTTTGTAAATTTTATCATAAATATCACCTCATTTAGGTATTAATAGTAAATAAAATATAGTTATATTTTATTGTTTTGTATTCTATCACAATAATTTTTATTTTACAAGATTTTTTTGACATCCTTTCATTTTTTATATATAATGTAGTTGCAAATACAAAGGATGGTGTTTTATATGAAATTTATAAAAAAACTATTATTCACAATAATATTATTAGTAATAATTTTCTCCTTAGCAATTCTAGGAATCGGCAAATTATATTATAACCAAGCACTAAAAGAAAAACCGTTAATAACAAGAATTGACGAGATTACAGGAAAAGAAAACTTTGTCAAATTTGAAGATATGTCCGCAGATTATAGAAACGCTGTAATTAGTGTCGAGGACCACAGATTCTACGACCATGGACCTGTAGACTTCATTGCCATAGGACGAGCCCTATTCACAAATGTAAAAAACAAAGAACTACAAGAAGGTGGAAGTACAATAACACAACAAGTTGCAAAAAATATCGTATTTTCTCAAGATAAATCCTGGTTAAGAAAAATTGGTGAAATTTTTGCCGCATATGATATAGAAAAAAATTATAGCAAAAATGAAATCTTTGAAATATATGTAAATACATCATATTTTGGTGATGGTTATTATGGAATTTATGATGCAAGTTATGGCTATTATAAAAAAGCTCCTAAAGATTTAAACCTAGATGAAGCCTCAATGCTTGCAGGCGTTCCAAATGCACCATCTGTATATGCTCCAACAGTAAATCCTACTTTAGCAAAAAAACGTCAATATCATGTTTTAAAAACTATGCTTGAATATGGTTATATAACTAAAGAACAAGCAATGTCCATAAATTAAATTTATAATATTTAATAACACATGATTTATTATTTTATGTGTTATTTTTTTGTTTCCTTCATATATATTATTATGGAGGTAAGTATGAAAGTTTTATTTATAAAAAATAGAAAGCATTTATATTGTGGAATCGTTTTATTTTTCTTATTGTTAATTTCCATTTCCACGTTTTTTTTGCATATTTCCCCATCTTACGCAATAGAATTTGCCAAAAATTCTTTTTTTAATATTGATGTAACAATTTCTTTAAACGACATAGAAAAATCTAATGAAAAAAAGGCATATTTAACTTTTGATGACGGTCCAACAACTAAGGCAACTGCAAAAATTTTAGATGTTCTAAAAGAAGAAAATGTTAAAGCAACTTTTTTTGTTGTTGGAAAACATGTTAAAGAAAATCCCGAGTTAGTAAAACGTGAGTATGAAGAAGGTCACTATATTGCAAACCATGGATATAATCATAATAATAAAATTTTGTATAGAAATATGGAATCTTTTAAAAACGAAATCACTTCAACAGATGCAGAAATTGCTAAAGCACTTGGTATTGATAATTATTGCTCACATATTTTTAGATTTCCAAATGGTTATATGTCACATATATATACCAGTCAAAAAAAAGAAGCTCTTAAGGTTTTGTCTAGTTTAAATTATGTTTATGTTGATTGGAATTGTTTAAATAAAGATTCTGAAAGAAAATATTCTGATTATCAATTAATAAATAATTTAAAAAACACTTCTAAAAATAAAGGTACTTTAATTATTTTGATGCATGATACTGCGGATGTAAATAAAACTTATAATATACTTAAAGAGTCTATTTCTTATTTAAAATCTGAAGGCTATGAATTTAGAAATTTTTATGATTTTATTAATAATCAGTTTTAGTTTGTTGTTTTTTGTTTTTATCTTTGTTATTGTTTACTTTTATTACCGTTTGGTTAATATAATTATTATTTTTATATTTTAGGTAATTATCCATGTAACTTATTGGTTATAGTTCTATAATAGTTGGTATGGAGGTATTCTATGAAATTTGATGCAGAAAAATTTAGTTATAGGTTAACTGTCTTACTTGATGAAAGCAATATGACTCAAACTCAATTAGCAGAAAAAATTGGTACTACAAATGTAACAATTTGTAGATATATTAATGGCGAACGAGTACCAAGAATCGATGTCGCTTCTAAAATAGCAGCCATTTTTAATGTATCTCTAGATTATTTACTTGGAATCTCTGAAAATGTTGATTCAGAAAATTTAACAAAAAACCAAAATTTAGATATTGCTTTATTAATGAAAAACTTATATTCACTTGATAATGACACACATCTTTCTAAAAAGCAAATTGAAATGATAAAAGCACTTTTACTAGCCAATAAAGACTTCATTTTATCGGCTTAAAAAACAGAATCAAGATTTTTTGTGCAGTACAAATTACCACAAAATCTTGATTCTGCTATTTTTATATCATTTAATTATTTTCTGGTCTTTTCTTTCCACAAGCTCCACAAAATTTAAATTTTCCTGGATTTTCTACTCCACATTCACATACCCATTTTTCTTCTGTTTTACCATTTACTTGTGCTTGAGCAGTTGTTGGTTGAGTCGGATTTTGTTGATTTTGTTGTGTTACCGGTTGAGGATTATTTGCCCAAGGCCCTGTTGTGGCTCCACCTACAACATTTCCTGATGCCATATTCATCATGCCTATTCCCATAAATCCATTTGCTGCACCATTTGCATTCTCTGCTGCTTTTTGTGTTGCATCTGCATATGCTCCAACAAGTCTTCCCTGTTGCATATAAGAATTTGCACTTAATTCGTATTCATCTATTTTCTTTTCACTTTCTTCTGTTAAAGTAACAGATTCTACAGAAAATCCTGTAATTGTTAGTCCACGTCTTTTTGTATTTTCATCATATACAGCAACATCCATCATTTGCTTTATTTCATCTGTGTAACTTGGCATTTCAAGTACTGGTACTTTATATTTTGAATTTCCTAATTCATTCGTTACATTTTGGAATACTGCCATAACTTCTGTTCTAATTTGTTCAACAACATCTTCTTTTTTATATACATCCGCAACTCCAGCAATTTCACTCATAAATAATGCAGGGTTTGATATTTTAAATGTGTATTTTCCAAAACATTTTATTTCTACTCTTAATGGTATTTTTTCTCCTGTCATTTGGTTTGGAATTGCATGTGACCAATCTTGGAATGGTATTGGTGCAGGTGTTCCAAATTTATTATCCATAATTTCCTTAATGTTAAAGAAAAATACTGCTTGTTGTTTTGATGTTGCTCCATCATATGTAAATCTTTGCCACATTTCTTTGAAAACGTCTCCAAATTGTCCTGCAAAAAATGATGGTGATGAAGAAGAGTCAAATTCATATATTCCTTCTTCTGCAGTTGCATCTATTACTTTACCATTATCATATATAATTGCACATTGTCCTGGTGCAACTATTATAGTACTTTTATTTGTTATAACTCCTGTTGGTGTTGTTTTTTTCATCATTAATATTTCATTTCCAAGATCTTCACATCTTATTGCCTCTTTCCATTGGTCATGCATTGTGCTTCCTATAGCACTTGCTGCTGATTTAATTAATCCCATATCTTTTTCCTCCTACTACATTCTTTCTAAATTAGACAATACCCATCCATGGTCTTCTATTTTTATTAGACTTCCACAATATTCACATTTTCCCGCTAACGCTACTTTTGTTGGTGCACCGCAATTTGGACAATTTGCAGATGCTACTTTTGGTCCTCCTGCTTGTGTTAGCACACCTCTTTTTCTAACAAATGTTAATATATATGTATGTGTTAGTCTCGTTTCTGTATTTCCCTTTAAAACATTTCCTGTTTTTTCATCTTTAATATAATCCACCATCGATGAATTTAATGCAATTTTTAGTATATCTTTATCTGATGTTTGATAAAATTTGTTTAGTTTTGCATAATTTACACAAATTCTATCCATCACATTTATTGTTCCGTTGTTTATATATCCTTGTAATTGTGTTTTGTGTTGTTCAAATAATTCATTTGTTTCGTATAATCTTATTTCTTCCCAATCACGTTTTGTCCACGCCATTTGTAATTTTACAAATAAATCTTTTGACCATGCTAAAAATTCTTCTCTGTTAAAGTTTGCATCTATTGCTTTTATTTTATTTTCTATATCTTCTTCATTTTCATAGAATGTTACATTTGGAGTATTTATACCTTGTTGTTTACTCATATATGGTGGGTTTCTTTTGCTTTTTTTAGCAATATAAATCAAAATTGCTATTAATATTGCAAATGTAATCATTTAACCTAGAAAATCTCCAAAAGAACTTCCTTTTCCATAATTTGAGCTACTTCTTGAACTTCCATAATCACTACTACTCCATGATGGACTATCATAATCACTACTGCTCCAAGATGAACTTCCATAATCGCTACTACTACTGCTCCATGAACTTCCACTATCATATGATTCAAAACTTCCTACATCTGCAAAACTGTGTGATGTTATTGTTGTAATTATTATAAAAACTATTGCTATTATCATGCTTTTTATTTTTTTACTTTTCATTTGTTTTCCCCTTTTATTTTATATTGATTTCAAAATATTTTATTATTATAATTTAATGCTCAACAAATAATCATATTATTGAATGTAATTTGTAAATTTTTATTTTTTACTTTCTACTATTTTTTCTAATGCTATTGCTAATTGATCAGGGCATGATGTTCCCTTATATCCGCATTGTATTCCTTTTAGTCTTTTTATTGCTTCTTGAATTTTCATTCCTTCTATTAATCTTGAAACTCCAACTGTGTTTCCTGCACATCCACCTTGTATTGTTACCTTTTTTATTGTATCTCCATCTACTTCTATTATCATTTCTTGTGAACATACACCTTCTGGTTCATATCTATATTCCATTTTTTCTTCTTCCTTTCTTTATTTATCCTTCTTTTTTATTATAACAATACTTATAATAAAAGTCCAGCAAAAAACTGGACTTTTAGAAAAATATCATAACATTCCTAATATAGAATAAAAGATAATACAACTATTTGTACTACCTTTTAATATTGTATCATTTTTTCACTTCAATATGAACATCTTTTAATTGCTGTTCAGAAACAACTGATGGTGCTCTCATAAGTAAATCTCTTGCTCTCTTATTTTTAGGGAAAGCAATAACTTCTCTAATATTTTGAGAATCTTCAATTAACATTACCATTCTGTCTACACCAGGTGCTGCACCTGCATGTGGTGGCGTTCCATATTGGAATGCATTATATAATGCACCAAATCTATTTTTAACATCATCTTCTTTGTATCCTGCAATTTCAAAAGCCTTTACCATTATTTCTGGGTTGTGGTTTCTTACTGCTCCTGATGCCATTTCATATCCATTACATACTAAATCATATTGATATGCTAATATGTCTAATGGGTCTTTTGTTTCTAATGCTTCCATTCCGCCTTGTGGCATTGAGAATGGGTTATGGTTAAAGTCTATTGTTCCTTCGTCTGATAATTCATACATTGGGAAGTCTACTATGTAGCAGAATCTGTAAACACCTTTTTCTAGTAAATCTAATCTTTTTCCTAATTCAATTCTAACTAAACCTGCTATTTTTTGTGCTGTTTTAAATTCGTCTGCTATAAAGAATACACTTGAGTTCTTGCTCATTCCAAATTCATTTACTAATTGTTCTTTTATATCATCTGTAATGAATTTTGCAATTCCTCCTGTAACTTCTCCTGATTCTTCATACTTTGTCCAAGCTAGTCCTTTTGCTCCTACTTCATCTGATGTAGCATATTCTGTCATTTTATCAAAGAATTTTCTTCCTTGTTCTGCTCCATTTGGAACTATTATTGCTTTTATTGTTTTTCCTTCAAATGCTTTAAAGTCTGAATTTTCAAAGCATTTTGTTACATCTTGTATTATTAATGGATTTCTTAAATCTGGTTTATCAATTCCGTATTTTTCCATGGCTTCTCTATATGGAATTTTGATAAATGGTCCCTCGTCTACTTTCCATGTTGTAAATTGTTTGAAAGTATATGGTACAACTTCTTCTATTACTTTAAATACATCCTCTTGTGTTGCAAAACTCATTTCAAAATCTAATTGATAGAATTCTCCTGGAGCTCTGTCTGCTCTAGGGTCTTCGTCTCTAAAGCATGGAGCAATTTGGAAGTATTTATCAAATCCTGATACCATC
>ULMV01046047.1_pt1 | contig 21471 bp, 17 predicted proteins | sample 1951751 | NCBI WGS metagenome assembly ULMV01 (sample SAMEA4835560, study PRJEB28245) | human gut metagenome | biome: gut microbiome; material: fecal sample | place: Denmark | collected 2008 | reverse complement strand
GCAATGTATCTTGCCGCCGCAGGTGTAGGCACAATAGGAATTGCAGATGCAGACGAGGTGGATCTCTCAAATCTTCAAAGACAGATTATCCACTCAACACAGGATATCGGCAAGCCTAAGGTTGAGTCGGCAAAGGAAACAATGAAGGCTATCAACCCCGATGTTACCGTAAAGACATACCACACATTTGTTACAAGCGAAAACATACTTGACCTTGTAAAGGAGTATGACTTCATCATTGACGGTACGGATAACTTTCCGGCAAAGTTCCTTATCAACGATGCCTGTGTAATGGCTAAAAAGCCTTTCTCACACGCCGGAATCATCAGATTTAAAGGTCAGCTTATGACCTATGTGCCGGGTGAAGGCCCTTGTTACCGTTGTGTATTCAAGAACCCTCCGCCAAAGGATGCAGTTCCAACCTGTAAGCAGGCAGGTGTTATCGGTGCAATGGGCGGTGTAATCGGCAGCCTACAGGCAATGGAAGCAATCAAGTACATCATCGGTCAGGGCGAGCTGCTCACGGGCTATCTTCTTACATATGACGCACTCAAAATGGAATTTCGCAAGGTAAAACTTCCGAGTGACACACACAATTGCGCAGTCTGCGGTGACCATCCGACAATAATAGAGCTTATCGACTACGAACAGGCAGAATGTGACGGTGTTCATTTATGATAAAACTTAAAAAAAGTGACTTTGAAAAAATACTTGCTCACGCTGTAAAGGAGCTTCCCGATGAGGCTTGCGGTCTTATTGCAGGAACGGCTGAGGGCGGTGACAAGGAGATTAAAAAGGTTTATCTCCTTACAAATATCGACCACTCAAACGAACATTTTTCGCTTGATCCAAAGGAACAGCTTGAGGCAATCAAAGATATGAGAAAGAACGGATTTGTTCCTCTCGGCAACTGGCATTCACATCCCGAATCGCCGTCAAGACCGTCTGAAGAGGACAAAAGACTTGCCTTTGACAGCAAGGCAAGCTATATGATTCTTTCGCTTATGGACAGAGAAAATCCCGTTCTCAATTCATTCAAAATTACGGGAGATACAGCAGAAAAGGAAGAACTTGTTATAGAGTAAAGGAGGGAGATTATGTACGACATCGTGATTATCGGCAGCGGCCCCGCAGGACTTTCAGCCGCAATTTATGCACAGCGTGAAAACCTTAAAGCGGTTGTGGTTGAAAAAGAATTTATGGGTACGGGACAGATTGCCGAGAGCGAGAGAGTAGATAATTACCCCGGGCTTTACGGTGAAACAGGCTTTGACCTCGGAGAAAAGTTCAGAACTCACGCCGAAAAACTCGGTGCTGAATTTGTTGAGGGAGAGGTTACCGAGGTTGAAAGAGTTAACGGTAACTTCTCCATAAACATTGACGGCGGTGAAAGTCTTGAAACAAAAACTGTAATTTATGCGGCAGGAACACAGCGCAGAAAGCTTGGTGTAAAAGGCGAAAAGGAATTTTCGGGTAACGGAGTTTCTTATTGTGCGGTGTGTGATGCGGCTTTCTATAAGGATAAAATTACCGTGGTAACAGGCGGCGGTGACACTGCTTTGGGTGACGCACTTCTGCTTTCAAGATTCTGCAAAAAGGTTTATCTCGTTCACAGAAGGGATTCCTTCAGAGCAGGCAGAGCCTTGCAGAACAGGGTGTTTGTCACGGAAAATATTGAAGTTCTTACAAATGCAACGGTATCTGAAATTAACGGAGATACAAAGGTGACTTCGGTCACACTTTTACAAAACGGAGAAGAAAAACAGCTTGATTGCAACGGCGTTTTCGTTGCAGTCGGAAGTGTTCCCGATACAAAACCTCTTGCAAATCTTGTCAAAACCGACAAGTACGGTTACATTATTGCCGATGAAAGCGGAAAAACCTCCGCAGACGGTATTTTTGCAGGCGGTGACATCAGAACAAAAGCACTTCGTCAGGTCGTTACAGCTGTGTCGGACGGTGCAAACTGTGTGATTTCGGCAGAAAAATATCTTGACGAAAAACAATAACGGCAAGGGAGTGAAATCCTATGAAAACAGAAAAAATAAGCACCGATGTCCTCATTATAGGCGGCGGAACGGCTGGCTGTTATGCGGCTCTGACCATTTCCGAAAATTCGGACAAAAAGGTTCTTATCTGTGAAAAAGCACACATCAAAAGAAGCGGTTGTCTTGCCGCAGGTGTAAACGCTCTTAACGCATACATTGTTGAGGGCAGAAAACCGCAGGACTATGTTGACTACGCTAAAAAGGACGCTGACGGGATTGTCAGAGAGGATTTACTCCTTACCATGTCCGAAAAGCTCAACGAAGTAACCGACAGGCTTGAAAAACTCGGTCTTGTAATTTTAAAGGACGAGAACGGAAAGTATGTTACACGAGGCAACCGAAACCTTAAAATCAACGGTGAAAACATAAAGCCGATTCTTGCGGACGCAGTCGAAAAGGCAAAGAATGTAACGGTTCTCAACCGTGTTAATATTTTTGATTACTCGGTAAAGGACAACAAAATCAACGGTGCATTCGGATTCGGCATTGAAAGCGGAATTTTCTACACAATCGAAGCAAAGGCTGTCATAATTGCCACAGGCGGTGCGGCAGGACTTTACAAGCCGAACAACCCCGGATTTTCCCGTCACAAGATGTGGTATCCGCCCTTTAACACAGGTGCAGGCTACGCAATGGGAATCAGAGCCGGTGCAGAGATGACAACCTTTGAAATGCGTTTTATCGCACTCAGATGCAAGGACACAATCGCTCCCACGGGAACACTTGCACAGGGTGTAGGCGCAAAGCAGATTAATTCACTCGGCGAGGTTTATGAAACAAAGTACGGACTTACAACTTCCGAAAGAGTTTACGGTACGGTAAATGAAAATCAGGAGGGCAGAGGCCCCTGCTACCTCAGAACAGAGGGAATCACAGCCGAGCAGGACGAATCACTTTTAAAAGCCTATCTCAATATGGCACCTTCGCAGACAATCAAGTGGATTGAAAGCGGAAGAAATCCTTCACGGCAGAATGTTGAAATTGAGGGAACGGAGCCGTATATCGTAGGCGGTCATACGGCAAGCGGTTACTGGGTTGACACAGACCGTGCAACCACAATTGAAGGACTTTTTGCAGGCGGTGATGTTGCAGGCGGTTGTCCGCAGAAGTATGTTACGGGTGCTCTTGCAGAGGGTGAAATTGCAGGGCTTTCGGCAGTTAAGTATATTGACAGCAAAGAAAGCTTTGAGAAAATCAGCGATGAAGATACAAATTATCGCCTCAGGGAAACCGAGAAATATCTCACAGACCGCCATTCACTCTACACCACGGAACAGCTTGAAGAGGCAATGCAGACGGTTATGGACAGCTACGCAGGCGGTATAAAAACAAACTACCGTTTCAACGAAAAACAGCTTGACATTGCCGACTGCAAAATCAGACAGCTTGAAACGCTCACAGATGACCTCTACGCAGAAGATTTTCAGGAGCTAATGTATATCTGCGAGCTTAAAGAAAGGCTTACGGTCTGCAAAAGCGTAATTGCTCACCTCAGAGCGAGAAAGGAAACACGCTGGCACAGCTTTGCCGAAAACCTTGACTATCCCGAAAAGGACGACAGGAACTTTAACAAGTATGTTAATTCCCGTCTTGAAAACGGCGAGATAAAAATTATTATTCGTGACCTTGTAACGGGAGGTGAAAAGTATGAGCATAGTAATTGACAAGTCCAAGTGCATAGGCTGCAAAAAGTGTCGCAATGTCTGCCCCGGAAGTCTTATCAAGACTGACGAAAACGGCAAAGCGTACATCAAATATCCCAAGGATTGCTGGGGCTGCACCTCCTGCATAAAAGAATGTCCCGCATATGCAATCAGCTTTTTCCTCGGTTCCGATATCGGCGGTATGGGCAGTAAGGTTCACACCGAAAAGAACGGAGATATTCTCTCGTGGTTAATTGAAAAACCGCATGGCGAGGTCATTAAGATTGATATAAATCAAAAAGAATCAAACAAATACTAAGGAAACACTTTGTAAGTATTTCCGTGAAAAGGAGATAAGGTATGAGTCAGCTTTCACATTTAGATGAGCTTGAAGCAGAAGCTATATACATAATCAGAGAAGTTGCGGCAGAGTGCGAAAAGCCTGTTATGCTCTACTCAATAGGCAAGGACAGCTCGGTTATGCTCCACCTTGCAATGAAGGCGTTTTATCCCGAAAAACCGCCGTTCCCGTTCCTCCACATTGACACAACATGGAAGTTCAAGGATATGATAAAATTCCGTGATGACACAGCAAAAAAGCTCGGAATTGAAATGCTCGTTTACACCAATGAAGAAGGTGTTAAAAAAGGTATCAACCCGTTTGATCACGGTGCGGCTTACACAGATATTATGAAAACACAGGCTCTCAAACAAGCTCTCAACAAATACGGCTTTACTGCGGCATTCGGCGGCGGCAGACGAGATGAGGAAAAGTCAAGAGCCAAGGAAAGAATTTTCTCTTTCAGAAATAAAGCACAGGCATGGGATCCTAAGAACCAGCGCCCCGAGATGTGGAAGCTTTACAACACAAAAATCAATAAGGGCGAAAGCATTCGTGTGTTCCCAATTTCCAACTGGACAGAAAAGGACATATGGCAGTACATTCAGAGAGAAAAAATTGACATCGTTCCGCTTTACTTTGCGGCAAAAAGACCTGTTGTTTACCGTGACGGCAACATTATTATGGTTGATGACGATCGTTTTCCGCTCAAAGAGGGCGAAGTACCCGAATTGAAATCGGTTCGTTTCAGAACACTTGGCTGTTATCCTCTTACAGGCGGCATAGAGTCAACTGCAACAACTCTTGATGAAATTATTGACGAAACCCTCAGCTCCGTTTCTTCGGAGCGTACCTCCAGAGTAATCGACAACGAGGCACAGGGCAGTATGGAACGCAGAAAAAGGGAGGGTTACTTCTGATGAAAGGTTTACTTAAATTTATTACCTGCGGCAGTGTTGATGATGGTAAATCAACACTCATAGGTCACATACTTTATGACGCAAAGCTTATTTATGCCGATCAGGAAAAGGCTCTTGAGCTTGACAGTAAGGTCGGCAGTCGCAGCGGTGACATTGACTATTCGCTTTTGCTTGACGGTCTTATGGCTGAGCGTGAGCAGGGCATCACAATTGATGTTGCTTATCGCTACTTCACAACCGACAACCGCAGTTTTATCGTTGCCGACACACCAGGTCACGAGGAATATACAAGAAACATGGCTGTAGGCGCATCCTTTGCAGACCTCGCAGTTATCCTCATTGACGCATCACAGGGCGTTCTTGTTCAGACAAGAAGACACGCAAGAATCTGTAAGCTTATGGGTATAAGACATTTTGTCTTTGCCGTTAATAAGATGGATTTGGTAAAGTACAGCAAGTTACGCTTTGACGAAATCGTAAAGCAGATTGAAGAACTAAAAAACGAGCTTTTACTTGACGATATCTACATCATTCCGCTTTCCGCAACAGAGGGCGACAATGTTACCGTAAAGTCCGAAAATATTCCGTGGTACAACGGTGTTCCTCTGCTTCAGTATCTTGAAACAGTTGATGTTGATTCCTCGGAGGAGGAAGAAGGATTCTATCTTCCTGTTCAGAGAGTTTGCCGTCCCGACCACACATTCAGAGGCTTTCAGGGACAGATTGAGTCGGGCAGTATCAGCGTAGGCGATGAAATCGTAACACTCCCGAGCAATGAAAAGGCTCATGTAAAGCAGATTCTTATGACAGATAAGGATGTTAAAACTGCTTTCAAGGGACAGCCCGTTACAATCACACTTGACAAGGAAGTTGATGTATCCCGTGGCTGTGTAATTACAAAGAACACAAATCTTGCGTCCTATCAGGAGCTTACAGCGTCAATTCTCTGGATGGATGACGAACAGCTTACAGCCGGCAAGGATTACCTTGTAAAGCTCGGCACAAAGACTATTTCGGGTATCGTTTCCGAAATCAAGTACGCTGTTGATGTGAACACAGGCGAGCATATTCCTGCCGATTCACTCACAAAGAACGGAATCTCAGTCTGCACAATTCTGCTTGCAGAGCCGATAGCGGTTGACCTTTTCTCAAAGCATAAAACACTCGGCGAGCTTATTTTGATTGACCGTGTGTCAAATATGACATCAGCCTGCGGTGTTGTTGATTCGGTTGAAGAAAAAGCCGATGATGCAAAAAAGGCGTCATTCGTACTCGGCTCACTTGAGACAAGAGGTGATATCTTTGAAGAGTTTTTCTACGACACTTCAAGCCTTAATGTTCTCAAATATCAGCCTGTCAAGGAAACCTATACAAAGGGGGACACAATCCCTGTTGAGGGCGAAAGCTATAAGTATCCCGACAGCTTTGATATTATAGTTCTTCGTGACAGCGTTGCCGTAAAGGTTCGTGACCGCAAGATTACCGATATCGTTCCGACATCGGAGTACAGCTACGGCGATGTTCCTGTTGTAAATGGCAGAGGCTTCGAGGTTCTTGCTGACAGCAACGAAAAAATTCAGCAGTTTCTTTCCGAGTATTCAAATCTTAAAAGCATCAACGATGCAGATTTCTTTGCAAAGTGGGTTAAGTTCGATACCTACAGAAAAATTGCAATTCAAAACAGATAACAGGTTTATTCATTTTAACTCATTCGCAGAGGGCATTGTCATTTGGCAATGTCCTTTGTGATTTTATGACTTTCTTGCCGAAAAACTGACCTTGCTGCCAAATTGTTGCATTTATAATTTTTATTCTGTATAGTGTACTCAACAAATAAATTTTAAGGAGTGCTTACAAATGAGCAAAACAGCGGCAGTATTGATCACATTTTTCCTCGGTGAACTCGGTGTCCACAGATTTATGACAGGCAAAATCGGAACAGGTATCATCTGGCTTTTAACTTGCGGTGTTTTCGGTATTGGTTGGCTTGTTGATTTTATTATGGTTCTTACAGGCAAATTCACGGACAAAAACGGAAATGTCTGGGGTGCTAACTAATCTGAAAGGAAGTTACTATGGCATTCGGAGTTAAAACCAAAAACATTAAGACAAAAAATTCTTATACGATTGAGAGCTTTTTTGATGCAATCAAAGACAAAAAGTTTACGGCAGGAACTCCGTCACTTACAAAGCATGGAATGGCTACCGTAATAACATTTCCCGCTCTCGACAGTCAGAATCAGGTGTGGATTATGAAGAGCGGTTTCGGCAAGGAAACGCAGAAATTCTCAATTCAAAAGTCCACTCAGGCGGGTATGGACAATGTAGCCAAAAATGCGGCATTGGATTCAATCACAGGCGGGCTTTTCAGCGTTGGCGGAATGATCAGCGAAAACACAAAAAAGTGTGAAAAACTTGTTGATGCAACCGCAAAAGAACTTTCAGAAATGAATCTGTAACCAAAGTCGGCACGATTTTCGTGTCGATTTTTTCTTGCCAAAAACTGCCTTTAACGGTACAATTAGGTGGGGTGAGATTATGTTTTTTAACGATTATTACAATTCTCCGATTGGCAATATAACTATGGCATCTGACGGTGAGAGCCTTTGCGGTTTGTGGTTTGATGGACAAAAGTACTTTGCATCAACCGTAAAAGGTGAAACTGAGGATAAAACCCTGCCTGTTTTTGAACAGACAAAAAAGTGGCTTGACATATATTTTTCGGGCAACGAACCCGATTTTATGCCCAAGCTTTCGCTTAACGGCTCAGAATTTCGCAAGGTTGTGTGGGATATTCTCCTGACAATTCCCTACGGCTCAGTTATGACCTATGGCGAAATTGCTAAAATTATGGCAAAACAGCGTGGCGTTGCCAAGATGTCCGCACAGGCGGTTGGTGGTGCTGTGGGTCACAATCCGATTTCGATAATCGTGCCGTGTCACCGTGTTGTCGGGACAAACGGAAACCTTACGGGTTATGCGGGCGGCATAGACAAAAAAATCAGCCTTCTCAAAATTGAAAAGACTGATGTTGAAAAGTTTATTCAAAAATTCCCGAAAAGAATTAACTGAAATTATTAACTACCCAACCCGTAGTTATTGCAAGTCTGTCATCCGACAGGCTTGTTTCAATTTTACCGCCGTTTTTTTCGGCAAGATTTTTCAAAGTTTTATACGCAAAGCTGTGGTACAGAACATTGTTCTGTGCCTTTTTTATTTCATTCTCAATCGGAAAGCTTATGCAGCAAAAGAGAAATCCAGCCCTTGTTTCCGCTTTTAAGGCGATAATTTGTTTTCCGTTTCCGCAAAATTCCTTTACATTTTCAAACGCAATGTCAATCATATTGTTAAACAAAACGCAGATTTCAAGGTTGTCGGCAGGCACATTTGCAAGCGAACCCTCAAATGTGATTTTAATGTTTTCATCTGCATTTTTCTGCTTATCGCTTAAAATTGCATCGGTAAGATCATTGCCCGTGTTGTACAAAATCTGAAATGAGCTTATAATCTCGCTGTCATATTTTTGCAGGAGAGGAAGAACCTCATCATATTTCCGACTGTTGATAAGCGATTTTAATCCGATAGAAAGATCGTTATAATCATGCCTGATTTTTCTCAGTTCATATCCCGAAGTCGTAATGCTCTTGTAATAATTAATCTGTGCGTTAAGCTGTCTTTCGTAGATATCGTTTTCATACATATATCGGCTCTTTTTTATCTGATTGTACAAAAGAATCGGTATTGAAAACGAGAATACAATCGACACAATCAAGGTCAGAATTTTGAGCGCAATCGTTCTGTAATCAGATGACGGAATTATGTAGTATGTGCCGAAAGTCGCCATACTTCCGCCGAGATACAGAAAAATCAATATCATAATTATTGTTGGTTTGGTAATTGACTCAACCACAAGCTTGGTCTTGATTTTCAGCGGACTTGACAGGATTATAAATATTCCGAAAACAATCAAATTAGAAATAAGTTCAAAGGCGGCAGAGCTTTGAGAGTTTAACTCTATATGTAAAATTGAACATACTAATTGATTTATGGAATAAATAAAAAATGTCAATCCGGAAAAAACAAGGAAGAAAATATTAACATTATCTTTCTGTCGTGTCCGAGTGAAAGAGGAAGAAATGTTAATGCAATAAAATGCAAAACCGGCAGAATCACATATTGTTGTTCATCTTTTAAAAAACAAGCAACCGAAGCGGTTAATATTATAAAAATTAAAGACAGGGCAAAATACATTTTATACTTGATAATTGAAAATACTTTTGAAGTAAAGTAAAAAACTGCAATCAGTCCTACTACAAGCTCCGCATAGCTGTAAAATAGCATTAAATTATAACCTCACATAATTTTTTTTAAGAAAATTCATATATGATGTCTGAAACGACTTTTGATAATTTTTGCTGAGAAAAGCCGATTCTCCGTTGCTCAGATACACTGTATCGGAAGAATACGATTTTATATAGTGAAGATTTACCACAAAAGCACGGTGGGTTTTCACAAAACAGTATGCAGGCAACAGCTTTGTAACCCCTGCAAGTGTTTTTGAACAGTGCATAATCTTATCGCTTAAATGAATGTTTGAATACTTTCCGTCGGCTTCAATATAACATATTTCGTTGGAGTTTATTTTTTTTAATTCTTTATTTTGAATGATGGTTATCGGATAATTTGCATCTACAATTTTTATATAATCGTCAATTGCCTTGAAAAATTTTGATTTGTCAATCGGCTTTAAAAGAAACCTGAATGTGTTCACTTCAAATGCGTCAATCATAAAATTCGGATAGGATGTAAGAAAAATTATGGAAGAAAGCACATTTCGCTTTCTCAGCTCTTTTGCAACGGTCAGTCCGTTTGTACTGCCAAGCTGATAATCAAGCACAATTATGTCGTAGTTTTTTTCGGAATTTAAAAGTTCTTCTCCGCTTTCAAATTCATCAATATCAATAGTTATACGATTATCCTTTGCATATTCCAAAAGCAGTTTTTTAATTTCTTCGGTTATATATTTATCATCGTCACATAAAGCCGCAAACACATCTTCACCCTCTTACTCCAAAAATAGAATATCTTGCTCCAGACTGTATTTATTTTGCTCTTTCTATCTGCTATTGTGAATTTAACAACAGAATAAAGGGGGAGCAAAAAGTGTTTGGTACTATCTTCAGATGGATCTTCGGTTGGCTCTAATGCTCAAAAATAAAAGGCAATCATTAGATTGCTTTTTATTTAGAAAAAAAGTTTACTCCCCAAAAACTCCCTTTTACTCCCATTGTGTAATAAATTATAATATTTGTAACTTATGTTGTCAACACGGATTCCGTGGCAAATAAAAAATTTTGACAGATTTTCTTATGATTTATTAACCGCAAAAACTCTTTACTCCTTAAAACAATGATTTTACTCCAATTGGTATTGAAATTAGTACAAGATTTGTTAAAACAACTATGTCATATTGTGACGAATTTTGTAGTTGCAAAATGACACAATAAACTGCAGTTTAAAATCAATTAAGAATAAGGGGTAAATTAAGTGAAAAAAATCAAAAATTTATTAAAGAAAACAGTTGTTCCAGCCTTTTTAGTTGTATTTTGTATGACTTTTATGGCAGTTCCAGTATATGCTGCGAGTGATTCGTACACATCGACTTTGTCTTTTCAAGGTGAATATGGAGGTAAATCCAGACAATATAATCACCAAAACATAATGTACGCTGCAGGTGTTGAAAGTTATATCGGTGGCAAAAAAATAGCATATAATTCATCTGTTAGTAAAAAGTTTAGTAAACAATATCGAGTGGAACTGTATAGAAAAACTGGTTGGTTTACAAAAGATAAAATTGGTAGTGTTAATTTAAGCAGATATAGTTACGGTAGTGCTAAATGGACTAATGTTGGTAAAGGTGAGTATTATTTTTACTTTGTGAAAGCAAGGGATGGTGTATCAGTTAGGTCAAGCAAAGTAATTATGAAAGGATATTGATTTATGATAACTCAAGAACTTGCCATAATGTTTGGAATCATAGCAATAATTTTTGCTGCTGTAATCTGCATTTTGTTAAAAAAAGGTGTTAAAAAGACGGCTTTGGTTTGTATCTTCATAGCTTACATAACAGCCGTTGTGTGCATAGTTTTCTTCCCAATACCGTATGCCAGTGACCCGATTGAATATTTAAACGGCTATACTTGGTACAACTTTGTTCCGTTTGCAATGATTACGGAAGCTTTAAGTAACGGATTTGGTGAAACGGCATTTTTACAGATTTTCGGCAATATATTCTTATCTGTTCCGTTCGGATTTTTTGTTATGATGTGGATGAAAAAGCCTAAGCTTTGGAAGATGTTTGTTTTTGCATTTGCTTTTACTGTTACGATTGAAATTACACAAATGTTCCTCGGTTTTGCAATCCACAGTATGTACCGCAATGTTGACATTGACGATATAATTCTCAATGCGACCGGTGCATTTATCGGATTCGGCTTGTACAAGATTCTTCCGCAAAGCTTCAAACAAAAACTTACCGCATAATTTAATATATAATTAAGGCTCTGTTTTGTGTGAACAGAGCCTTTTCTTTTGCAATTTCACCTCAAAAAATCCTTTTACTCCCCCAAACTGCCCTTTTACTCCAAGGTATATTTATTTTCGACTTTGAATATTTAAAATGTAGACAGAGATTATTATTGAAATCTTGTTTATCAATTTGACAGTAAGTGCATAATTTGACAAGCATTTAACTTTACCGTCCTTGTTCTGTTTTTGCAGAGCAGGGGCGGTGCTTTTTATGCTTGCCGTTATTATAAAATATAAAAACAGCGGACAATCCATTAATTCGGAATGTCCGCTGTTTTGCCTTTTATTATGACTTGATGTTGTATTATTAATCGAAGAAGCCAAGACCTCTTAATGCGTTGATGAATCGTTTCATATAGTCAAGCGAGGTAACGGGCCACACAAATCCCATTCTGTAGAGAACCTGCATTGTGTATGTGTTGCTCTTGCCGACTGTAAATGTCTTTTGACCGTGAGCCATGTTCTGATATGCAATCATACTTGAAAGAATCTTTGCTTTTTCGGGATCCTGCTCGGCTCTGTCAAGTGCAATCATATATTCCTCATACTCTGCACCCTGTGAATGAAGTCCGATTTTGTTCATCTCAGTGTAGAGGTCGCCCATAATGAGAGTATGGTTGTTGAACGGGTGGAACACGGTGCAATCCTTCGGAGCCTGTGCAAGCAGAAGAATTGCCTTTGCCACAAAATCAATCGGAGAAAGCTCAAACGGCATTTCCATTGCCTCATACGGATATTTGCCTATAAGGAGTGTAGATTTGAGTCTGCCCATAAATGTGTTGGTGGTGAAATTAATCTGATATTCACCATCGCTGTTTCTTGCGGCAAGTGTGCCTACACGCATAATCTTTGCGTTAAAGCCCTTTGAAACCTCTTCAAGAATTGCCCTTTCCGCAAGGAATTTTGACAGGGTGTACTTTGAACCCTCATGCTGACCAAAGTAAAGTTGATTTTCTTTGAGCTTGTCAACAGAACCTTGCTCGCCCACAAACATACCGCCTACGCTCATTGTTGACACATGAACAAGTCTTGCATTAGCCTTTTTGCAGAAGTCAAGCACATTGAGAGTACCGTAAAGGTTTACATCTTCAATGTCTGTACCCTTTGAGAAGTGCTTAACATTTGCGGCACAGTTGATGACCGTGTTAATATCCTTGTCAATAAATTTATCGAATGATTCACGGTTTGTAACATCACCGCTGATAACGGTAACTCTGTCGGGATATCTTTCTTTCAGACTTTCTTCAAAGTAGTAATAGTAGATTGAGTTCATTCTGTTTTCGGCAGGATTATTGTTCTTGTCACGAATCATGCAGTAAACCTTGCCGTTATACTTGTGAAGAAGTTCGTAGAGAATGTGTACTCCGAGGAAGCCGGCAGAGCCTGTCAGAAGAACATTGCCGAGTTTTTGAAGCTCACCGTTTTTGAATGTATCAATATTATTCTTTTCAAGAACTTTATTGATATTTGTATAATCGTAGTCCGAAAGATTTTCAAGGTCTTCTTCGGCTGAATCATCCTTGCTCACAAATTTTGCAAGAGTCTGCGGAGTAGGATTTGCAAAAATGTCGCTGTATGCAACCTCAATGTTTTTCTTTGATGCGGAGATTACAATTCTTGTTGCTGTAAGCGATGTTCCGCCGAGGTTAAAGAAGTTATCGTCTGCAAAAACATTGTCAAGTTCAAGAATTTCTGCAAAGATGTCGCAGAATGTTTTTTCAAGTTCATTCTTCGGCAACCGACCTCTTTCGGATTTGTTGCTTTTAGGTTCGGGAAGAACCTTTGTGTTGACCTTGCCGTTTGGTGTGAGAGGCATTTTGTCAAGCTGAACATATGCGCTCGGAACCATATAATCCGTGAGAGATTTTGCAAGCTCAGACTTAATTTCATTTGGCTCAATCTGTCTGTCGGCTGTATAGTAAACGCAGATTGCGTCAGCCTTGCCGACCTTTCTGATGAGAGCAATTCCGCTCTTGATTCCGTCAACTGCGGTCAGGCACTTTTCAATTTCACCGAGTTCAATTCTCAATCCTCTCAGCTTAACCTGATTGTCTGTTCTGCCGAGAATAATAACATCGCCGTCCGTTGTCCATTTTGCATAGTCGCCCGAGCGGTAGGTGCGTTCACCGTTAAATTCGATGAATGCCTTTGCAGTCTGTTCGGGAAGTTTGTTGTAGCCGAGCGCAACACCGCATCCCTGAATGAGAAGCTCACCTACAACTCCGATTGGAAGTAGATTGTTGTCGGAGTCAACGATATATTCCGTGTAGTTGCGTAACGGCCTGCCGATTGAAATTTCGTCTGCATTCGTAAGATTTTTTGCGTTTGAAGAAACCGTGATTTCAGTCGGACCGTAGGTGTTGATTATTGTTGCGTTCGTCTTTTCACGCAGTACCCTTAATAGCTTGTCGGGATATTTTTCACCGCCCGAGAGAATAACCTTGCAGTTTGCCATTGCGTCTGCAAATTCATCAAGCTCCATATACTGCAAAAGTCTTGACGGTGTAGAGTTGAACGCATCAACATTGTTTTCTTTAAAGAATTCTGCAAGTAACATCGGGTTTACCGTCTGTTCTTCACTTGCAAAAACGAGGGTAAGACCGTTGCAGAGCGACAGCATGGTTTCCTTTAGCGACATATCAAAGCTGATTGTAGTTACAGAGCCGTATGCGTGACAGTTGTCAACAACCTCCTTAACCTGAATGTTTGAGTCGCTGTATGCAAGGTAGTTTGCAATGCCTATGTGGCGGAGCATAACGCCCTTTGGTTTGCCTGTTGAACCCGATGTGTAGATGAGGTACGCAAGGTCGTCAGGCTGTATATCAACATTCGGGTTTTCTTCATTATTGCCCGAAAGAAGTTTTGAAACATCAACCGTGCGGTCATATACGCCAAGCAGTTCGCCGTCTGTAATTACAAAGTCTGCATCGCTGTCCTCAATAATACTGTCGATTCGCTCCTTCGGATAGTCGGGACATGACGGAATAAACGCACCGCCGGCCTTGAGAATACCGAAAAGTGATATGAAAAATTTTGAGGTTCTTTCAAGCAGAATAAGAACCTTTCCGCCCTTTTCAAGACCTTTTTCAATGAGTGAGTTTGCCGTGATATTTGCAAGACGGTCAAGCTCTTTATAGGTCAGTTTGCCGTCACAAGCCGAAAGTGCAATTCTGTCGGGAGTTTTTGCAACCTGTTCTTCAAACATTTTGTGAAGAAGTTTTGTCTTAACGGGAGCAATTTCGGTTGACTTAAAGCTTTCAAGCTGTGCAATTGCGGCGTTGTCAAGGAGTGAAACCTTTCTGATTTTGCCGTTTGGATTTTCGATAATATGTTCAACAGCGCAGAGAACTGATTTTGCAAGCGTTCTCATAAGCTCACCGCTGTAAAGTGCGTCATTGTACTGAACCACAACGCTCGGCTTGCCCTTGTAATCCTCAATGTGAATGGCTGTTTTGAACTTTGCAGTATTCATTTCAAGGTAATCACGGACAACGGCTTTGCCGTCAATTTCAAGGTTATCAACAACACCAAGCTGATATTCGTACATAATGTTCGGCGCATAGCCGTATTTTGCACAAAGCTGTGCATAGGGGTAAATTTCATTTTCAATTGAATCCGTGAAAACAGCCTTGCTTTTTTCAACAAATTCAAGTGAGGTGATGTCCTCAATTTCAATGCCGAGTGCAAGAGTTTTCACAAACATACCAAAGCAGTTTGTAAGCCGCATATCGCTTCTGCCGTTGCTGATTGTGCTGATGTAAACATTTCTGCTGTTTACAAATCTTGAAACAGCGTAGAATGTGCCGGCAAGGAAAAGGTGGGCTGGAGTGATTCCGTGCTGTGAACAGAAGTTTTCAACCCTTGCCATATCAACGGGGACTGCCTGAGATGCAAGAGCACCGTCCTCTGCATGACCTCTGAGGTCAGCCGTGATTTCGCTTGCAGAGTCAAAATTTTTCATCATATTGTCGAAGAATTTTTCAGCATTTCTAAATTCATCACTGCTTTCAGCCTTAATTTCATTCTCTGCATAATCAAAGTAGGTGTAGCTTTCAGGCTCAATATTACCCCCTTCGTACAGCGTTTTAAGCTGTTCAAAGAAGAGTGCAACGGATGCACCGTCAAAGATAAGGTGGTGGAAATCCGAAAGCAGATATACCGCCTTTTCGGTTTCTGCAACCGAGATTCTGAACAGCGGTGATTTCATAAGATTGTGCGGTTTTACAAAATCCTTTTTGTAGGCTTCAAGCTGTTCTTCCGTAAGCTTTTCAACGGGAACATTCGGTTTTGCAGAGTCAACATATGTCTGCTCAATATTATCGTTTTCAAGTGAAAGGTGAGTCATAATATATGGGTGAGCCTTGATTACCTTTACAACGCAGTCGGCAAGCTTTTGTGCATCGACTGATTTTGAAAATGTGAGAATTGACGGAATATTGTAAAGTGTGCTGTACGGATTTTTCATGCAGTCAATATACACGCCGAGCTGAGTTTTTGAAAGGGGATAGAGAGCCTTGTGTTCTTTCTTTTCTTCTTTTTTGACAGTTTGCGGATTTGCCATACCGCTGAACATAAACTCCTGAAGTTCGTCCTCAATCGAAAGAACCGAACAGCCCTTCATCATCTTTTTAACCTGTGCCTCAAAGCCGAATGCCTTGTTGAGTTCAACTGCAAGCTTGATAACCGAAAGCGAGGTCATACCTGCGTTGATGAGATTTTCGGAAATATCAAAATCGCTGTGTCCGATAATCTTTTCGATAATTGCGGAAATTTTCTTTTCAAGGAATGTTAGTTCCCTCGGAGCGGAATTTTTCTTTTTTGAAGATTCTGCCTTGATTTCGGGAAGCTTGCGCTTGTCAACCTTGCCGTTTACATTGAGCGGAATTTTGTCAATCTGCATCGTAGCGGCGGGTACCATATACGGCGGCTTGTGGTCAAGAATAAATTCGTTGAGCTTTTGAATGTCAATTTTTCTGTCGGCAACAATGTATGCGTTAATGTATTGTCCGCCGCCATCAAGCTTCCTTGCGATTACAGCTGTGTTTGTAATGCCGTCATATTTGCGGATAATCTTGTCAACCTCGGAAAGCTCAATGCGGAATCCTCTGATTTTAACCTGACCGTCATTTCGTCCGATAAAATCAACCTTGCCCTCATCTGTAAGGCGAACAATGTCGCCTGTGTGATAAAGCCTTTCGTAACCGTTTTCATTGCAATACGGGTTCTTTTCGTATGCTTTTGCAGTCTGTTCGGGACGGTTAAGATAACCTCTTGAAACCTGCTGACCTGATACACAGAGCTCGCCCAAAGCCCCTGTCGGAAGCCGTCTGCCGTATTTGTCTGTTACATAAAGCTTGATATTGTCAAGCGCCTTGCCGACAGGAATTCTGTGATAGAGCTTGTCAACGGGCTGTGTTGTGATGTAAACCGTACATTCTGTCGGACCGTAACCGTTTATGAGTTCAAAATTCTTTGGCGGTTCAAGGGGAACAAGCCGTTCACCGCCCGTAAGAAGATATTTGAGCGAGTGGTTGTCAATTTCGGTTGCAAACTGTCTTGCAACCTGTGTTGTCATAAATGCGTGGGTGATTCCGTTATCTTCAAAATATCTGTTCAGCCTTACAAGGTCAAGTCTGATGTCCTCCTCAATAATGTGAAGCTCGGCACCGCCGATAAGCGCAGGATACATTTCACTGAGGCAGGCGTCAAAACCGTAGCTTGCATATGCCGAAACAACGCTGTGTTCGTCAATGTCAGAGTTTCTGATATGAAAATCGCAGAATGAACGAACATTTTTGTGTTCAAGCATAGCACCCTTTGGAGTGCCTGTTGAACCCGATGTATAGATAAGTATAAACAAATCATCGGGTGAGGGTTTTGCAAAAACTGCGTCTGATTTCGGAAGATTCGGAATATCCTTTGTAAGAAGAATATCACCGCTGTAATCGGGCAAAAGCTCAAGCAGATTTTCGTCCGCAATAAGAAGCGTTGCGTTTGCGTCCTTAATCATAAACTGAAGTCTTTCGGGCGGATATGACGGATCAAGCGGTTGATATGCCGCTCCCGATTTCAGCACACCGATTGACGCAATCGGCATATATTCGCATCTCGGAATCAGAATTGAAACAACCTCTTCTTTACCGATACCCTTTGAGTGAACATAACCTGCAATTCGGTTTGTAATCTCATCAATTTCAGCGTAGGTGAACTTCTTTTCTTTATATACAACCGCTGTTTTGTCGGGAGTTTTTTTGCATTGCTCCTCAAACAAATCAACAACGGTTTTGCTGTTGTCAAACGGAAATTCCGTTTTGTTGAAGTTATCAAGCTCTGTAAGCTGATTTTCGTTTACAAGCTCAACTTCGCAGAGCTTGGATTTTTTAAGAAACTGCTCAACAATCTTTAAAAAGCTGTCGGCAAACGAACGAATAGTTTCCTCTTTGAATAAATCGTTCCTGTATTCAAAACGCAATTCAAAATCTGTTTCTGATTCAAATACCATAACATTCAATTTTGAAATGGCACTTTTTAACGGAACAAGTTTTAATTTTAGAGCCTGACCGCCTATTTTAAAGGTGTTGAATATGTCAGCCTGATAGGCAAGCATAATGTCGGCAGAGAGGTCATAGTCGGATGCAAGTTTCATAAACGGAAACCAATCGTTTGCAACTGTTTCCTTTATGTTTCTGCGTATTTTTTTGAGGTAGTCCGAAACTGTATCTTCTTCGTCAATATTTGCGTGGATAGGAAGTGTGCGAACCATCATGCCGACTGTGTTTTTAAGTTGCTTGTTAAATCTTCCGTGGGTAACTGTGCAAACCGTTGTTTCACTCTGATTCGTAAACTTTGCAACTGCGTATTCATATGCACCGAGGAAAACAGTGTACGGTGTAATTTGGTTTGCTAAGGCAAAATTGCGAACTTCCTCAACGGAGAATTTGCCGTTCGTGGATAATTCAAAAGAACCGTTCGGTTTATCCTCAACCTCTGAATTTTCTGCAAAATCTTCCGTTATTTCCGACTTTGACTCAACAGCCGAAAAAATGCTGTCATAGTAGTTCTTTGATTTTTGATATTCTTCGGTTTCTTCAAGCTTTTCCTCAAAAACAGAAAGATCAAGCTGAGAAAACTTTTCGGGTTCAAGCTCTTTTCCGTCATATGCAAGCGCAATGTCATTGCAGATAACCGAAACAGATGTGCCGTCAGAGATTATATGGTGAAAGTCCATTGCAAACATAGATTTGTCACCGCATTCAAAAATTGCAAATCTGAACAGAATGTCTTTTTCAAGGTCAAACGGCTTGACAAAATCTTTGCCTGCCTGTTCAAGGTTATCAACCTGTACGACAGGAATGTCAAATTCAACGCTGTCACGAAGTTTCATCATCGGACTTCCTGTTGAATTGTCAATGAAAATTTTCATAACAGGGTGATTGTCAACAGCTTTTCTTACGGCATTTATCAGTCTGTCGGTATCAAGACTGCCCTTGTCAAAAACATAGGTGCAGGGAATGTTGTACATTGTGCCTTTTGGATTGTGCATACACGAAAGATAAACACCCATCTGGCTCGGTGTAAGCGGATAAAGTTCTCGCTTTTCACCTTTGTATGTATCAAGCAAGTTGATTAAATTACTCATAATATTCAACTCCGTTTGTTAAAGTTTAATTATTGTGCGGTTGAAACCAAGCGCCCTTGAATATTCAACCTTATCCGAAATCGCCTTCACAACTGTGAGAGGACTCATCTCAAATTCCTTGTCGTCATTGAGCGGATCAAATTCGTCACCGTTGTCACGAACAGAAATAATGGTTTCGTTTTTATCGGCAAAAATTCTGATGTCGATGTCTGCAAACTTCTTTTTGCCTTCCATTCTTTCAGCGCAGTTTGCCGCCATTTCTTCAACGGCAACTGCAATCCTGTTTGCACGGCTTTCTTCAATTCCGTTTTTTGAAAGAAAAGAGGAGAGGTAGAGCGAAACGCCTGCCGCATTTTCTTTTGTTCCTTTGAACGAAAGGGCAAGAAGCTCGTTGTCCTCGGTTTCTTCAAGAAGGTAAAAGTTTTTATACTTTCCGCCCGATTTTCTTTTTTCGGCAAGGTCAATAAAATACACAACTACAAGTGTTCCCACCTGTGCAACCACGAGTGAATACCATACACCCGTGATGCCGAAAAATTTGCCGAGAATTAAAGCTGACGGAATGAGTATGACGATTCCGTTGATAATTGAAATTGCAGTAGAAATAGCTCTTTTCTGCGTTGCCATATAGTAGTAAAGCAACAAAAACGAGAATGAAAGTCCGGGGAATGACAATGCGTTGATTCTCATTGCCGGAACTGTGTTTGCAATGTCTGTGGGTGAAGTAATTCCGAAAAATTTAATTATCGGTTCAGGCTCTATACAGATGAAAAGCATAATTACAACGCTTGAAACAGCAAGCACCCTTGCGGCTCTGCGGAATGCATAGCGCACACCGTCATAGTCCTTTTCACCAAGACAAACCCCGATAATCGGAATCATTGTCTGACTTGCGCCAGTGATGAACATTGACATAAAAATCTGGCTTGACGAGCATACCGAATATGAAACCATACCCGCACTTCCGCCTATGTTCTGAATAATTGTGTTTAAAAACAGCATTTTAACTGTTATCAGCATTGTACCTAATGCTCCCGAAAGTCCGATTGTAACCATTTTTCCGAGAAATTTAAAGAATTGAACGGGATTTCTGAGAATTGAAAAGTCAAAGTGCAATGTGCTTTTCTTCATGATGAAGTGTGTTGACATCATCACAAACCCTACCGCATAGCCTGTTACGGTCGCAATTGACGAGCCTGCAATGCCCATTTTGAAAGCACCCATAAACAGGAAGTCAAGTCCGAGATTTACGGCATTTGCCACAATTACAATGTTTGATGCAAACGCAGGTCTTGCGTCTGCTCTTACAAAGTGAATTGAACACATAAGCAAAAGGTAAATCGGTGTGCCGATTATGAACGGAACATAGTATTGATACAACAGCGATTTAAGCTCTGCGTCCTTTGTAAGCAACGAGCTTATCGAGTCGGCAAGCGGAAGCTGAATTGCAATAAAAATTACGCTGAGTGCGATAAGTACGATAAATGTTGAAGTGAAAACACGGTTAGCCTGCTTTTCGTCACGCCTGCCCTTTGCAAATGAAATTATCGAGGACGCACCGAGTCCGAAAAGAATAGTAATCGAAAAATATAACTGCGAAATAGGGGACATAAGGTTGATTGCCGCAAGTGAGTTTTGCCCCAGAAGATTGCCTGCAATAATTGAATCCACAATCATCGCAATGTTTGTTGCCATAGCCGTCAGAACTGTCGGAAGAAAATATTCCGTGTATTTTTTGTTGACGGTAACGGCATTTCTGCCAAGTACGGTACTGCTCATTTTAACTCCTTATCCCTGCTTAATGTCAAGGTAGTCAGACATCCCCGTCATTGAGAACAGCTCCATAATTGTGTTGCTTACATTGACAATTTTAAGATTTCCGCCTTTGCTTTTTAGGTTTTTATAAAGTGCAAGAATAACCCTCAGTCCCGAGCTTGAAATGTACTCAAGGTCTTTAAGGTTGAGAGTTACGGTTTCAACCCCGTCAAAATCGATGCTCTTTGCCTCGTCATCAAGCTGCGGTGCTGTCATTGTGTCAAGACGGCCCTTGAGTGTGATAATAACATTCTGATTGCTTATAGCCTTATTGATTTCCATAGTTAGTTCCTCCAATAAATTTTATTCTTAATTTCAATCGTTCAACATTTCCATTATAGTGTCAATACCGTGACAAAATACTGACAATCGGATTATTATAACCTGATTTTGGAAACATTGTATTATTCGGTTTTGAATTTTGAGTGATGAATAATTGATTCTTTAAATTAGAAATTTTTTTGTAATTGTAAAAATG